>Ga0315289_10001585_pt1 | contig 35442 bp, 30 predicted proteins | sample YL17G11_40_MG_FD_203452 | JGI IMG/M metagenome (GOLD analysis project Ga0315289, IMG submission 203452) | Sediment microbial communities from Yellowstone Lake, YNP, Wyoming, USA - YL17G11_40 | ecosystem: Environmental > Aquatic > Freshwater > Lake > Sediment | place: USA: Wyoming | collected...
AGTATTTGTTCAGGGTCATAAAAACGATATGTTTTACTCATCTCTTCACCTAAGAGATGTGTATCTGTTGTCTCCTGATATAGATAGCGATATTTATCGTGATTTAGGTATTACTCGGACAGGCTCTAAACATAAAAAGGAAATAATGATTATAAAAAAAAGAAGGATTAACCATGGAACCTGAACCATCATCTTCAACGGAAAACACGCAGCTCGCCACCGATCCAGAACAAGGTATAGGACACACAAGTTCGTTACCAATGATCGCAGGGCTATTGTTAATCCTTGCAGGAATGTTGGGTTTATTCACCTGGGCTTCAGCGCTCGCGCTCGATCCCTCAATGATTCAAGCTATACTCCCTCCAGATTCACCGATTACGGCCGAGCAACTTCAATCAGTCCTGCTTCTATGCGGTGCAATTGGATGTGTATGCTCTTTTCTGACACTCGCAGGTGGTATCGTCACTCTGAAACGAAAAGCATGGGGACTGGCGATCATCGGCAGCGTCCTTGGATTATTCACTATAGGACCAATATTTATCGGAAGCATTCTTTCACTGATAGGACTGATTCTTGTCGCCTTGTCAAAAAAAGAATTCCAGTGATGTTTCGGCTATTCATATAGGGATACGACAGCAAAGTAACAGAGTATCAGGACTCAAATTTTCTACCGCAATACGGACACACATGAGCATCAAACGGTATTGCCCGACCACAATTCGTGCATCGTCTCCCAGTATCAGCGTTCCCAAGTTTATGAAATATATCAGAGGTTGATGGAACAGGAACTAATTCTCCAGAAGTGATTCTTCGATAAGGAATATATAAAGAGAAGAAATATAGAGTGTTTTGAATCAGTAAACCAACCAAGCTTATAATACCCGTTGTTCCTAACCATTGGGATGATGAAAATAATTGAGAATAATGTGATGCACTCGCTGAACCATTATTGAGTATATTCTCAAAATACCCAGCATTGATCCACTCATTAAAGAGAATGAACGAACTGAGTGAAGTAAGTATAGCGATTGCGATCATACAAAAATATCCACTAAATAAAACAATGCGACCGTTCTTATTTTCTAGGTGGTATAACCCAAACACCCAGATAAGACCACTAAAGATTGCCATGATAGGAGATGTGATAAGAGTCATACTCATGATTTGGTTGATATTTTCAACAGTAAATGCTGTATTCTGAGTAAACAACGATTGACTAACAAAAGAAAAAGTAAGAAAAGCAGTAAACATCGTAATTGCCATCACTACAACAATATAGATAACAAATAATATAACAGCATACAATACAAATTTTTTATGCGATTCACCAAATTCTTTGCTCCCAATTAAAAAGTAAATTCCACCAACCACAGCAATAACACCAGCGATACCTCCAATAAATCCTAGAGGAATAAGAAACAATGGAAAGGTAAAATTACCTGATGATATGGTTGCAGGGTTAACAGAAAACCAAATCAGATACATAGAAATTACTACTACCACTGCAAGTATCTGAGAAATCATCAATAAAAACAGACCATTTTTTGTATATCCTTTCATGAAATGTTCCTCCATGTAGTCCTACATGTAACAATAAAATCGTGCATCTCTTTATTAATCTTCTGAAATGGATTACAACATTAATTAGAAGAAAAAAGGAAAAGAGGTTTGTGGAAAACCACAAACACGGAGGTATTTTCCTAACGAAATACCGCTTTATTGTTCGTCAAACTTTTTATTACAGTATGGACAGACACGGGCGTCCTCTGGAATACCTCGGCCACAGTTGGGGCAATGCCGCGAGGATTTCTCTTTTTCACCTCGTACAACAAGCCAGATAATAAGACCAATAATTCCAAGGAAAAGGACGATGATTAGCCATAATACTCCGCTTTTACCTCGTTTTTCTGCATCTTTGTAAACCCATATAGCGATCAATAACCAAACTACGAACCAAATAATTACTACAGCAGCACATATCGCTAAACCTAGACCCATATAGGCTCCTGCATTTGCATAATCGTAGGGATTTTCAGTTTGGGCACTTACTATGGTTGATAGCGCCATGGCCAGTAAAACACCTGCTATTAAAATTGTTAATTTTTTTGAGTTTTTCACTCTCTTCACCTACTCTGGTATAATATATATCTCTTTTAACTACTTTTTGCTGTTCTTACTAAATCGAATTGTTTTAATTTCATCGATAATAACCCCTATCGCTACCCCACAAATGCCTCCTGCAAGAAGACCAGTAATAAATCGAACAAGGTTTATGCTTTCCCAGAGCCCAAACAGCTGCCCCGCTCCATCAATACCTATAGGAACGAGACCGAGTACGATAGCAACTAAAAACTTTTCATTTAACTCCATGGAATACAACACCATAAAACCAAGACCAAGTGCTATCCCTAGCCAGATCGCGGTACAACGAGCACAGAACGGCATCTCATTACCATTGAAGAAAAGCGACCTATCAGCCTTCTGATGACACAACCGATCACCGCAAGAGTAAATCGCATTCCAGGGGAACGACATGTTATGGATAACATCATCGTTATCAGAGACGCCCACAAGACCTGAAAGATCCGAAACACTCCCGCTCGGTAAAGCAAAAGGCGCGATAAACTGAAGACCCACCCAGAATGAAAACAGGAGAAAGAAGAGGAAGGTAAGGCTCTTAAACCACCTATTTCGTCGTTTCATAAGCACACCCAGCCAAGGATATCGCAACCTATCGATTCCAGAAAAGAATACAATGACATCATATTTAAATATACTATGTTTATTCTCGATACACCAAGGCGATGACTGATGACGCGATTCCCAGAAGCTGAAAACCGATTGTTAAACAAGAAAATCTGCATGAAATGTGGGGCATCCAACGCAATTAAAGCGGAGCGATGCCGAAAGTGCAGATCAACAGAACTTCGAAGGAAAGCAAAAGAAGGCAGAGGAGTCTAAAACCAGTATCTTTAAAAACCTGGTATCTCTTTTTGGTTAATAACAGTGGAAGGGCTATGCCAGAGACAAAAGTAAAAAAAAGTGAGGATTTTAACGAGTGGTACAACGAAATTGTTGAACTTGCTGACCTTTGTGATAAACGATACCCGATCAAAGGGATGAACATCTGGAGACCATATGGATGGAAACTGATGAACAATGTTGACCGTCTCATCCGAGAGGAAATGGAAAAAACCAATCATCAGGAGGTTTGTTTCCCGTTGCTTATCCCTGAGTCGTTCTTTAAAAAAGAAGAAGAGCATATCGAAGGATTTGGAAAAGAGGTATTCTGGGTGACGCATGCTGGTCAGAACGAGCTTGAAGAGCGATGGCTGCTTCGACCAACCTCTGAGACCGCGATGTACCCTATCTTCTCACTCTGGATTCGCTCCCATACTGATTTACCTTTAAAGACCTTTCAAATCGTCAATACGTTCCGGTATGAAACCAAACAGACACGGGCGTTTATTCGAGTCCGAGAAATACATTTCTTTGAGGCGCACACCTGCCATGTGGATTTTGAGGATGCAGAACGACAGATCAAAGAAGACAAAGAAATCGCGAATCGTCTTATGGATAAACTCTGTTTACCGTATATGTTCAGCAAGCGGCCAGAATGGGATAAATTCGCAGGTGCGTACTACACGATAAGCATTGATGTGCTCATGCCCTCAGGAAGGACCCTGCAGATAGGGTCCATTCATCAATACCGGGATAACTTCGCAAAACCCTATGAGATATCCTTTGAAACAGAAAAAGGGGACCATGCGTTCTGCCATCAGACAACCTACGGGATGAGCGAGCGGCTCCTTGGAGCGCTTATCGGGGTTCACGGGGACAATAAAGGTCTGATCATGCCTCCAGAGGTCGCCCCAGTGCAAGTAGTCATCATACCGATTATTTTTAGAGGGAAGGAACAGGGGGTCCTTGAGACAAGCCAGGCACTGTATACAAAACTCCTTGAAACAGGGACACGGGCCCATATCGACAAACGAGACATCACCCCGGGTAATAAGTACTACGACTGGGAGCTCAAAGGAGTACCTTTGCGAATTGAGATAGGCCCAAAAGACGTTGAAAAAAAAGAACTCATCATGGTGCGGAGAGACACAGGTAAAAAGAAATCAGTTCCTTTAAAAGACGGAGCAAAAGCAGTGCATGACGAACTTCATGCTCTTGCCCAGACGCTCTTTGCCGATGCAGAAAAACTCCTTAAAGAGAATATGCATAATGTGCTGACAATAGAAGAGGCAAAAGAAAAAAAAGGTATTGTCGCACTCCCCTGGTGTGGGAAGAAAGACTGCGCGTTAGAAATCGAAAATGTTTTAGAGGGAAACACGTTAGGGGAACCGATTGAAAACACAGCGTGCGCACACCCCTGCCCTATGTGCGGTGCCCCAGCAAAAACCTGGATGAGGTTTGCAAAATCATATTGAGGTGAAAAAAAAAATGAGTGGAAGAATAGCCGGATTTTTACGAGAATACATAGTGATATTAAGCATCCTTACAATATTATTAGGAATCGTTCTCATGTTCATGGGAATTGTTTGGTACTGGGTGCGAAGTTTCGTATCAGCAACATCAAGCCCAATTCACTTTATCTACACCATTGGGGAATGGAATGCGTACACGCTTGTTGCAGGGCTCATTATCTTCGGCATCGGGGTGTACTATATCTACAGTTACCTCAAGAAAAGGAAGTTTGTGTTGGATGAATTAAACACTGATAAGCGATCAGAAATCATTAAGAAACGAAGCAAACTTGAGTCTACAGTAAAGCATCTTCCATCCAAGTACCAACACATGCTGGCCGAGAAAGAAGACGAATTAAACATCAGATAATAGCCTTGGGTTCAATGGTTGATAAAAAATCTCTGTCGACTTTTTATGTTGTTCTTGTTGAACCAAAGTATCCTGGGAATGTCGGGGCTGTCGCTAGGACCATGATGAATTTTGATGTAGAAAACCTTTATCTGGTAAACCCATGCGAGCTCGATGCGGTATGTTATGCGCGCTCGATGCATGCCACAAAAATTCTTGATGATGCGAAAACCTTTTCATCCTTCAAGGACGCAGTCAAAGACCTGGATTATTTGGTTGCGACCTCATCAGTAGAATCAAAAACAGATAAACGACATCTCAGAAACCCTGTTCTCCTGGAGGATTTTGCAGAAAAAGTCTTTGATGCGAAAGGCAAAGTAGGCTTAGTATTCGGAAGGGAAGATTACGGGTTGTTCAATGAGGAAATCGCAGCCTGCGACATCATGCTGAAGATACCAACAAGTGAAAAGTATCCGTCGTTGAATCTTTCCCACGCAGTGACTGTTGTGTTATACTCACTGTACCTCAGAAAAACATGTATCCCGAAGCGACGCAGGTCAATGGGTCCGGTTGAAAAAGAGAAACTATATGAGTTTTTTGCGCGTCTCCTCGATGATATTGATTACCCGCAACATAAGAAGAAACATACCACTATCATGTTTAAACGGATCATGGGCAGGGCGATGCCTTCAAAATGGGAGTTCCACACCTTTATGGGTGTTTTGAGTAGAGCGCATGGAAAAATCAAACGATTACAAGAAAAAAAGAAAAGCTAAATCGTTTCAATGTTAAAAACCACGTTGCAGTTTTTTAATGCCGCATGGATTTTATCAGCAAAAAAGACAAGCTCGTTGATGTCTGCTTTTTCGTTCCCCCAGTCAAAGACAAAATCATAGTTCCCCTTCGTTGCCTTAAACCCCATGTTCATGAGTTGGTTTCTTATCTCCGAGGGAGCAGCCCCTTCACTGTTGAACATGATCTGTAGATACGTTTTCATGATATTCACACTAGAATAGCATTCATTCAAGAGTATTAAATCATTACGATGAAGAAGGTTTAATGGAGAAGAGATAAGTGGTTATCCTGCGAACGGGATTGGGGCAAACGAGAGGATGAAAATAATAAGAATGACGACACAGAGAAGCTTTCGTTTGGTGTCTAGCGGTGTAATTTCATTCAGTGGCGGTTGATGTTGGGTGCCGATAAGGAGTAACAAAATGATCGCAAACATCAACCAGCCCGTGTAAAAAAAGCTCAACCCGACTAGAAGAAAGACAACCCCCCAACTCATATATTTGTGTTTTTCTTTCAGCACAGCACGTGCTATATGGCCGCCATCAAGCTGGCCCGCTGGTAAGAGATTCACGGCAGTAAGGAAGATGCCGACCCATCCCGCAAACAAGGTCGGGTGAATAAATGCATTTGCTGGGATAGAAAAGAGGTTCCCCATCCCTTGAAGAAGCAGCGGTGGGAGAAGGACCATGTTTGCCCCAGTGGACGGAAGGATGAAAGGATGCTGCTGCATGAGGAAAAATCCGATAAGGGAAATAGGAATTGCGACAAGGAATCCGCACAGAGGACCTGCAATACCGATATCTAACAAAGCTTTCCGATTGGGAATAGGTTCTCGTGTTGAAATCAAGGCACCGAACGTTCCAAGGATAAACGGCGGAGGAAGCGGAATAAAATAAGGAAGAGACGCATCAACATGATGTTTTTTCGATGCATAGTAATGCCCCATTTCATGGACACCAAGTATCAACATTAATGGAACGGAAAAAAAGATGAATCCATCCCAGAGATAACTGGGGGAAACCATGTTCATCCAATCCCCTTGATAAATGTCAATCCATTGTAGAGCTCCTGCAAGGGTAGTCGTAAAAATCGTTGCAGCCAGCAAAATGATATTAATCCATATGGATTTTCTCTTCTTACCACCCGGTTTTTTTACAACATAGAGAATGTGTTCTCCATGCTCATATCGAAGGAAAGGACTATACCCTTTCGGAGAGAGCACAAGGCGGAGGGATTCGAATTTTTCGTCAAGTGTTTCTTCATCGATGCGGCAGAAAAACGCGACTGTGTTAATATTTGATCTCATATCGTAGAAAGGAAAGCGTTGACCGACTTCCCGTTGTAATAATTCGATATCGAACGGTGGTTCAACAGGGATTGGTTCAAAAGTATTGCTTTCGTCTGGCATGACGGCTGCCCAGATACCGCAGTTCTTTTATAAAACCTTCGCAGCTAAGGGACCATCTGAGGGAAAAAACGTATTATTTCAAGATGCTCATCCAAAGAAACAACAAAGAATAAGATACAGAAGGAACACGATCAATAACCCCCAATAAAGTGAAGAGAATCTTCGATGTACTTGTTTGAACGGAACCTCATGATACCATCCTGTTGAATCAATTGATTTTGTTCTAAGCATCCGCATACCCTCACATCATGTTCACCCATCCGCTGAGCGGTATTCCTTTAATTCCCGTACAAGAAGGATTGGTCATCACCACGAAAAATATATATGCTGTATCGCTGTTTTGGTATTGACAACTAGGAAAAGAGGGATGCGTGATCACGTAGGATGGGAATCGTAAATAGTAGTAAAAATTCTGCTGTACGGTTACAAACGAAGAGGGCACAATGAGTGGAAGGAGGGGACACTCATAAAAACAATACTCACAATGAAATCGCTCATCGGAAACCTGCTTTTCGCAGCAATATTACTGCTAATCGCAACCAGGTTTCTCTCGGTTTATACTGGAACGTTTTTCCCTATTGACATCGTCAGTTCAGATTCTATGACGCCGTCCCTTATGCAAGGAGACCTTATCGCATGGACTCCGGCGCGGATTGACGATGTTAAAGTAGGAGACGTTATTGTTTTTAAAAGCTGGAATTCCTGGCCTGACCAAAAACTTGTGGTTCACCGCGTTGTCGAAATACGGACTGATTTTGGCAAACCCGCGTTTGTAACCAAAGGAGATGCGAACAACTACACCGATCAATCAGGTCCTCATATCCCAGAGCCTTACGTCATTGAAAAAAATTTCATAGGAAAAACACTCTCTATCGGTAATCAACCCTTGAAAATACCGCTCATCGGCATGATCGGCATGTGGATAAACCAAGGATTTCAACTGCTTTCGCAGCCCTCCGCAGCGAAAGGCGCCGTGACTTCCGTTGGAGTGTTCACCCCGCTTATCCTCTCAGTTATCCTGCTCGTCACTTCACTCTTTATTCTACCTGAGCGAGCGAAAACGATACGAGAAAAAATAAGGTTTAACATCTTTGGCGCTCAATCCCTCAGTATAAAAAACTCGTTTGTCTTTTTCCTGAGCATTTTTATTATTTTTTTCATTGTGATCCACCTGTTCGCGTATGACTCTACATCTGCAACAGTAGGAGTCGGCGAATTCCCAGAACAAAGTGGGTTTGAACTCGGGTCATTAAAACCAGGACAAACGAGCTTCCCTAGACAGTTACCAATAACAAACCCAAGCATTCTCCCCGTCAAAGGTATACTGTTTGGGAAAGGAGAGTTAGCCTCGTTTATCAATCGTGATGTATTTACTGTTGATAGGGGAAAGGTAAAGAACACGAATGTGACTGCGACTGCGCCAAACGGAACAATCAACGGGACTTTTGCTGGTGAAATCATGATCTATTCATCCCCAGTATGGTTCATGTATCCTGATTCAGTGATGAAAGACCTGGTTCGATGGAATGGACAAGGAGCGGTGTACATCCTTGATATTCTTGCTGCATGTATCCTCACAGCTCTTACCATCGCTCTTATCCTGATCTCTGCGTTTATTGGAAACAAATACCAGCTCATGAAGATAAACCTCAGCTGGCATTATGCGCCTAAACTGTACATGAAAAAAGGGGTGGGGCAACGACTGGGGGGGTTGAAAACAAGAACAAGACAAAAACTTATCAAACGATTTGGATGGCTCAGTAATATGAATCTTGCGACATTCGATGCGAAACCAATAATTATCGGATCGGTTTTGGTAATACCCCTGTTACTTCTGTTGAATAGTGAGATCCTTGCGATGGTTATTGCCTCGCTCTTTGTAGGTTTGGTCGCCTATGCATTGAACTGTAGATTACGACGAAAAATTGTTTTAGCATCCGTCGTCGCCATGATTATTTCTATTATCTTTATCTCCTTTAAAATCAACTATTTTATGCTAACACGAGATAAACCCCTTATAGAATCCCTAGGTCTTGGTATGGGCACAATAGGGATTTATCTGCTTACCCTCGCGTTTTTCTTAGTCCCGTTAGCGTTCATCTCATGGTATTTCACTCATAAACTCCGAAATGTTAAAGAACGAAAAGACCCATTACTGGTACTGGAGGGTAGATGCGACCTGTAGAGGAGAGGGAGATGCGCTAGATGGCTCTTTTCAAGAAGAAAGAAACAGAGAATAACAAGGTTTCTTCTCAAATAAAAGAGAATATGACAGAGGACTCCCTAAAGATAAAAAAGAAGAGACGCATCGGGTTTGGCAAGAAAACAAAAAAAGACCAAGAACACCAGCCAGTTGATGCCCCAGCCTTAACACCAAACACAGAACATGCATCGCTATATCAAAACGAACCAAGTTCTCTTTACGAATCTGCCAATGGACACCCAGAGAACATTGATCTGTTTTTAGAAGAAGTAACAGCAAAGGATGAGACAAAAAAAGACCATCTCCTCGGTGCAGAAACACCCGAAGAACATGAATGGACTGCAGGAAAACTCAAAACCTTCACCCAGAAAGACATGAAAGGAAAACAAGTGTTCCTTGAGGACACTGGAGAGAAAATCGGGTCTGTGTTTGATGATATTACCGATGCTAACAAAAAGCTGATCGGATATAAAATCAAAGATAATAAATCAGAAGCAATCCTGAGTTTCCCCTTGGAGCAGTTTGATGAGGATAAAAATGGGTTGATCTTCATCCCCAGTTGGTACAGCAAAGGAATGAAGACGATTGAAAAACTCGAATTCAAAGATAGAATAACACCTGAACTGATGTGGCTTATTAAAGACAACACAGTCTCTACAGAGGAACTTTATTCAATTTTTATCAAACATGATGATAAGATAGCAAATTATATTGAAGAAGCGGTCGCCCTTCGAGAACTCCTTAACAACCGATTGAAGGTACTGGAGAGAGAGCGACTGACGTTGAAAGAAACCCTCATGGATTTAACCGAGAAACGACTGATAAATGACCTTGACAGAAGACAATTCTCTGAAATAGTCATGGGCCATCGACGAAAGGTCAATGTTGTGGATATTAACATAAAAAAATGCAAAGAACTCCTTGACCGGTTGCATAACACTTCCTTTGGGCTGCTTAGTATAAATATTACCTTAAGTGTCGAAAAAGAAGAACACAGGGAACAAACAAAAACCCCAGAGAGAAAAGAACATATGCAATCACATGTGAACAAGGAAGATCCCTATAAAGAAAAATATATTGACCTGAAAAACCGATACGAGAGACTCCATGAAGAACACAACGAACTAAAAATCGCGGTTGAAAAACTCATTAGCAAAAATGAACTGTAATGAAAAACATTCTCTCGGATGATAAGAGGATAAAAATTAAAAAAGATTAATAGGATGATACTGTATATTAGTTTCATCAATTACTCTAACAGCAGTTAGTATGCTTGGGGTGAGGGGTAATTATGACCGATGATACGTACACAACTAATAGGAGTGGGAGAGACAATCAAACAAACGATGCGTTTTCGTATCATATGAGCAATCTCCAATTCATTATCAGTAAGAAAGGAGAAATCATTGATATCAGCGATGCGTTTTGTTCGCGGGTTGGACGACGAAAAGAAGAACTAATAGGGGTGTCATTTGAGGATACCGGGTTACTTACGGAGGAATCACGGAAAACATTCATGGTTCGAAACGTCTCCCGGTTAGTAGGTAAAGAAAAACCTTTTTTTAACCTGGATGTGAAAACATCAGATGGGGATGTGCTGTCTCTTGAGATTGACGCCAAACCCTATGTCAAAAAGGGGGAAGTTATTGGTGAGATTGGAATTGTTCGAAGAATTATCGCACCAACTCCGAATATCAAGGTTCCTGAAGAACAACCTGATCTGCGGCAAGCAAGAGTCCTACCAGCAGAACCGCGACCTGACCCTGAGAAGATCACCAGGGAACGACGAGAAGGGAACAATCATAATGAATCAGAGTTTGACTCCCTTCAAAATGATCTTCATAAGAAAGAGTTACGCAGGATGAATGATCGACTGCGTAAAAACATGGCCGAGGTTGAAGAAAAAACCTACGAGGTACAGCGATTACAAGAAGAATTGCAGAGAACAGAACAGAAATTACGAATTAGAACAAAAGAAATCGATGATGTAAAGCAACAACTCATGGAAAGCCGTTTAAGCGTAGAAGAAAAGAATTACAGAGTGCAACAACTTCAAACTGACCTTGAATCGAAACTCCGGGAAATGTTTGCGAAAAACGAGGAACTGGAAAAAACACAAGCAGAGGTGAAAATCAGCCAGGGGGACCTTGAAAAAGAACGGAAAAAAATCAGTGAGCTGAAAACAGCCTTAGAGCAAAAACAGCAGGAACTCGGGTCGTTAACCAGTGAATTGGAAAGAAAAGATATCATCATTGAGAATGAGAAAAAACAATTTCTCATGACGCAGGTCGAACTCAATGAAAAAATCAGTACGATTGAGCAATTAAAAGGAGACCTTGAGAATAAACAAAATGAGGTTGTTGCAACAGAAGAAGATTTGAGGTTGCGATCAATCGAGCTTGAAGAAAAAACTCATGATTTAGGTCAGTTAGAACGAGCGCTACAAGAAAGCCACTTAGAAGTAGAGGCAAAAAACGCTGATCTGAATGAAAAGCAACAACGGATACAACAGATTCAAGGGGAGCTAGAAATACTACAGAAGAGCCTTTCCGAACAGAACACAGAAATAGAGCAATTAAAGGTTGAACTGGAGGGTGAACGAAACCATCCGAGTAAACGTGAATTAAAAGAAGCAAGAAAAGAACTTGAACAAATAAGAACTGAGCTTGAAGGTAGCCTGGCGAACTTTGGGGAACTTCAGCAGGAACTGGCCGAGAAACAAAAACTGCTTATCGGGACGCAGAACGAACTGGCAGCTAAAGAGCAAGAACTACAGAAAAGCAGACAGTTTATTGAAGAGAAAAATGCGGCACTTGGTGAAATCACGGTTCACTTGGAGAGTCGGGCAGCCGAAATTCAGGAGTTAACAAAGAAACTGGAGAACAGGGATCGTTATCTTTCTTATCAGAATGAGGTCATTGATCAAAAAAACCTGGAAAACACCCAAAAGCAGGGAGAAATTGAAGAGATTAAAAAAGATGTGGAATCCAAGACGAAGGAACTGCAGATCACAAGAGAGATTTTGAATAATAGTCAGGTTGAGTTAGCTGCAAGAAACGAGGAGATACATCATCTGGGAACTGCACTGCAGCAGGAGCAAGAAACACTGAATTCTCTTATGGTTCATTTGGAAGAAACAAGAATAACGTTGCTGCAGAGTCAGTCACAACTCACAGAGAAATTACAGATGATTGATCAATTGAACCAGGAGTTTGATAAAAAACAACAAGAAATCGATGTTTTGAATCAAGATCTTCAGGTTCGTAATGAGATCATAAAAAACATGAAAAATCAGCTAGCCGAACATCAGGCTTCTCTGATAGAACATGCGAAGAGGGAAGAACAACTTCAGAGAGAGATCGGTGATGCACGAACAGCGTTAAGTGATCGATTAAAAGATATTGAGTTCCGAAATGCCGAGTTGAATGAGAGAGCCAATGAAATAAAAGCTCATGAAGGGGAGCTTAGCATAGCACGTGCGAAAATAGAAGGACTGCAATCTGAATTGGAGGCGAAGACCATTGAGCTTGAGAAACGTGAAAAGGAGCTCCATGTAAAAACCGATGAAATAGAGAGACGAGATGAAGAAGTTAAAAGGGCTCTGAGTGAAATTGAGGCATTACGAGGAGAAATTGAAGAACGAAGCAGAATCATTGAAGATATAGAACTCCAACTTATTGGACGACAAACCCTGCTTATGGAAAAGGAACAAATGGTTTCACAGCTTCAAGGAGAATTAGAGTCACGTAATCTAGACTATAAAGTACTTCAGCAGGAATTTGTGGATAAACAAGGAGAAACAAAGACATTACAGGAAGAAATCGAAGAGAGAAACAGAATTATTCAGGGAATCCAAACGGAATTAACAGAGAAACAATCATGGATTGTGGAAAATAATCGTTTTACTGAGCAATTAAGCCGGGAGTTGGAGCAGAACAATCGTCTTCTTACAAAGACCAAGGAAGAATTAGAAAAGAAAAACGAAGAATTCAAAGAGAGCGGAAAAGACCTCGAAGATGTGAAAAAAGAAATGGAAGCATTACAAGTTGAAGTGGCATCACGCAATAAAATCATTGAAGATATGGAGGAACAACTCGCAGAACGGCAAACACTTTTTGTGGAAAAAACACTGTTGATAGAAACACTTCAGCAGGAACTTAATGAAAAAAATGGAGAAATCACGGTACTAGCCCAAACGGTCCAGGAAAAACAAGAAGACCTTGAATCACTCCACCTTGAGGTTCAGACCAGGAATAAAATCATTGAGGATATCAGGAGACAACTCACCGAGAATCAAACCATTCTCGTTGAATCCGCTAATGTTACTGAACAATTACGAGATGAACTAGGGCGTAGTAGACAACTCCTTGCCGAAACACAAGATGCTCTGCTGAGAAAACAACAGGAGGTAGATGAGAAAGATAACGAGTTGCAATCACAAGGGTTACAGCTCCAAGAATTATGTACAGAGCTTGACATGGTTCGAGGGGAAATCGATTCACGCAGCAGGATTATCGATGACATCGACCATCAACTCATAGAGCGACAAGAACACCTCGTAGAAAAAATACAGTTAGCAGAACATTTACAAGGTCTTCTCGAGCAGAAACAAAAAGAGATCGAATCACAAGAGGAAGATTTACGTCTCAATCGAACCCAAGCAGAGAAGAATCAAACGGAAATCGCACAGATAAAAACAGAGTTAGAGGATCGACTAAAAAATTTAGAATTCAGAAACAGGGAATTAAATCAAAAAGAAGATCACATTGCACTGTTAGAAGGAGAACTTCAAAAAACTCTACGGGACGTGGAAACAAAAAATATCGAACTTCTCGCAAGTAAACGGGATGTACAAGAGAAAGATAGCGAACTGAATGAATTGAGAAATGATTTGCAAAAGAGATGGATGGATTTTGTATTAGCAAATATTGAAGTCCGTGACAATAAAGAGCAAATAACAGAGTTGCAGCTTAAACTTGAGCAGCAACAGGGTCTGTTGAACGATGCTCAGAAAGAGCTTGAGCAGAGAACTCAGGATTTTTCAACGAACCGAGAAGAACTTGAAGGAAAATTAGAAATATTTAAAGGAGAGGTTGCGACACGTAGCATACTTATTAAAGAAATGGAAGAGCAGCTGTCAGAGCGCCAGATGCATCTGGTTGAAAAAACCCAGATGGCAGAGCATCTGCAAAACGAACTCGCTGCACGGGATGATCTCCTAAGAGTACGCACAAGAGAGCTTGAGGAGAAACAAGCAAACGTGGAATCCTCAGAAATGGAGATCGTTTCAAGGAGCAGAATCATCGACGATATGAGAAAGCAACTCAGCGAGAATCAAACGGTTCTGTTGGAAAACACCTTACGCATGGAAGAACTCAGAGGCACTTTTAATCAAGAGCATCAGCTCCGCACAGAAATGGAGAGTGAGTTAGGAAGAAAAAATGATGAGTTAGCCCTAAGCAGACGAGAACTCGAAAGACAGACCGAAGAATTCACAACAAGTAAACATGAAATTGAAGAGAAAGACAAAGAACGCAATCGCCTACAAACAGAACTAGAGATGCGGACAAAAGAGTTAGAGAGAGCAACAATCGATCTGAACAGTAAACAGGAGAGAATCCTACAGCTTCAAACAGAACTGGAGAAAAAGCACCAGGAATTAAACGAACAAACCCAGAGAATAAGTTTATTAGAAGCGGAAAAGGAACATCTGGGTTTCATTTTTGAAAGTATAAAGAACTCCATTCCCTCCTCTGTTATCATGATAAACAAGGAACATATGATCACCACCTGGAATGGAAAGGCAGAGGAACTTTTTGGCTTAGGATCAAAACGGGTGATAGGTGCTGATATTTCTGAACTAGAATTAATGAAAGATCAACGATTCGCAGATACAATAAGTAATTGTCAGACAACAAAAAAATCTGAAACTATTAAATCTATTTCTCTCATAAATAGGTTTGGGAATAGAATTCTGACAGATATATCTCATATCCCACTCCTTGACAATAATGGGGGATTTCAAGGGGCGATATTGAGAATAGATGATGTAACCAACATAGTAGAAATGAATGCCGAACTGGAACGAAAACAAGAGGATTTAGACTCTCTTAATAATAAGTTCTTGGAGACCTATAAAAAATTAAGTTTGGTTGATAGAGAAATTGCTGTAACAAACGAAGAACTCAGAGAAAGGAAAGCGGAAGTAAAAAGACAGGAAGATGAACTTAATGCATCAAAACAGAGATTTGAGGAAAAACAACAAGAAATAAATACAAAAGACAGCGAATTACATGCAATCAAATTAGAAACAGAAGAAAAATCAAGAGAAATCGATGGAATGAAAAGACAATTAGAGCAGAGATGTAACGAGTTGGCTGAAAGAGAAAATGAAATGAACCAGCTCACTTCAGAGATGTATAACAAAACCAAAGAGTTGGAAGAAAAAGAGGGACAAATCAGCGTAATAAGTAAGGAGTTACAGGATACAAAAGAAGATCTTCTACAACACCAAACAGAACTTGAACAAATACGACAGATGCTCAATGTAAAAAATGAGGAGGCCACGAGAAAAGAAGAGAATGTCATACAATTACAGAGGAATTTAGAAGAAAAGCTTACGGAACTAAAACTCATGACGCAACAATTTGAAGAGAAAACAAACGAGAATGCTCAGTTGCATATTAAATTAGGAAAACGACTAGAGGATTTCAATAAAACGAATGAGGAGTTACAACAGATCAAACAACACTTTAAAAATAAATGTGATGAGGTAAGTCAATTACAAACCGAATTGAAGAAATTCCATCAGGATGCTGAACTCAAAGATGTAAAACTCATGGAACAAAGGAGAGAATTCGAAGAGATAAAGGAAGAATTAAAAGCAAGTAAATCAGCGTTAAATTGGTACAAAGTGGAGGTCGATGAAAAACAAGATCAATTACAACTGCAGGCAAAAGAAATCGAAGAGCGGAATCTTGAAATCGACGAACTGAAAAAAAACGTTACAGAACATCAAAACACACTAGAAGAAAAACTGCAGGTCATCGACCAGCTACAAGCAGAATTAGAACAAACGCGGAAGAATCTTGGCACAAGAACTGAAGAAGTCGCAAAACGAGAAGAGGATATACAAGAATTACACAAGAAATTAGAGGAAAGACATAAGGATATTGAGTTTAGAACAAATGAACTCAAAACCAAAAAAGAACTTCTCCTAAAACTGCAATCAGATCTACAGCAAAAACAAAAAGAACTTGAGATACGAAACGAGGAATTACTCTCCACAAAGGTAGAGCGAGACAATAAAACAAACGAAATCAACAACTTGAAAGTAGAGGAAAAGCAACTTATGTTTTATTTCCAAAAAATGAAGAATGCTATTCCCTCGTCGGTCATTATAGTGAACAAAGACAATATGATAACCGACTGGAATAAAAAAGCAGAAGAGATATTAGGGTTGGAAACAGAGAATGCACTAGGAATCGACCTGTTTAAACTGGAAGTGATGCAAAAGGAACGATTACGTGAGGGGTTTCATCAATGTAATAAAGAGAAAAAATCAGTGACAGTGAAATCGGTCTCTCTTAAAAATAACCAGGGCAACAGATATCTCACCGATGTTCTGAATATTCCAATTCTCGACAGCAAGGGAGAACTTCAAGGAATCATCATGGTGATGGACGATGTCAGTGACGTTGCAGAGGCACAGGCTAAACTTGAAAGACAACAGGAAGAGTTGAAAACCTTGGAGGGAAGATTCCAAGAGACATTTACGAAAATGAAATTAGCTGATATGGAGAAAAATGAAGTGTGTACTGAATTAATGAAAATGAAGGCAGAATTTGAAACGAGGATGAAGGCAAAAGGAGATATAGACGCAGTTACCAAAGAAAAGCAGAGAGAATTGGATGTAATGAATGACTCCATAGCATCGAAAATGAAGGAACTGAACACGGTGACTATAAAACTAGAAGGAATTAAATCAGTGCTGGAAATGCTTGAAACAGAAAGTAAACAAAAGAGATTGGAGTCTAAAAGACCGCCAGCGATACCAAGCGATGCTTGGAAGGAAAAAATAAAGATCTACGACGAGATAGACAAATGTCTCAATATTACCGATGATGGCCTCAAAACGAAGAAATTGAAAGATGATCAATTAAAATAATTTTTTAATACAAGGAAACCACGTGTGTTGTCGGGAGTGGTGCCTCGAGGCTCAGTGTTCGTTGTGTGCCTGGGGCAGGAATGAGTGTTATTTCCATGGTATCTCCATAGTGCATGATAATGTCTTGAGGGAGGTTTATGATGATGAATTGTGTATCGGTGTTTTTGTTTATGACGTGATGATCAATTAGGGATGAATCGTCATCGATGATTGAAATGAAACTAAATGTTCCTTGTGGGGTGTTTTCCCAGATCGGGTGGTCAAAAAGAGAACGTGTCCCAATCAACGCTACTTGTCCGGTTGGGAAGAGGATGTAGAGGTGTTCTCCATCTGATATTTTTATGGTCATGACTGAGGTGTCGATTTGAGTGGAGATGAGTGGTCGAATCATGATTGCGATTTTTTGTATCTGGTAATTTCCGTGTACTTCGTCATATTTCCCAATAACATCGTTTATTTTGATGTAATTGGAGAGTTCATCGACTACTTCGTTTACCATCTGGGTATAATCTTCTTCTGAAACATCTCCTTTTCCGTTCATGATGACAGATGCTGCGGTCGCACCTATCAGTATGAAGACGATAAGTAGGATGCCTGATATGAATCCAAGATTTCCTTCGGTGTTCATAGTATCCATTATTTTTCTCCATATTTCCCTACATTTGAATAATATATAAATCTTATTATACAATTGTTATCAATTCTAGGGAAATAAGGTGAAAAGTAAGGTTTCTCTCACGAAAAAGGTGTATTGGAAAAGTAACTTTTTTTGTTTTTTTGTTTTGTAAGATAAGAATCTGGAGGGATTAAGGACAAGATGACCATGTGATTTTTACAATTTGATTGTTCACCGCCAAAGTTTTATATAATGTTATTTGCGAACATGTTACATGAAAAGTATTGCCATGAGTAATTGTGGCAAGAACTGAAAGGAAAGAAGGTGAAATGATGGAAAAGCGATATATGGAAAGGCTGGTGGGCAAATACTGTAAGATCGTAACAAAAGAACCCGGCGAAGAACGAGCAAATGTCGTCACAGGCATTCTTGAAGATGTTGACTACAAAGACGGTTTTATTTTAGTGGATTCTTCACAAGGATTAGGATGCCTAAGAATCGATACTATCGTCGCCATTAAACCGGGTAAGAAACACAGACCTGAAAAAAAGAGTCGTAAGAAAGACGACGAGGCTGTTGTAGGTATTGGTACCTTAATTGTTTTCATCGCCATGGTATTAGTCGCAGCAGTAGCAGCAAGCGTTATTATGCAGACCGCAGAGTCACTCCAACAACGAGCATACTCGGTCGGTAAAATGACCATCCGAGACGTTTCAAGTGGTATCCGTATCATCGGTGTCACAGGATACACAGACGCAGCTAAGACAAGGATCGAATACCTGGCAATTGCGGTAACACCCAGAGCAGGGTCCTATGATATTGATCTCAACAAGACCTTGCTGTACCTGCAATTTGATAACTTTACCATCCTGTCACTCAACAGAGACGTCATGGCAGAAAGCGTAGCAGAAGGCGGTGTGTTCTCAACATTTGATCCAACAACTCTCGGTCTATTAAACGCGACCAACTATGGAGTCATCGCTATCCACGACGCAGACAAATCTATCACTAACAGTAACGGTTTGAGTACCTCAGATCAATGTATGCTCATCGTAAATCTCACAGCAGCACTTAGTACTGACCATGGACTTAAACCTGGTGAGGTTCTCGAGGGAAAACTGGTCCCTGAGGTTGGAGCAAGCGGTATCTTCGTGGTAAACGCTCCAAACGCGTTCAAATACCGAGTCGTCGAAGTCTAAAGCAATAAAAAAAGGAGAGATTTTATCTCTCCACCCATCTCTTTTTTTATCTATATCTAATCTGCTAAGAGTAGATGTTATCTCTGAAAAGTTTTGGTTTAAGTAGGGGTAGTATCCCTGATAGGTTTAGAAAAGATTCGGGAGAATGACAAAATGTCATTTTGAAAGTTTTACTGGTTGGTTTTATCCCGCCAAAGCCTTAAATATTGTAACTTGGGAACAGTATACATGTAAACATTTACCATGCTGTAAATGGGCATGGGAACGGAACGAAGGTGAAAAGGATATGGAAAAGAAGTATATGGAAAGGCTGGTGGGCAAATACTGTAAGATCGTCACGAAAGAACCTGGCGATACCCATGTAAGTGTCGTGACTGGTATTCTAGAAGAAATTGATCATAAAGACGGTTTTATTTTAATTGATTCTGATCAAGGTCTTGGATGCGTGAGCATTGAAACCGTAATTGCTATAAAACCAGGCAATAAGCGAAGATTAATAAAAAAGAGTCGTAAGAAAGACGACGAGGCTGTTGTAGGTATTGGTACCTTAATTGTTTTCATCGCCATGGTATTAGTCGCAGCAGTCGCAGCAAGCGTGATTATGCAAACCGCAGAATCACTCCAACAACGAGCATACTCGGTCGGTAAAATGACCATCCGAGACGTCTCAAGTGGTATCCGTATCATCGGAGTCACAGGATACACAGATACAAATAAGACAAAGATAGAATACCTGGCAATCGCGGTAACACCCAGAGCAGGGTCCTATGATATTGATCTTAACAAGACCTTGCTGTACCTGCAATTTGATAACTTTACCATCCTGTCACTCAACAGAGACGTCATGGCAGGAAGCGTAGCAGAAGGTGGTGTGTTCTCAACATTTAATGCGACAACTCGCGGTCTATTAAACGCGACCAACTATGGAGTCATCGCTATCCACGACGCAGACCAATCTATCACTAACAGTAACGGTTTGAGTACCTCAGATCAATGTATGCTCATCGTAAATCTCACAGCAGCACTTAGTACTGACCATGGACTTAAACCTGGTGAGGTTCTCGAGGGAAGACTGGTCCCTGAGGTTGGAGCAAGCGGTATCTTCGTGGTAAACGCTCCAAACGCATTCAAATACCGAGTAGTCGAAGTTTAAAGACACAAGAAGAGGAACAATCGGAGAGAAAATTTTCTCTCCCCTTTAATTTTTTTTTATTTTATAAAGACTTGTTCTTTCATTAATTGAGAATCTGGTTTTTCTAAATGTGCAATAATAACAATCTCAGCTTTTTCACCATTATAGATGGTTGGTTTAATGTTCACCTCAACAGATATTTTATTGTTATCCTTTGTGGAAAATATTGTTTTATACACAGAAACACTCTCACCCTTCAATCGATCAAGATAATACTTTTCCACGTTCGCAAGCCCATCCAAAGCGATAAAATCAAAAAAGCTTTTTTCAACGATTTCATCCATGGGATATCCAATCAATGATGCAAACGAGCTGTTCACCTGTTTGAGCATGCCTCGTTGAATAATCGCCGCTGACTGAGGTATCTTATCAAGAAGTTCATGATAATCAGGGGGAGCCGGTTCTCTAATCTTTCTACTCTCAGCCCCAGCAGAGATTGTTTCTTGAACAACAGAAGGACCACGTTCCAGAAGGACGTCTTCTTGTTTCATGAGCTCCTGGCGTCGTTTCTCAATTGCTGATTCTAAAAGCTCTAACTTTTCTCGCCATCTGCAGAATTCTTCTACACGAACATTAAACGTCTTACGTTCATTCATTAACTGTTCTTCAAATGCCTTTAATTGGCTCGTACGCGCCTCAAGTTGCTGAGTGCGTATATCAAGAGTCCTATGTTGTTGTTTGAACCTAAACGGGTCAGAAAAAAACGTAAATTCATTGCGCCGAAGGGGTTGCTCGGCAAATGACATGTTCTTAATGTTGATATTTTTTTGTTTTCTTGAATGCCGCTCGTATCCTGTTTCAAGGAGCCTGACATGTTTCCCAAGATTCTTGTGTTTCTTCTCTAGCCTTCGATCTTTTTTTTCGAGTTCACCTAATCGTCTCGTAACAACATCATATTTTCGTGATAGTTCCTTGAGTGATTTGTTCATGGTGTCGAGTTTTTTCGACGTATTTTCCAATGTTTTTTCCATGATTTCCAAAGGCTTAGTAATACTGTTTTTCAGATCGGTAACGATGTGTTCTTTATCTGTTTCTTTCTCATGAGTAAAAATTAATTTTTTCTTTTCTTGTTTCACAGGGGTTGCCACGATCTGTTTCGCAGGGATCACTTCGACTGACTGGGAAGATGTTTTTTCCATTTTTGGTTGATCCAATGGTGTGGTAATCACGTCCCAGGATTGTTTTTGTGTTTCAGGGGGTTTTACGAATTTACCAAAAAGACAGATATCTTTAATCGAACCATTCGTATCTTTTACAAGAAAACCATTCCAAGAGACTTCACAAGTCTGATCTTTTTTGGTTTTAAGTGGAAGGGAAAACTGATCAATCAACAATGTTTGCCGAATGGACTCTAGTAGTTTTTTCCAGTGTTCAAGCGATTCTTTTGGAAGTAACAACTCACTGAGTTTTTTATGTAACACCTCTTCTCTAAGGTACCCGGTGAGTTGTTCGCATTCTTTGTTGAATTGAATGATTTCCTCGTCTGATGTAAGGCTGAGTATCAACTCTTGATTTTTATTTGGTTGTTCACTGTCTGTTTTTTGATCGATAGATGTCATCTCCTCTACCCGACTAAGAAAGGTTGCATCTTATGGTTTTGTTTGGTTTCTCTATCGCTTGATTATTTTAAAACGTTTTGTTTCTATGAAAAAATGTGAAATGAATCATCTTTCTAGGAGAATTACATTCGGAGGATCTAAAAAAGAGGTTAAATTGAGGTTTCGAACATTTAGGTTTGAGTTTGTTTTTCTTGGATGAGGATTGAAGGCTCAAGAGGTTTCTTTTTTTCTTCGATAACTGTTATACCTTTGTCGGTTAATTTGATTTCATCATCTGAGACAGATTGGAGTAATTCATATCGCAGGAGCCGTTGGAGCATATAATCAAAATCTGCTTTTGTCATGTTAAGTAAAAATTTTGCTGATTCTTCATCCATATCGCGTCCCCGGAGCATTTCTAAGAATTCGTATTCTTTTTCGGTGAGGTCAAGGTCACCTGGTTTTTTTACGAGTTTCCCAAAGTCGGTTAATGTTCTGATATAGTATTCGATAATTTCGTTGAGATGAAGTTTGTCAAGTAACTTTCCGTTTTTATCATACAGAAAGCAGATGTTGTTACGGTATTTGAATGAAGCAACCGAGTCCCAAGTGTATTCAAGGATATGTGCCTGGATGTCTTTTGTTTCCGATTCGGTACCATGTTGAACCATTGATCTCTTTTTTTCGAGTTGTTCATGAAGGTGCTTTTGTTCTAATTTCAACAAATCTAGGTCAATACCATATCTCTTGAATTCCATGAAATAGGTTTCCCCAAGACGGTCTTTGAGTTCTTTGATAAAAAACAAACCGGATTCTTCCTCAAGATCCATACAGAGTATACGAATAATTGATTCGATAGCGTGTCCTATAAGTTCTGGTTTGACTGAGTTGATTTCAACTTCAGTGTGTATAGCATTTTCTTCATAATATGTCATGTTTTTTATGGTGATGTATTTTAAAAAACCGTATTTTTCTTTGAGTGTTTTGATGATAGCATCCATGAAGGCGCAGGCAATAGCTTCAGAAGAACGTCTTGCTGTAATAGTGATTAGTGTTGTGAGTGCTCTGTTGAAGATATCTGAATTTTTAATTTTTGACATTCGTGTCCACGTTGTCCAGGGAGGCTAGAGAAGCTATCTTGCTATATTGCATCATGCTCTCTACCAACATTACATTATACTCTATTGTATATATTATATAAATATCTTTAGGGAAAATGTCATAATGGAAAAATACCTGTTCAGCACCTATAAAATTTCAGAAAAGTTGACCGTAGAATAATTCGCCCCTCAAAGTAATTACAACGAACAGAAAAGCGAAATATTAACCGAGAGAACCGACACTTCTGTAAGATGGTATACATAAAAGTATAAATATACGTTTAGTGTTGATATTCTTGGGATTCAACTAGAGGTACGGTACAAATGGAGGGGTACAGATAAAGTTAAAATTAGGGAAAAATGAGCCTGCACCTTCTAAAGATGATTCTACTGGTACTTCTGAAAAGGCTGCTGAAGTAAAAGAACCACCAAAACCTGCAGAACAGCCTGAAAAAAAACTAGAACCAGAGCGAAAAATCATTAAATTTGATACACCAGAAAAACCTGCTGAAAAGAAAAAAGAAGAAGCACTTCAGGAGTTAAAGAAAAAAATGACGACGGAAGCAAAAAAACCAGACGCACCGAAAACCGAAAGTATTCCTGATATGACGAAGATTGTTAGCGATAAAACCCCAGGAGCATCAGCAGATGCGGCAAGAGAGGACCTTGAACAACGGCGAACCATGCTTCAAAACATGAAAGATTTTGATTTTCAAATTAAAAAAAACCAGGAGGATACTACAAATATTTCAGAGAAAGTTGAGAGTCTCTCCAAAGACCTCGATGACCTAGTCAGTTTATATGAAATTGTCTCAGAGCAGATGAATCCTTTCGTTGGGCTCTCGAAGGTCACGAAAAAAAGATTAGATGCACTAGAGAACTTTACAAAAGAAGTAGATAGCGTGAAAACACGAATCGGTGATCTCGAATCAGTCCTTGAAAAGAATGGTTTTTCCACAGGAGGGAACGGTATCTCATCTCCCATTAAACCTAACAATGAGATAAAAGCAGGACCGGAGATCTCTGCCGCACCAACAGTAAAAACAGTTACACCAGTTACCCAGATACCGATAAAAATGCAGCCAAATGAAGCACAGAACCTATCAGATAAAGAAATGGATGAAATCCTCACTAAATCTTTTGAGGCGTTACTCGTAGAGCAGAACATTGATACTATGATTAATGATTATTTCCTAAGTTTAAAATAAATGAATTGTGTTTATAGATAGGAGCAGGTGGATGAGCGAAGGAGAACAAAACCAAAACAAAGGAGAGAAACTTCTCGAAGAGTTTGAGATAGGTGCAGAACTTACAGCCATTGTTGAACGAAATCTACTCCCTTCAAAAATCACACAGAAAATTGGAGAAAAAATTAAAGAAAAAAACATTAAAATAACAAAGGATCAACTCTATAAACTTGTTGAAAAGATACAAAGCGCACTCCGTACGTATACATCTTCATCACCAAGTCAGCCTGAGCATCTAAAAAAAGAGCAAGCAAAAGAGGAGAAAAAATCTTGGAATGACATAAGTGTACAGACAACAGATATGAAGAGACTTGTAGAAACAGTTGAACATCTTAATGAACGGCTAAAGGTAATCGAAGAACAACGAATCGATGGCGTCAAAGGTGTCACCGGCAAGCTGGTTAAAACAAAAGACATTAAGACCCTAGAACCTGCAGACATCCTTGGAGGGGAAATGCAGCCGTTAGAACAAATCCCCAATGATCCAGAATCCATCGTTGTCATCATGAAATGGTTGCAGTATCTTGTGGATAAGGCCGGGAAAAACAATCTGCCAGATGTTCTTGATTACTATGTCGACATCAGTTGGATTTCAGATGATGTTCGATATGATTTATTGAGTTATTCTAAAGGGATTACCGAAGAACTAGCACAGGCTGGAGCTCGCACATCTCATTTGCCGACACGGGACCATCTTCAATCCCTGCTGTTTATCCAGAAGCTGAAAGGAGTACAACTCGATGAACGATTCCTCGGTAAAATAGAACGTGATATGGAGAAGATGGTAAAAAGCCTCGAAGGGTACCAGTTGAAATAGGAGTCTGGTGGGGAATAAACTTTATTAGATTTGTTTCGTATTACAGGTATGTTATCTGATTCTATGGGTGCACATCCATAGAACACACTTGGAGGGTATACAAGATGGGGTTCTCGCTGATTGCATCAGCTGCCATTCTAGGCGTTACTATATTCATGGCAGCAGAGATCATCACGGGAGACCTTCTGCCAACTATCGAGAGTATCAATGATTCGTACGGTGACATGAAAGATCGACTAAGAGATCAAATGCAGACTGATATTAACATATCCACGGTCTCTCGATCAGGGCCAGGACCAAATTACGATTATAACATCTCAGTAAAGAACACAGGCAGTGTTACCTTAAATACGGAGGATTTTTTAGTTTTAATAAATGGAACCAAGTACCAATTCAGCAGTTCTCATATGTATTTATACCCTGAAAATGTCGTATATTTCCAGGTTGTTGATGTGGCTGGTACTGGAGTAAAGCGAATGAAAGTAATAACCAATAATGGCATAGCAGATTACTATACTTATACACCGTGAGGGAAAACGATGGGATTTAGTTTAACCGGAACACATGTGATTTTCTTCATTGCATCAATCATTGCTGCTGGAATGGTGTCTGGTGTTTTTATCGCTGTTACTATGAATCTCACAACAAGTCTTTCTGATCGAGGGGATCGAGTACAGGAGCAACTGTCTACAGATTTTACGATTATCAATGACCCAAATACTATTCCTCTAAGTGGAGCATATTATATCTTTTACATGAAAAATATCGGAGGAGTAAAACTTGCGACAACCAATCAGACATTTCAGGTGTTTCTCGATGGAGAACTCATTGCCGTAGCAAATTATTACTTCAGTGATACTTCGATCTCAATCGGAGAAGTAACAAATCTCTATGTCAATGCAACGATTGCAGTGGGAGATCACACACTCAGGGTTGTTGGACCTCAAGCTGTTGAAGATACCTTTACCTTTATAAAATAATAAAGAGATTGAGAAAATATGGAAGGAGTAAAATCCCTCGTCTTAGAACGAAAAGGAGAAAAAGATGGATTTGCAGAACGATTTGGGAAAGTCATCCCAAACGGTTCCTTAATATTTATTGAGGGAAAAGAAGGAACAGGTAAGAGTATTTTTTGTCAACGATTCTGCTACAGTCTGTTAAAAAATGAATGCACATGTTCGTATGTATCCACGCAATTTACCATTAAAAGTTTTTTGAGACAAACAGCATCCGTTGGATATGATGTACGGAAGTATCTTATGTCAGGCAAGTTCTTCTTTATTTCAACAGAAGTGACGCTTGCAGAAACCCTTCCACGAAAAACATTTCTTGAAGGGTTGATCACTGGAAGAAAACTCTTTGATCCTGAGGTCATCTTTATTGATTCGTTGTCTACGCTGCTTAAAGAAAGTCTAAACAACGAGAATTTGACAGATCTCACCAGTTTTTTTAACCGCTTAACAGGGTCTGGAAAAATCATTTTTCTCACCGCAAACCCTACAGAATGGTCTGAGGAAATCCATAACACGTTTCGGATGATTACTACCGTTCATTTTCGTACGTCACGTGAATCTGCCCCAGGTATCGGGATTGTTTATAATATGTATCTTGAGAAATTCAACGGCGCACGATATAAATACGATCCGGTAACCCGATTTTCAGTTCGACCAGGTGTCGGTCTTACCATTGAATCAAGTGGTATAGCGTTCTAACGGAGGAGAAGGTTTATGACGAAGATGGAAAAAAAAGAGGAAGAAAAAATCGTCAAAGAAAACCCTCACCTCCAAAAATACCTTGAAGAGCTACAAAGTAAAATGGAGCGACCTACCTTCTATAGTAAATTACCTCGTGATTTAAGAGAAGAAAAGTACCCGAACATCATCTACCCCACGAAAGGGTCTGTCTTCATTCATATTATTCGAACAAAAGACATGGAAGGAAAAGAGTACCATGCAATTGAACCGAGCCTTGATGAGAAAGAAAAATTAAAACGAGATCAGATGTTAGAGTTGATTTATGAAAAGTCGTCCGCTTGGAAAGCGGTTAAGACCGATGATGAAATAAAGGAAGCAATCCGAGCGTTAATGGACCAACTCACCATTGTCGATGAACGATCTGCAGGAATCCAAAAAGTAAAAGGAGGAAAACTCCGGGTAACTTCTGTTGAAAAATTAAATATCGAATACGATATTACGAAAAACATTATTGGTGGCGGTCCTCTGGAGCCGTTCATGCGAGACCCTTATCTTGAGGACATTCATATTATTACAGGGGAAAATGTGCATCTCATCCATAAGGTTTTTGAGATGATTAAGACAAACATCCATATTGATAAAGCCTGGGCGAACACGTTTTCTCAAGAATTTAGTGAGAAGATCGGCAGCCCAGTGAGTGAAGGGCAACCGATTGCTGACGGAACGCTTCCCGATGGGAGCAGAGTGAATATTATCCATAGTAAAGATGTGAGCCTAAAAGGGCCAACGATGACGATTCGTAAATTCAGTGAAACACCGACGAGTGTTACTCAGCTTATTAACTGGGGAACCTTTGATACCGGTATTGCTGCGTATCTCTGGCTGTGTCTCCAGTATGGACGGAGCTTGTTTGTCTGTGGTGAAACCGCGTCAGGGAAAACCACGACAGCAAACGCGGTTATTCCGTTTATTCCCCCTGAGAAAAAGATTTTCTCTGTCGAAAACACTCCTGAAGTTCAAGTGCCTCATGCAGTATGGCAACAGTTGCTTACGAAATCGACAGGGCCAAAGGAGGGCCATGTCGAACTTGATGATCTGCTACGGGCTGGTCTTCGATCAAGACCTGATTACATCATCCCTGGTGAAACCAGAGGAATTGAAGGACGTGTCGTGTTCCAGGCGATGCAGACTGGACACCCTGTGATTACCACGTTTCATGCAGGGAGCGTCACTAAGGTTATTCAGCGGTTTACCGGTCATCCGATTAATATCCCGAAAACATTCATGGATAACCTCGATGTGGTCTTGATTCAAATGGCGGTGGAGCGGAAAGGGAAACGTATCCGGCGGGTGCTTTCTGTTGATGAAATAGAGGGGTATAACAAACAAGTTGATGGGATTATGTCCCGGAAGGCGTTTGAGTGGAACGCTGTTGATGATACCCATACCTTCAAAGCAAATAGAAACAGTTACATCTTAGAATCACGAATTGCAAAAATGGCAGGGTTAACCGATCCCATGCAGATATATGAGGAATTTGACCGCAGAAAACATATTTTAGATCGCATGATTGAAGAGAAAATCTTTGATTATTATGAAGTCGTGCAATTTATCTGGACATTTTATAGAGAAGGAGAAAAAGCATTACCAATATCAATATAAGAGAAAAGTAACTGGGGATAACGTAAGGTAGAAGATTGGAGACGAGGGGGTGAAAATACTATATGACAATAATGGAAAATGAAGAAAAAGAGCAGCTTTTCAATGAGAACCCTCACCTGAGAGAATATCTCGAGTCCATAAAACAAAAAATGGGGGAACCTGTTTTTTATAGTAAAGTTCCTCGTGAAGTAAGAGATGAAGCGTACCCTAATTTTATCTACCCGACCAGAGGGGTTGTGTTTATCCATATCTACCGAACACAGGATATGGATGAGGTGGAATATCATGCGATTGAGCCTACCGTGGACGATGTGATAAAAGTAAAACTCGATGAGATCCTTAAGTTGATTGTGAAGAAAGCACCACAGAAAAAAAGTGTTCTTAATGATGAGGAGATGAAAGAGGTTTTAAAAGAGTTTATTGATGAAATCACGGTTATTGATGAGAGAGCAGTGAATATAGAGCCAGCAAAGAAAGGAAAAATAGGAAAAAAAGAAAAAGTTAAAGTCACCTCATTTCAAAAGAGTATTTTACAATATGATATTATTAAGACTCTTGTTGGTGGTGGTCCGCTTGAGCCGTTTATGCGAGACCCGTATCTTGAGGATATTCATTTTGTTGCCAATGAAAAAATCCATCTTATTCATAAAATCTTTGGGATGATTAAAACCAATGTCATTGTTGGGGAAAAAGAGGCTCCAGCGTTCACCCGTGCAATTAGTGAGAAGATGGGGGCCCCAGTGAGCGAAGGCAGACCGATTGTCGATGGTGTTCTCCCTGATGGGAGTCGAGGGAACGTTATCTATAGTTCCGCGATCAGTATTAAAGGCCCAAGTATGACGATTCGAAGGTTTACAGAAACCCCCATTAGCGTTACGCAGTTGATTAAATGGGGGACGCTGAATTCCAGTATTGCTGCATATCTGTGGTTGTGTTTGCAGTATGGTCGGAGTTTTTTCATCTGCGGAGGAACCGCGTGTGGGAAGACGACAACAATGAACTCGATAATCCCGTTTATTCCTCCTGAAAAGAAGATTTTTACGGCGGAGGGGACTCCGGAGTTGCAGGTTCCGCATACCGTGTGGCAGAGGTTATTGACAAAGACAACAGGACCAAAAGAAGGCCAGGTTGATCTCTTTGACCTTTTAAAGGCTGCGCTACGGTCTCGGCCTGATTATATCATCCCTGGTGAGGTGAGAGGTGCTGAGGGAAATATCGTGTTTCAGGCGATGCAAACAGGGCATCCTTGTATGACCACGTTCCATGCAGGGAGTGTCACCCAGGTTATTCAGCGGTTTACCGGCGATCCGATTAATGTTCCTAAAACATTCATGGATAACCTTGACTTCGTGGTGATTCAACTTGCGATTGACCGAAATGGAAAAATGATACGCAGATGTACCGGTATTGATGAAATAGAAGGCTATAACAGGGAGGTTGATGGTATCATGGCGCGGACCGCGTTTGCCTGGAAGGCTGATGAAGACATACATGTGTTTAAGGCAAATAGAAACAGCTATATTTTAGAAGAAAAAATCGCGAAAAACGCTGGGTATTCAGATACTGCGCAGATTTATGATGAGCATGAACGACGAAAACATATCCTGGATCGGATGGTCGAAGAGGATGTCATGGATTATTATGAGGTAGTGCAGTGCATCTGGGGTTTCTATAGGGAGGGAGAAAAAGGTTTACCGATTTCGATCTGAGGAGAGAATGGCAAAAGAGGAGACGAAAAAAGATAAACAATCAAAAAAAAAGGAAAAAGAAGAAAAGAAAAAAGAATCCTTTAAAGAAATAAAAATAGCGTTCCGAAGTCTTGAGGACCGTAAGAAGTTTATTCGGACGATTTTCCTTCCGTTGATGATCATGGGCGTACTCGTCATGTGTATGCCGTTTCTCCTGCAAATTCTTGTTTCTACACCTCTGCAGTATAACCCTATCACTTTTATTCTTGGTGGAATCATCCCGATTCTTCTTGGTGTTTTTTATCCGTATATCAGCTGGAAAAACAGGGAGTCAGATATCAATGGAAAAATGCATTTTTTTATCACTCATATCAGGGTATTAGCAATCTCGGATCTCACGTTAAAAGACATCATTAATGTCCTTGGTGGAAATAAGGCATATAAAAGCTTAGGTGAGGAGTTCCGAAAGATAAGCGTGCTTACCGACCAGTGGCGTGTCCCTGTTTCAAAGAGTTTTCGTTTTGTTTCAGAGAGAACACCAAGTAAGATTTTAAAAGATTTCCTTGATAGGTTTTCTCAGAGTCTGGATAGTGGTGTTGAACATCGAGAGTTCATTGAACATGAACAGGATGCTGTGCTTCAGGAATATAAAACAATTTATGAGGCGAGTAATGAAAACGTTGTGATTCTCAGTGAGGTTTACGTCAGCTTGCTTGTAGCAATCATCTTTGTGATGTCTCTGGGTATCGTTTTACCGATGATTATGGGTTCTAAGGATATGAGTTCTTTTATTTATATCGCCTCTTTTATGTTGCTTGCTGCTGAGGGGATGCTCCTTTACTTGTTGCGTGCTATGATCCCGCCTGATGAGATGTGGCATTGCACCGGTGAAAAAGGAGAGATGGAACTAGCCCTTATGCGAAGCTTAAAAATTTCGTTAGTTTTTTGCATCCTCCTTTGTGTTATCCTTCTTGTGATAAAATACATGGTGAGGCCCCCATTTTTTGAGCGTATTCCTTTTGAAATTCTTATCGCATGTGGTCTGACACCGTTGATACTCCCCGGGTGGAAAACACTCCGCGAAGAAGAACACATGTCACGAAAAGAGCGTAATTTCATGGGGTTTCTTCCCGCATTGGGTTCTATTTCAACCATGAGAGGAGGAAGAATCAACGATTCTGTGCTTTATCTTAGCGAGAAGGATTATGGGGTACTGAGCAGACATATCAGGGATCTGTACCGACGTTTGAGAACACGTATCGATGACGATGCTGCCTGGGAATGGTTCGGTGTTGACACAGGGAGTAACTACATACAACGATCAAGCGAGATGTTTCGACAAGCAACATCAGCTGCCGCTAACCCTCGTACGGTGTCTCGGATGATTACGGAGAACATCAGGAAAATCAGGGATTTGCGTGTAAAAAAATTAGCTATTGTAAAAACTACTTCTGCCTTGTTTGCTGGGATTACTTTTGGGATATCGTTTTGTATCTATGTTTCTTTTGTGGTTGCGCAGCATCTCAACACAATTCTTATCAGCAGTAACGCAGGTCATCCTTTTGAAGGAACAACTATTGATGTTGGAAGTATTCTCACCACGGTTCCTCCCGAGGTATTCACCCAGAATTTCATTGTGATCTTTATGGTTTTACTTGCCCATTCATTTCTTATGGCGTTAACGATACGGTCATTACGAGGAAGTCATTTGTTGGTTACCTTGTTCTACTTTGTTCCTTTCGTTTGGATTGTCTCCAGCACCGCTGCGCTCGTTGATGTCGGAATACGAGGATATCTTGGAATGTAATGCAATATTTTTTTAAAAAAGGCATCTCCTTTGATTGAAGGTAATTATTGTTATGGTTGTAAATCTACTATCGTGTTGATATAGGAGCTAGGGGTTGTAAATCCTATAATGCCCCGGATTCCCTGTTCAGGATAGAGTTCACCTGAGACGTCTGTGCGTGTACTAATACCCGAAAAACATTTTGTGGTGTTGACAAGCAAAACGACTAGATCCTGGTCATTGATGGTTGGTAATGTGCTTGTACACGAACCGTCAACATCACGAATAACCATAAGTCCATAGCGAGACGATGTAAGGTTACTGGAATTAAGGGTGCCAAACAAGCCATTGGAAACGCTACTGCTATAACACTGACTCGTGTAGTTTAACACAACTTTAGTAGATGAGTCGGAAAGGGAAAGCATTGCATAGGTAAGGTCCATATCATCAGAAGCTGCGGTAGTGCTGATAAAAATCGCGAGCTGCGTGATTTTTGAATCACTCACATACCCGCTGACATGAGTAACCCTTAAGCCACTAGATATGTCCTTGAGTGTTTCTTCACTGGTTTTTACAGCTTGTTGTTGAAGGCTATTCATCGTTTGAATCATGACTGAGGCGGTGATGCCTGCCACAAGAATCATTGCAATAAAGATGATTAAGGATCCAACGCCAACATCAGCGTTGGTGTCTTCCATGAGTCTGATTGATGAGCCAATGACTTTATTCATCCCCCTCCTTATGTGATCATTAAGGTGTTCTCAACCAACCCCCCCACCACACTATACAGGAAATACAAAAGAGCATAAAAAACTATGGTTTTAAAATGAAATCATTTTCATAAAGAAAAAAATGATCTCAATAAAAAAATAAAAAAAAAGGATAGTTGGGTGTTTACCACCCAAAGAGGTTTATTAGGGGTTTTTGTCGTTAATAGAGGTCGAAGACAGTTACAGAATAGGATGCCGGGGTTCTGAACGCAAATATTCCTGGTGCACCGCTTTCAGGTATTACCATGCCCCAGATATCTGTTCTCTCTGTCAGTCCTTTGAAATTTTCTGCGGCGCTTATTGTTATTAATACATGATCTCCTCTGTTAATAACTGGATTTGTTGCTGTACATGAACTATCCGCGTCTTCAAGGACAATAAGACCGAATTGCTTTGCAGTCCGGTTACTGAAGGATCTCGATCCGAAGGCTGCGGTTGCAAACACACCAGCTGCAGCAAGGGCTTTCCAATAGGATGAATTATAGGTAAGGAGATATTTAGCTGTTGAGTCTGATAGCTCAACGACGGTATTTTCTAGATCTACATCCTTTGACCCCGAACGTGGAGAAATACATATGGTTATATTGAGGATTGAATTAAGTGCTGTCCATCTTGAACCAAGTTGTCCAGGTGCCGTGCTGAGGTTTAAAGATCCTTTCTGACCAGTGATATCTTCAATACCTATACCGGTCGCAACTTCCTCTGTGGTCTCCGAACCAGTTTTCATCGCTTGAATCTCCAACTTGTTCGCGGTCTGAATCAGTACTGAAGCTGCTATACCAGCAACTAGGACCATTGCGATAAACACAATCATTGCACCGATACCCATGTCACCAAGGTCGTTTTCCTTCAAAATTTTACTTATTTTTCTCATTTTTTCTCATCCTCCTTAGTATAAGTCATAAACTGGATCATTTATGGATGATGGCACGCGGAATGCGAAGATACCGGGCGCGCCCTCTTCTGGCGAAACTATACCCCAGATGTCGTCTCGCGGGTCTAACCCACTGAAACAACGTCCTGTGCCAATGCAAAGCATGACGAGATCCCCGCGGTTAAGAACGGGATTGGTTGCAGTAAGCGAGCTATCATCATCCTGGAGTACTATGATACCAAAATTTTCATTTGACTCATTCCAGAATCCTGTAGCAAAAATGCTTCCGTTTTTGTCGTAACTGTGGTTGAATTGTCTTCCGTGAGTATTGTAAGTGAGCAATGTCTTCTTAGCTCCATCAGTAATTTCTATAATCGTTTGCGATAGATCTATATCTGCAGATCCGGCTCGTGGTCGAACGGTGATGGTCAGGTTATATATCTTTCCAGTGTAGTTAAATCCCTCAATGTCTATAACGGCTAAACCACTAGATACCTCACGTGTTGTTTCTTGCCCTGTGGTCATCGCTTGAATCTCCAACTTGTTCGCGGTCTGAATCAGTACTGAAGCTGCTATACCAGCAACCAGGACCATTGCGATAAACACAATCATTGCACCAATACCCATGTCACCAAGGTCATTTTCCTTCAAAATTTTACTTATTTTTCTCATTTTTTCTCATCCTCCTCAGTAGAGATTAAAAACATAATCCGCAGCGAATGAAGCGGGTGTGGTGAATGCATAAACACCGGGTGCGCCTTCTTCTGGTTGAACCAAGCCCCAGACTGAAGTCCTAGTTGCAAGGCCGCTACTGCCACTGAAAACAACGCCTAAATTAATAGTCAGCAAAACCGAATCTCCTCTGTTAATAACAGGGTGTGTTGAGGTTAACGAGTTATCTGCATCCTCGAGGACAATCACTCCGAATTCTTGGGTAGACAAGTCGTTGGTGAAGCTTTTAGTGAAGACATTTCCGTCAATAGACGGTGTATCAACGAACTCAGTAGAGTCGTACGTCAGAACAACCTTTGTACTGGAGTCCGAGAGTTCTATATATGCCTCTGCAATATCGATACTCAACGATCCTGAGCGTGGTTGTATTGCGATCGTTAAATTATCAAGTGTCGTTGCGCCATATGATTTGTGTCCTACAATGTTAGCAACGCTGACCCCTGTTGCTACCTCACCGATTGTTTCTTGACCCGTCTGCATAGCCTGTATTTCCAGCCTGTTTGCCGTCTGTATCAAGACGGACGCTGCAATACCAGCAACCAGTACCATTGCAATAAAAACAATCATCGCACCGATACCCATATCACCGATATCATCAGCTTTTAATATTTTGGTTATTTTTCCCATCTGGTTTACATCCCTCCTATACATTTTTTTTCATCCCATTAAAAGTTGTGCCTATAACGTACAACTTTCGAGAGTGCTTAACCATACAAATAAATTTTTTCTTTAAATAACTTGTCTGCAGATACGTTATCACATGCATATGCAGGTAATATTTCAAAAGTAAATTTATATAAAAAACTAGACAACGATGTAGCTGCATTTCTTGGATAAGGAATACAATCTATATATGTTCAATATAAGCGATGGGTTTATAATTTTTACTTTTAAAAAAAAACCTTGTCATTTCCAATATACATATTATATTATTGTGTTTTGAAAAATGTAATAAAAAAATTTGTTGAAAGTTGTAAGGGTGGTTTGACAGCGCACCAGGGCCTCCTAGATTTCAAGCAGTGGAGCTTACCCCATAAGATTCCCGAAGGAATCAAATAGGGCTCTCCACCTAGTCTAAGAGTCCCAGCCCCCTTGCGGGGGTAATCTTCCCGTGGGCTCTCGCACCAAAGTAC
>Ga0315289_10001586_pt1 | contig 35440 bp, 30 predicted proteins | sample YL17G11_40_MG_FD_203452 | JGI IMG/M metagenome (GOLD analysis project Ga0315289, IMG submission 203452) | Sediment microbial communities from Yellowstone Lake, YNP, Wyoming, USA - YL17G11_40 | ecosystem: Environmental > Aquatic > Freshwater > Lake > Sediment | place: USA: Wyoming | collected...
AGAAGCCCCCAGGACCTTCCTGATGCCGAGTTCCTTGATCTTTTTTTGGGCGGTGAAAGCGGCCAGGCCGAAGAGTCCCAGGGCGGCGATGACGATCGCCAATAAACTGAAGACGTTGAACAGCCGTTCCTGTTGGGTTTCGTTCCGGTATTGTCGGTTGAAGGCGTCGTCCAAAAATTCATAACCAAAGAGGTGATCGGGAAAGAATTTTTCGAAAGTTTCCCGAATGGCCGGCAAGACCTCGGAGATCCGGCTTTTATCCACCTTAATGAACGCGAATTGGAGCCAGGGCAGGTATTTGCGGAAGATGAACGGCCGGATGCCTTCGCGAAGCGAGCGGTCGTAGAAATCTTTGACGACGCCGACAATCCGGACGTTGCGGAGTTTCGGATCGATGGCCCCCTGGCTCCAATAGAGCATCCGGCCGATGGGATCCTCGCCGCCGAACATTTTGGCCGCGGTTTCATTAATGATACAGGATTCGGTTTCGTCCTGGGGAAATGCGGCCGACAGCGCCCGGCCTCGAACGATGGGCATCTCGAACGTTTCGAAGAAGTCGAAGTCGATCATGGTATAACCAATCCGGGTCGGATCGGGATCGGGATTCCCCTCCCAATCGACGACGATGACTTGGCCGACGTCCAAGGGCCGCTGAGCGGCCCTGGTCACGTGAAGAACTCCGGGGTGTCCAAGCAATTGCTCCTTGAACGAATCGAATCGCGTAGAAAGCTGGGGATTGGAGTATACGGTGACGATTTGGTCCCGGTTGAATCCCAGGTCGAAGGCGCGGAGGAAGCGAAGTTGCCGGGCGACGATGATGGCGCAGAGAATGAGGGCCACGGAGGTAGAAAACTGGATGACGATCAGGATTTTCCGAAAGACACCGCCCCCCGCGGCGGGGGTGAAACGACGGCGGAGCAGTTGGACGAGCTTGAGTGAGGAGAGATAGAACGCGGGATAGCTGCCGGCCGCGAGTCCTACGACCGAGGCGGTCAGGATCAGCAGGAGAATGAGCCCGCCCATGTTCGGGCCAAAAAGGACCAGATTTGTCCCTGCCAGACTGTTGAAGGCCGGGAGAAGGAGCGGCGCCGCGCCCACGGCCAGAGCCATGGCCACAAACGACGTCGACAAAGATTCTCCCAGAAACTGGCGGATGATCTGTCCCCGGCCGGCGCCGATCGACTTGCGAAGTCCAACCTCCCGCGTCCGCTGGGCGGACTGGATCGTGCTCAAGTTCAAGAAATTAACGCAGGCCATAAGCAGAATCAACGCGGCGATCGAGGAAAACAGGATAACGCGGAGGATGTTTCCCGGCCGGCCCGCCCAATAGAGATACGATTCGGAGAACGGCTGAAGAATAGGTTTGGGTTTATAATCCGGGTTGATGCGCTCCTGGAAAATTCCCGAGATTTTTTGATTGAAACCGTCGACCGAGACTCCGGGACGAAGACGGACATAGGCATAGGCGACGAACTCTTCCCATCGGGCAAGCCGGTCCTCGCCCAGCCATTCCACGCGCGTGACCATGTCGAAGCGCAGGCTCGAATTCGGGGGGACATTCTTCACCACGGCCGTCACCTGAAAATCCAAGCCCGGATCCGCGAGGTACAGGGTCTTGCCGACCGGATCTTCCGCCCCGAAATACCGCCGGGCAGTATCCTCGGTAAGGACAAGAGAGTTTTTTTCCCGCAAGGCCGTTTCCGGATTCCCCCTGACGAACGGAAAAGTAAACATGCGGAAGAAGCCGGGATCGGTGAGCGTAATTGTTTCTTCATAGAAACGGATATTCCCTTTTTTCACCACGGACCCGTGCCAAGGCCAGACCCGGGCGAAATCCACAACTTCGGGATATTCGGCCCCCAGGACCGGAGGCAGGGCGTATGTCGTTGTCGACCAGCTCCGTCCCTCCGGAGCCCGGCTGAGGATCATATACAGGTTCTCCCTGTTCTCGTGGAAGCGGTCGAAGCTCAATTCGTTGCGGACCCAGGCCATGATCAAAAGGAAGCACAGCATTCCCAGGGCGAGGCCGACGATGTTGATGGTTGAAAAGCTCTTATTACGGCGGATCGCCCGCGCGCCCGTCCGGAAATAGTTCCAAGCCAGAGCGGGAACGAATCGGGGCGCCTGCCAGGACGGCCGGCTTCCGCGCCTAATCGTGTAGACCTTGTGGAATTCCGAGCCGATGACACCCGAATCCCCCAAGATCTTGATCGATTCGCCGAAGGCTTGTCCTGGAGTCCGGCCGCGGGCGACAAGGCCGTCGATTCTGTCCCGCAGATGGGATTCAATCTCCGCGATGAAGCCCGGTTCGAGCGACGGATTGGACATCAGCGTCTTCCGCCAATCAGCGACAGCTTTTTCCAGATCGAACACGGGATTTCTCCTTTAGCCTTCGACCGGCTCGGCCGGCGTCCAAAGCCTGACGAACGCACCGTGAATGCGGAGCCAATGCTGTTTTTCGACCTCAAGTTCCCGACGGCCGGCGTTGGTCAAAGAATAATATTTGCGCATCCTGTTTTCGTCCGTCATTCTCCAGCGGGCTCGAATCAGGCCGTCTTTTTCCATCCGATGAAGAACCGGATAGAGCAAGGCTTCCGACCAATCGATCGTCCCTCCGGATAATTCGGTGACTTCCATGAGGATGCGGTATCCATAGCTCTCTCCCTTGAGCAGCAGGGAGAGAACCATGGGTTTGGCGGTGGCGGCAATGAGCGTTTTGGACATTTTCGGCCTTCTAATACTAAATTATTTTAGATACCTCAAATTTTTATGTATGCGAGAAATGTGCCAACGTTTTTCCAGAAGGCCGGCTATTTCAAACAACCGAGTTGTCCGGATGTGACACACCGACTGTCCGAAATAGGACAATATCGCCCTCCACCTTGACACCGATCCGCATCCATGGATATCATCCCTCGAAAACCCAATATCGATCCAAGAAAAACGAATGACCCCCCGCGCCAACACCCTGGGAATTCTGGCGATGATGGCCACGGCCTTCCTATGGAGCATCGCCGGTCTGTTCATCAAGATCATCGACTGGAATCCCCTGACCATCGCGGGCTTCCGGAGTCTCGTCGCCTCGCTTGTCATTCTCCTCTTTCTGAAGCGGCCCAAGTTCCACCTGTCCTTCCCCCAGGTTGCCGCCGCCTTGGCCAGCGCGGCCACGATGCTGTTGTTCGTTTCGGCCAACAAGACCACGACTTCGGCTAACGCCATCCTCCTGCAGTATATCGGACCCATCTTCACGGCGTTCATCGGGGCCGTCCTTCTGAAGGAAAGAGCCCGCATAGAACATTGGATCGCCTTTCCGCTCGTCGCCGCGGGGATGATCGCGATGTTCATGGACAAGCTCGGCGGGGGACGGACGCTCGGCAACGTGCTCGCCGTCTTATCCGCGATGACCTTCAGCTTTTATTTTGTCTTCATGCGGATGCAGAAGGACGGATCGCCCCTGGAGTCGATTCTTCTATCGCATTGGCTGGTCGCGGCGATCGGGATCGTCTCTTCGATATTTATGCCGATTCCGTCGGTTTCCCTGAAAGCGGTCGGCGCGGTCGCCGTCCTGGGAATCTTTCAGGTCGGCGTCTCGGCGATCCTCTTTGCTGCGGCCATCAAGCACATCTCGGCCGTTTCGGCCAACCTGATCGCGGTGATCGAGCCGGTTTTCAACCCGGTTTGGGTCTTCCTCGTCCTGGGCGAAGCGCCCGGCCCTAACGCCATTATCGGCGGCCTTATCATCGTTGCCGCCGTCACCGGCGTTTCGGTGGTGGGGGCAAGGCGGGCGATCTCATAAACCCGCTAATAAAACGGCACTGAAGCCGCCCTCACTCCCCCGGCCCCCGGGGAACCAGTCCCGTCGGTTCCCCCCGTCGAAAATCCGACGGGTCCCCTCTCCGCTACGGGGGCTTGAGGACGGCATTCAGTGCCGTTTGCGTCTATATTGGTTCTCGTTTCTGACATCGGCATTCTATTGATGCCCGTATGGGCTTTGTCCTGATATGAACTAGAGCCCGACGCAGGCAATGCAGTTAATCGCCGAGTTGTAAAAATTATTCGATAGCGGGGAGAGTGATTTTCTCCGGCTCAAAGACGACTGAGCGCTCCCCGGCTTCGACCTGGCCGAGCTCAAGAAGGTCATATCCCGCTTTCTTGCCTGTTTTTAGGGTTCGGTCGACTTCCTTTTCCGGCACAAAAATGTAGAACCCGATTCCCCAGTTGAAGGTGGTCAGGCAGTCCTTCAGGCTGACGCCGACCTCGAGCATAAACCGGAAAAGCGGCGGTATCTCATCCACCCATTTTTTGATCCGATAGGTGAAAGGTCTCTTGTCATAGGCGATCTTGGAGATCCCTCCCCCCGTGCCGCCGAGGAGAGAGTGGATCTCGATATTTTTTTCCTGCAGGGCCTCGACGAGACTGACATATGAGCGGGTGGGGATGAGCGCCTCCTCGCCCAGGATTTTTCCATTCGGCAGTTCGTGGAGAAACTTGTCTTTGAGCGCCAAGGCCCGCTTAATCACCAGGGAAATGCCGTTGGCGTGAATCCCTGATGATGCCGCCCCGATGATGCGGTCTCCGACAGACAGTTTTTCTCCCGTGACGAGCCTGTTTCGAGGAGCGATAATGCCCGTTACACATCCGGACAACGAGGGAGCGCTACGCACCGGCGGCTCCGCTTTGACCAAATAGCGGAGGGCGGGTGATTCGCCGGCAGGCAGGGCCATCCCGCACATCGAACAGGCCTGATAGAAGCTTTCGGCCAGGTCGTGGCTTCGCCTCTCGTCCATGAACCACTCGCTGTCGCCCGCCGCCACTTCGTCCGTGTAGATCACGGGGAGGGCCCCCTGGCAGATCACGTCATTGGCCGCCATAAGGGCCGTGTCGATGCCGATGCCCTCGTAATAAGTCCTCCCGGTTCCGGCGTGTTGATACATCCATTCCGCAATCCAGTTTTTATTTCCCAGGCCTTCCTGGGTCATGCACCAGAAATGGGATTTGGCGCCGCGATACCGGAAAACGACTCCATGGGCGCCCAGGCTTTCCCGCTCGATATACACTCCCCGTTTATTGGGAAACTTGAGCGTCCTCTTCCCGGCGCCCACCATGGCCATCTTGAACGGCTCAATCTTGGTATAGTCCACCCCCGCCTTGGCGTATTCGGATTTCACCTGTCTTCTCGGCATCTCACTTTCCCATTAGAGCTCTGCCAAATCGGCCGGGGAAGGATGGTTCGGAATGACGGCTACGGTCTTGCCTTTGTACTCGAAGACCTCCTTGTTGTCATCGTTGATCTCGCCGATCACCTCAGCCCTGGCCCCTTTGGCCCGGATCGTTTTCAATAAAAGGTCGACATCCTTCTTTGCCACCTGGACCACCATTCTGCCCTGGGATTCACAGATCAGGACTTCCTCAGGCGTGATGCTCTTGACCTTAACCGGCACTTTGGTTAAATTGACCCGGGCCCCAAAACCGCCGTATCTGGCGGACTCACAAACAGCGGCGCCGATGCCGGCGGCTCCCAGGTCGGAGCAGGCCTTGACCTTGCCGGTCCGAAAGGCGGCCAAGGTCGACTCCATGATCACCCTTTCTTCTTTGAAGAGAGCGACGGCCGGCCGCATCTCCTTGACCAGCCCTGCCCGGAAAAGGGTATCATTACCGTCGTTTCCGGTCCGGCCGATGAGGATGATGTTGTCGCCGGCGGATTTTGCCGGTTTGGTCAACGGCCTGGCCGTGAGCAGCTTCCCAACGACCGAAACGACTACGGCCGGTACGATATCGGAAAACGAGGTCGAAAACCCGCCGCCGACGATAAAGACGTCCATGGCGCTGCACATGTCTCTCAGGCCTTTGACCATTAAATCTACCCGTTCCCTGCTGGTCATCTCGACGCATTTCCCGCAGGTGCATGAGCCGCTAAACCCGCACGGGCCGACAATCAATTTCTCGTTCAGCGGTTTTGTGCCGATGAAGTTCATCAGAAAAATGGGCCGGGCGCCCATGGCCACGACGTCGCGCATGGCTCCGCCGGCTCCTGTGGCGGCCGCGTCATACGGCCTAGGCACGCAGGGAGAACAATGACTCTCCATCTTGCCCACGAAGGTCCCCTTGATGCCAGGAAACTTAAAGGCGGCGGCATCATCACCCGGGCCGACGATCAAGGCCCTGGGAAAGAGCTTGCTGACTTTTTTATTCAAGGCATCGATCGCTTTGAAGTCAATGGCCTTGTCGATGTTGTGATGCAGATGGACAAATAGAGCATGCATCAGTGCTTTTTCAATCGTATTCATTCCCTTGCCTCCTTAAAAACATAAATTAATTTCTTCTGACGATAGGGCTTCATAAAAATCTCTCATACGAAGTATCGACGAAGCAACCTAAAGATAGACAACTTTCTCGAAATTAGCAATTCTTTTTATCTGCCGCTTCCCGCTTTTATTCACAGCGTATCGATTCGACCGGATTCGCCGCGGCCGACTTGATGGCCTTGAAGGAGACTGTCGTGAGGGCGATCACAAGCGTTAAAAGGGCGGCGCCTGCCAGGGTTTCGAAGCCGACCGTCGTCCGGTAAGCGAATCTCTGGAGCCACCTGCTCATGACGACCCAGGCCACGGGCCAGGCGATGAGGTTGGCCAGAACGACCCACTGGACGAATTCCCGGGCCAGCATCGCGGCGATCTCGGGGATGGTGGCCCCGAAGACCTTGCGGATTCCGATCTCGCGGGTCCGTCGCTCGGCGGAGAATGAGGCGAGTCCGAACAAGCCGAGACATGAGATCAAAATCGCTAGAAGGGAGGAGAGGCCGAACACCTGGCCGAACCGTTTGTCGATGTCGTACTGGCTGTTGAAATCATCGTCCAGAAAAGAATATTCCAGAGGCTGCCCGGGGAAGATCTCTCTCCATTTTGCGGTAATAGACGATATCGCCACCCCGATGGATCGTGCATCGATCCTCAAGGAAAGGAGATATCCCCTACGGAAATATGGTTGGGAGAGAGGCATATAAGTGACCGGCTCGATCTTTTCACGCAGGCTCAGGTGATGGTAATTCTTGACGACGCCGACGACCTGGACGACGTCGCCCCCGAATCCACCCAAGACGACGTTCTGAAGGAGCGCCTTCTCGGCGCTCTCGAATCCCAGAACATTCACCATTTCCTCGTTGATGACAACGGCCCCGGTGTCCGACGCGTATCCCCTGGAAAAGCCCCGGCCGCAAACGAGCGGGATTGAGAAAAATTGGAAGTAGTTATCATCGACATCGATGATGAAAGCCTGTTGGGCCTCTTCGGCCGCGGCGGACTGACGGCGGATGCCACTGACCGCGTTGGAATACTCCCGGCCTGGAACACTGGTCGAAAGCGCCGCGTTTCGGACGGAGGCGAGTCCGGACATCTGGACTCGAGCGAGGGACGCCGATTGGTCAGAGCCAGGCACCTCCGGGATTTTCAAGACGAGGGTTTGATCGAGATCGACGCCGAGATCCTGATTCTGCATGAAGGCTAGCTGTTTTCCCACGATCAGGGTCGAAGCGATCAGGAGGATGGCCGTGGCGAATTGGAAGAGAACGAGCCCTTTCCGCAGGGCCGCTCCCCTCAGCACGCCTTGGGCGGGGCCGCGCAGGGCCAAGGCCGGCCTGAAGGAAGAAAGGACAAAGGCGGGATACAATCCGGATAAAATCGCTCCGGCAAGGATGGACAAGCTGATCCAGATCCAGCCGCCGCCGAACTCGTCCAGCAGCAGGGGTTTCCCGACGAGCCGGCTGAAGGCGGGAAGGACCGCCAGGACCACACCCAAGGCCAGAAGGAGTGCCAGGACGTTATGGAATACGGACTCGAGCAGGAATTGCCGGGCGAGCTGCCGTCTCTCCGCGCCCAGCGTCTTGCGGACGCAGACCTCCTTCCCTCTCTGCAGGGATCGGGTCGTGGCCAAATTAATGGCGTTGACCCAGGCGATGAGAAGGATGAATAGGCCGATGATCTCAAGGAACCTGACCGTTTTGATGTCGCCGTTGACATCCGGCTCAAAACGCAGCCGGGATGTCAGATGGATCGTCCTGAGGGGCTGCAGATGAAATTCCCTCTTCAATTCGGCCGAATCAAGTGAATACTTTTTGACCAAAAGGGGAAATTTCGCTTCGAGCGCCGATGGATTGACGGACGGGGCCAGGAGGAGGTACGTCAGGAAAGCATTGCTGCTCCAGGGCTGTTCTTCGGTGGACGGCCATAGGGCCGCGAGTCTCCGATAGGAAAGGAGGAGGTCGAACCTAAGGTGCGAATTTGGAGGAACATCCCGGCAGACGCCAAACACCCGATAGTCGTGTCCGCCAAACCTCGTCGTCACTGTTATGGTCTGGCCGAGCGGATTCTCGTCACGGAAATATTTCCTGGCTGTCGACTCAGTCAAGACGGCCGTGTCGGGTTCTTCCAGCACCGCCCTTACATCGCCCAGTATGAGGGGGAAGGAAAAAATCCGGAGGAACGACGGGTCGGCGAAAAATATCCGTCTTTCAAAAAAGGCAATGGTCCGGTCTGCCGATTCCGAGTTGTCCTCGGTGCCGACCGTCCGGCTGACGGTGTTGGAATCTGCGCTGAGGTTGAGAAGCCGGGCGAATTCTGCGATCTCGGGGAATTCTTCCTTCAGGGCCGGACCGAGCCCCGGCGTGCAGCCCGCGCTCCGGTCGTGCCTTGCAGAATAGATACGGTCGTTCTGAACGCGATAGAGGCGGTCTTCGTTTCGGTGGAAGCCGTCATAGCTTCGTTCGAATCGGCAATAAAGAACGATGAAAAGAAAAGAGGCCATGCCTATCGTCAATCCGGCGATGGTGACGAAGGAATAGGCCTTCTGGCGCTTGAGTTTGCGGCCGGAGACTTTGAGGTAATTCCAGATGAGGGCCGGCATGAAGCGCGTCCGGCCCGGCCGGCGGACCTTTTTGAATTCGTCGCCGATGGTCGATACTTCGCCCATGTCTGCGGACGCCTGCCGGAAGGCCTCCTCTTCGGCCATCCCCCCGCGAACGAGGGCCGCGATTTCGTCGCCCAGGACTGCTTCGAGTTCGGCGATATAGGTATCCTCGAGGGACGGGCTCTTGGCCAGGCCGCTTCTCCAGGACTTGATGGCACGTTCAAGGTCGAACATCGATCTCCTCCTGGGGGGGATCATTCGCAGGCCTCGGCGGGCGCCCAGAGCTTCCCGAGAGCGTCCTGGACGCTCCTCCAGCGCTCTTTTTCTGCCGCGAGCTCCTTCCGGCCCTGGGCGGTTAGGACGTAGTACTTCCGTATCCTGTTTTCGTCGGAGACACGCCATTCGGAGCGGACGAGGCCGTCCTTTTCGAGCCGGCGCAGGACCGGGTAGAGCATGGTGCTCGACCATTCCATCTTGCCGCCGGAGACTCGGCGGACCCGCTGGAGGATCTGATAGCCGTAGCTCTCTCCGGATAAGAGGAGCGAAAGGATGATCGGCTTGGCTGATGCGGCGACAAGGGTGTTTGAGGATATAACATATTTCCTTTTACATAATATGCGACGTCATTACATATGCCAGAAACATGCCAGCCTTGTCTCCTGAACATTATGGCGGGGGTGAAAAAAATCTACCGATCTTATGTCCGAAATCGGGCAACTGGCCGTCCGATTTGGATAGCTACTCGTAGCGCAGCGAGTCCACCGGGTTGGCGACGGCGGCCCGGACCGCCTGCCAGCTGACCGTCAGAAGGGCGATGAGGAGGGAGAGCCCGGCGACCGACGCGAAGACCAGGATGCCGGGGGTTGACCTGTAGGCGAAGTTGGCCAGCCAATACCGGCCGATGATAAAGTAAGCCGCCGGAAGGGAGATGGCATTGGCCAGAAGCACCCACTTCAGGAATTCCCTCGACAGGAGGGCCGCTAACCCGGCCTCGGACGCCCCGAGCACCTTGCGGACGCCGATCTCCTTGGTCCGCTGCTCGGCGGCGAAGGAAGCCAGGCCGAAGAGCCCCAGGCAGGCAACGAAGACGGCCATGACGGCGAAGGCAGTGATGATCCGGGCGATCCGCTCTTCGCTCCAGTAGAGAGCGTCGAAATTCTCGTCGGCAAAGAAAAAGTCGAAGCCGCGCTCGGACCTCTCCGCCCATTTCTCCTTGACGAAGGCGAGTGTCGCCGGGATATCCCCCTGCCGGAGCTTTAAGGAAAGGAACCGGGCCTGGCGGACCAAGTCCGCGGCGGGAGCCAGCCGTACAACCAGGGGCTCGATAGGGCCTTTGAGCGATTCGTAGTGGAAATCCTTCATGATGCCGACGATCTCCCGCATGTCATCCGTATCAAAGCCGATCTTCCGGCCGACCGCATTCGGACCCCAGCCCATGCGCCTGGCGGCCGTCTCGTTGATGAGAAAGACCCCTCCGGAATCGGAACTGAAGGACCGCGAGAAATCCCTCCCGTGGACTATGGTGATCCCATAGGTCTTGACGAAATCGAAATCGGACCAGATGGTCCAGGCCGGAAAGCTCTCCAGTTCGGGCCGCCCTTCCATGCTGACGACCAGCGTCGAATAGACGCGTCCCGGGACTCCGCTCGAGAGCGTCACCTCCCCGATATTCGCGTTGGACTTGAGGTTGCCCGCCAGCGCCTCCACGCTCCGGCGCGCGGCCGCGTCCCTCATGTTGATAACGAGCACCCGGTCTTTTTCGAAGCCAAGGTCGCGGGTTTTCATGTAACGCATCTGGGAGAAGACAATCAACGTGCCGGCCATCAGGACGATCGAGACCGAGAACTGGAAGACGACCAGGATACTCCGGAACGAGGCCCGTTTGACTCCCCGGCCGACATTCCCCTTCAGGACGGCGGCCGGCCGGAACGAGGACATAAACAGGGCGGGATAGCTGCCCCCCAGGACCCCGGTTAGAAGGATCAGGCCGACCAAGGCGAGGACAGAGCCTCCGCCCAGCAGGGAGGCCGGGCTAATCGCTTTCCCGGCCAGCCGGTTGAAGGACGGCAGAACCAGGCCGACGAGAACAACAGCGATTACGGAAGCGAGGACCGACAGGAGGACCGACTCCCCCATGAATTGGAGGATCAGGTTGCTGCGGGGAGCGCCCATGACCTTTCGCAAACCGACCTCCTTCCCCCGCCCGGCCGACCGCGCCGTGGCCAGGTTCATGAAGTTGATGCAAGCGAGGACCAGGATGAAGGCGGCGATCAAGGAGAAGACGTAAACATAGCGGATATCGCCGGTGGGCCCGATCTGGCCCTCAAGGCGGGATCGCAGACGGATGTCGGTGAGCGGCTGGAGCCGGAAATCCATCTTCGATCCCGATTGGCGAAGGTTCTCGCCGGCGTACTTAAGGGTCACGGCCGCCATTTTCGCCTCCACGGCCCGAGGGTCCGCCCCGCCCTTAAGAAGGACATAAACCCAACCGGTGACGCGGAACCAGTCTTCCATGACTTGCCGAATTTCCTCCCGATTTGCGACCGTGCTGAGCGATACAAGGCCGCTGAACTGGAAGTGGGAGCTGGCCGGGACGTTCTTGATGACCGCCGTCACTTTAAGGTTGTAATCGTTGTTGAAATTGACGATTCGGCCCAAAACGTCGGCCTGTCCGAAGAGCTTCCGGGCCGTTTCCTCGGTCAGGACGAGCGCTCCGGGCGAAGCAAGGGCCGTCTGACCGTTTCCCGCCAGGAATGCGTGGGTGAAGATGTCGAAGAACCCCGGGTCGGTGAAGTAGATATCCGTCAAGTCAAACGTGCGCCCTTCGACAACGGCCAGCGGGGCCCCCTCGAGAAGACGGGTATAGGTCTCGACCTCCGGGATCTCGGCGGCGAAGGCCGGCGCCGACGCGAAGGGGGCCACGGCCAATTCCGAGGAGGCGCCGCCGATTTCTTCGTACAGGGCCAACTGGAAGATGCGGTCCGCCTTTTCATGATATCTGTCGTAGCTCAATTCGTCCTTGACCCAGAGCAGGATCAGCAGGCAGGCGGCCAGCCCGACGGCCAGGCCGGCGATGTTGATAAACGAATAGGCTCGTTGCTTCCGGAGCTTGCGGAGGGCGATCTTGGAGTAGTTCCACAAGAGGGCCGGCATGAAGCGCGGCGGCTGTCCAGGCGGCCGGACTCCGAACCGGGACCTGCTTCGGGCGCGGAAATAATCATCGCCCAGAGCCTCGCCACGAGCGAATTCGGATTCGGCCGCGCTGAACGCGGCCTCCTCACTCAAGCCCTGGCCGACGAGATCCTCGATCTTGTCCCGGAGATATCCTTCGAGCTCGGCGAGATCGCCGTCCTGGATGGCCGGTCTGCTTCGAAGGAGCTTGAGCCACCGGCCCACAGCCTGTTCCAGGTCGAATGCGGCGCTTTTCTTTTCTTTAGAGCGATCTATCATGTTGCCCTGCCTCTTTGCCCATTAACCCTCGGGCGTCAACGCGGGGTTGAGAACCTGGCCGAAGATCTCGTTGATCATCGACCATTGGGCTGTCTCTTGTTCCTGTTCCTTTATGCCCTTTTCAGTCAGCCGATAATACTTTCGCAATCGTTTTTTGCCGGTGATCCTCCACTTGGATTTGACCAGGCCCTCCTTCTCCATTCGTTGGAGAAGAGGATACAGCATGGGCTCAGACCACTCCAGCCGTCCGCCGGAGATCCGGCGCACAGACTGGATGATCTGGTATCCATAGTTTTCGCCGTTTCTCAGGATGGCCAGGACGAGGGGTTTGGTGGAGGCGGCGACGAGTGTTTTGGAGAGCATTTCTTACCTCATATCATTAAATACCTAATATAAATAAGTATGCAAAATCCATGCCAAAAAAAGCCTCGGGAAGAATAGAAAATTGGGCTGGCGGCATGTCCGAATCCGGGAAAGCTTGTCCGGAAACGGACAAGGCGAGACTCCTCGCCCCATCTAGCCTTGACACTGTCAACCGTAGAAACCTATATTATAGGCACTAAGAGGAAACCAAGGAAAAATGCAGGAGGTAATCATGAAACGTTTAGTTCTTTGTCTGAGTTTGGTTTTTGGCTTGGCGCAATTTAGCTATTTGGGTGCGCAGGATGTACAGGAAGAGCTGGTTTATTTAGGCCCAATCTCCGATATGCCGGTGAGAGTGGCGTCAACGCCGGGCGAGGTTATAGCCTTGGGCGTTTATATCGGCGACCCTGCCGGGAATCCCAAATACACTATTGAATATGCCGCCGGACAAACATGGTATATGTATATTTCCTGCATCAATTGGGCGGCTTCAACAAAATCGTTCAAACTTGAATTTGACCTGCGGTATGCGGATGGTACCTCTTATAAAGTTTACCGTACCTCGAAGTCGATTCCCGGAGAGACTTATTTAATCTCAGGACTTAATATTACCTCGTACGTAGCGAAACTTGGGCTCTTGACTTTAACTGGCAGGGTCTATGGAGCGGGCATGGGGAACGACAACAAAGTCACTGCTCAGGTGGTCGCGTATTAATCACGCGCAGAGTCAAGGGGCGCGTTCTTCCGGGCTTCCACACGCGTAGCGTGCTCCGATATCCCATGCCAGAATCTCTGAATCAGGAGGGTGCTGTGATCGGCATTCTCCTCTCCTCATCCCCCCGCGCATTTTGATGAAAAAAACTTTCGTTTTGCCTTTCGTGTTGACGGCTGAAACTACGGATTTTTGAGGTATTTTGGCTCCATCATGACCTCCAACCACGTTCTGGGCAACCCTCGGACAGGATCCGCCGAGGAGGGCGAGGCCAAGCTCGAGCGTCTCGCCGACTTTGTGGTTTTCGAGATCCTCAGGAGGCCTCGTTGATCATTGTGATGTCTTTGAACCTGCAGAAATAGCTAAGCTCCTGCGTGATATCGCCGTAGACGGTCTGGCGATGGAGCCCCGCAGTCCAGTTCTGCCAGAGCTTCGCGATGTCACCGTCCACCCTGACATCGACCTTCGTCCGGCAGCCCCGATCGGCCTCAAGTCCGACGGGGGATTCGATGATTTCACCGGTGAAGTACCGGAGCGTATCAAGGGGGGCGAGAAGGGCCTGCGTGACCTTCTGGCCGACGCGCATCTCGACCTGAGGGACGACTCCCTCTTGGCGCTCCATGACCGTCCGAATCTTGTAGGGTGCGGCCGGCCCGCCAGGTCCCGCCATTTTCGGCGTCCCCATGCAGTGGGCCAGGATGATGCTTCCTTTGGACGAATCGACCGTCGGGTCGCTGACGAATCCCGGTCGGCCCACAAGTCCCTGGAAAATGATATGCGTCATGGCGCAACGCAAGTCGGACTCGCAAATGCCGCCGAAGCCCAGGTTGTTGAGGCGGGCGAAACCCAGGCAAGGATAGGCCGGAAGCTTGATCGTCTTGTCCCACATCGTGCCGTAACAGTCCACGGTCATCATGGTCGCGTCCTCTTCGTCCAGGAGCCTCTCGAAGGCCAGAGCGAGCTTGCAGGATTTGAAGATGTCCCCGGCGGGCGGCTCCACGATCAGGCTCGCGCGGCTCGTCCATCGATCTGTCTCGGCCCTGGCATCTTTGTCGCTGATGCTATTGTAAAGGGCGGCCACGCGGTCGAGCCCGACCGGCTGGATCTCGGTTCCGAACTTGGCCTTGACTTCGCCGGCGTACGCGGAAAAATCCGCCGTGGTCAGATTCACGATCTTGGCTTCACGGAGATGATGGATGGCGCGGAAGGGTCGAAGGGCGACGGCCAGCTGGCGCATGTCGCTCGTCAGGAGGCAGTCCATTCTGGCGCCCAGTGGCTCCTGCCTGAGCCGGCCGAAACTCACCCACTCGTGGCCGGAATAGGGGCGGGCAAAAACCATCGTGGGCTTCCCGGCGGCGAGGATTTCCTTGAGGATGTCCCATATACCGAGGTTGAGATGGACGGCCAGGATTCCGTCTGCCTCAGCCAACGCCCCTCTCAGGGCTACGACCTGTTCCGGAGAGGCGACGAGCTCATCCACCGGAAATTCGATACCGGCCAGCTCATCCTTCATCTTGGCGAACGCATCGCGGTAGAATCCGATCTCCTTCTTGAGATCCAGGTTGGGTTTGGGCCAGACGGCATCAGGAGTCGCCATATAGAGCCGGGCGACTTTGGCTTTTGACCTCCGGCAACCCGGGCTTGCGAGCGGGAGACCCATCTGGCTTTGTCCGAGGCTCCAGCCCCGCGGCCTGTATAGACAGAACGCGCTTCCGGCAGCAGCCAACTGGATAAAATCGCGCCGTTTCAATTCTTTGTTCATGGACACTCCCTTTTTCCCGTCTTGTCGTCGTTGTGTAGTATAGGTCTTGCCTGGAAAAGATGTCAAGAAGTCCAAGGACTGCTCCTGGCCCTACTTGAAGAGGCAACAAATGGCACGGGTCCTTTGCACGGCACGCGTGGTAAATTGGTGACAGGAAAAATGCTTAAACTCGCCTAAACTTGTTTGAGAACGATACAAGAGAAAGGCAAAGAAAAAAGGGGGTTTCAGGGGAAAGCTGGTGCCGGAGGAGGGAATTGAACCCTCACCCCTGTCGCCAGGGACTGGATTTTGAGTCCGGTATTTATTTTTCATAGGCGGATGCTAATTCGCTATTTCTAAATGAGTTACGGGCTTGAGTCCGATAACGACCTCGGAGGGGATGTCAACTTCTTGTCGTGTTAAACCCAGGATCTCGCCCAGCTTGCCGACCGCCAGGCGCATGTTCTCCGGCGTCGGGTGAGCGTACCTCATCGTCATCTGAATGGAGGCGTGGCCCAGAATTTTGGAAACCGTGACCAGGTCCGCTCCGGCCTCGATCATCTTGCTGGCTGCGGTGTGCCGTAAGTCATGCAGCCTGATCCCCTTAATCTCGGCCCGCCGGCAAGCACCCAAGAAAGCCGCCCTGATGTCCTTGATGTGGGCTTTCGTTTCCGTGTTGAAAAAGACGTACTCGGCGGACGTCCTCGGGAGTGCCTTCAACGTCTCATAGACCGAAGCGTTCATCGGAACCTTCCTGGACCGCCCACTCTTCGAGTCCGAGATCCGGATGAAGCTCTTCCCGAAGTCCACATCGGCCCACTTAAGGCTCAGGATTTCGTTCCGCCGCATTCCCGTATTAAGAGCAACAATCAGGACCGGTCGGATCTCCGGGCCCGCGCATTCGATCAGGCTCCTCGCCTCTTCCGGGCTCAGGATCCGCTCGCGGCCGGGATTCTCCCGAAATTTCTTGACGTTCGCCGCAGGGTTCTTCTCGGTCCTCCCCCATTCGACGGCCTTGCTGAACATCGTCTTGAGACAAGCGAGCTCCCGGTTGACTGTAGCCGGGGAGACCTCGGCCTTTCTCTTTGCCTTGAAGCGCTCGATCTTCTCCGGGCCAAGGCTTTGGAGGGTCTCCCCCTTAAAGAATTCCTTGAGACTGTTCAGAGAGAACTCGTCGCGCTGCCAAGACCGCTTATTCTGTTTGCAGTACTCCTCAAGGAAGTCGTCGGCAAATTTCTCGAAAAGGACGCGTTCCCCTTGTCCGGACTTCCTGAAGCCGAGCCGCTCATCGAGTCGTTCGATTCGCAACTTGGCCAGGGTGTTTCGCGCCTGTTCTTTCGTGTAGCCACCGAATTGACGGATCCGCTTCCCCTGGGCCGTGAAATCGACATACCATTTTCCATCTTTGAATTTGAGATTCCGATCATTTCTTTGTTTGACCATCGGGTCCCCCCTTTGTAAAATCTCTCAAGTCCCGCTCCCTGATCCTCCAGAGCCGACCGCCGCCGAGCTTGAACGCCCGCAACTGGCCTGAATAGATCCAGCGGATCACCGTACCTCGCTTCACTTTGAGGATCCCGCAGATTTCATATACCGAAAGGAATTTGTCCATTCTCGTTGTCCCCATGCTTAGGTCATTAACGTTCATTATAAGGTATAAAATACCCTTTTATGCCACATGTCAAGCTTATTCTTTTCCTCCTCCCGGCAATCATGTTATTATTCCCTGAGATGAGCACAGAGTATCTTTCGAAAAAAGACCTCATGGCTTACCTGAAAATTAGTCGGACTACCGTTGACGGGCTCATGAAAGAGGGGCTTCCCCATATCAAGCTGAAGCGCCGCGTCCTCTTCAGGCGCGAGGATGTTGACGCATTCCTGGAGACCAAGAGAATCGTCGTCAAGTAACCCCAGCCGGCTGAGAAAAGCGGGGTTCCTCCAGCGTCTATCTCATTGAGGCATTAATTACGGCGCAAGCCGACACGCTGAACCGGCAGGGCGCTGAGATCAGCCCCTCCCCGCCTCTCCTGGTGGTGTCGCCCTGCGTTTGGCGCCCTTCTCTATTTAATGGCGCTCCAGATAACCTTGCCGTCCGGCCCGAATAGAATCAGAGAAGATTCAGGGTATTCGATGGTCTTTCCATCCGGCGATTTCGTCCCTGCCTTTCCTGCCGCGAAACGTATCTGGCCTTTTTCGTCCCATAGCGCCAGGCCCGGAGCGGCGCTCAGCCCGGTGCGGCGTTTACCATTCTGGTCATACAAGTTCAGCACTGGACAGCCCTTGACAAGACTCAGCCAGACACGGATCTTACCATTCTCGTCACCCAGAGTCAGGCGCGGCTCATCCTCGAAAAGATTCAGTGCGGCGCAGGACTTGCCACTTTCGTTATACAGCGCCATCTTCGGACCATCTTTGGTCACGTCCAACCCGGCGCGGGTTTGGCCCTTTTCGTCACTCAGCGCCAACCACGGGCCATCTTTGCTCACCAGCAACGTGGCGCGGTCCTTGCCGTTTTCGTCACTCAGCGCCAACTTCGGGCCATCTTTGCTCACACTCAATCTGGCGTAGGATTTACCATTCACGCCCCATATCAACAGATCCGTGTAATCTTGGAGTGCGTACAATATGGCGCGGCCTTTTCCGTTTTCGTCCACGAGAACGAAACTGTTGGCCCGGACCTCCTTGGCCGTTCCCGACCCTTGTGCCTGCGCAAAGGTCACCGTTGTCTTAAACGCTCCAGCTACAATCAATCCCCCGGCCAATAGTAGCATTGCGCCCAGCAGCCGGCGGTTGCACCGCTTCTGGCACCCCAGCTCTCTTTCCATGTTCTCCAAACGTTCTTCAATGGTCATGTTTTCCCCCCCTTTTTTGGCCATGAGAATTATTTCACCCTTCCAGCGTCCTTCATCATGAGGCTATGTTTCGCCGTCATGGCATCCCTTTCATCGGGAAGGCTGGCGATGATCCGGCCTTCCCCGCCTCATTTCTTCGCCCCATGCTTCTTAAGCAGCTCGACCGCAACCTTGGCGTCCGCGTCCGAACCCTTGCCTCTTGGATCCCAGAAAAAGAAAGGCCAACGCTGGGCGATTAGAAAGTCAACTTCGTGCCAGCGCCCCCCTGCTACCAAGCTCAGCGGCGTATGGCCATATTTGTTTTTGGCGTTAATATCCGCACCTTTGGCGATTAGAAACTCAACTGCGTCCTTGTAGCCCCACAATGCTGCGCAGTGCAGCGGCGTGAAGCTTTTGTTGTTTTTGGCGTTAATATCCGCACCTCTGACGATCAGAAACTCAACTATGTCCTTGCTACCCAGCCTTGCTGCCCAGTGCAACGACGTCCAGCCATTATAGTCTTTGGCGTTGACATCTGCACCTTTGTCTATCAGCAACTCGGCCATCTGCGTATTACCGGATAAAACGGCACGGTACAGTGGCCTCCAACCCACGTCAGTTTCTTTTGGAGAACGCATTCTGGTTTTATTTCTCTTCATATCTGACCTTATGAGAAAAATAACTCCTCCCCCTCCGTCTATCTCTATGAGGCCGATCATCGCTCCTTGCGGGCGTCACGCACTGGGGGCCGCGGTGGCCGGCAAGACGGACAAGGCGGAGGCGTCACAGGATGAGTTCGAGCCCCAGGCGCAGGGAGACGATGCCGTTCACGGGAAGATAGTTGGCGCTCACGTCGACGTTCGCCCACTTGCCCAGCTTGTATCTGACCCCGCCGAGCAGCTTGATGGCGAAATCCGCGGGATATTCTGGAGGGCCGCTTCCGAAAATATTAAAATAAAGCAATTTCAGTAGACCGACGCCGACATAGGGATCAAGCTTCTTCTTCGGGAAGAAGGAGAAATCTACGATCCCGCCGAAGTATGTGAACCAGTTGCTGCACTCGTAGCGCCACTGTTCGATCCCTTGATAGAGTTCGATATCCGATTCATGGTAGCTCTGTCTGGAGAGCTCGAAGGAGTACCCGACCGGCGACTTTTTCGAGGAGAATCGCACACGAATGTCCATGCCGTCCCGCATGGTCCGAGTGACGTAGCACAGGGAATCCCCCATGACCCGCTGTTCATATTGCTTGCCGCTGTTCGAAAACCCCCAACCGTAGCCGACCCAGATGCCGATATCCCGCGCGATCCCCGGACCTGCCGTCAGCAGAAGCACCAGGATCGTCCCGAGAGTGGCGATAACCTTTTTAGCGCTTGTTTTTTTCATGTTTCCCTCCATCGGTCATCTCAAAGATAAACCCCGCCACGGGACGAAGTGTCATGAAGATGTCAAGAAGATGTCAAGATATTGTCAATTCCCGAGGCCCCCCTACCTCGAATACCTGAGGAGTCGCAGTCTATCCTAACGAGGCCTATCAGCGCTCCTCGCGAGCGTCACGCACTGGGGGCCGCCCGGCCCCCGGCCCAGGCCCACGCGCCTCTGCTCTCATAAGATGCAGACTCATTTTTTATTTATGTTCTCCAGCCTCGCCTTTGCCAAGAAGATAGCCGGCTATGGTACCAAGCAGGGCCATCATCGAAGCTATCTGATTTTGAGAATAGCCGGCGGTGATAAGGAATAATCCAGCGATTACGATGAGCGTTAATCCGACAACCCTAAAGGAATTTATCCGCCAGCCACCTCCAGATTTTAGAATGACACGGATTTCAAGACCTATCAATATCAGGCCAAAAGCAAGCACGCCAAGACACAGCGCGATCTCTATGGCCGTGTGCCCTATCTGTACTACTTTCTGGCCCTGCTGATCTCCTTGTTTCTCTTCTGCCTCCTGCCTGGCTAAAGAGGGCGCCTCTGGCGGAGCGGGCATTGCGTCCGGTATTTGAAGTTCCTGTGCTTTATCAGGCTGTTTCTGTTGTGGCTGGTTGTGGGCATGAAGAAAGCCGAAAACGAGAATTGTCCCCAACGAGAAAAGTGCGAGTTTTTTCATGTGGCATCTTACCCCCTTGAGAAAATTATGCGCTCTCCAACGTCTTATGTCAATGAGGCCTTTCATCGCCTCCCGTCGAGGAGCCCCACTTACTCAACTTATGTTCCCCTAAATCATTTAATGAATGCGGGAAGCGATAAGTCGACCTCTTCTGCAGTCGGAGCGTATTTCTTTACTCCACCGATGGCGTTTTGGCATCCCTGCTTTGATAAATATCCTTCGCTGGTAGCGATGATTTCGCCACTTGGAGCTTTGAGCCTCCAGCGAAATATACCCCTCGTGCCCATAAAAACCTCGAATCTTTCCATAGCGCACTCCTTACACACAAATCCATTAGTTTAGTCGAGTGCGAGCCTATGGGATTGAACAATTTTATATTCCTGAGAAAAATAACTCCTCCCCACCGTCTATCTCTACGAGGCCGATCATCGCTCCTTGCGGGCGTCACGCACTGGGGGGGGCCACCCGGCCCCCGGCCTCATCTATACGGTCTGGTCTGGCTTCTGCTGAGTGATCCCGCCCTTTCCTAGTTTTCCTGATGTTGAATATTCTTTATTCTCGAGGTTGTGATATATAATCTTATAATCAAATGATCTGGCAGCAAACCGGGGCATAATTGCAGCCTGGTCAAACTCGGTGGCCGGATTTCCATTTTCGTAACAGATGTTCAAGGGTGCAGTCTCGCCGGGAGTCATAGTATCAATGTTTCTAAATGAATATTTAATTGTGATATTTTCATCTATTTTGACTATAACAATATCATCCATTTTTGTGTCTATCGCATTCGCAGGCCCATAACCAATATTCTTGAGAATATAACGATCACCATCAAGCGCTAAGACAATAAAAGGTCGCATTGACAACTCTTTTTGTTTGATCATCTGCTTTTTCATTCCCCAGGTTACCCAGGTATACGCAATGATCGCAAGAAGCGTTAAGAGCAGGATCAGAGGATTAAGTTTATCTAGGAAAGTGAGAAATTTGTACATTCTATTGCCTCCTAATTCTTCTTCACCCTCTCCGCCCTCATCTTCCCGGTCTGCCCACGCCGGGAATATAACGCCGATTCGCGGCGACGTCAATCGCCGCATAAAAGTGTCCGAATCTCGCTGATGTCAAGCGAGGTAATCGGCAATGAAATAAGCTGTATTATTGCTATTTACTTTGGTGGACGGAGAATTGAAACTGAATTAAAAACCTGGAGTGATTCATCTTTAAGGATATTTTCGTCCGCTCGTAGAGCAGTAGTTTCGATATGATAGAAACCTGTTTCTGTTGAGATTATTGCGACAACTTGAGCAACCTCTTTACCAGTATGCACAAATCTATATTGAATGAAACCCTTCCAAGAATCCTGATAATACTCTCTTACTATTATCAATCCTTGTTCCCGAATCTTATTGGCCAAGTACTTTAGATATGCTTCGGCAGTAAGGTTGGCTATTTTATCAACGAACATTATCTGTAAGTTAATATAGCGACGAGGAAAAAAGCCTCCCGTATATAGTCTATAAAATGAATCTGGGATATATAAGCGTATTGCGCCAGGATTATACATCTTGATATCATCTTTGTTGTTCTTTTTCCATCCATCGTGGAGCGCGACAGCTATGGTTTTATCCGGGCCTTGCCATACGAAAGGCCCTTTCTCAATCGGCCAACAGGATAACGAAAGAAATAAAATCGCTATTCTAAGAAAGAATCTTTTTCTTATTGCCATAAGACCCCCCTTTTCTATTTAAATCCTTATCAGATAAGACTATCATTTGAGAATAATGATAATTGCTAAAATAATCGCCAAAACAAATATGTATTTTATAGTTTTTAATAAATAAACTCTATTTCTCAGTACCTTATAGACTTCAAATTCATTTGAATCTAGCGATGCGATTCTCATTTTTCTTTGTTGTGGCGTCAAAGAAAAAATATGTCCGAGAGCAGTTTTATTAATCCAACAAGATTCACAAAAAAACTGAACCTCCCCCGTATAAATGTTTTGCCGATTTCCCGCAGCACTAATCATCGTTTTCCCGCATTCAACGCAAGTTTTAACCCCCAGTATCGCGCCGCATGTACATTGCTTTTGGCTAACTGGATTTGTTCGACCACAATCTGGACAAATAGTAGCTTCATAATTCTCTGGCATATCCCTTCGCTCCTCCGTTTACATCTCCTAAATATGACCTGCCCCCCTTAAATCAGTCCAGGTATAATGAGAAAAACCTGGGAGAAAGGAATGACCTGCCCCCTGAAGTCCATGATCCAGGCGTCCTTGAAATGGGGCCAGCCCGGAAGCCGGACTCCGGTTTCCCCGGCCTGGATGGCCGTCAGCTCGTCGATTTCGCCTTCGCATATCAGGACCCGGCTGTCACCCTCATAGATGATGCTCTCGACCTCCAAGTTCTTCCTGTCGATGAGGAAGACGGCCTTTATTTGAATTTTCTGTCAACGGAACTCGTTCTCTACTAATAAAGCAGAAGGAGGCACAAGTTCAATTACAACCGGCAGGTGATCTGAGGCTTGATAGAGTGCATTTGCGATAACGGTTCCAACAGTTGAATTCGTCCCATAATTGACTGACTTATTAAAATGTAGACCATCGTTTCCATAGGCCTTATAGCTACCTGATTTATAGACTAATTTGCTGACTGTCGAAAGCGAATAGGGAACCAAGATCAAATCAAATCGGTCATCAAGGCCTCCCGATGCTCCTCCTCCGAAAGCCGTCGCTCTGCTTGATTGAGAATGATATTTTACAAAGATGGAATTGTCATGCCAGGAGCCAAGTTTGTTAATGGGATCCTTACATCTTCCGTCATTGTCTGTTTGACTTTCGGTAAGTTCGACAAATGCAGGATCGCTGCTTGAATAAGAATTAAGATCACCGCATACCAGGAATAAACTCGTCGACGAAAGGCTATTGAGATAGGTTCTCAATATTTTGGCTTCGTATTCTCGGTGAACTTTATCGCTGGATGTTGTGCCAGATTTTAAATGAACGGAACATATTTTGAATTCAGAGTTTAATCCAGGACCCGAGATAATTTTTACTCCATATACAGAAATATCCCTCAGATCCGTTGCGATTTGCTTTCGCGTTAAGTAGGAAATTGTCGTCTTTTTGTAAAACATGGCATTGTCCGTATCGGGGCCATCCGTGAAACCGGCAGCGGCATACTTTCCAGGGTAGGTGTAATTCATAACCTTGCTTAGGAATTGATTAACTCCAGTTTGGCTGAGCATTTCCTGGATGACCAGAACGTCAGGATTGAGCTTATTTATCACCATTCTAAAATAAGCTTCCCGCGCAGCGCCGGTAGAACCCGGAAAATTAAGGACATTCCATGAAACGATCTTGACCGCTTCTGAGTAAATCGGAAGAATAATAAATGCTAAGAGAATGAAAAAAAGCAAATAGATTGATTTGCGTTTCATGCTGTTGGCTCCGGGCGAGGAACCCCTCCTCTTGACTACACCGATAATATACTTCCGGCCGGGCGGCGCTGTCAATTGCCGCAATAAGCGGCAGCGAAAAAGTATGTTGGGGCAAAAACCCCTCTCGCACTCGCTAAAAGACGATACGCTTTCCCTTCCGGTGAAAATAAGATGATCAAGAATAGTGTCCGCTCTCCTCGGCCTCCAGCAGGGCGGCCTCGGTAAAAACATGGGACGGCGGGGGCTTCGCCGCCACGAACGTCAGCTTCAGATGATCAATGTCAAGGCGTTTGGCGTGGCATGACGGGCAAAAACCTCGGGTGCGGCAGGAGAACATATGAAGCGGTTCCTCGCCACAGTCAACGAGAACAGTCTCGACCGGCTCGAGATCCGGCGCGACAACTGATCCCTACCGGACCTTCTCGCGCCAGGTCCAGTCGTCGTCCTTTTCCATGACCATCTTGTCGATGAGGTATGTCCCCCGTCCGGCGTCGTCCTTCCCGTTCGAGCCGAGGCTATAGATGAGGATTTCGTCGTCTGAGAGGCGGAAGACGAAGGGCTTGCCGGTGAACGGGTCGACCGGGACTTCGGACAGATATTCCGGCACCAGGGCTTCCAGGCTCTCCGGATAGCTCCCCGTTTTATTCTTGTAGATCTTGCAGGCCAGCCCGGCCTTGGTCGCGAGCATCATGGCTTCGAGCGTCGCTTCCTTCATGAAGGGGGCTTGATAGTCGGGGAGCAGGTCTCCGATGACGCGGCAATACCAGGGGAGGGGATTGATTTGCCGGCCAAGTTCTTTAAGGCGTTCCCTGATCTGATAGTAGGATAGCGTCGGCACGTTCTTGAGGCCCTCGTAGTGCCGTTGAACCCAGATTAGTTCGGACTTGATCATCGGCCGGGTCAGCCAAGTCCACAACCGGTCGAGGAACCTCGTTTCTGTGAAGGGCCGCGTGGCCTCCGGGTTTCCACGGACAAGGTCCAGCCCGGCCTCGAGGGCGAAGGCGCGCTCCCCCGGCAAGATCCTGGCGAACCGTTGCCGCCAGGCGAGCGGGTTGAGTTCTTCCGTCCATGCGGTGAGAACATCGGGGGGCACGTCCCTTCCGCTCATGATTCTGTTCAAGGCGATCAAGCAGATTTTCATATCGGCCAGAGCGATGAGCCCCTTGATGAGAAACGGCTCGTCCAGGAGCAACCGATTGAAGCTCATGCCGGCGAGGCATTGGTCCAAGGCGACCCGGATATCCCCGTCGTCTGCCCGGAGCACGGCGTCGATGGCCAGGAGTCTTGTGGCCTGAAACAGGTTAACGGCCCCGAGAAACGTCGCTTCGTAGGCGGGGCGGCTCCAGTCCTGGTAACGGAAGCAGGTCCGCTTGGAGGATTCGACCATAAGGTCGAGGACCCGGCGGTTTTTTTCCACGAGAGCGGCGAGAAGACGCCCTGTCTCGATGTCGGGAGATCGGCCGTCAAAAAAGCCCTGGATAGCCCTGCTCAGCGGACCCTTGTCTTTATTCTCGATCTGAATCAGGGCTTCAGCGGCTTTCCAGAGAGGGGCGCCGTTATCTGAATCCGGGCAGTCGGGGACAAGGTCCTTCATTTTCATGGCGACGCCGTCGGCTTTGGCCTTTTCGAGATAGGCGGCGAGCTTTCTTCCCCCGGTGTAGTTCAGCACGGCCCGGACGGCGAGCACTACTGTGACAACTGCCAGCAAGCTAGCCAGGATGCTAAAGAATATTCTCTTTGTTTTCGTGGCCATTGATATCCTCCTCGAAGAAAACCCGTTGATTCGTAAAGGGGCGGACCAGGGGGTTCGGCCTTTCTCCGGCTAAGAGAATTCTCAGCTCCAGCTTCCCGGCCGCGGACGGAGAGCCGCCGAAAATGTCCCCGAACAAAGCCAAGTCGATCGATTGTTCCTCCGGCTGGACCTGCGGTCCCAAAAGCGCCGTTAGGCTGGCATTCTCCCTGCGTTCCAAAGCGGCGTCGGTGGCGACCACAATGACGAGGATCACGATACAGCCCGCGAAGCAGAGCCGGAGGAGGGGAGAGAGCACCGCTCTCCCTGCCCGGTCGTCCTGGACCGCTCGCAGGACTCTCCCCTTGAGTCCATGCGGTGCCAGTTCCGGCGCCACCGACTCGAGCAGCTTCTCGACGTCCAGCTCCCTGCCCTCTTTCATAATTTCCCCTCCAGGAAGGCGCGCAGTTTGTCGATCCCGTACCGATACCGGCTGCCGGCCGTGTTGACAGACAGACTGCAGACCCGAGCGATTTCCTTGAACGAAAAGCCCTGGTAGACCTTGAGGATGACGGTCTCTCTCTGTTCATCCGGCAGGAGGGCGAGACCCCGCGATAAAAGCGCCGCGATCCGATTGTCCGGGCCAGCGAGGATGGGCGCCGTCTCGAGCTCCCGATCCGGGTCCAGGATGTCCATACGGGGTGCGCCGATCTTGCGTCGAAGGAACCGGTTGGCCTCGTTCCGCAGGATCTTGAAGACGAAGGCCCGCGGGCTCCGGACGAGCGCCCAGCGCACAGAATAGCGGGCCAGGCGGCAGAATGTCTCCTGGAGGACGTCCTCGGCGTCTTCCAGCGAGCCGAGCCGAAGGGCCAGATAGTGGTACATCTTCTCCCCGTAGCGGTCGTAGATCTCTTCCGGCGTCATCTCGTCCCGGTTTCCGTCCGCTCCATCCCTATAGACCCGCCCCGGCCGCGGTTTTGTCTATTGGCTTCAATTCTAGAGGAGATCGCGTCCGGGAGCAACGCGGACTTTGGCCGGGCCGCCGAATCCTATCTGGCAGCAGTCACCCGGGCCAGAACGATCTGTCGCCCCGTTTCCGGACTGAGCTACTCCCTAAAAACTGGACAGGGGGGATAAGTGGATTTTGAGCCTGCCATATCTCAGAAGGAGGTTTGAGTCATTCCGATGGAGGATGGGAAATCTGTTTACCGTAAGGGTGGGAAATATCCTTATCGCGCTCCTGGGAAAGGTCCTTATCGTAGGGGCAGGAAAAGTACTTGACATTTACAGAAAGACGTGACGAACCCCGGCTCGAAGGAGGAAATCAAGTGAGAAAACGTCAACCGGAGTTGACGCTCAGCGGAGGAAATGGGAAACGTAAGGGTACGGACACAGCCCGGCTCCTCTTTGAAGCCAGCGAGTTTCCGATGGATTAAGGCCGTCCGGCGCGCGGCCCGAGCAAGTCGCGAGAGCCGATAAGACAATTAGTCCGACGATAGAAACAGAACGCCCTCCTGGGGCTTCCTACGCGTCTTTTTTCAACGGTTCGCGATGCCTCGTATGGATGTCTCCCCAGCGCAGAGGGGGAGGTCGAGGGGTTTTCGGATCGCCGGGCGGCGCTGGTCGGCTTCCGGGTCGTCCTATGGAGTCCTCTTTCGTTCTTGACATCATCCGAGCTGGGATTTATGCTTGTCCGCGGCGGCGAGATGGGATATCGACACGAAATCGGGCCCGTGGGAGGACGCAGTCGAAAACCAAATTACTATAAATTCCAACCGTTGCGAACAAAGTGTTCCCCTCGACGGCGGGATCACGGTGCTCCGCCGCTGCCGTTTCGGCGTTGCGGCCATCCTCCCGGCAGCATGCAGCGAGATCCAACGCTGGTGACGACAGGCGGCGTGCGTGCCGCGTCCGTGTTCCTCCCGGGCGATCCGGAGTCGGACTATGCTCCATAGGCTTTCGCGATCGACGCTTACCGTGTTGACCGTGTGCCTCGCCACCTTTGCGTTCTTCATCCTCCTTCATGGCCTGACATTCAACGTGGTCATGCGCAACTATTGTGTTGGGGGCGTGTCTTTTCTCAACGGGCAGAACCCCTACGAGGTCACGCTGCAAAACGGTCCCTCCAACCAGTTCAAGTACTCGCCGTTCTTCGCGTGGATCATGGCGGGGGTGGCGAAATCCGGAAGCCAGACGGCGGTGCTCGGGCTTTGGGTTCTCGTGGGGATCGCGGCATTTTGTTTCGGGCTGAACCGCTGGAGTGATCTCAGCAAGAAAGCCCCATTCTACGTGACGGTTGCTTTGTTCGCCGCGCTTCTCGATCTCATCGTCTCGATGGCCGCGTATCAGGTGAATGCTTTCATCATTGGGCTGAGCCTGCTTGGCCTCGCCGAATACCGCGACGGCCGGCTGCTCTCGGCGGGAGCCATTCTCTCGCTCGCCACCAACCTGAAGGTCTACCCGGTCGTCTTCCTCATCGCGCTCGCGCTGTTCCTGAAACGACGTTACTGGATCGGGGCCTTGAGCGCAGGTCTGGTCACCTTCCTCCTGCCAGCCGTTTCGGTCGGATGGTCCCACAACCTGGAGATGCATCTCGCGTGGTTTCGCGTCGTTCTGGGAGACTCCTCCGGCGCGGGTGTGCTGGACCTCCTCTCGGCCTTCCAGCGCGTCGGGCTGAGCGGTTTCGGGCAGGTCCTGCGGTGGCCTGTGCTCATTGCCACCATTCCCCTGTTCTTCGCCTACTTGCCTCTGGCGGGGCGCGCCGGCTGGCGCCCCTGGATGACGTTTGGACTGGCGGCCACCCTGCTGTTGAGCCCGAGGACGGAGGTCTTCACCTATGTCCTGCTGGCGCCTTCGTACGTTGTCATGACGTCATGGTGCGCCGAGTCCGGCCGCAAGATCGTTCGCACCTGTGGCGGAATGCTGGTTGCCGTCCTCGCCGTCGCAATCGCTTCCTGCCGCTTTTTGGATCCCAGATGGTACGTCTCCGAGTCCCCCCGGGAGATCGTACGCGTAATCGGGGCTCTGGGCTTCTGGGTCCTCGCGGCCGGCATTCTCGGGAACACCATGTTCGGGGCACTGAACGCCAGGATGACCGACCTCCGAGTGCGTCGGGAACAGGGGTTGAATCGGGGAAAAATGGGGACGGGCTCGCCGCCCACAGGAAGCCCCCGGACCCCCGGCAAGGGCCCGCGGGAGCGACGGAACGGCGGGATGGATCGCTCCGGCGTCACCCATGAGAAGTGAAATCCCGTCTTCGCCCGGACTGCAACGGAAGGCGATGGCGTTGGCGGCGCCGTTGCGAAGCCGGCGCATGCCGGGCCCCCGGCCCGCTCCTCAGGGCTTCTTGAGGGCCAGCGCGGCGGCCAGCAACAAGAAAAGCGAAAAAGAATCTATTCGCAATTTGGCATAGGAGGAAGACCATCATAAACTCTCTTCGACTAGCCAATCGAATGAGAAGGGAATTTTTACTACGATGGCCCAAACTCATTATAAGGCTCTGTTAGGGAAAGTTCTATTAGGGTTTATCTCGGAGGATGGCCCGGTGCTGGCGATGCTGGAGTGGGTCGCCCATCAGATGATGCTCATCGAAGCGGAGAGCAAGGTCAAGGCCGAGAAGGGTAAGCACTCAAAAGCCCGGAAAACGTATCTTTCCGGGGCATGGGTGACGATCGTGTAAAATATAAAAAACATGCTTTTTCCAAGCGAGCTGAATTCTCGCCCTTGGCGCTGAATCTCCCCTCCTGACTATACCGAAAGTATATCGTCGGCTAGGCGGCGCTGTCAATAACACGAACTTGTTCATTCTTGCTATAATATGTCATCTCCCTATCACGTTCACTAAACAAAAAAGGGACGGTAGTGCCCCTTGAAGCTTAACCAATAAAATCCCCCTCGCGTCATGAACGGTCTCATGCCAAACGGACCCTCTTGCAAGCGTGCCCTCCCCTTTTGTGTGCTCAGGTCTTCCTCGCTGATTCCAGGGAAGACCTCCGGGGTGATCATAGCGTTTTCTTTCGCCAACAAAGAAACGCGACGCCGCTCAGGAAGACGGCGAGGGAAGCCAAAGAAATCCATGTGCCGATCTTGAATGCCCAGGGCGCGTAAGCCAGTCGGAAGTGATGGTGCCCTGCCGCAAGGGGAACAGCCATCAAAACGTAATTGGCCGGCATGACTTCATAGCGGGATTGAATGCTGCCGCTTAGTGATTGTGCCCGCCAGTCTTTGCTGTAGCTGTCGGTAATCAGCAAAATCGCCGGGCTGGAGAGGTCAGCCTGGATCTCAAGGAAATCAGTTGCAGCATCAACAATGCGCGCCTTAACGCCATCTGCCGGCGCGGGGATGTGGGGCGCGGGCTCAGGTTGTGTTTCGAGAATCACCGTGCGCGCCGGGTCAAAATGATCGGACATCGCCGCAAAGATTCGATCCCTTCCCGTCACCACCGTATAATCGTAGAGCAACACGAGACGCTCCAAGGCACCCGAAACCTCAATAATCTGGGCTTGCCGCTCCGCAGGGATAAAGAGATACCTCAGTCTGAGCATCCGATAGAGACTATTGGGCTCTTTGAATTCCAGGTACTGCGAGGCATGGTCAGGGTCCTGCTGTTGGGTGAAGGCCATGAACTGGGCGTATCGTTCAGAGACACCGGGATCATAACCCCACAAATCACCTTTTTCCGTCAGCATCGCTAGATTGGGATTCATCAAGTTCAGCACGCGATAGTCGCCGGTGTGTTCTTTGAAGAACTGCTGGACGCTGGGCATCGTCACCTCGGCCAGCTCGAACGTGACCCGCGACGCGCGGGCAAAGATAAACACCTCAACGATCGCCAGCAGCGCGATCCCGTAGGCTGCCCATCGCCGGCGCCGCAACGCCCAGATCAGTCCGGCCAGTACGCCAAGCGCGCCGGCGGCCATGGCCATTCCCCTGGCGGCGTTCGCTGCCGCCTGGGTCACGAACCGCGCCGAGGCATACGCCGACGCCGGCAGATAAGTCTCCCCGGTGGCAGAGATCGCATGCATGAGCCCCCACCACCAGCGCGCCGGGCTATCTCCGGTGCTGGAAAACAAGGCGAGGCTCACCAGCAACGCTGCCAGTGCGCCCCCTGCCACAGACAGCGTAAGCCGCACGTGTTTCTTGTGTGTTTTTAAGAGCGTGTCTAACCCCACCCCGGCCAGCAGCGCGAGGAAGGCGTATGCCTGGAAGGTGAACTTGGAACTTCCCCGGAACCGATTAAAGGCCGGGAAATAATTGTAAAGAATTTTGAATAGCGGCGTGTGTGAACCAAGGGCGAGCAGCAGCAGGATCAGGGCCATCGGCAGCGCGAAAAGTCTCAGTCTCTTGTCTCCCCGGATAGCGCCGAAGATCGCCAGCGCCAGCCCCGTCACACTCATGAACAGCGACATCTCCCACAGATAACATCGCCCCCAGTATGACGTATTGATCATGTCTCCAAAGAAGTTCGGCGCTACGAGCGTCAACAGATTCTCAGGGGGAAAGGAGAACATCGCCGCGAATTCGTACGGCACCCCCTGGCCCCGTACGGTCTGGGCAGAGGCATCAAATCCCGTCAACAATTGTACAGCCGTTAATGCCGCCGCGCCGACGAAGATCGCCGCGAAACCCGCGGTGATGATCATTCTCCCCCGGGCCTTGACAATCCGGCAGCACCAGTAAATCCCCGCAGCCACACCAGTATAAAAGACGTATTGCGGATGCCCAGCCAGAATCTGCATCGCCAAGGCGCCCATACCGAGCAGGAGCCAGTTAAGCTCGCGAGACGCAAAAAAACCGTCAATGGCCAAAAAGAGGAGCGGCACCCAAGCCATGCTCAATAGGTTGGGAAGATGCCCGGCGTAGATATGTAAAAATTGGACCCCGCCAAACATCAGCAAGGCCCCCGACATCGTCGCTGACAGCTGATGGAGCCCCCGGCGCAGCGCCCAAAAATACATGAACAATCCGCTCAGAAAGATATGCAGGGCAATCAAGACATTGAAGGCAACAGCCGATGGCAACACCAGGTGAAGCATGTTCGGCGGATAGAACATCGCCGCCTGGAAACCTCCCAGGTACGGCACTCCAGAAAATAGGTAGGGATTCCATAAAGGCAGGTTACCAGAACGCAGCTGGTGAAAGCCGAATTCCCGCCAGGCGATGAACTGTCTGGATAGATCAGTCCCTAAGCTTGAAAGCACGGTGCCGCTGTCCAGGAGCACATCGCCGAACATCGCCAGCGTCAGCAGCAACAGTAATGCAGGCCCCATCCAGGCCTTCCACGGGGAGATAGGGACAGGGGCCGGGGTCTCTTGGCGCGGGGCATTCTTGGTTGGTTGCTTTTTCCTTTTAGTCATCCGTTTTTTTATCTCCCACGATAAAAGGATAGCGGACGATAATGATCATCTTGAAGGAATATCCTTCTTCATTTCGCGGAGCGCTCGGCTTAAGTTGAAACGCGCCTGTTCAAGATCCGGGTTTATCCTCAGCGCTTCGTTATAATGCATCACGGCCTCCGCGATCTTTCCCTGTTTTTGCAGCGCGAGGCCCATATTGTTGTGCGCCTCCGCAAGGTTAGAGTTTATCCTTAGCGCTTCAGTATAGTGAGCTATCGCTTCCTCAAGTCTTTCCTGCTGCTGCAGCACATTGCCCAGGTTAATGTGCGCTCCGGCATAATTTGGTCTGAGCTTCAGCGCTTCTCGATAATGAGCAGTGGCCTCTTGGATCTTGCCCTGTCTCTGTAAAGTAATGCCCAAGTTATTATGCGCCTCCGTATAATTGGGATCAATTCTTAGCGCCTCACCGTAGCTGGCGGCGGCCTCCTCGAGTTTTCCCTGCAGCCGCAGGATGTTGCCCAGATTGAAGTGGGCCTCCGAATAGTCAGGATTTAATCGAATCGCCTCATGGCAATGGGAGATGGCCTCGTCGATCTGCCCTAGCTCTTGCAGGGCTGCGGCCAGGTTGCTATGTGCTTCTACAAAGCTGGGATCAATGTCGAGGGCCTTCCGGTAATGAGCCGCGCCCGCCTCGGTTTTTCCTTCTCTTTGTAAAGCAATACCCAGATTCAGGTGGGCTTCCGCAAAGTTTGGCTTGAGCCTAAGGGCTTCATCATAGCGCGCCATGGCCTCCTGAAGTTTACCCTGTTTTTCCAGGACCATTCCCAGATTATTATTGGCTAGCCAGCTCTCAGGATTGACCTCCAGAGCATGCTCAAATACTGACGAAGAATTTTTCCAATGCCCTATCTGATGGGCGCTGCACAGTCCCAACATGGCTATGATGACCCCGAAAATAAGGTTCTTCCACACACGTCTCCGGGCTGAAAGACACCAAGCCAGGGCTAGGGCTGGACCCAGCATTGCCAGGTAAAGATATCGGTCAGCCACTGTGGATATATCCTGAAATACAAATGCCACAAACCCCAATACCGGCAAGACTCCTGCAATAAAGACCCCCAAGGAAGCCATAAGCCAGGGTCGATGCCATTTCCAGGCGAGGATGACTCCGAAGAAATAGGGAACCAGGCCTGTAAAGTAAACCCAGTTATGCTCCAATACAAAACCCGGTGATCGACCATAATCGGGCCCCAGCGAAACCGGCCAAGCGAGTTTAGAGAAGTAAAACATCACGGCATCCCCCGCCAGGAGAGGTCGTTGCCACAGTGGAGCGACAAATTCCATCTTCAGGTCAGGCTGGGATATCTTGGTCAATATGACTATCGGGAGGGCCAATAATGCCCAAGGGATCAATTCGGCGCAGCATTGCCGGAATGGCCGCCTCAATATCCAATAGCTGAGCATGCCAGCCACCAGGGGTGCCACTATGGCCACGGGCATTGCCAAGATTGCCAGCACGAAGAATGCTGCGGCCGCGATGTAATGAACACGCCTCCCCTTCTTAATCGACTCGCTCCCTTGGCCGTCAATTCCAAGGTTTCGGCCATATGTTTTTATGGATGGATTTGATGCCGCATAAGACGCATAAGAAAGGTATTGCCAGATTGCCGCCAAGGATAGCAGCCCGCTGAGCACATTCTTGAATCCTGTAATCCAGGCGACCGGTTCAACCTGAACGGGATGAAGCCCGAACAACAACGCTCCCGCCCACGCCGCCCAGTCGTTTCTTGTAAGAATCCTAAGTATGAAAAACACCATCAGGATGCTGAGCAGATGGGCAACGATATTGGATAAGTGAAAGAGCTGAGGGTTGAGCCCTATCCCCCCGCTCTCGGCCGGCGAAACCTTGGCGAATCTAGCCTGCAAGGCCCAGAGCTCATAAGCGAGAGGAATATACAGGCCCAAATGCTGCTTTTTCAGAAAATAGCCTAGTTCGGATTGTTTTACATGGGGGTTATCATAGATGTTTATGCCGTCGTCATAGTTCAGGAATTCAAAGCGGTATGATCGGGCAAAGACACTCAGCGCGATGACAATAAGAAACAAGGATAAATAATAATGGCGAGGCAGCCTAAGAATGAAGAATTTCCTCTTCTTGGTTCCCATAATATCTATCGAACTTCCTCTCCTGGAAACGCGAATTCTGGATACCGCTCCAAGATCCGAATGTCAAGGTGAACTCAAAAAAGCTGAAGGCGGGGCAGAAAGCTGCGAGCAAGCTTAAGAGCGTCGGAAATCCGACAGGAAAGAATTTGCTTTTTCCGAGCGAGCTGAATTCCCGCTCCGGACGATGAATCCCCCCTCCTAGCCATGCCAATACTATATCCCCGGCCGCACGGCAATGTCAATCGACGCAATAAGCGGCGGCGGAAGAGCATGTTGAAGCAAAAAATCCTCTCACAGGGGCCAATAAACGATAGGCTCCCACGCCCTTTGATTTCGAAAGATTAGAAATATTCCCCGCTTTCCTCGGCCGCCGCGAGCTCAACCTGCTCGATGCCATGGGACGGCGGGGGCTTCGCCGCCACAAATGTCAGCTTGATTGCATCGTTTTTCTGCGATGTAGGTCCAGCCATTGTAGCAGGATTGTTCGTACGCAAATTTTTATCAAGATTGCCTTCACATTATTAACTACTATGTGCTATTTACAAGGGGTGTGAATTCCCTTTGAGTCAAAAAAGAACTCTGCGTGTTCGCCTGCCACGTCTAATTCAGGTTTCACGCAAGTTAATTCAATCCAAGGCTCTATCCCTTTAATCCGCGCTGATATTTTTTTGCCGATATGCCTATAAACTCCAGTAATCTTTATATCAAGAGTGTATGCACTGTATTTGAACAAGCTAAAATCCAATTCTGCTTCGCATATCCACTTGTTATATCCATAACTATGCCAGTTTTTTGCATTGAAGACCTTAATTAACTTACGACCTTCTTCAAGAAGAATTTGCATCCAGTAAGGGTCGGTTTCATTCGGTAAAATTATGGGCTCCATGCGCTCGTACATAAATTCAACAATGGCTTTGCCTTCCACAAATGGCGGCGCTGTTCGAACAAGAATCGGATACATTGGTTGCATTTGAACTCTGTCCGGAATCTTAAAACTCTTTTGCTGACTACCAAGCAGAATGTTCAGCGCGAAGCGGAATTCCTGATAGTTGCTCCATTTGGAATAGATGTTGGAACTGGTTTTGTTATAGTCTGTAGAAATAGAAAACCATTTTAACGGACGAATTTCCGCACCAATTCTGTACTTAGTGTACGACTTCTCAATCGAAAGCGCGTCACCGTAGATTCTTGCCCAATTTGCTGGAACGATATTGAGTTCTCCGCCCCAGTATTTTCCAGCGCCGGCTCCTTCTTCGTCACCGATTTTAATAGTCGTCCACATTATTGGCTGAGCATAGAAAGCAGAAATAGACATCCACGAGAACTGCAAACGCACGGCGGACCGAATTTGGAACCAAAATTTCTGATTATGTAAGGACTCCCAAAACACGAAAAAGCTGATGCTTTTTCCGGTCTGCCCGACGCCCACAGAGTAGCCGAATTCTTGTTTGTTAACAAACGCGGCGGTCTGTATAAAGAAGTCTTTGAATTGCTGAGCATAGAGGAAGTCTCCAGCGAAATCAAATTTACCGCCAATGTTTCCCCCGAAAGCGAAAATAAGAGGTGTCCGTCGTCAGGCGGTTTCGGACTCGCGTGCTGATTTCTTAAGCTACGGATTCCGTCTCTCATGATAATTTAGCTGACGCCGTTTGGCAAGGGTTCAAGCATCG
>Ga0315289_10001587_pt1 | contig 35438 bp, 27 predicted proteins | sample YL17G11_40_MG_FD_203452 | JGI IMG/M metagenome (GOLD analysis project Ga0315289, IMG submission 203452) | Sediment microbial communities from Yellowstone Lake, YNP, Wyoming, USA - YL17G11_40 | ecosystem: Environmental > Aquatic > Freshwater > Lake > Sediment | place: USA: Wyoming | collected...
CACTACAAACGACAAAACCGAGGCCCATGCCCGCGTGGCATGGGCCTCGGCATTTTCATCTCCCTCCTCTCCGAGCAGGGCAATTGCCTGTGGGCATTGTGCCGAGGTGGCACGGGCATCCTGCCCGTGAGAGTCCGTGGCATCGGCATCCTGCCGATGATTCATGGGCTGGAAGGGGCCCCCCAACGCGGTATTTTGCGTTGGGGACCCCAAGCCCATGCCACCTCGGCACAATGCCCACATGCAATTGTCCTGCCTCTCCGAGATAGGTTCTGGACACTCGTGCAGCGCCATGGTATTATGAGCCCGTAGCGTGGAGTCGCCCGTCCGGCGGATCAGTGTGACGCCGGGTTTAGGAGTGGAGGGTCCTTTCCGCCGGCGGGGCGGACAAATCAAATCGGTTGCGAGGATGGGAGACCTGTCATGAGCGGCAAAGGTACACATCGGGTGTGGTTTACCATATCGATCAGTCTGTGTCTCGTAGTGCAGGTCCAGCCGGCGGCGCTGGGGTCCGTCCAGGACTCCATGGACGCGGTCGCGCGGAACCATCCTTTTATCGGCGCGGCCGTCAAGCCGATGGTGACGATACCAGGCGGATACCAGCGCGAACATGAATGGGGCATTATCTATTATGACAATGCGAATCCCGGCGCGACCAGCGAAGTCCATGGCGAGATTCTCGCCAAGTACCTGCTGTCGAGCGGGCCCTCAGGCTCTCTGGGTTTTCCGCGCACCAGCGAGAGGACGGGCGTCCACGGCGTGGGACGATACAACCATTTTGCGAATGGCTCGATCTACTGGTTTCCATTGCTCGGCGTCTATATCGTTTCCGGGGTCATCAAAGACAAGTGGGTCGACCTGGGGGCCGAGGGTGGACCGCTGGGGTATCCGACGGCCGATGCGGAGAACCTCGAAGGCCGAGGCGTTCTGGGGCGCTTCCAGTACGGCATGATCCACTACCTTCCCGCGCGCGGCGCCCACTACCTGTATGGCCCGCTCCTGCAAAAGTGGGCCGACAGCAGCGGGGAACGCGGAGTTTACGGCTATCCGATTGAAGACCCCTACACGATCGAGGACAAATGGTATCAAAGGTGCGAAAACGGGATTGTCGCGATCGATGGCCGGTCGAGAGATCTTCGCTCCGAGATCGCCCGCAGAGGCATCGGGATCCGCAACCAGGGAGGCCGGGGCACCTGCTCTGTTTTCGCCATGACGTTCCTGCTGGAGTATGCGTACACCGAGATGCTGGGCGGCGGCTATGCGGACCTGTCCGAGGAGTACTTGAACCACGTGGCCAACGTGGCCGTGGGCAAGAGAGACGACGGCGACTTGTTCTCCTCGGTGGCGGCCGGGTATGAGAATTTCGGCATCATTGCCGAGGGCGGGATGGTCTACAATCCCAACCGGGTTTACGACTTCAACGCGGTGGCCGTCACGCCGCAGATGTATGCGGAGGGAACCTCCCTGCTACAGGGCGGCCTTCGTCTGGAGGGGCATTTCGTCGTGCCGCTGGGAGAGCCGGGAGCGACACCGGAGCAGTTCGACACGATCCTCTCCTACCTCGCACGGGGAATTCCCGTGGCGATCGGCCGGGCCCATTCCATGGTGGCCGTAGGGTACAAATACGACCCCACCTGGGATGGGGGCGGGTACCTGATCTTCAAGAACAGTTACGGTCTCATGATGGATGAGAGCGGCTACAAACGAGAGTCCTTCGCGAGCATCAAGAATACGGTAAACGATGCCTACGTATACGAGCAGCCGCACAAGATGGATTGGACGCCGCCCGGCGAGACCGCGGCGCACTGGAGGCTCGACGAGATGTCCGGGACCGCTGCGACCGATGCCGGCGGCTGTGAGCACAACGGCGTACTCAAGGGCGGACCAACCTGGACGACAGGCATGCGAGGCGGCGCTTTAACGCTCGACGGCAAGGATGACTTCGTCGATCTCGGCGACCCCCAGGATCTCCCCTCGGGCCGAGCGGTCCGCAGCATCTGCGCGTGGGCGAAGACGGATACGGTCGCCGCCAGCTGGCGGTGGATCGTCGCCTACGGGACCGGCGGCCAGGGCCAAGCCATGTTCATCGGCGCCAACGGCAACGCTCTTTGCGGCGGCGGCTATGCCGACGACCTGCAACGCAGTGGCTTCTGGAGTCCGGGCGTATGGCACCATATCTGCCTGACTTATGACGGGACCACGGCCCGCTTGTACGCAGATGGCCGGTCAGTCGCCTCTGAGCCCAAGACCTGGAACCTGGTCCTGAACCGGGCGTATATCGGCCGGCAGGTAAACGATGCGGCGGAGTTCTGGGATGGGTCGATCGACGACGTCCGTATCTACCGGCGGGCTCTGCCGCAGAGCGACATCCAGGCGATCATCGAAGGCAAACCCGTCCCCGACTACGCCGGCATCATAGTCACGCCATAGACGCCTCACGGCGTCACTGCAAGCCGATGCGAAAGACGACGGACCGAGTAAACGGCGGCAGGGATACCTTGCCGTCCTGGATCTTGCCCTGGGACCAGGTGTCGCTCCAAGGGTTATAGGTGCGAACCGGCGCCGATGGCGCCGGACGGATGTCCTGGGGCAGCGTGATAGACTGGTCCTCCAGGAGTTCCGGCGCGTGCCCCTCCGCCAGTTCGGCTCTCCAAGTGTTCTGGCTGTCACGGCACCAGGCCAGAAGCGTATGCCGGCCGGCCAGCGCGTAGATTCGCAGGCGAGGGTGATCGATGCGGATGGGACGAAACCCCTCGGCAGGCGGGTCGAGGTCTTTCACGGCCTGGGCAAATCGGCCGAACTGCCACCAGAGATCGTTCTTCGCCACGTAGTAGTCCCAATGCCAGCATTGTCCCGAACCCGCCGCCCCCGCAAAGAAGGGCGCGAAGAGGACGTCATGCAGGAGGACACCCTCCCGGTCCTTGTCGTAAAGCTTGAACGGGCCGCTGTGGCTCGGCTCAACCGCCCCGCTCTCGGCCAGCAAGACCGGCTTTCCGGCGTTGAAGGAGAGCAGGGTCTGCACGGCGTCGGCGGTCAGGACATCCACCGGCCCGTGGCAGACCTCCAGCCTTGCCCCCAGGTCCAGGTAGCGGTGCACCTGGGCGAGGTCGTTGTTCGGCATCAGGCAGAAGGTGCGGTAGATCTCCGTCTTGGATGCGGTGTCGAAACTGCCGAGGCTTTGCACGGCCAGGTTCTTGGCGAATCGCTGGTGCAGGGTGTCGAGCATCTCGCGCGTCCAGTCCAGGGCTAGGCCACTCTGCTTCCACGCCTCGGGTTTCCACATGTCCTGGACCGCATCGAACTCGTTCCAGAGCTCCCAGGCGAAGATCGTCGGATCGTCCCCGTACCGCTGGGCGTACCAATCCAGCTTCTTCTTGAACTGCTCCCGGGAGGCGGGGTTGGCGAAGAAGTCCGCGATGTCCTTGGCAGGTCCGCCCTGCGACACGCGATAGATCGGCTTGCCGGCCCACGTTTGTTTGCCGTCGCCGAGGTGCCGGAAGTGCTCCAGCGTCATCTTGACGCGGATATTGTACTTGCGGGCCAGCGCCAGCACGGCGTCGATCCGTTTGGCCTTCTCCTCATCGTAGACGCCGCTCTTGGTGTGCTCGATGTCGAAGAAGGGATTGCTCAGCCATAACCGGATGTAGTTGCCGCCGTTGGCCGAGAGCTTCCGCATCCAGTCCTCCATCGTGGCCAGGGCCTGTTTCTCATCGCGACCGGGCGGGGCAATCATGTTCAGCCCGATGGGGATGTACGGCTTGCCATCCGACAACTCCAGGTACCGGGCGTCGCGGGGACTGACGCGGACATACGACTGGCCCGACTTCTCGCCAGCAGCTTCGGTCGCGCTGCAGAGACCAAGAAGACACAGCAGCGCGGCCAAGGACAGGCGGCTCATCATGGCAGACCTCCGAATGTGTGCGCATTCATGACAACAGCATGGCGGCATGTTACCAGGAATCCTCCGGCGCGTCGAGCGACACCCCAAAACAAGAGGCTATGGCCTCCGACCGAAGTTGGCAGGCCATAGCCCCGGTGAGAAGGTCCAACCAGGGCTATGGCCAGGGTTTGACCTTCTTAATATCGCAATGTGTGTCAGCGGCGGGAATCCCGGGAGGAGCTATTGGTCGTGGGCGGCGCGACGAAGCTACCGTCCCGCTCCTCCGGCATCACGGTCAACGAAGGCCCGGCGTCGCCTTCACCGTTCTCGCCCCTGGCGGGCCTCTGCAGTGCGTTGAGTTCAAACTCCTTCTTCATCTGCTCCTTCTCCTGGGGAGTGAACTCGGCCGTAGCACGCTCGGGGTCGCCCTTGTAGTTGAAGAGCTGCCCGTTGGAGAGCGTGGTCTGCCAAACGCCCGGCTGGATCTCCTGGGCCTTGCCCTCACGATAGAGCTGCCGGAACTCTGCTAAGCAAGCTCGCGCTTCTTCCTCGCTGGCAATGTTTGTACCTCCAATACTGATCCTGCGAGTCGCCTCGGCGCTCATGACGAAGTCCGGTTCCTCATGCACGAACGACACCTGATCCTCGGAAATCGTGAAGTACTTCACGACGGCGTCGACCGCGGCGTAGCTAACGGGCAACAGGACAGCTAAGGCAACGACTGCCGCCGCCGCAATTTTGATACGTTTGCTGATCATAATTATTCTCCATCTTCTGGCCGACATTGGGGCCAGCGTGAGGCTGCGTGATTCCGGGAGCCTCTCGGCCAAGTCGCTGAGAACCTTTCGATCCATCGAGAGACTGGTCCGGTCACACAAACTCCTGATCTGTTCTTCGAGATTTCGATCTACGTTTTCCACGTTGTCACCTGCTCATCAATAAGGATCGCAGTTTTTCCAGGCCATACCGGTAGCGGCCCTGGGCGGTGCTGAGCGAAACGCCCTGGAGCGCGGCAATCTTCTGGAACGTCAGATCGCCTTGCAGGTGCAGCAGGACAACCTCGCGCTGCTCGTAGGGCAACTGCGCCAGCGCCTGCTTGAGCCGGTGCGTTTCTTCCTGCAGGATGACCTGTGCCTCGGGCTGATCGTGGAATTCTTCACTGCCTTCGACCCAGGCCGGGTTCGGCTCGCGGCGTTTGACGGCCCGGAGCCGATCCCGTGCACGGTTGGCGACCGATACCGCCAGATAGGCTCCCAGACCGCCATTGACGTGGTACTTGTGCAGCGACTCGACGAAACCGATGAACACGTCGTGGACGACATCTTCCGCCCCCGACGCATCGCCGAGCAGGCCCCGGGCCAGCGTGAACAGGCGGTCCTTGTGGCTCTCGTACAGGAGCCGCAGGGCCTCGCGATCGCCGGCCTTCAGGTCCTGGATCCGTTGTTCATCGTTCATCATGCCAATCCGCGCCGAGCACCACGCCACAATCGCTCGTCACAAGAATGACGAGTGGGAGGCGCTGATTAACATGAGGGCGCGCAACTTTTTCTTGCGTATCGTCTGCACGGCCGGTTTAGAGCTTCTCCGCCAACTGATTGAGGAAGCTCGCGATATCGCGCAGCACCTCTCCAGATGGCATGGGAAGCTTGAGGTGGCGTTGACCGGTGGATTCATCGGTCTCGATCCTGATCCCGGACCCTGCCTCGACCGGCGCTTTCGCCCCGCCGGACAACGTGCCGCTGAGCTTGTTCAGCAAGGCCAGTCCCGCCGAGATCACGTTCTCCCAATTCGGCCCGGCCGGCGGGGCCGGAACCATCATCACCTCTTCCGGCGCCTGCTCGGGCTCCGGTTCTTCCTTCTCCTCCGGCGGCATGGCGGCGGGAATGGCTTGGGTGACTTGGTCCACGGAATCCATGAAGCGTTTGAGCCGGCTGCCGCCCAGGAAGACCTCGTTCGCGCCGCCGTCCAGGACGCCGGCGAACATGGATTGCTTGAAAGACAGCACCGAGAGCATGCCCTGCTCGATCGTTCCTTGGGCCACGAAGTTGACGACGCGAACGGGCCGGTGCTGGCCCAGACGATGCACCCGGCCGACGCGCTGATCCAGAACCGCCGGGTTCCAGGGCAGGTCCATGTTCACGACCGTCGAAGCGTTCTGAAGATTCAGGCCGACGCCGCCGGCATCCGTGGAAAGAAAGATCCGGCAATTCGGATCTTGTTTGAATTGCGCGATGAGGTCTTTTCGCTCGTTCGAGGCCACGCCGCCGTGGAACAGCACGTGGCCCAACCGGGCGGTTTCGAGACGATTGACAATCAGCTCGTGGGTCCGCACCCATTGACTGAAGACGACGGCCTTGTCGCCCGGCCGCTCAAAACACTCCTGTAGGACGGAAAGCAGCTCGTCCGCCTTAAACCCGAAATCCGTCTTCTTGTCGAGCAAATAGGTGCTGTTGCAGCTCATCCGCATGTTCTGCAGGGCGATCATCAGCCGCCTCTGGTCGGCCTCGGAGAGAAAGCCGAGCCGCCGCCACTTGGCCACGATTCGCGCGACGATCTCCGCGTTCTCCACGTGGAGCGCCATCTGCTCTTTTGTCATAGGCACGAAGTAGTTCTTGTCGAGCCGCTCCGGCAGTTGTTTGAGGACCTCTTTCTTCGTCCGGCGGATCAGGATCGGCTGGAGGGTCTGTCCGATCTTGTCCAGGTTCCGGTAGCCGATCACCTTGCCGCACTCGTCGGTGTGCTGATGCTCCGCCACGAATCGGAACACCGGCCCCAGACGAAAGCGATCCACGAACTCCACGATCGAGTGGAGTTCCTCCAGCCGGTTCTCCAGGGGCGTCCCGGTCAGAACAATGGCGTACCTGGAATGGAGCCGTTTGATCGTCTGGGCCCGCCGGGTCTTCCAGTTCTTGATGCGCTGGGCCTCATCGAGGATGACAACCTCGGGACCCCACCGCTGAATCGCCCCCAGGTCCCGATGCACGACCTCGTAGTTGGTGATTTTGTAGAACGACTCGGCGGCGTACAAATCGGTCCGCCGCGTCAGCAACCCTTCGACCACCAGCGCCGAACGGCCACAGAACTTCTCGATCTCCTGCTGCCACTGATACTTCAGCGACGTGGGGCAGACGATCAGGACGCGTTCGACCCCCGCCGTCCGGGCCAGAATCTCGCAAGCGGCAATCGCTTGGATTGTCTTGCCGAGCCCCATGTCATCCGCAATCAGGCTCCGCCCCGCCCGGGCGGCAAAGAGGGCGCCTGCGCGCTGGTACGGATACAACGGGACCTTGAGCAGATGCGCGAACGCGGCACTCTCAATACCACTGGGAAACGCCCTGTCGATCCGTGCGCTCAGAGCGGCACGGTCCCGGACCTCAGCGATGAAATCCAGAGCATCGTCGTAGCACCGCAGATCGTGAGTGAAGGTGCCGGCGCGCTTGAGGAACATTTCAAACCGCTCGTAGGCTCCGACCCGAAGGATTCCGCTGCTATCGAAGTAGTCGCCGGCAAGTTGGTGCAGTCCCGCCGGACACTCGATGCCGGGGCGGAAGACGACCTCCCGCTTGGCTCCATAGCGCAGATACACCTCGGAGTAGACCGGGTGAAAGCCCCGCGCGAAGGCTCGCGCGGCGCCGGACCGACGTTGCAGCTTGCCGAGGACCCATTCGATGTGTTTGCAGGTCCCCAGCGTGTTGACCGCGAAATCCGGGCAAGAACAGTAGTTGTCGCCCAACCCCGACCCGCGAATCGCCACGCGGTACTCGCCGCCGGTTTGCGGGTTAGCCACCGCGAATTCTGAAAAGACCGGCTCAGCACCGATGTTCGTCAGGCGGAAGTTCTGCTTCCGGGCAAACTGCTTCCGCAGGGCGATTTGCCACTGTTCCAGCGACATCTCTTCCGGTTTTCGCATGCGTGAAATCTTGCGGCCCCGGAATACTCCCTTCGACGGCTTGCGCCGCACGGTCTTCCGTGCCGGACCATCGACTTCGACAGAAACAGGTACGTTCGCCATACATCAGACCTTCCCGTGAATGGTGTTCGTGAACCCGCCCGTAGACGACGGCGGAGAGTATACTATACTCTCGGAGAAGATGGAATGGAGAACGAAATGGTGAACGCCAATGGAAACCGGGAAGGATCGATGCGTGGGCCGCGCGTTTGCGCCGTCGCCTTGTTGTCCTTGGTATCGCTGAGCTCATCGTGTGCCTCGTTTGCGAAATCCGACGCGTTTCTGTCGGGTCGGCCGATGGGCAAGATCGAGAGCGATGCGCTGCGCGAGCTTTCGGGCATCGCCGCCAGCCGTCGCAACCCCGGCGTCCTCTACGTACACAACGATTCGGGGGATGCCCCGCAAATCTACGCCATCAATGAGAAGGCCCAACTGCTGGGCGCGTGCCGCCTCCAGGGCGCGACGGAACGCGACTGGGAAGACATCGCGGTAGGACCGGGTCCCGACCCCAATCAGTCCTACGTGTACATCGGCGATATCGGCGACAATGCGGCCAAGCGTCCTGAGATCATCGTGTATCGCGTGCCGGAGCCCAAGGTGGACGCCGTCGCGCCTTTCGGCCGGATGACCATCGGCACGGCCGACGCGCTGCGGTGCGTCTACCCGGACAAGCCGCACGATGCGGAGACCCTCCTCGTCGATCCCCTGACACGCGATATCTATATCATCTCGAAGCGGGAGTTGGCCCCCAGGGTATACCGTGCGGCTTATCCGCAGTCGACGACGCAGCAGATCAAGCTGGAACAGGTGGCCGTCCTGCCGCTGGGCTCGTTTCCCACCGGCGGCGACGTCTCGCCCGACGGCCGCCGCGTGATTGTCCGAGGCATGTTCAACGCCGCGATCTGGGAACGACCCGTGGGCGGAAGATCCTCCGATTCAGGATCTCGGGTTGGGGATCCCGTGCCTTTGGGGCAAGCCTTCGCCGGCCAGCCCAAGGCGATCCCCGTCGCCGCAGAACCTCAGGGCGAAGCTATCTGCTTCGACAGTAAAGGCGCGGGCTACTTCACTATCAGCGAAGGAAGGCACCCATCTCTCTACTACTTCGCTCCCGCCGAGCCCAATAGCCCCAGGCCGTGATTCAATTGCGGATTTCGGATGGCGGATTCGAGCCACGAGACAAATCCGCAATCGCCTGCCTTGGCCTGCCGAAAAACGTTGCCTATAGTTTAATCAGGGTCCTGATATTGCCGATAACCGGACCAAGATCGTGTCGCATTCTGCCGTGGCAGGAATCCGCACGGAGATCGGGGATGAAACGGCGAGTCTAACGGGGCGCTATTGGATATGTCGATCATGTTCTCACAAACCACGAGACTGGAATTGACCATAGTCGCTGCCGCGTTATTGGTCCTGCTGTTGTGCCGACAGCCGCCCAAGTCCGGAAATGCTGACGTTCGCAGCAACGCGGAGACATCCATGCAGGAGTTTACCCCAGGGACGGAGGACGCGGCGCAGGAAACGAACGGCGACCCCACGTCTGACCCGCTTTCAGCGACAGGCGGTCAGCGGACACCAGGTCTGCAGACCTCCACTATCGCCCCTTTGTCGAGCGGCACAACATCCGATAACAGCGACACAGAATCCGCCGTGCCGTCACAACCCAGAAAGCGGATGGGCATGGTGGACGCGCGGAATTGCGGCCGCCTGAAGTACAAGGACGTCATGTACGGCGAAGTCACCGTCCGCTGGGTCTGGGACGGACAGAAGCTCGTGCCACGCAAGGTGATCGAAGTGAAGGAAAAGAACGGCGTCACCAGCATCTGGAGCTTCGACGAGCACAAAGACGTCGTCCTGTCGGAGATCCGCCCGGACGCGCAATAGAACGAGCCTCTTCGCGCGCCTGGACTTGTCGTCCGGGGACACACGCCCGAAAGGACGCCTCCCTCTCATTTCATCCCGAGCCGGCGTTTGCACTCGTCGAGCATATCTGCGGTGCGCGTGGCGCCGACACGTGTCACGCCGATAGCACGAACCTCCAGCAGCTTGTCGAGATCGCGGACGCCCCCCGCCGCCTTGACCTGCACGTGTTTGGGTGCGTGCTGCCGCATCAGCTTGAGATCCTCGATGGTCGCCCCACCGGTGCCGTAGCCGGTGGAGGTTTTCACCCAATCGGCCCCGAGCGCGCCGCAGATTTCGCACAGCTTGATCTTCTGATCGTTGTTCAGGTAGCAGTTCTCGAAGATGACCTTGACCTTCTGGCCCTTCTTATGCGTGATGTCAATCACGGCGGCGATGTCCGACCGGACGTAGTCCCAGTCGCCGCTGAGAACCTTGCTGATGTTGACGACCATGTCCAGTTCCTGCCCGCCGTCGGCCAGGGCCTGCTTGGCCTCGGCGACCTTGATCGCGGTCGTATGCCCGCCATGGGGAAAACCGATCGTCGTGCTCGCCTTAACCGTGCTGCTTTTCAGCATCTCGGCGCACCGTTTGAGCCCGTAAGGCATGATGCAGACGCTGCCCACCTCATACTGCAGAGCCAGGTGGCAGCCCTTCTCCAAATCGCGGTCGGTCAGCGTCGGATTCAGCAGAGAATGATCGATCATTTTGGCGATATCGCTGTACGTGTAATCCATCGCATACTCCTAATGTGTCACTGATTCCCCAACGACGGTTCGCGATTCGATGTGTTCCGTCAGATCCTCCGGCAACCACCACGTGGACTTGAGCTTGGCAGGACTGAACAGCTTCTGGGCCTGGTCGCGGTAGTGAGGTGAGTTCGGCCGGTCGCTCTGCCCGATGGGCACGTAGGTCCAACTCCGCACGGGCTTACCCAACACCACAACCTGCGTGGAGGTCTGGCCGCGGTCGCCCCAGCGTGTGTGGTCGCTGCGCTGGCGCCCATAGCCGATATTGCGCAGGGTCGTTGTCCCGTAGTCGCCGCCTCCCCCCAGGGGCCACGAGCTCTCGTCGCGCCCCACCCGGAAGGCATCACCATAAGTCGCCGCGAGCGAGCCGCGCTCTGTTTTCAACCGGGCCATGGCCTTGGCAAACGAGTCGGCCGCCGCCTCAAGCTCTTCGTCGCTGAGGTCGATAGGCGGTGCGGCTTTGCCCAGGGCGGCAAGATAACAGTCGATCCGACGGGCGGCATCGGAGACCGCCTGTGCGCCATGATCCTCGACAAGCTGCCGGCGCCAGTAGTAGTACCTCAGGGCTGCCTGCGAGTCGCTGCGCAACTCGCCATCCCAGGCTAGCAGTTGCTTGACGCCCGCGACATAATCCGCGTCGGACTGATGCGTGGAACCGAATCCCGCATCCGCCCGCCGCAGCACTTCGAGCCAACGCTCGACACCGTACGGATGAAGATCGGTCGCGTAAGCCTGGGCCTCTTCCACAGTGACAGAGGTATCGGCCTGCAAGAGCTGCACGGCCCGGGCCCCGCGCTGATTCGTCGCCCCGGCAGAGAAGCCATAGAGGTACGACAGCGTCTTATCCGGCGCGAACGGGCTGTCCACCATCATCACATCCGGAGAGATGTTGCAGTTCTGCATGTAGCCCTGCGGCGGATTCAGGACCTGCGCGTGGTCCGCAGCCGGATGCAAACCCTGCCACTCCGTAGTCGAGGTGGAGCCATCGACGGGCTTGGACCAGTCGTACCCGGAAGGCCGGCGCGGTACCCGGCCCGTCCGCTGGTAGTAGATATTGCCCGAGGTATCCGCGACCATCACGTTCTGAGGGAAGAGCTGCCGTATGCTCATGGCCTGCACGGCCCCGGAGTAGTCCCGCGCCGTGTTGAACTCGTACCACGCCTCCGCCAGTTGCACTTCCTCGGCGTACGCCATCTTGGCGGCGTAGGCTTTGCCCTTGCGCATGGCCACGATGGGGCCGTGGTGCGAGGACCAGATAGTGACTTTCTGCGCCGGCGCCCCTTTTACCTCGATGGTCGCTTCACGGCGACTCAATGCCCGCCATTGCCCATCGTACAGATATTTCGTCGGATCGTCGCTCTTGAGCGTTAACTCGTACACGTCGGCGGTGTCGGGCCCACCGGTGGTCATGGCCCATGCGACGTTCGCATTGTGTCCCAGGCCGATATAGGGCCCCCCGGGCAAGGTAAACCCGCTGCCACTCAGCACCCCCGCATGGATGCGAAACTCCCAGAACCGCGATATACCCCACCAGGACAAGTGCGGATCGATGAGGAGGATGGCGCCTCCTGCCGCACTTCGCCCGGGCGAGACCGCCCACTGGTTGGACCCGCGGGACACTTCCTCAAAACCGGGCTGAATCCCCCCGGCCCGGAGATCGTCGAAAACCTGCCCCACGGACCAGCCGTACAAGAAGAATCGAAAGAACGCCACCACCATGTATTCATCCACCCGGCGGCCGCCCCAGAACGCCGGCATATCTCCGGCATGAGCAGCGTAGAAATCATTCACGCCGCGAACGTACGCCCGTATCTGCTCCCGGATCTCAGGCCGAATCCTGTCGAAGTTCCGCTTGCTCGTGGCATAGTTGTCCCACAGGAGCGCGATCATATCGGATTCGACGCCCGCCGGACCGTCGAACTTCGCGCTCTCACCCATCGCCCGCATGTAATTCTTCAGCAGCTCCTCAGGCCGATCCTGAGCCTGGGCCCACCCCATCGCGTAGAGCCCCTCTTCCATGGTGGGCGCATAGATGTGCGGAACGCCCCAAGTGTCGCGGTAGACCACGATCTTGCCCGTGTCAGCCCCCGTGCCGGGCAGGTCCGCCGCAGCTACCAGCGAAATCCCCGCCAACGCACTGACACAAGCCGAGAAGAGTAATCGCCGCCAAGTGGTCATGTGACCTCCCTTCCATCCGTGGCTCTGTTCCAAGGATCGTCGCCGGCCTCTATGGCATGTACTGAAGCAGGAACCGCGCGCTTTGCTGCAGAGCGGCCTTGCGCATCTCCAGCGACCCTTCGTACGCTCGATCCTCCACTTCCACGCACACCGGTCCGGCGTAGCCGATGTCGCCCAGCACCGAGCAGAACCGGCCCCAGTTGATCTCACCGAGCCCGGGCAGCTTGGGCGTGTGGTACTGCACCGGATTGGCGAGAATGCCCACGTCGTCCAGCCGGTCCTGATCCAACCGGACGTCTTTCGCGTGGATGTGGTAGATGCGGTCCTTGAACTCCCACAGCGGCTTGACGTAGTCCATGTGCTGCCAGACCATGTGCGAGGGATCGTAGTTAAGCCCCAGATGATCGGACGGGATATCCTCGAACATGCGACGCCAGATCTTCGGGCTGGTCGCCAGGTTCTTGCCGCCCGGCCACTCGTCGTTCGTGAACAGCATCGGGCAGTTCTCAATGCCGATCCGCACATCGCGATCTTCGGCGAACTTGACTAGTGGCTTCCAGACCCGCAGGAACTTCGGCCAGTTTTCATCCACCGATTTAGTCCAATCCCGGCCGATGAAGGTCGTGACCTGCCCGACTTCCAGCAAAGCCGCCGCCTGGATCACCTTCTTGAAATGGGCCAGTACGGCCCTGGCCTCGTCCGCGTCGGGACTCAGGTAGTTCGGGTAATAGCCGAGCGAGCTGATGCTCACGCCGGAGCTCTCCAGCATGCGGCGGACCGCGCCGGCCTCGCGTTGTCCGAAGTCCGCGACATCGAGATGCGTCACGCCCGCATACCGCCGCTCCGCTTTGCCCTTGGGCCAGCACATCAGCTCGACGCAGGAGTATCCCGCCTCGAAGGCAAATCCAAGCACCTGGTCCAGCGGCAGGTCCGGCAAGATCGCACTGACAAATCCGAGTCTCATTGGCGTCCTCCTTGCACGGGCACCCAGCGGCCCTCGCGGTGACTCTGCAAAATCGCCTCGCACAACAGAATCTCGCGATGACCGTCGGCGAAGGTAGGGAAGCTCGGAGGCGCGGCGAAGTCTCCCGCCTTGACGTAATCGTAGAACGCCCGGAAGCACTGCTTGAACGTGTCCGGGAAACCTTCGTTGTGACCGCCGGGATAGTTGGTGAAGCGCCGGGCCTTGTCACCGAGCAGCGAAGGATCGCGAATGAGGCTCTCGTTCGCCCTATCGCGACGGCCGATCCACATCTCGTTCGGCTGCTCGCTGCACCAGGCTAAGGCTTGATTGGAGCCGGCAATCTCATACCGCAGGCAGTTCTTCCGCCCCGCCGTCACCTGCGAGACCCACAGGCAACCCCGGGCCCCGCCCTGGAATCGCAGCAATACACAGCCATAATCTTCCGTCTTGATATCGATCGATTCCGTTTTGACGGCGGCCTTCTCCTGCTTGCCCTTGAATGTCTCCACCTCGCCCAAGGGCCTCTGCCGCACCGGATGCACGGTCGAAAGGTCGGCACAAACAGCCTCGACCTCCAGACCGGTGATCGCATGGATCAGATCCAGCCAGTGCGTCCCAATATCGGCAATGGCCCGCAACTCGCCGCCCTCTTCGGCCAGCACTCGCCAGTTGTAGTCGGTGGGGTAGAACAACCAGTCCTGCACATAGCTGCCGCAGACGGAGTAGATCCGGCCCAGCGCGCCGCGCTTCATCATGTCGGCGGCTTCGATGTTGAGGGGATAATAGCGGATGTTGTAGTTGACCCCCGCCGCAAAGCCGCTGCGCCAAGCCAGCTCGACCAGTTCCGCCGACTCGGTCGAATTCATTGCCAAGGGCTTTTCGCACAGCACGTGCTTGCCGGCATTCAATGCGGCCTTGGCCATCGGATAGTGCAGCCGGTTCGGCGTGGCGATATGCACGACCTGCACGTCCTTGTCGCCCAGGATCTCCTCGAAGCTCGTGTACGCCTTGGGCAATCCCAGGGTCCGGGCCGCCAGCTCCGACTCGCCCTTCGAGACGCCCAGAATCCCGGTGATCTCCACTCCGATACGTCCCAGTGCCTCCACGTGCACCGGCCCAATGAACCCCGCCCCCACCACCGCCGTGCGAATCTTCTGCATACCCGTATCTCCTTTTGAAAAGCCACTAGTGGCCCAAACGGTAGCACTCGACGAGGGTTCTGTCAACGTTCGCGCGGCACACGTCCATCAGGCGGGCACAGTCGTCTTGCCTTTTGAGGAGACTTTCAACGCCGTGCCGTATCTCTCACAGAAGAATCGCACACATTCGGGAGCCAGATCAATCGCCTTCTCATCATACGCACCTGTCTCGGGATTGGGCCAGATCAACGCATATTCCCCCCGAACTCGCCTGAACCGTTCCTCCTCCTTCAAAGGCTCGAACACGCCCCCTGGATTCCCCTCTACAACCAAGGGACGAAGATCCAGCTCATAAATGGAGACGTCCATCTCGTCCTCAAACCAAAGTCGCAGGACGTAGTCGCGGACATATTCCGCCTTGAGCAATCCCTTTTCCTCTCGGCCTTTCCACAAGGACGGATCGTCCGCCACGGTATACCAATCTTGCCATTCCATAGTGCTACCCCACGATCGAAACAGGACGGTGCTGCCGCGCATTTTCCCACTGTTCGAGCAGTTCCGATTCGTGAGCCTCGACCCACGTCTCAACCAGCTTTCGTAGCGTTGGCGGCAACTCATCGCCCGGTTTCATCCAGATTCTCGTCTTGATTTCGATCCGATAAGCCCCGACGTCCCCTTGGTACTTCACATGAACGTGCGGCGGAGCATGATCGCTGTAATTCATCAAGATCACCATCGCACCGTTCTTGAACGGATGTGAAACAGGAGGCATGTGATTCAATTCCTTGAACTCCGATTCTTTCTGCATGCGCGCGAACAGTCGGTTCGCTGTCGAGTGTCCTCCCAGGAGACGCGCTCAGGAAGCTGCCCAATTGTCCCTAATACCGTTTCCTTGATCGTCATGAATTCATTATACGCGATGTGAGGTGTGTTCGGCAATACGCAGACAGAGTTGCCAGGTCTTATTCTTGCCTTCTGTCGTCCATTAGAGAAGTCTCCCGGAGCATGATCCTCCGGTAGACGCATCGAGACAAAACGAATGCCAGGAGGAAGGATGCTAAGAATACGAGAGAGACAAGAATGACGCCGACGTCGCCACGAGGCTCGCCGCCAAGCAACCTCTGGATCGCCAAGAGTCCCGCTCCCGCTGAGAGTATTCCCACGTAGAAGCTGATGACGAATGCACCAACCGAAACCACTACCGCTATCGGGAACCGGAAGAAGTCTACCGTTAGCACCGTTGACAGCCGCAGATCGTCAATCGTTCTGACCACACGTCCAGGTATTCGACGGACGAGAAGGTGTTGCTTCGCTCGCAGCCATCCGCCCAGAATAGTGGATAAAGGCATCAGTACGTATCCTGCGACCCAGTACCAATTCGGCACTGACATCGTGTTGGTATGGCTGCTCGGCCAGCACTTGGAGGCGAGCAGTCCGAAAAGGACAAGCCCGATCGCATGCGCGATCTCCCTGCGCCGGGCAATGACGCCCGTGACAAATCCGCCGACCACGGAACAGATGAGGCCTACGGATAGGGTGACCAACCAGTATCCGGTGGAATAGTGCAAGGCGGGTTTGAAAGCCTCCGGGTCGAGGAGAGCGATTACTACCATCGTTACAACATAACCGCCAACTGTGACAAGCCAGCCCGACAAGATGGCAGCTATGCTTCGCAAGACTGTCCTGTTCACTGGTATCCCTCCAGGACGATCGCAGACATGCTCGGCATGTCCGTCCGCCAAGCGGCGAGCTACCTTGCGAATACTCTCGCCGAATCCCATGTCCTACAGTCCCAACATCCGAATCTTCTTTGTCTACGGGTCGTTTATAGCATAGCCGGAGGAGAAAAACAATGGGCGGCGGTCATGGACGAGCGTTGGCCCCAAGGCCAGGCACGCAGCGAGGCTATTGTCATCGACGGTTGAGCCCTGTATGCTGCATGGGGTCCCCCGGCTGATCCAATCGGATTAGTACGTTACTGGTCTCTGGATATATGAGGAGTCGCATCATGAGGAGTTTTCTGGTTGCATTTCTTGGCGTGGCTGTAGTTTCGATTGCGGAGGCCGCGGGCGTTCCGATGCAGCGGTTTGTTATGGATTGGCGGGATAATGCCGCCCCGCTGATCGATCTGTCGTCGTTTTTGGAGGCGCCGGCGGGCAAGAACGGGCATATCGGGATCAAGGACGGGCATTTCGTGACGCCGGAGGGACGGCGGTTCCGGATCTGGGGCGTCAACGTCACCGGAGCGGCGTGCTTCCCTTCGCGAGAGGACGCGCCGGTGGTTGCGGCACATTGGGCCCGGTTCGGGGTCAACTGCGTGCGGTTCCATTTCCTGGATGCGAACGGATCCATGAGCCTGTTTGTACGCAGCCGGGACGACACGCGGGAACTCGATCCCAAGCAGTTGGACATGCTCGACTACTTCATCGCCGAGTTGAAGAAACGCGGCATCTACACAAACCTGAACCTCAACGTCGGACGCGTCTACCGCAAGGGTGACGGCGTGCGGGACTACGAATATCTCGGCTTGGCGAAGGTCGTGAACTACTTCGATGAGCAGGTCCAGATGCTTCACAGGGAGTACGCCCGGCAGCTTCTGACGCACCGCAATCCGTACACCGGGGCGGAATATCGGCACGAGCCGGCGGTCGCCATTGTGGAACTGGTCAATGAGAATTCGATTGTCGAGGCGTGGTTCAGCGACCGTCTGCTCGGCAAGAACACCCAGAGAAACCCCGGCACCTGGACCGATATCACCGCCTGGTACGCCGAAGAGCTTACGGCCGAGTACAATCAGTGGCTGAAGGACACTCTTAGTGCCCCGGAACTGAGCGAACTTCGTAAGGTGGCGGGCCTGGCGGAAGGTCAGCCGGTCCCACGACTGACGAAGGCACAGTTCAAGAATGCTCCGGCCAAGCGGTTCCACACTGAGGCGGCGTTCTACATGCACCTCGAACACAACTACTTCGGCGGCATGTACAGATACCTCAAGAACGATCTCGGCTTGAAGGCCCTCGTCGCGGGCACAAGCGACCACAATCACTACAATAGCGGCTATCCGCTCCTGACCTCGACCTCGCTGTGCGACATCATCGACGGCCACATCTACTGGCAGCACCCCAATTACATCGCAGACCCCAAGGGTAAGAGACAGGGTTTCACCATTGGCAACACGCCGATGGTAGACGACCCGGCCAATTCCACCGTCGTCCAGTTGTCCCGCTCGCCCATTGCCGGCAAACCCTACACAGTCTCGGAGATCAATCACCCGTTTCCAAATGAGTACGCGTGCGAAGGCTTCGGGATTCTCGCCGCCTATGCGGCCTTCCAGGATTGGGACGGCGTGTTCTTGTACACGTTCGAGCATAAGGTCCCCAGCGGATGGACCGCGAAGATGCCGAGCCACTTCGAGGTCCGTCCCGACCCGGTGAAGATGATGAGCATTGCCGCCGGAGCATGCCTATTCCTGCGCGGCGATGTGCAACCGGCCAAAGAGACGATCTACCGCTCCTACTCGCCCGAGGAAGTCCGCGAGAGCATTCGGCTCGCTTCCTCCCAGCGACCGTTCTTCACCCCCGGTTTCGATGCAGCCACGACCCTGCTCCATGCAACCCGAATCCGCAGCTTCGATGCCTCGGGCGGGCCATATTTTCACGTGGAGGCAAGCAACACGATCCTCTCCGATACGGGCCAGCTCGCATGGCACCACAACCAAAAGCGAGAAGGCTTCGTAACCATCGAGACGGATCGATCCCAGGCACTGATCGGATTCATCCAACGTGCCGACAAGCCCCTGAAGAACCTCGCGGCGACGGTCGAGAACGAGTTCTGCTCGCTCGTTTTGACTTCGCTGGACGACAAGCCCCTCTTACAGGCGGACCGGCTGCTTCTGGTCGCCACCGCCCGGGCCGCCAATACCGGCATGAAGTGGAACGACAAGCGGACCTCACTCACCGACTGGGGCACCGAGCCCTCGGTCATTGAGCCAGTCAAAGGATTCGTCACGCTCAAGGGCATCAACTCGGTTGGGCAGATTGAGGTGACGCCTCTCGATAGCGGCGCCAAACCTCTCGGCCAGTCGATCCCGGTCGAGAGGACCATTGACGGCTGCCGCCTTCCCATCGGCGAACCGGCGACGCCGTGGTATCTGATTCGCATTATGCGTTAGGCTTTGTCTCAAAGACAGGAGCCAGCGGCCGGGCCATCTGCCGGAGCGTCTCGATCTCTTTCTGCGAGATCGGGCGAAAGTCCATCGCCAGTTCCAGGGCCATCTTGAATAGAGATTCCTCGCCGGGCGGGATCGCGGCCGTGATCGGTTGGCTCAGCGTGAAGTACAGGGCCAGCTTGGCTTCATTGCGGTCGGTCAGCGGCTGATACCAGCACTTGGAATACTGCTTTCGCGTGGGATCATCCTTGGGCCACTTCTGCTTCGCCATCGCTTTCAACGCAAGCCGGGCGACGCCCTTTGACCTGGCAGCCTCGATCACGCGCGGACCGAAGTTGCCCTGGTAGAACGCAGCGAAGTTGATCGGAAACAGGACCGAGTCGAAGTCGTAGCGATCCAGCGCCGCCAGGGCCGCTTCCTCGGAGTGGGCAGAAAAGCCGAGATGGCGAACCTGGCCCTGCTTTTTGGCTTCCAGGAAGACCTCCATCGCACCCCCCTTGGCAAAGACCGCATCGACATCCTTCTGGACATCGGAGATAGCGTGAAGCTGATAGAGATCCAGATAGTCCGTCCGCAGTCGCTTCAGGGACTCTCTCAACTCGGCCGCCGTCGCCTCTTTGGTTCGATGCTCGGTCTTGCAGGCGAGGAAGACATTCTTACGATATGGTTCCAGGGCCGGACCGAGCTTGATCTCGGCGTCGCCATAGCTCGGGGCAACGTCGAAGTAGTTGACGCCTTTCTCCACGGCTTCGGCCACCACGCGATTCGCGTGCTCCTGCTCGACGCGGCTGACCACGATCCCGCCTAAGCCGATAATCGACAGCCGTGTGCCGGTGTCGTCGTACGCTCGCTGAGGCAGCTTGGCGGCGTTACTGGTGCAGGGGCACGCATTCTCGGTCGCCTCCGCCTGGGGCAGGACTCCCCCCGCCACCATCGATCCTGCCGCCAGTGTACCCTTTCTCAGGAATTCCCTTCGTTCCATCGTTTCCACCTCTTTATGTGCCAGTACTTCATCGCCCATTGTCATTCCGGCGTTCTACCGAGATACGCAGCACTCCGGCACCGGTTCAGCGGAGTCGAGCAGTCTGGAGTACCGCGTTTACGCGGTCTTAACCGCCTGAAGGCGGGACCCCGAACAGTCCAGTCTTTTCCCGGTAAGGTATGCACGGCACACCCTACAAATGCCAGGGACTGCGCCAGGAGCGGGTCAACATGCGATTCGCCTCGGCATCAGCGAGGAACTGTTCGCCGGCCGGGTCCCAGCGCAGCTTGCGGCCCAGCCGCATGGCGATGTCGCAGATGTGGCAGACCGTGTCCGTGCGTACCGCCGACTCGATGGATGAGACCGGCGTCTTGCGGCTCTTGACGCAATCGAGAAAGCCGCCCCAGTGGTCCGTGCCGATCGTGAAATGCCGCTCCTCCGGGCCGATCCGCTCCTGCAACAGCGACTTCGGCTCGGCCTCGATGACCCCACGCTCGACGAAGACCCAGCCTTCTGTCCCTTCGAAGAGCACACCCTGGCGGCGCTTACCCTTGTCGATGAAGCGTACCACAACGCCGTTAGCGTACCTCAAACTCATATCCCAGGCGGTCGCACAGTCGTAGAGGCCCTCCGGCGGAAACACGCCGGTTCCTTCGACTTCGACCGGACCGGTATTGTCCGCATCGTTGCCCCACTGGGCGATGTCCACGTGGTGGATGCCCCAGGTCGTGATCCAACCGAGGGAGAAACTGCTGATATGGCCCCACTCGCCGCAATTGCCGACGATCCCGACGGAGTACGGCCTCCAGCAGGCCGGACCGACCCACATGTCCCAATCCAGCCACCGCGGCACCGGCGCAGGTCGGACCAATCCCACCGCCCGGCTGGCCGGCACCGAGACGATGATCCTCCGGAGCTTACCGATCCGCCCGTTCTGGACCAACTCGCAGGCGAAGCCAAAGTTGCGGTCCGATCGCTGCTGGGTGCCGAACTGAAACACACGGTCGTACCCGCGAACCGCATTGCGCAAAGCACTGTCGTCTTTGACGCTGAGTCCCAACGGTTTCTCAAGAAAGATATCCTTGCCCGCGCGAGCCGCTTCCACGGATTGCAGCACGTGCCAAGCGTCCGGCGTGGCAATGGACACCGCGTCAACATCGCCTCGGGCCAGCACGTCCCGATAGTCGCGATACGCCGCACAACCGGCGTTGCCATAGTGATCGTTGACGATCTTCTTCGCCTCTTCGACGCGGTTGGCGTTCACGTCGCACACAGCAACAATCCGGCAGTTCTGGTGTCCGATGAAGCTGCGCAGATTCTCCTTGCCCCGGCCGCCGACGCCGATACAGGCCATCGTGATTCGATTGCTCGGGGCCTCCACGCCGCCTTGCCCCAGCGCCGAGGCAGGGACGACGAACGGGAGAGCGCAAACCCCCGCCGCACCGCTCAGAAAGCCGCGTCGCGTGATCTTCGCTCTTTCATTCATGCGTGCTCTTCTCCACCTTCTTGTCCTTCTTTACCTGGGCACTGGGCGTGGTGTCGGCAGGCAGGTCGCCCGTCGCGAACTGAATCGCATCCAGGTAGAAGCTCAGGATCTGCGGATGCCACCAGATCTCCGTGTGATGCCCGATGGCGCTGTAGAAGACGCGGCCTTTGCCGTAGCTCTTGATCCATGCCAGGGCAAAATCCTTGTCCTTGCGATAGACCCACGGCACCGTCATGTTCGTCTTGTCAACATCCAGCGACAGCAGCACACGGACCTTCTCGCGGGAATAGGGCTCGTTGTACTGGAAGATCTCCTCGGCCAGGCGAAAGCCCTTGCCCCCGAAGGCGGCGACCAACGGATGATCCGGTTCATCGAGCTTGATTCCGACTTCCTCGTTCCACGGATGACCCCAATAGCTGGCCCCGAGCAAATCGAGGAACTCGGGCCATTTGTTGACACCGATGGCATGGTGAAAGGCAAAGAGCCCGCCTCCATTCGCGACGTAATCCAGGAAGCTCTTGCGCAGCAGTCTTTCGACGGCGTCAATATCGGAGCCGTAGCTTTTGAATTTGTCCATGTCCTTCGGCGTCGGCCGAATCCAGGGACCGTTGCTGTTGTTCAGGATGATCGCATCGAACTTCGTGAGGTTCTCGGGCAGGAACATCGCGACATCGTCGCTGGCGACCGGCTCAAAGGCCCCGGTCTTCTGCCCCAGCAGCCGCAGCGCGTATTCCGACTGGGGGATGGTATATCCTTTGTGCGGGGACTGGTCCATGAACGGTGTATTCCAGATCAGCACCCGGCGCGGCTGCTTCGGCGTGACCCGTGCCTTTTGCGGCACCGCCGCCTCGATCCGCCGCGTCTGGTCCGGCGTCAACTGCGCCGTCGCGGTGGCCGCCATTACCAGCACCACAAGAACTATCATCGCAGTCGCACAGAATTGCCTACCTAGCATGACATCATTTCTCCGGATGGGTCGTCAGGGCCTCTCACAACGACCAGCCTTGCCGGTATTCTCTTTTGAGTGCCGCGTTCGCCTCGGCCGAATTCACGATCTTCGTGGCCACAGGGTCGTATTCGATGGGCTTGCCGAACAGCGTCGCGACGTTGCCGAGCAGGACGAACTCGGCCAGCGGCCCGCCGTAGTTGAAGTTCGACATCGCCGCGGGACCGCCCTGACAGGCGTCGAGCCACTCCCGCTCGTGTCCGGGCGAGTGCGGCAGGGTCTTGGCGGGTCCTTGAAAGTCCTTGAACTTCTCCTTGGGCAGCAATGAAAACGTCGCATTGTGTCCGGTCGAGTGAATTATGCCGTTCGTCCCCGCGATCACGCAGCCGGCGTGATCCGCCCATTTCTTCTCGCCCGCATCGCCCCAATCCAGGCGATAGCCCAGCATCTCCTCGATCCTCTCGCGGCACTGCGGGGCCTGGCCGGCGCCGTTGTACCAGTTCACTGTGATGGCCGGCAGCTTGCCGCGCGGCGGAATCCGGTAGCGCAGGATCTCCCACTTGGGGAACGTGTGCGGGTGAACGCCCGAGACTTCCGGCTCAATCCGGATCAGACGCGGCGGAGCTTCCTGCGAACCGCTTTGCCAAAGGGAATCGATCCGGAACCCTTTGAAGACGACGTTCATCGTATGGGAGGCCCAGTTGCCCAGTTGCCCGGTGGCAAAGTCGCGCCAGGTGTGCCACTCGACCCAGCGGGAGTTGTACGGCCGCCACCGCGCTGGACCCAGCCACAAATCCCATTGGAGATAGTCCGGCATGGGATGTTCTTCGGCGGGCAGCGGCCGCTCGCCCGAGCCGCCGTTGGTGTTCCAGACGTGGACCTCGCGAACGTCGCCGAGCACGCCGCCCCAGATCAGTTCCACGGCCCGCCGAAAAGCCTCGCTGGCCGTCCCCTGGTTGCCCAACTGCGTGGCGACCTTTTTCTCGGCCGCCAGATCGCGGAGAACGCGCGATTCATAGACATCGTGTGTGAGCGGCTTCTCGCAAAGCACGCCCTTGCCCATGCGGATGGCCCGAGCGGCAATGACCGCGTGGGTATTGTCCGGCGTGGCGACGGTGATCGCGTCGATCTGCTTATCCATCTCGTCGAGCATCTTGCGAAAGTCGTGGTACTTCCTCGCCTGGGGGATCGCCTTGTAGTACGGTGCGGCCCGCCGGTCGTTCACGTCGCACATGGCGACGATATTGGCGAGCTTCGGCATGGTGTCTGAGAACCAACTGCCCCGCCCGGAGACGCCGACAATCGCGAGGTTTACCTTACTATTGGCAGCATAGCTGCGAGCCGACCGGCTGTCCTTCAGGAGGATCAGCCCCACGCCGCCCAGGGTCGTGTTCTTGAGAAGTGTGCGTCGCGTGAGTCGTGCCGTCATAATCGACCTCCTTCGATGTAAAGCTCGAGGCCCTGCGTCCGCGGTTCGAGAACTTGACGCCATGGTATCTTCGCATGCAGACGGACGCAATCCATTTGCGGCAGGGACGGTGGGGCAAGCCCCACCGATTCCTTTGTCTGGTCTATTCAGAATGCTCGCGTCCGCTGTACCGCGTTCGGTCGAGGACGGTGCCGTCGAGGGCTTTGAGATCCACGATCATCTCGCTTGGCTCTCGATGGAAGGTCAGTAAGATGTAGTTGTCCTGGCTGGCGAGGAATTGGGAGTGAGGATCGGGATAGCGGTCCCCCCGGCCGCTGAGGGAGGTATTGAAGTACGGATGCCCTTCAAACACCGCCCGCTCGGCGAAATAGCCGAAGCCGGTAATGCAGATCGTGCCCCGGCGGAACATCCGATGCCAGCGGCGGCCTTCCTTGGCGCGGATGTTCGCGTTCTGCTCGTTACAGAGCGTCACGACGAAGCGCCGGTCGGTCCGCTGCGTCAGGCGGTCGTACCATTCGGACTGTTCACTGCCGGCTGCGAACGGATGACACGCCTGCCACGTAGTGCCCATGTCGGAGATGTGATTCAGATCGAGGGCGATGAAACGAACGTCGAACCTAGGCACGTCGAAGCGCCATTTCCACTCGTCGTCCGGCAGTTCGAAGAACGTGCGAAAGGCTGTGGCGTTTACGTCATACACTGGTTCTTTCGGAGGCGCACTGCCGCGCGGGCGGACTTCTTTGTCGTGATTGCCCAGCACCGGCATGAAGAGGGTCGTGCGGAACAATTCGGGATAGGCATCGATGAGCTTGCTGTATGGCTTGGTGCAATCCATCCGTCCATCGCCGCCCTCCCAGAGATTCGGGACATTGTCCCCCGCTGTCATGACGATGTGGACGTTGTCCTTGAGGAGGCCAGGTAACTCGGGCTTGCCCTGCAAATCGGCGATGACGGCCACCCGCAATTCGTCCCCCGCGTACGCCTTAAAGCAAGCGACCGGCGAGGTATGCACGCCCGTCTGCACGCTGTAGTAGCAAGCCCCGCTCCTGGGCTCCGGAGGGATTCCGACGTGGTGTAACGTCACGTTCTCCTCTATGGCGCGAGCATGCTCAACCGAGGAAGTGGGCCCGTAGTGGACGACAGAATTACCGGGCTCGGAGGTCTCCCAATTCACGACAACGCGACTGGGATCCGTGCTCTTGTGGGTCAGCCAGGCACGCTCCACCTGAGCGAACGCCACGTTGACATACGTCAGAAAGCATACGAGTGTAGCCAGGCTGCGCAGCATTTCTTCTCCTCGATACTCGGTCATCCATGGGGTTTGCGCTGCTCCCGGCCCTGAGCCGGGAATCCCCTGAGGGCCCGGAAGCAGAGCCGACCAGGCAACGGACGATATTGTATCTTGCCACCGGACCGCCGGCCATCCCCCGCCGCCGGCGCGTTGCCCTTCGTACGCCAGCGACCACCGCCCGAAAGAAATCTCAAAAAAATCGGGAAATCGTGTTGACATCTATGACAGATGTCATATATTATCTATTACATTTGTCATAGGAGATACGTATGGCGAAGAGCAGACGGGCCGCCATGAGTGCGGCCGAAACGGAAATCCTGCGGCTGGTATGGGAGTCCCGGGAGGCCACGGTGCAGCAGGTGTACGAGGCCCTGCCCGCGAACCGCAAGGTGACCTACGTGACCGTGGCCACGCTGCTGCGCCGGCTGGAGGAGAAAGGCTATCTCAAGCACCGCCTCTGCGGCAAGGCGTTCGTCTACGCCCCCACCGCGCGGAAAGAGGACGTGATCCGGCGGACCATCAGTGATCTGGTGGAGCGGCTGTTCGGCGGTAATCCCGTGCCCCTGATGCAGCACCTGGCGCAGCACAGCGGCATTACCGATGAGGATATCGAGAGACTGAAAGAGTTGACCAAGAAGAAGTAGCTCGTGGGCTTCCTGTGGAGGGATTGCCATGAACGCGTATGCGAGTCACATGGTCAGCTACTTGTTCGCGCAGAGCTGGCAAATCGCCCTTCTGGCGGGGATGGCGGGCCTGATCTCTTGGGCCCTGCGAAACCGCAGCGCCCATCTCCGCTATCTCTTGTGGTTGATCATTCTGGCCAAATGTCTCGTCCCCCCCTTCCTGACCGTCCCCCTGGCGGTCCTGCCGGAGAGGTCGGCAAGTCCACCTGTTGCCGTGGCCGGCCTGCCAGAGGAGCATTCTACGCCCGAAGTCCCCCTGCTTGCGGGGGGAGGCCCAAAGCCACGCGAATCAACGCTCGCAATGCCGAGCAACCATGAGTGGGCTGCCCTTGGCTGGATGGCGGGCATGTGTCTCTTCCTGCTTTGGGTCGGCGGCAGAGCGATTCGATATACCGCCTGGCTTCGCAAGCGACGGAGGCCGCTGCCGCCTGATCTGCAGGAATCCATCCGCGATTTGTCTTTGGGCTTCAAGTTCAGAACATGGCCGACGATCTGGCTGCTGGACGAGATCAGCCAGCCGTTCGTGTGGGGCCTGCTACGCGGAAGCGTCTACCTGCCGGCGGACTTCGTCGGGTTGAGCAATTCGGACCAGCAGCGCAGCATCCTGGCCCATGAACTCAGTCACATCGCCCGCCTTGACGCCGGGGTCAATCTGCTCCAGGTTGTGGCTCAGACATTGTACTGGTTTCATCCGTTCGTATGGTGGGTAAACCGAAGAATCCGCCAGGAACGCGAGAAATGCTGTGATGAAATGGCCGTTGCTCACCTCCACACGCCGCCCGAGCACTATACCGGGGCCATTGTGGACGCATTAGCCGCCGAACGCCGGTCGGCGCATCCCATCCCGTCGTTAGCGATCGTAGGTTCCGTCAGAGACATCGAGGAGAGGATAAAGACCATGTTGAGACCAGGTAAGACATTCCGCCGACGTCCGAGTCTGGTGGCCGCCACCGTCGCATCGCTCATCGCCCTCGTAACCATCCCCACCGCGCTCGTCCTGACCGCCAGAGGCCAAACGCCACCGACAGCCCAGAGCGTAGACAAGCCCGCCGCGGCCACGGCGAGCAGCGAAGAACCGGGGCTACCTCACTATGCGGCCCGGACCTTCAACTCCAAGGTGGCGTTGGACGTCAGGGTTTGCGAGATGTCCAACTCCTGGGCGCGGTACGTCGGGCGAACGCCGAGTCGCACTCCGGTGGAGATCCCTGCATGTTGGTCCTGGTTAGTGCAACCCGTAGCACCGGTGGAGGACTGGGACGTGCTCATCAAAGAGATGAGCCAGAACCACGTTCCCGGTTTCGGGCTGCACCGGGCCACAGACGCCGACCTGAAGCAATTGGCGGGTCTTGCCGGGCTGGAGTTCCTGGATCTGACCGACGCCCAGATCACAGACGACAGCCTGGCTCATCTCAAGGGCCTGACGGGATTGTGGGGCTTGAATCTGTTTGGCGTGAAGATCACAGGCCCGGGCCTGGAGCATCTCAAGGGCTTGACCGGCCTCCATTGGCTGGACTTGGGCGACACCGCGATCACAGATGCCGGTTTGCAGCATCTCGAAGGATTGAGGGGACTGCGGCGTCTAAGTCTGCTGCCCACACAGATCACAAATGCTGGCCTGGAGCATCTCAAGGGCCTGACCGGACTTCAGCAACTGTATCTATACGATACCCAAGTCACAAATGCGGGTGTCGCGCAACTCAAGCAGAGCCTGCCGAAGCTGGATGTCAGGGGAATCCAGGCGAAGTAGAGGCTTCGCCGGTAGCTTCTGCCTCACACTGCGAGATCGTCTGAGGCACGGAGTTCTGTCGGCCGCTACGACGAAAGCCTCGCTACGGCTTGGCGGCCAGGTCGGCGCAGACGAGTTCCTTGTCGTTGCGGGCGTAGATGCGCTGGTTGGCGAAGGCCGGATGGGACCAGGTGACGCCGCCGCGCTGGCCGAGTTGGTCCTCGGTCGGGTCGAGCAGCTTGGTCCGACTGATCTCGTGGAAACCGTCGGGCGCGAGACGGGTGATAATCAGCTCACCCCGCTCGTTGAACATCCAGACCTTGTCGCCGTTGCGAACCATGTGGATGTTGGACCAGCGGGCTTTTGGCGTCGCGGTCAGGTCCTCCCAGATCCGGTCGCCGGTCTTGAGGTCCAGGCAGCGCAGCTCGCCATAGCTGTCCACGCCGTAGATGTAGTCGCCCTGGAGGATCGGCGTCGAGATGCAGCAGTGCAGGGCGTCGGTCTTCTGCTCGCTGGCTCCCCGCCGCTGCCAAAGCCGGTCCACGCCGAGGTCGTCCGCGTGTACTCTCAGCACCAGCATGCCATCGTAGAAGCTCGTGGCAACGAGATGACGGCCGTCGAAGACCGGCGTGGCAATCGTGATCGTCATTTCCTTCGGCACGAAGGGCTGCTCCCAGTAAAGCTGCCCGGTCCGAGGTTCCAGGCCGACCATGCGCTTATCCGTGATATAGACGAGGACCTGCTGTTTGGCCTGCTCGATGACGATCGGTGCGGAGTAGGAGACTCCTTCCTTCAGGGCCCGCCATTTCTCGCGGCCGGTCACCTTGTCGAAGGCCATGAGACAGGCATTGTCCTTGCCTCCGATGGGAACGATGAGCAGATCGCCCTCGACTAGCGGCGCCCCGGCAATGCCCCAGATGGGGACTTGGGCCGCATATTCCTTGCGGCAATCGTGGCTCCAGAGCACTTGGCCGGACTTCGCATCGAAGCAATGGAGGTGGCCCATCGTGCCTAAGGAATAGGCCCGGCCGTCGTTGACCGTGACCGACGCACGGGGCCCCGCTTCGTACTGCACGCGCTCGTAGACGCAATCGTAGGCATAGGACCACAGCGGCTTGCCCGTCTCGGCGTCGAAGCATTGCACCCGCTCCTGCCGGGCCGGCTTGAGCACGCGGTCCATGAGATAGACCCGCCCTTCGGCCCCGGTCGGGCCGCAGTAGCCGCTGCCGACCGGGACCCGCCACTTGATGGGCAACTGCGCCGACTCGAATCGCTCGACCAGCCCACTCTCAGTCCAGACGCCGTCTCGGTTGGCCCCCCGCCACTGCGGCCAGTCGCCAGCATAAGACAAGCTGCCCCATGCACCCACCAGAAGCACAAACAGCCTGAAGATCCTGCTGAACGCTCTGCCCATGAAATTCCAGACCTCCACCAGGTTGGTTTCTCAGAGTATACCCGGGCAGCAACGCCGCCCGTTCGGCGGGATACTTTAGCAGGAATCTTCTCGTGCCACAACAGAAAGCCTTGTCCAATACGCTACGGTGTACACGCACGGGATCAACGTGGTCGCGGTGCAGGGAATCCACAAGGGAGTCGAGGAGGGCAAGTACATGTACATCCTGATCCCGTCATACGTGCATTCCGCCTCGGCGACTGGTAGACTATGTCAAGGTGCAAGGTGGACGTCTCAAGTGTGAGGCGGGCCTTCGGGCGACCCGCAATTCGGGACTGCCGGCTTGCGACCCTGAACAGACGATCCGCAGTAGCAGTATCTGCTCTCAAGATATGACGTTGTTCGCTCCCATGTATGCTTCTTTTCTCGTGGCGTCCGGCCGTCTCCGGCCCCGGCGTCCGAACCTTGGGGATTTGGCTAAGCACCTCAAGATCATCGCTCATCGCGGCGCCTCGGATATGGCTCCGGAAAACACGCTGGCGTCTGTGAATCTGGCCTGGCGCCTGGAGGCGGACGCCGTCGAGGTGGACGTGCGTCTGACGCGGGATGGCCGGATCGTGGCCATTCATGACGAGACGACGGATCGGACTGCCGGCAGGCACCTGGAGGTCGCTACAGCCGACTCGTCGCAACTCCGCCGGCTGGACGTGGGCCGCCATAAGCACCCGAGATTCGCCGGTGAGCGCATCCCCTACCTTGAGGAAGTGCTCCAAACGGTGCCGCCGGGCCGGCAACTCTTTGTGGAGATCAAGTGCGGCCCGGAAATCCTGCCCCCTCTGGTCGAAACCATTGCGGGCAGCGGCAAGCGGTCGCAAGTCGTCACCATCGGGTTCGACCTCACCACCGTTAGAGCGGCCAAGGCGGCGATGCCGGATGTCCCCGCCAACTGGCTCTGTGACAAGCGGGTCCTGGTGTCATACGAGCGGTCCCTCGCCGAACAGGTGAGAGTCTGTGGTCTGGACGGTCTCGACGTCCACTGGACGGGCCTGACGCGGCGCTTCATCCGGACCGTAAAGGCCGCCGGCTTACGCCTCTACGTCTGGACCGTGGACGACCCGGCCCAGGCCCTCCGCCTCAAGGCGATGGGCGCCGATGGCATCACGACCAACCGTCCCGGCTGGCTCCGTAACCGGACGGAGCCCCCCGAAGGTACGTCCGGGGCAATCGCATCGGCAAAGATCGGGAAAGAAGGATAAAGTGGGTGACCATCCCCGCTTTCGTCCCCGCAAGCTTCGCCACTGAGCACGATCTCCGTATGAAAAGAGCCTTGTTGTTGTTATCTCTGGCGGCCTGTGCCACCGGTGCCCCGGCGGCGACGGATGTTCGAATCGATTTCACGCTGAACACCACCGACGAGAATGGCGATCCGCTCGTGCAGAATCGGTATTACCACGTCTACCGGCCGGATGGGCTATCCAAGGCCGCCCCCGTCCCCATGATCCTCGTGATGGAGGCGGTTCCGGGTAGCGGCCCGGCGGGGTTCTTCCATCGCAAGGCCAACCAGGCCGGCTTTGTCGTCGTCTCCTGTGCAATCCGGGGCAACACGCTGGGCGGGGTGTGGAACAACGATAACCCGCACATCACCGGCATGGAGGACATGGACTACACCGCCGCCGTGATCAACCGGGTGCGACAGCCCGACAACTGCAACGACGCCTTCATCTGCAGCCTCTCGAAGGGCGGTCACATGGCCTATGCGTATGCCTGCGAGCGGCCTGGGACACTTAAGGCCGCCTGCAGCGTCGATGAATTCATGGGGCTATCCTCGAATACTCCTGCGGCGCCGCTGCCGGTGATCGCGTTCCAGGGCACCGCGGACAAGAACGTGCCCTACACCATGGCACTAGACTCGGTGGACGCCTGGCGCACCATCGACGGTCTTCTCGGTGCGACGGCCCCCGCCGACCACGGCTCCAGCTTCCGCGCGGTGGTCAGCAACGGTTCGGGCAGCGCCACCAGCACGGCGGCGCTCTTGACGGTGAACGCCGCACCCGCCGACCCGAGGATTGTCACGCAGCCGACGGACCAGACGGTGACGGCGGGTCAGCCTGTCAGCTTTGCCGTGACCGCCACCGGCACAGCACCCCTGCGGTATCAATGGAAGAAGAATGGGATGGATCTCGTGGGCGAAACCAGCGCAATCAACCCCGACATCGCGGGAGACTGGGCCGACCCCGACGGTGACGAGGCGAATAACCTTCTGGAATACACCCGGGGCACCGACCCGCTCGCGGCAGACGCGCCGCTGTGAGGCAGAAACCCTGAGGACAACCGCGGCAAGCAGTTCCCTCAGGGGGTGCAGACCGCCTCTCCTGCGATATTCCGCCCTGCCACACAGCAACGGCCCTTATTATCGGGTTTTCGGTTGACCGCCGCCTGCCGCATGGATTATACTCATCATCGGTGGCTCATCAGGATCTGGTGATGCAGGTGGTATGACTGACAAGCGTCGGCGGCTGGTTGTGCACTTTCGGCTCTCTGCTCCACGAACGGCCGGCCGCAGACAATGAACGGCCATTCTACCCGTCCCGTCAGGAGGGTGTGGTGCACCGGAGGTTGGAGTCCAGTCTGGGTAGCAAATCCTCAGGAGGGGCCGGTCAAGCCCTATCGCCGGAACTTCCCCGTTTCTGCATGTTCGAAGGAGGCCCATTGTGCACAGAAGATTCTCCCGGGTGACGTCCGGTCTCGTGCTGGCCGTGCTCGTGGCGGCCACGGTCCAAGCTGACATCACCACCGGTCTCGTGGGCTACTGGCCCCTGGACGGCGACGCCTTGGATGCCAGCGGCAACGATCTCCACGGGACGATCAGCGGCAAAGTCACGCCGGCGCCCGACCGGCAAGGCTATGCCGATTCCGCCATGTCCTTCACGGGCGCGGCCGACTGCTACATCAGCGTCGCCGACACCCCCAAACTTCAGATCACCGGCGAAATGACCCTGGCCGCCTGGGTGTTTCTGGACAAGACCAACGCGAACAACGGACGGATCATCGCCAAGTCGGGCGGGAGCGGCGCCCGGGCCTGGAGCCTGAACGTCGAAGCCAGCTCGGGCGGCGTCACGAACCCCGCCACGTTCCAAGTCGCCGTGAACGGCACCACCAATCTGAGTGCCCGCGATACGAAGCCGCTACCGACGGACCAGTGGGTCCACATGGCCGGAGTCTATCGGCCCGGCGAGGTGATGGAAGTATACGTCAATGGCGAGCTGCGCGGCACCAACACAACGGGTATCCCCGGCAGTCAGTATAGCAACAACAACCTGGCCGTGTTCATTGGTTCGCGCAATGCCTGCACGAATTGCAGTTGGATGGGCAAGATCGACGAGGCCCGCGTCTACAGCCGGGCCCTATCGGCCGAGGAGCTCAAGGAACTCGTCCAATTCAATCCGCTGCCGCGGGTGAAGGCCTGGAGTCCCGCCCCGGCCAGTGGCGCCGAGGACGTCCTCGTTCCCCTGCTCTCCTGGAAGCCGGGAGTCACGGCGACCCTGCACAACGTCTATGTCGGCACAGATCCCAACCTGACGGAAGCGAATCTCGCCGGTCCGCGTTCGTCCCTGACGATGTTCTGGTATGTCCCGGCCCTTCAGCCGGGGCAAGTCTACTATTGGCGGGTCGATGAGATTGAGGCAGATGGCACGACGATTCACACGGGCGACGTGTGGACCTTCCAGGCCCAACCTCTGACCGCCTACCATCCGGAGCCGGCAGACGCGGCCCACGCCGTCTCGCCGACGCCCACGCTCACCTGGCGCGTGGGCAAGGGCGCCGCGCAGCACCACCTGTATCTGAGCGACAGCTCCGAGGCCGTCTCCCAGGGCGCCGCCGGCGCAGATAAAGGCACTAGGAAGGAGACCACCTTTGCCCCGGGAGCACTGGAGAGTGCCACGGTTTACTACTGGCGCGTGGACGAGATTGCGGCCGATGGTACGATCCAGGCCGGACCGGTCTGGACCTTTGTCACGTTCCTGTCGGTGGACGATTTCGAAGCCTACACCGATGACGAAGGCGGCCGCATCTATGAGACGTGGATCGACGGCTGGACCAACAGCACCGGCTCGACCGTCGGATACGTCCAGGCGCCGTTCGCCGAGCGCAGCATTGTTCACGGCGGCCAGCAGTCCATGCCTCTCGACTACAACAACGTCAACGCGCCGTTCTACTCGGAGGCCGAGCGAAGCTGGAGCACCCCGCAGAACTGGACGGTCAACGAAGTAAACACCCTGGCGTTCTACATCCGGGGCCGCTCCTCGAACGCGCCCGAGAAGCTGTATGTCGTCCTGGAAGACAGCGTCGGGCGTAAGGGTACGGCGAGTCACCCGGATTCCACCCTCTTCACGTCCACCAAGTGGACCGAATGGAAGATCGTGTTGAATGACTTCACCAGTGCCGGCGTGAATCTGGCTCGGATCAAGAAAATGTACATCGGCGTAGGCGACCGGAACAACCCCGCCGCCGGTGGCACCGGACGGATCTATGTCGACGGCATCCGGCTTCTAAAAGCGGCTCCGGCCCAGCCCTGATGGCAGGGCAAGGAGTGCCGCGACGAAGGGAAACGTGGTGGCGCGAAACGCCTTTACGCTCATTGAGCTGTTGGTGGTCATCGCGATCATTGCCCTGCTGATGGCGCTGCTGATGCCATCCCTCGGACGGGTACGGGAGCAGGTCAAAGCCTCGGCTTGCCAGTCCAATCTACATCAGTGGAGCCTGGTCTTCTCCATGTATGACAACGATCACGACGGTCGGTTCTGTAACGGGTGCAGCAGCTACAATACCAATGACCGGAGGCACTGGGCCACCGCGCTGCGTCACTATTACTACCAGGATCGGGAGATTACGCTGTGTCCGACGGCCACCAAGCCCTACGACGAAGGCGGGGAGGTTCCTTATGGAAGCTACCGCGGACCGGACAACGTTCTGCTCAGCTATGGCCTCAATGGTTGGGTCTACAATGCCAGGGCGGCGGATGAAGCATTCGAACGCCCGGTCGAGAACTTCTGGGGCGGACTGCACGTCAAGGGCGTGGGAAATATACCGCTATTCCTGGATTGCCTTCATGCCGAAGGTCGTCCGTTCGAGAACGATGAGCCCCCGGCGCTCGAGGGAGAGATGATCGCCTTCAATGCCGTCTCGAACATGGTGCGATTTTGCCTGAACCGCCACCACGGCGCCGTGAACTGCCTGTTCATGGACGCGTCGCTGTCCAAAGTCGGACTCAAGCACCTCTGGTACCTGAAGTGGCACCGGAATTTCAACACGGATGGCCCCTGGACCCGGGCGGGTGGAGTCACGACCGGAGACTGGCCGCAGTGGATGAGAGGACTCAAGGACTGACTTCTAGAGGAGGATTCATGATGTTTGCCAGAATGACACTTGCTGTCTCGTTTGTTCTGACGCTGAGTCTTGGCGTGAACTTCGGCCATGCGGGTCCCCTGGTGGGATACTGGTCTTTTGAGGATCTCCAGGGCACGCTGGTCCGGGACCTGAGCGGCACCGGCAATGATGGCACGATCAATGGCGCCCCGCTGGTGATCGACGGACCCTTTGGAAAGGCATTGCAGCTCGACGGAAGCAAGGATTACGTCGATTGCGGCAACGCGCCCAGCCTCAATATCCTCAACAAGGTGACCCTCTGTGCCTGGGTCAAGACCGTGGACGCCGGAACGCCCGCCGCCGGGACGTCGGTGGGCCAGAACCAGTATGTCTCCAAGCACAACAGCTACCAGATCAAGCACAGAACGAACCTGTTGATCTTCGCCATTTGGGATGGGGGCGCGCCCTTCGCCACCCGCATCTCGATCGACAACTCCTTCAACGGGGAATGGCACCACATCGTCGGCACCTATGACGGTAAGGTGCTCAAAACGTACGTGGATGGCAAAATGGAAGGTGAGGCAGCCCACGCCGGAGACATCGACCCCATCGGGGTCAATGTGAATATCGGCAAGAACCCCGCCGAAACCACGATGAACCTCAAGGGCGGGATCGATGAGGTCCAGATCTACAACCGGGACCTTTCTGCCGCCCAGGTGCTGGAGGTGTTCGCGGGGGGCGTTGCCTCATTCGCACGGGCGGTCGAGCCCGATCCCGCGGACGGGGCCAAGGGTGTGGCCATGCCCATGGTGAAATGGACGCCGGGCGAAGGGGCGGTGCTGCACGAGGTCTACTTCGGCACGGACCCGAACCTGACGCAGGCCGACTTTCGCGGGAGCCAGGCCCTGACAATGTACTATCACGCCCCGGGAACCACGCCGGGCCAAACCTACTACTGGAGAATCGACGAAGTCACGGCCGACGGCACCAAGACAACAGGCAAGGTCTGGAGCTTCACGGCAGCTTCCACGAAGGCCTATGGCCCGAAACCCCGGGACCGCATGAAATGGCTCGACCCCGCCGCGGCGCAGCTCACCTGGGAGTTCGGCCAGGGGGCGATTCAGCACGACGTGTACTTCGGCACCAATAAAGCCGCCGTGGAGGCCGGCGACGCCTCGGTGTTCGTGGGCAAGCAGCCGACCAACGCCTACAGTC
>Ga0315289_10001588_pt1 | contig 35432 bp, 72 predicted proteins | sample YL17G11_40_MG_FD_203452 | JGI IMG/M metagenome (GOLD analysis project Ga0315289, IMG submission 203452) | Sediment microbial communities from Yellowstone Lake, YNP, Wyoming, USA - YL17G11_40 | ecosystem: Environmental > Aquatic > Freshwater > Lake > Sediment | place: USA: Wyoming | collected...
CGTGCTTCTTGATGCCATGACTCTTCGGCTGATAAACAGGATGATCCGCCACGCCTTCGCTTACGGGGTGTGCGTGAGAGTATGGACGGCCAGGTAGTTTCCCTTGCTTCGCAGGGGTAGCGCGTCCAGTGCGGTGTGTGTGCGGTGCGGTGCCTGCATTCCGTGCGTCGGCGCGCGCCGCCACCTCGCCCTGCTCACCAGGAGTTGACGCACGAGGAGCAGATGGTTTGGTCGCCCACGTTCCGCCGCCCCTAGCTGCCTTCTCCGCGTTGGCCATTCCGCCGCGAGCGTGACTAGCCGAATGGCCAAACACACGCTCGTGCTCACTGTAGCCAGAACCATAAGGCCCAGGCGTCCGGCTTTCCGGCGCGCGGGGCTGCGGCGGAGAAATCTTCACCTTCCCGTGCGCGCCGTAATCGTGCTCGTGGGTCTCCCCACCAGGCCCCATGTGACCGTGCAACCTTCCCTGTCCGCCGCGAGGCCCTCCGTGGGGGGTGTCCTCCTTCTTTACCGGAGGCACACTCCTCGATGTCCCCCGCTTTGGGGGCTGCCCAGGGGCCGAAACGTGCCCTGGGAAGGTGCCTGTCCCAGCACCGTGACCATGTGGCCCCGCTGACGTATAATGCTTCTCCAGCGCATCCGTTGCTGCGCGCAGGGTCGCCTGTGCCTTAGCGAACGCGGGGCTCATTGTCACGGCCTTCTTCGTCGGTTCCGATCGCGTGGGCGTTGGGGATGGTCGGCTGCCTGGGCGCGGCCCAGGAACAGGTGCGACTGTAGACTGTGGCCGAGGTGCGACGGGTTCACCCTTCCACATCGCCTCACGCCGTTTCGGTTCGCGACGCGCGGTCTTGCCCTTTACCATCCTGTCCTCTTCGCTCTTGGGCCAGGGGTCTTCGTCGGAGTCCTCCGCCCACGAGTCAGTAGAGGGGCCTTCCTCTTCCTCAGGGTTTTCCTCGGTCTCGTGCTTGTCCAACGCCCGAACCGACTTCTTCAGCATAGACAGCGCCTTGACCAGCGCCGCCGTATCCGGCAGCTCCTCGCCGTCCTCAGCCTTGCCGACTACTTCCTTCAGGAAGAGGTCAAGGGCCTCGTTCAGCTTTGCGCCCTTGGCGAGCCCAGGCATCTGAAAGATACCGGCACCCGTCACGGCGTAGTAGGAACCGCCCTCGCGCCCCCACAACTCGGCGTAGTTCGCCCCGTTGTCGGCGGACACGTAATGGACAATTCCGCCCTCGGCACCCTTAGACAAGTTCGGCCAGCGCGATGCCGTGCTGAGTGTGATACCCATAGGTGCCACCGCCTTTGCGAGCCGACTAAAAAACGTCTTGATCATAGGTAGATTCCCCCTAATACGTGCGGCTTACTCTCCCTTATTTTAGCAGAAGGGGCCTCGTAGCCAAAGTCCCACACCTTCGCGCGCATCTACTGCAGCCTTAGCTGCGACCCGAGGCGTCGCTTCAGGCCAGGAGCCAGCGTCCTCAGTACTTCCTCCCGTGCTGGACGGATGTAAGGCGTGGCCTCCTGACGCGGCACATGCCGCGCGTGGGCATGCCGTGCGTGCGGCTTCACAAAGGTCTTGTTGTCACCGATATCCAGCGGGTTCTTGCCGATCCTAAAGTAACCGCGCCGCAGCACGCCAGTGCGAAAGTGCCCGCGCGTCCACTGATGCTGCCACGCCTTCCGGCGGTGCTTAACCTGCCGCAGGTGCCCCTTGACCCTGTGGTAGCGGACGTTCTCAACATGTGCCCGCATGCCGTATTCCTTGCGTGCGGCGTAAGGAGCCGTGTAAACCAGCGTGAACCCGTCAGGTAGCAACGTCAGCTCGCCGCTGCGCCGCAAGTGGCCTGTCTTATAAGGTGCGAGCTGGGCCGAGCGGTAGTGAATTTGCTTGCCTACTTCATGAAGCAACGCGACTAGATGCCCCGACATCGCTGCCTGGAGCTTTACACCAATCGGCGCAAGGGAGCGCCTAGTCATCGTCGACGTCCTTCGCCCAGCTAGGCAGTCTGTCGTCGTCAGGCGCTACCAAGAGAAAGCGGTTCACCCCTGCCAGTGCGCTCACAAACTCCGGTGATGTCCGCTTTGCGCGCCGCAGGACAAGCACGCTGCGCCGATCCTTGTCCGCTTTCAGAATCAGGGCTGAAGGCTCATGGGTAAACGGTGCATCCGCACTGCCTCGGCGATTACTCTCGCAGGGATTGCCGGTGTTGCAGAGCGCCCGCCAGCGGCGGAGGTAGCCCCAGTAAGCCAACAGCTCGTCCGGAGCTAGCTTAATCGCAGGTGCCGAGGCGTCCTGAAGGATCGACTCTGCCTCATGGATGATCCGGTCTGGGCGCTCGTCTTTGTCCAGAACGTTATCCATGATTCTTATCCTCGCGGTTCCAGGCCTTGAATCTCCACCACCAATGAATGGCAACCGCCACAGCTAGCACCATCGGAGCGCTATGCCACAGTAGAGACTCGCGGGTGTCCCCGTTCGGCCAATGCGAGATCAAGGAGCCCCAGCCCCAGCATGCGCCAGTCTCGGTAGCATGCTTGAATAGCGCAATTCCGAGCCCGCCGAATCCGATCGAGGCTCCCCAGAAGAAGATCACTAGCTCCAACCAAGGCCGCCATTTTGACTTGCGGAGCCACAGAAGCGACGCAACCAAAATCGCAAATATACCGAAGGCCGTAGGGGTCATGGCCCGCTTGCTCCACTTCTCGCTGTCCACGTGGTAGACTCCTTATCCCTTTTGCTGCGCTACCATCTTACGGCTCCGGCGCTGCGGGTGGAAGATCTCCTGCGTCTGGCAGGCCGATCGTCACAACCGCACACGGCGGGCCGTCGGTGTAGACCTTGCGGATCATCCAGAAAGCGATCCTGCCGTCATCCTTCCAGCCGATCTTGTTGCCTGCATCCCCGACCGCGCGGGCCAGCTTGTCGCCATCCGGTGCGTGCCCGTACCAGTCATCGTGCGGCCTGCTCTTGGGTCGCGGAAGGTAGAACACCGCATCAACGGCCACAGGCTGGTCTAGGGGAAACATCAACCTGTCCAGCTCACGGGCCATCACCTGCCCGACAAGGCGCACCCAGTCCGTCGTGGCATTGGACTCCTTAGAGACAGGGCGGGGCTTGCGCCCCTCCCGCTCTGCCTTTTTCCAAGCGGCGGTGGTTATAAAGGTCGTCTTTGAGCCTTTTGATCGGGGCTGCCCGTAGACGACGACGCGCGCCAGGACTTCCATTTACGCAGTCGGATCAGGTGCGGGGTCGGGCCACTCCCACGCGCCCGCAACGCCCTCAACGTCGTGCAGATAGCGCATCTGATAGTCAGGATCAGCCATGCGCAGGTTCACGTCGTACCAGAACGTGACGCCCCAACTCGGGTGCACCCCGAAGAACTTCCACATGGGATCGCTGCCAGTTGCCAGCTTGCTGACGCTGTACTCGTCCGGCCCCTTGCTGCTACCCGTCATGATGATTGCGCCAGTCGGGGCCTGGGAGACGATGTTGGTGTGGAAGTTGCCGACGCAGAAGTACTCGAAGTCCAGGTCGATTCGGCGCACGAGGTCGAGCAGGTTTACACGGGCACGGTTGATCCCGTAGTGGGGAATCTGGTTCCACATGGAGATCGTGTCTCCGTGCATGAACAGGAACCTGTGGCCCTTGATCTCTACGATGCGGAAAAAGGACTCCGGCACGTCGACGCTGACGTTCGGAAGGTCTCGAACCATCTCACTGACGAGATGGTAAACGATGGTATCGAAGTTGTCGGCCTTCTCCTTGTGGACGGGCTTCGGCCACATGCGTGGGTGGTTCCCTGGCAAGCCAATGAACTCGACCTTATCGAAGAACCGCGATAGGTCGCGCAGCCCGCAAGACAGCAGCCGTGCCACGCCTACGGTCTGCTTCGTCGTGTGCAGCTCGTTAGTACGAGACAGCTCGCCGTGGATGTTGCCGCTGATGTTATCGCCTACATCGATCAGCCACAGCTTGTCAAAGTGCACGCCCTTGTGGTGCCGGATAGCCAGGTTGATGACGGAGTCGATGTAGTCCTGAAACCGCGCCTGGGCCATCGCAACATCATAGCGTCCCAGCCCGTGCATCGCCGCCTCGTCGATCACTTCCCCGAAGTGAAGGCAGGAGATGAACGCCACGGCGTCCTGCGGGTGGTGCTGTGGGTCAATGGGCGGAATCTCCAGAGACGTAGGGGCGGGCGGCAGTGCCGCAACCTCCGCCACAAACATCTCATAGATGCGCTTGAAGTAGGCTTGGTCGTCGAGTGCCACGTCGTAGCGGTGTCGCAGGTCGGTGTAGCGCTGCCGCAGGTCGCGCACCAGGCGATCACGCGCGACGGCCTCCTCAGTAGTCAATTCGGGCTCCGGCGTTGGGGGAGCAGCTTTGGCCACCACGATAGGCGGAGCTTCTGGCACCAGCGCACAGTCGTCCGCGCCTGGGAACATTGGCAGTTGCTCCACTGGTGGCCGGTAACGCTCGGTCTCCGAGTGCGGCACGCACGCCTTGTAGAGGATCATATGGATCGCATTGACGGTCGGGCGGGTGTCCGCCGGTAGGACAGGGAGCAGCTCCTCCTGGATGCGCCAGCAGAGCGCGGGGCGTCCCGTCAGCTCGATTAGTTGCTGGGCGCGACGGATGATCCACGCTTCCGTTCGCTGGTAGTCCTCGTAGGGGAGCCCTTCCTTGAGCGTCTTGTAGTACAAGCAACGTCCTCCTTCTGTAGCGCCTTCCGCAACCTCAACTCCATAGTGGCTAGGCGCTCTAACATCGTTGCCCCCTGCGCGGGGGTCAGGTGCTGCACGTCAACGTAATTATACGGCATCTTGCCCGACATTTTAGCGATTGTGTGCTGCAAATTGAGCAGCGCTAGCCGCTCCTGCGGGCCGATGAACTCGAAGTCGTCGTAGTTGTTAAGCACGCGCGACCATCACCATCTGACGGGCGACTTCCTTCTTCAGCCCTGCCATCTTCGCCTCCCAGAGGTCGCAGAGCGCGTCCGCGTCTTTGCTGTTCAGCCCGACCCGATCCGCCAGAGTACGAACCTCCTTACCTCGTCCCTGAGCATCCTTGACGATCTCCATCATATACAGCAGGAACTGCGACCAGAGTTCTGGGTCTTTGTATACGCCAGAAAACTTGGCGGGCCGCAAACAGCGCTTCATGGCAATCTCAGGCTGATACCCACAAAACCCATTGTCAATAGCAGCCAGGTGTCCGTCATGCGTCACGAACCAGTTACCTTCGTGCCGGTCGGTGTTGCCCACCAGGAAGTCCAGCACGACGATTGCGGCCAAGTCGCGCACCAGCCCCTGGTTCCCATGGAAATACCCGTGTATCCCGTCGGCGTTGGCGGCTGGCACGCCGTCCACGCGGCGCATCATCGATCCGATCCCCTTGCCCAGGTCTACCAGACGCACCTCCGGCACGATTCCTGGGAACAGTAGCTGAGCAACCTCATAAGCGAATAGCTCGTCTCGCTCCTCGGCCACGCCCGTTTTGTAAAACCACTCACTGCCGTCGAGCATCCGAACCAGGAAGGTGTTCTCACTGTGGATACCGCCGCGAATCCCCGCCTCGCTGACAGGGGCAATGCTCTTCACGTCTCGGGCGGTATACCGGACGGCGCGCGCCTTCTGGATAATGACCTTCTCGGCATTGATGTTGATGCTCTGATCAGGTAGCGAGTAGACGTTCCGGCGGGTCTGTATCTCAAACTCGCCCTCAGTATCCTGAAAGACGTTAGCCTCCTGCCGCCCGCCCACCTCTTCTATGTGGTGCATCGGCACGATGTCGTCGGGTCTGACCCTGCGCTTAGGCTTCTTGGGCATTAACTGTTGTCCCATACTAGACGGCCCGCATGAAGGTTCAGGACTGCCCAGGCCGCAGTTGCCCCGTTATCGACCTCCATCTGAAAGATACAGAAGTTGAGGGTGCCGAGCCCCGCAGGGCCAACACACGAGCCAATATAGACGCTATCGATCCAGAAGTCAACATTGGTGTCACCGTTGTTGATGACCAAGAACTTGTGCGTCGAGAATCCTTGCACGTTGCCGAGCGCCACCGTGTTGAGACCCACCCCAGTGTGGGCATAGCCTGTTACTGCCGTCACGTAACCAGGCCCGACTCCTGGCGCTCCGAACCGGAAGCCAATGGCCTTGTCAACGGGATCGCCGATGACATTGTTATGATCCTTGCCGAGCGTGATTCGTCTCCCGCCAGTAGCCACTCCCTCGCATGGGGTCAATAGCAGGTTCATCAGGAAGCGCTTATCCCAGTCAATCTGACTGCGGACGACGCCCATCTGCCAACCAGCAAAGCGCTCGTGGCGAACAAGAACGCTGCGGCTCGCAGTAACCCCAGTAGCAATATCTAAGATGTGCTGCGTGTTGTAGCGGACTGAGGCTCCGGCACCGACCACGGCGCTAGTCCAGTGGCCGCTGATGTCGAATTCGTATTCGTGGTAAAGGTCTTCCCGTGCCAGGGTCTCAACGAAGTTGCGCCAGTCATTGGCCACGTCAGTCTGCTTTATTAGGCGAAAGGCAGGCTTCGCCGCCGCGCCGGATACGGGGCCAGCAAAAACGCGCTCGGCAGCCTGGGTATCCAGATCTAGCTCTTGATCAGTCCGCTGAAGCACGGTATCCAGTTCGGTGCTTAATGTGACTTCAGGGTGATTCGGCCCTGGAACCATACCGCTGTCTTCGCCGTCAACGCCTGGTGGCCCGATGGGGCCTGAAGAGCCAGCTACTCCGGCAGCACCAGGTGCGCCGTCCGCGCCTGCTACTCCAGGGGGGCCTGGTAGCCCAAACTCACCCTCTTCACCTTCTATACCAGGAGGCCCGCTTGCTCCGTCTACTCCAGCAGCGCCTGGGGCTCCAGCAACGCCGTCAATCCCCGCAGGCCCTGGTAGACTAGGGTCGCCTTCTTCTCCCTCGACTCCTGGCGGCCCCATTACTCCGTCGGCTCCGGCGGCCCCTGGCGCGCCTGGGGCTCCCACAGCGCCGTCTAGTCCGGCAGGCCCTGGAATAGGCAGGCCAGGCGCACCCTCATCTCCCTCAAGACCTGGCGGCCCTATGAGGCCAACAGCGCCGTCAGCGCCTGCGGCTCCTGGGGCTCCCGCGACTCCAGCAACTCCTGGGGGGCCAGGAAGTCCAATATCACCCTCTTCGCCTTCAATACCTGGTGGCCCCATCGCGCCGTCTACTCCGACTGCTCCTGGGGCTCCGGCAACTCCAGCGACCCCAGGCGGCCCAGGAGGCCCAGGGTCACCCTCTTCACCTTCGATTCCTGGTGGCCCTATGGGGCCAACAGCGCCGCCTTCTACGGCGTCAGAGTCGATAAGAACCAGGCTCACGTCCCAGAACTTATCGAAGTTGATGTAGATGAACTCAGGGGCTTCCTTGACGCAGAACAGCAACGGCAAGCTGCCGACACCCGTGCCGCCATGCACCCATTGCAGACGGCTCATATGTCGGGATTCGAGCAGTGCGTTGTCGACAGGCACTAGCGCCATCTAAGAACGGCCTCCGCTGTGCTAGACTACTACAGAATCGCCCATGATGGTGATGGTCAACGAAGCCGCCGCGCTCGCGCCGCCGACCAGGAAGGTCGTGCTCGTAAGCTTCAGCATCCCATACCAGTCCCACGAGGCTCCGGCAGCGATGCTCTGGTTAAACCACAGCTCCGTGCCTGCCGTGTTCTGCCCTGTAAGGCCGAGGTAGATGCGAAAGGTGACGGCCCCAGCCGTCTTGTTGGTGATATGGATTTGCCTGACCACGTCGTAAACTAGTGCGGACGCGGGAACGTAGATGTCGGTCGTGTATACGTCCGACAAGGCCGCTGGCCCATACAATCTCTTGACTATCATACTCTTTCCCTCCTGCTAGCTAAAATAGGCCGCCACCCTGCCCAGGCATACCACCGCCCTGTCCGCCACCGCCCTGTCCGCCGCCGCCCTGTCCGCCGCCGCCCATACCAGGCATGCCCCCGCCCATCTTCTCCGCCTGCTTCTGCTGATCCTCCATCGAGAGCACCTTGCCGCTGTACGTAAACTTCTCAGTGTCGGGATCGTACTCGACGCCGAAGCCCATCATCGCCATTGTCTGGGCAAACATGCCCTTCTGCTGTAGAAGGTTCAGGCGCATGAGTTCGCTCTGCTCTTCCGGTATTGCTAGCTGCAGCTTCCAGTCGGTGATGCCAAAGGCGTCCATGAGCGAGGGAAAGACCTCGGTGTGGTAGCTGCGCTGCGCGCCCTCGACCACGCGGCTCATGACGACGAGCTGCTGGCTCTCGCTGTTGAGCCCACCTACGCCCGCCACGCTGCTCATCCAGATCTGGCTGACGCCGTAGAGTCCAGCAACGCGCTCGCGAATCTCGTCGCGGACAGGCAGATAGTTCAGCTCATCCAGGCTGTAGGCGAACCGTACGAACTCGGTCTTACCCTGGCCGGTTTTGCTGTTGACCGCGATCCAGGGGATGTAGTGAGGGTCTTGCTGCATCTTGGCGGCCATCTCCGCCTTGCGGCTCTCCAGGCCCTGCACGTCGTCGGTCACCGTGGCGATGATGCCCTGCGGGACGCGCCGCTCGTAGAAGTAGTCATAGAGGTAGCGATCCATCCCGATCAGGGTTAGTGCCTTCTCGTAGACGCTAAGGATCGGAGGGTAACCGTACAGCTCGGAGGGCGTGTAACGGCTCCAGTGAGTCACCTCGTCGGAGGTCAGGTAGAGTACCTTGCTCTGTGCGCTGTTGCCCGACCAGCACGCCTTCCCATTGCGGCGGACGTAAAGCACCCCGCCAGGAACCTGAACCGAATATATTTTGCCCTCATAGTGTTCTGGTCGCCACTGCCCGCGCATTGCGCGGATCGGTCGGTGCGAAAACATTAGCTCGTAGGTCGGGTGTCGCCGCGCGGGATCGCCGCGCTGCCGCGTCGACACGGACGGTTGCCAGCCTAGCTTCAGCGCGATCTCCATCAGATCGTCCGCCAGGCGCGGCGAGACGGTCGACGCGCACCAGCCCGCGTTCGGGTCGCCCTTGTGATGGCGGCTGCCGTCGCCCGCCATATACGCCCAGAACAGGATTCCGAGCTGGCGGGCCGACAGGTTCTTGAACATCTGTGGGATGTATTTCTGATGCGACTTGCCGAGCCAGGCAAGACAACGCCCGACCTGGACATCGTAGATGTATACCCCATTGTCGTGGGCCGTGTGGTTGAAACCTAGCGCCTTAATGGTCTGACGGATGCGTTCGTAAGTTTCGGGATGCTTGCCGCGACTCTGCGCGATTTTAATGCGTAACCCACGACCGCCGTCGGCGGAGCCCTCGGCAATGTAGTAGCCCAAGAACTCTAGCCACAAATCCATCGGCACAACCCGCGCGGGGCGCGCCTTCTCATAGCCCACCCCTCTCCCGTATCGCTGGCGGTAGGGGGGGATGATAAAGAAGGGAATCTCCGCGCCATCCCACCCCGCATCCGCTTTGACCCACGACATCAGATACTTTGGCATGGAATCAGCGCGAACCAGGCCCCATGAAGTGTCCCCTAAATGGGCGGTCGGCGATTTGGCAACCTGGGCATAGACATTATGGTTTGGGGTCACCAGCAGGTCTGCCCGCTTGTGCTTCAGCCGCCACAGATCACCGTTATAGTCGTATTCGAACCTAGTGATGGGCCGCTGCCAGATCAGCTTGCCGCCGTCCAACGAAGCGATCTCGTCTGTGTCCAAAATGTCAGGGAAGCGCTTCCACCCGTTGCGGGTTAGCACCTCTGTGTCGTGGGCGAAACAACCGTAGCCGCCTTGCAGATACTGCTCGTTGTACTTGTACCATACGGGGAACGTCTGCAGCCCGCAATCAGGGCAATGCCCCTTCCACTCGTACTCCCATCCCTCACCCGCCGGAACCTCCAACAGGTTGTCGCGGTGTAGCAGGCAGATGTGATGGCGCTGGCCAGGGATGCCACGCTGGTCGAGGTCAAACTCTACCAGCACGGGGTCTAGACGGAAGATCTGGCGAGGCTCGCTGCGCAGCTTATAGGAGCCGTCCTCCTGCGGGACGCCGTAGTAGTCCTTGCTGATGAGGATGAAGGCGTCGTCAACAACGTTCAGATCGTCTTCGCACTCCCTCAGCACCACTTCCAGGCTCTGCCCGAAGTGATTACAGCGCCGGAGAAACTTGTCGAAGCGATCCCGCTGCGTCTCGTCAGGTGACTCCAGGTCGGGATGCAGGGGATGTGCCTTCCCCTTCTCATCAACGTCAGCCATCACCTGTCCGTCATCATTGCGGATTGGCTCGGAGCACTTGTAGTCGATCTTCGCGGCCTCTGCCTCTGAGAACTCGCGCCTGCAAACAGGACACTTCCACTCAAAGGCAGGCTCCCATTCCAGCCCGCGTCGGAAAATCTCATTTCGAAGGTGCGTGACCGCCGTGCGCACGTCCGCGTTGTTGTTGGCGATCACGTAGAGGTCGAGCAAGTAGCGCCGGTCAGCGATATACTGCCGCTTGCCTTTGAATCCGTAGTCATTTATCCCGATCAGTCCAGTGCTTGATTCTTGAACCGACGCAGACTTAGCGATAAGCGAAGCGACGAAGCGCTCGGCAGTGGTGCCTCCCCCGCTAGCCTGAATTGAGTTCAAGACCGCCCCAAGGGTATCATGACGGGGGTCACCGACAGGGAATGGGTTTGACGCTAATACAGGCGGTGCCGACGGCATCGCCTTCCTTACGATCTCGCCCAGATTCTTTAGTATGCCCATATGGGGCCTCCCGCTAAGCCGTCAGGCGCGCCTTGATGAACGTCTCGTCTATGAGCAGGCACGCGGTCTCCTGGCCCTCCGCGTCCGCGAAAGACCATCTACCTCCCTGCCAAGCCTCGAACAGCACCTTGTCGCCTACCTTGATGGCCTCGTCGACGTGTTCCCCTACTTTCAGAACCTCACCGATAACGGTGTTACCGGCCCTGGGCAGGATGATCCCCGCTGGCGCGGGACGATCCCACACCTCCTTGATTATGACCCAGTGCCCTCGTAGGCCCATCTCATCGAGGCTCACGCCCACAGACGTGTAGCCACTGAGTTTACCCATCCCCCGTGCCTCCTTGCTTCCGCCGCAGCGCATCCTGCCACTGACGCGCCACCTCGTCCAAGTCTTCTCCCGCTTCCGGTTTCGGCTGCGTCTGCGGTGCCGTGCGCAGCGCAGTGCGGTAATCCAAAAAGGCCTGAGCCTCCCGCTCAGCCCGCGCCGGTGAGTAGCCGAAAGTCAGAAGTCGGTCAATCAGTGCATCCTTATCCAGATCAAACCAGGAGGAGTCCAGGCTCATGCGTGCGCCGCGACGTCCACGCCCCTCCGTAATCAGCGCAGGACGCCCAGGAGTCTGGAGAAGACCGCCCTTTGCCACCTACTCCTCCGACACGACGGGCTCACGCACAAGCAGCTCCAGCCGGATATTCACAACGATGGGGTCATTCGGTGGCTCCATGTCATGAGTGATTGCCCGACTGTGGCCGTCAACTGTCAGCTCTAGGTGTCCGGTGCCGAGCTTGCCGTCAATGAAGAGAGGCTCAGTCTCCAGAAGATCATCGACGTGCACAGGGAGATCGTAGCGATTGCCCTTGATCGTCACCCATTCAAGGCTCATCTCCTGCATTAGTCCGCCCCTTGCCGCAGGTGCTCGACGGTGCGGGCACGCTCTTGCTGCTCCTGGGCACGCCGCTCCTCGGAGTACCCCTGACGCTGCATCCACTCGTCAAACTGACGCCGCACGCTACCTGAGTCGAGCCTTTCTGCCCGCTCCAAGCGCTCGCGCCGCGCAGCCTCCTCGGGTCTTGATCTCATCCTATACTCCTAACCTCTTAGCGCGCGGGCGGAGAGCATACGGGGTGCTTCGTCGCGGACAAGGAGCACCAAGTTGGGCGGCGCGCATCTTGGCACGCGTCTCAGCACTGCAAGCTTTTCCTTTGTGCTGACTTAGGCGCGCAGCTAGAGACTGGATCGTCTGCCCCACGTAGCGCAGCTCTAAGGTGTCCCCGTCGATCAGGCCGTAGACGCTACCCATATCAGCTACATCTTACACTGTAAGGGGCCGTTCGCTAACCCGTAGGGAATTGGTGCAGGCAGAGGGATTCGAACCCCCGACACGCGGATTAAGAGCCCGCTGCTCTAGCCAGACTGAGCTATGCCTGCAAGGTCTTTCCATTGTAAACTGAAGGAGTCTGCCCTGTTCTTCCCAGGGGGCCAGCAGGACTTCGCTGGTCATATTAGCCCACGCGCGCCTTTACATTCGGCCAATGCACGATCTCAGACTCCATGGCTCCCCGTGGATGACTCGAACACCCCTTTCGTGAGCCAGAACCACGCGGTCTACCGCTAGCCTAACGGGGAATATGGAGCGAGAAACGGGGCTCGAACCCGTGGCCTCCTGCTTGGCATGCAGGCGCTCTGCCGCTGAGCTATTCCCGCTCGACGTGTGCCTGCATAGAGCCGTCAGGCTGTCGGATCGTAACGATGATGTCGATGCCGATGTGCTCTACTTTAGCCATGCGTCCCCTGTCAGTCAAGTGCACCTCACTCGCCCAGCCAGATCGCACCTTGGCAACCGCCCGCGCAATCGCTCCCTCAAACGTATCCGGCGCTGGGAGCGGAATACTGCCCTTCATGAACTCCATCGGGCTCTCCTCTAGCTAAGGCGTATTTTCCCCGTCCATCGGATCGGACGCCGCCCCTTGCCCGCCGTGGGGCCGCTCGTGACGACGTGTTCACGGTGTCCCCATTTGATCTTTTTCCACAGGCGTTCGTGAATAAAGTAGCACCCGACCCTGATTGGGAAGTACACCAAGCTAATCATCACCGACTGGAGCGGATTGCCGGTGAAGGCCAGCGCCACGAGAACAACCGTAACCAGCCCGCTACTTTCCCAGGTTGCGCCCTTCGTTAGGCTACGCAGAGGGCTACTCTCGAGGATTACTTTCGTCATTGCGGCTGTCCCCTAGCGGAATTATGGTGCCGCTAAAGTCTAGGTCTGTCGCGAGCATTGCGCCCTGATCCGCAGCGCCTGCTGCCAGCACTGCGGCAGGATTGCGCCAGACGACCTCGGTGCGCGGAGCATTCGCCTTCCCCGCGCCCTTACCCTGGAGATTGCTCACCCGCGTGCGCCCCGCCACCATGCAGGAGGTCTCGAACTCGACGCGCGTCCACCCGACGTCGTCCAGCGCCTTATAGAGGTCGTTGTCGTATCCGCTCAGCATAACCATGCCTGGGAACTTGTGGAGCGCGTTTAGCAGGTCTTCGTGATCCTCCCGTGTCAACTCATGCTCGTACCCGCCCGCCTTGCGCGTCTCCGGAAGGTACGGTGGGTCGCAGTAGATCAGGGTTGTCGGCAGATTGTAGATCTCAAGGCAGCGCCGCCAGTCCACGTTCTCGATCTGGACGTGCTGGAGACGGCGATGGACGGCTGGCAGCAGCCCCTGTGCGCTGACCCAGTTACCTGCGATTGAAGCCCCTGCGCCGCTGACGCTAAAGCCCCAACTATTCCCGTAGAAGTTCCCGCCGAACGACTGCCGTGCCAGGATGAACCACTTCCGCGCACGCTCCACAGGGTCTTCCTCGGCCATCCACGCCCGCGCCTCGATGTGCTCCTGGCGGCTGTAGGGCGTCATACTTACAACATCGCGGAGCCGTGCAAAGGTCTCAGGATCGCGCAGCACCCTGAAGAAATTCACGAGCCCCTGGTCGAGGTCGTTGTAGACCTCCAGGGGTGCAGGCTTCTTGGCAAAGAGCAGCGACGCGCCGCCGCCGAAGACTTCCACATACTCCTGATGCTTCAGCGGCATAAGCTTGAGCAGATTTGCTACCATCATACCCTTACCCCCTAGCCAGGTGATAGGTGAACGGGAAGACGAGCGCCACGGCATAGGTCAATTATACTCCCTGCTAGTGGGGTTTCCGCCAGTTTTCAGAAAGGACTTATACGGAGCCCCGATGCCCTCCGATGAGCTGGATCGCGAACAGGAGCAACAGACACACCGCCCAGTCCGGCCCCAGCACGCCTGCCACCATCAAGGAAGCAATCACCAGTCCGGCGATTACCGTCACAGCCTACGCCTTCCTCGGCTTGCGGGTGCGGGTCGGTGGTGGCGGAGTGTCGAGTAGGGTCGGCGGCGCAGGATCGTCGGGCTCATTCCCGACAGGAGGGACGAGGCCGTCGGTATAGCCCTGTTCGGGCAAGTTCATGTCCGGCTCAGGGTCTGTGTCGGGCACATCCCACACAGGGATACCCACGTTGTAGGGACTGACGGTCTCTGCCGGAGGTGAGGATGCGGGCTCGTCCGGCGCGTCCGGCGTCGTGTTCGGCTCCAGGCGCTCAGTGGTATAGCCGTCGGTCTGGACATAGAAGCTCGTGCCATCCTCAAACAGGTAAAGAATGTGGCGGTCGTGAACGCGGTCTACTTCCTGTGCGTCGCCGTGGGCCTCCTTCAGTTGTGTCAGCGCGTATAGCTGCTCTGTAGTCTCTGGGCCTGCCGCGTCCCGCGCATCGTCGTCGCTAGGGTCGGCGAACTCCGTCTTCTCTGCCTCCGCCAGTCCGTTGGCGATCTTGACCAGGATAGGCCCGTGGTACTCCGGCGTCTCACACGCCGCCTTCAGGTCGATGGCCTCCCACAACTCCAGGTCGATGGAGACCGAATCTGCGTATCTCGTAATCCTCATATGTTCTCCTTTACTCTCAAATGGAAGCGGGGGGCGGACTCGAACCGCCGATTTCTTGCTTATGAGGCAAGCGAGATGCCGCTTCTCTACCCCGCAATATTTTGTCTGCGGCCCCACGCACCGCAGGCTGACGGCACTCTCCCCCCTGCCGCTTAGACGAGATCGGCGCGAGCGCCTCCTCGCCCCTTGGACAAGGCCGTCTCCCCTTATAAATTGCCTCCGGCCCCCACACGCTGCCGTCGGCGGGCGGCCCTCCTGCTCGTTGCGCGCGCCAGGGCCGCGTCCCACTCCCAGATGTCAGCCTGGGCTCTACCCAACGGAGCCTGGGCTCACCACCCAGGGCGACCGTCTTGACTCACGGCCTTTTTATTATACAACATCCTCGACCGCTGCAAACCCCTCTTCCGCCAGCAATTCCTTGTACCACTGTGGAAATCCGGCGGTCATACCGCGCGAGATTCGAGGCCAAGCCCAATGAAACAGGATATCGCGGATCGCATCCTCCTCCTCCTTGAGCACGTCAGTGCTGATCTCCTTGAGTAGCGGGCCGATATCCTGCGGCGCGTGTTGCCGTTCCCCGCGCTCCTCTAGGTGCTGGATTGCCTTGCGCCAGCGCGCCTCGGTGTGCAGACTGACAATGAGCTGTTGGATGACGTCTCTGGCCTGGGGATTCGCGTCGCCCCAGGACTTCTTGTGAACTTCCTTGTACGCCTCGGACACGAACTTCCCCATGATCGTCTTCTTGTCGCGCCCGTAAAGGCCGTAGGCCTTGATGACAACGCCCTCGATCTTCGGGCCGCCCAGGAAGGATATGCGATCGAGGAACGCCGTCAGCGCTTCCATGGACACGGTCGTGTCGCCCCCGCCTGGGGGCCAGGTGCCAGAATAGATCAGTGGCACGCACTCCAGACCGATCCGCGCGCACTCCGCGCGCTTCTCGTCCGGCGTCAGGTAGTCCTCAACCCCTCGGTCGATGTCAAAGATCACCACGTTCTTCTCGGGCACGCGATCATAGAAGAGGGCGTTGTGCTTGCGCTTGTTTAGCACCTCACCTCGGTATATCCAACCAGGATGCAAAGGCAGCTCACGGACGTTCTCCACCGCCGCCTCGAACATCTTGTCGGGCGCGTCGGTCTGATCCTTGCCCTTGCTGCGGCAGACGAACTCGCCGTCTACCGTCTGCATGAAGGAGAACTGGCTGCCATCGACCTTCTCCTCCACCACCACGGGGCCGGAGAACAGGCCCGCCGTCTCCAACTCCTTGTGGCCGAGGGCGTAGATTAAGCTGTAGGACGAAATTGCACCCATGCTGGCGGTCTCCTTACTTCGGGCTCTCGATGTTATCGTCTAGCTGCATAGCGTACGCCACCATCCCGCCGTCGCCGAGGAAGGACACAATCAGCCCCAGCTTCCTCAACCCCACGTAGCAAAGGTGGCACAAGAATATCTTCCGTCCGCACTGCCAGTGCCGATAGGCCGCCAGGCGCTTGCAGAAGAGACAGGGCTGCAAAAGCTCCCCTATCTCTACCGCGCTGTCGATGTCAACGGTGTGGAAGATCATTCCGTTACCGTCGCAGGGTCTTGATCCAGTCGACGACGATGACAGCGAACATCGCGACGGAGAACAGCGTCAGAGCCACCCAAGCAGCGTCGTCAAGATAATCAAACAGAGGCATCTCGTATCAGCTCCTCTAGCCGCACCACCATCTGCGCGCGGTCTATCCTCGGAACCTCGTCGATCAACCGTGTGATGCCGCTCTTGAGGGCGATAAGCTGATCGCCGATCTCGCCGATGATTTCCTGCAGCGCCACGATGTCGTCGGGGCCGCAGTCGCAGTCTAGCTGTGCCTTCTGTATCCGCGCCTCAGCGCCCGCTGGCACCTCGTAACTACGAATCTGTCTGATCAGCGAGAGGCTCACGCCCGCCCTCCCAGATGTGAATCACGGGGATGCTCGCCTTCTGTGCGCGCCGCACCATATCGCCCGTACCCATCGTGTACTTGGCGGTCGGGGTGAAGGCAATTACCAGGTCAGGATCGCCTTCGTCGAGCATCTGTTGATTGCGAATAATGCCCGCCGCCTTGCCGTGCGTCGCCCAGTTAGCAGGGAAGGACACCACCGCATAACCTAGCGCGCGTCCGGCCTTGTCCGCCAGCATATCGGCCCCGCGCGCCGCGCCGTGGATGATGACGATCTCCTGCACAGGATACATAACACGCACATCCGCCATGACACTATAGAGAAGCTTGTAGTTCTCGAACTCGCGGCTGCCACAGACAAGGATTCTCACAGGACGCCCTTTCTGTGTAGATTGTCATCCAGCTCAGCAGCGATGGCATCATAATCGTAGATGCGCTCTCCGAGGTTGTCACTCGCGACTGCCAGGCGCTCAAGCCGTGGCGTCAGCAGCGTGACCGCTGGCACAACGTCGATCCTGCAGTTGGGCTTGAAGTCCCCGTCCCCGTCCACGAAAAAGGCAACGTTCTGGGAACCCCCTAGCTGTGCCAAGACGTTCCAGTATCCGAAGAATGCCTGAAGCGCCAGCGCTTGGGCTGCAGTCACATCCATCGTAACAGTTAGCTTGTGCCTGGGCTTGCTCATACCTCGCGCTCCTCTCCAACCGCCCGCACCAGGCGCAGGTAGGTGTACTCGCTCTCCGCGTCCTTATTGGCAAGGGCAAAGGGGTCTTGCATCGGCCCCACACGCACGCAACCGATGCGTCTGCCGAGCGGGGTCAGCGCGGTATAGTCCACCCAGCAATCCGCACTGCCATTAATGCGCCTGACGTAATCGAGTTTGATCTTCATTTTGGCCTCCGTCCCGCATCCCACAAACGCTGTAGTGCGGAATCAAGCATTTCGTTTGTCAGCTCCGTAGCCACCATGCCCAGCGGAGCGGCCCGCTCACACTCCTCCGTGCAATTCGGACAGCGCAGGTCGCCTGCACCGTCGTAGCACTCCCGCAGGTGTGCATCGCAGCAAGCTACCCAGCAACGGTCGCAAAAGCCGACTGCCTCGTTATCGCAGAACTCGCAGCGCCCGCAGGGGCCTAGTTTCGGCATAGCCTACTCAGTATACCAGCTACCAGGGAGCCAATTGCCAAGATCACGAGTACAATTGGCCAAGTCACGGCCAGTAACGCCACCACGAGCCAGTCAAAGGGCTCGAGCGTCGGAGGCTCCTCGTCGCCGCCCTGGGCCAGAATCAGCCGCGCCAACCCGCCAATTATGCCCACTCCGATAAGGAAGTAGCCCGCCACAACAGCTATGACTACCCCCCACAGTAGCAAAGTAGGTAGAACCATCCGCGATCTCCTCTTCGGGGCCTGTGTTGGCCGCCGTGTGGCCACACATCCTATCCGTGGAAGTAGTCTACGGGCTCGACGCTCTCTTCCGGCGCGTCCGCCCACTCGATCCGTATCCTCACGTAATCGGACAGGCCTCCGTCCGGCAGGTCGGGGGTCATGTCTGGTGACCCGATGAACAGGATGCCGCCCGCCCAGAGCCGAAGAAAGGCGGGGCCAGTGTAGTCAAGAATTTTCTTCATCGCCATCGTGTGCCTTCCCCTACGGCCCGCACACTACCACGAGGTCGCTGCGGTAGTATTCGCCAGCTACCAGCGGGCACGTCATATAGGGGTGCCCGTCCATATCAGCCCAGCCTAGCCCGTGCCCTAGCTCGTGTGCGATAGCCAAAGACCAATCGCCGTCGACGCGCGCCCAACAACGAGGGTTGATTAGGACGCGCTTGTCCTGATGATCTGGCAAAAAGCCCGCAGCCGGAACCCAGTACCAGTCAAAGCCGAAGGCATCGCTGTTGTCAAAGAAGAGGGCATCAAACATGATCATCACAGCGGCGTCCGGCCCTGGCGTAAAAGGCACGCAGCCGAGCACAGCGGTGAGCCGCCCTACCGCCCGTGTTGTCGCATCCTCTAGTGCGAAATCGACAACCGAGAAGGGCTGCGCGTAGGCACACGGAATCAAGGGCACCACTGTAACGGGCACGGCGGTGGGCACGTCTGGCGTTGGCGTTTGGGGCGCGACGGTCACAACGGTCGGCACGTCTGGCGGTGGCGTTTTGGGAGCTACGGGCACAACACTTGGCGTGGCAACTGGCGTCGCTGTGGCTTGAGCCGCTGTCTGAGTAGCAACCGCTGTCGCTACTGGTGTCGCCGCCCTAGCTGTGGCTACGGTAGGCGGCGAGGTGGCTACAGGTTCCTGACTCCTGGTGCCGCCGACGCAGCCGATCAGCAGGATCACAGCCCCCAGGAGTGCGGCCCCTGCTGCCAGCGAGAGCGGGCTAGACGCTAGGACTATCCTTTGCATCATTCGCGTCCACCTTCGCCACGTTCCCGTCCCTTTCGTACGGCCCCCAGAACTCAGGGTAATCCCGACAGAGTATGTCTAGGAGGGCCTCGATCGTATCAGTCAGCACGATCAGTTGATGCTGGTTAGCCTTGCCTTCGTGTCGCGCCGCCTCTCGCGCCGAGCGCAGGTGGCCTACCGCCAAGTTCAGATAGAAAGCAGCGTGGCCTGGCTTGCCGATATAAGGGCCGATCTCTAGCAGAGCCGCATGGCGGTCGGGCTCACAAATCGGGCAAACCAGCGTAACGGTAGAGCATGCCGCCTTGTCATGTGTGCAAGCAACCATTATGCTGCCTCCTCTTTCGGCTTCTCCACTACCTTCGGACGGGGCCGCCGGTAGAGCCGATTATCTCCCCAGGCCTTTGGCCGTCCGCAATTCAGGCAGTGCGCCGAGCGGACGGTGATGTGCCGCCCGCAATTGCTGCAGACCCAGCTAATCCGGTTTGCTCCTGGTCGTCGTCCGTGTCGGTGGCTCATGATTCCGTCCTCACGCAGGGCCAGCCGCGAGGCTGATCAGGACGATAAAAATCCCGATCACGATCAAGCCTGCCGGAAAGCAGAACCAGGTCACACCTCCAGCAATGAGGGCCATCCCCACTAGCAGGCCGATGCTAGCCATCACCTCGTCCTCGTGTTTCTTGCTCATGGCCTGAATATCTCCTTTCCTTAGCTCTAACCTTGCCGTCACTGCTGTCCAGCATGGGGTGCAACCCACTGGACAGCAGTAGGCGGGAAGGTTAGTACTCTTCGATATCCTTCAGGCAATCGGCCTCGTAGCACGCGCCCACTTCGATACACTCTTTGCTGTTGCTGTACCAGCCGGCACGCCCGGTCAGGAAATCGCGCTCGGCGCGAGGCTTCTGGTACTCCTCATCATTCCATTGCCTTTTCACATCGAGCGCTGATGCCAATGCTTCTCGTTTGGTTCGACATACCCAATTCTCATTGGGCATGTAACCACCTGACAGCCCTGTCAGGACGTGGTAATGCTTGGTACTCTTGCTCTTTGCCATTGCCTAACCCCCCTTGTGAATCCTCTCTACTCGCCTACGCGCCGATGCGCGCACCGATGATTATCAGCTCGTCTCCTGCGCGCTCCACACTAAGGTCAGAATCGATGATCGTGGCCACCGGCAGATGGTCGTCGGAGAAATGGCCGCCGTGCCAGCTCACCCAGTTGACGCCCACGAAGTAGATGCTGGGCATGTCGACAGGCAACTTCTGATGGGAATCCGTGCCTGTGCTGATGTCTAGGATTACCTTCATGAGCGGTAGGCTCCGCCGTGCTCCTCGGCCAGGATCGGCCAGAGTTCTTCCAGGGCCTTCAGGTAGTAGGCCACCCTGTAGTCGTTCGATACGTGTGGCCCGATGGCCCGCAACAGGGCATAGACATTCCTGGCGCGGGTTGTCTCCCAGGCTGATTTGCTCACGGTATCTTCGCTCCTGCTCCCCGCCCAGATGCCCTCGTGACAATCCTTGCTGACGCTCAGCAGGGTATCCCGCAGGGCTTCCCATGCACGCGGCTTGCAGTGGAGATGGGGCTCCCGTTGCCCGTTGCCCGCATGCGTCTCCAGGTAATAGTGAAGCCCTCCGTCTTCCCACGCCGCCGCCAGTTTGCGCAGGCTCTCCTTGTCGGGCATCCTGATGTTCAGGGGGGCGAGCCCGTAGTCTTTATCCACCCCATAACCCGAAAGGCCGCGCCGCTGATCGGCGGCGATGCGCGTTGCGATAGGCAGCTCGCGGCGGAGCCCGCTCTCAAACTCCACGAGCATCCGCGCTTCCCGAAATTCCAGAACGGCGAAGGTGCCTTGAGGGGTCGTGTAGGACTTCCCGATCACGAACCCGTTACGACTGTTGCCGAATCCTGTCATGCCCGCACCTCCTCAAGCCGATGGCTGAAGTTCTGACCGTACTTCCGCGCCCAGCAGACCCACGTGATCGCGGTAAGGAACTCCAGGGTCTGGTCGCCGGTGACTGGCTGACCCGTTGCCTCCTGCAGCTTGCGCTGAGTGAGGCGTATTCGGCGGACGCGCTCCGCGTTGGCATCCACCTTCCGTCCCCAAATTGTCATCTCGCATTCCCCCTTTCAGTGATATAGACGCTGGAGGAGGGCCTTCTGTTACACCTAGTCGGCGTGTTCATGGCTGCAGGCTCTCCTCTCCCGTCGGTAGTGGCTGGCCGCACGCGGCGAGGAGCGCCGCCGCCGCCGACTCCGCGCTCGACCACTCGGGAACAGGGGCCATGGTGTAGTTGCTCTCCACGTAGGCGTTCACGCAGGTTAGCCAGTCGAGGCTGGCGTACGGGTCGATCTGTGTCTCTCCGTAACCGCTGCAGGCGGTCAGCAGCCCCGTAGCTGCCAGGGCCGATATTATCACCAGGCGCTTCATCAATACCGCCCCGCCAGGTTCTCACGGCAGATGTCGGGGTCTTTGTGCCAGTCCCCGTCGCCCAGGTTAGCGTCGTTGACTGCATCCATCATGCTCTCCGCCGCTTCGTAGACCTTGGCCAGAGCCTCCAGCCGTCCAGCCAGCACCGCGAAGAGCCGCAGCAGGGACATAATCGGGTTCGCCTTACGTGACCATGAGGGGAAGTAGGCATAGCCCGTAGTTGCCCAGTTGTCGCCCTTGAACGACGCCCAGACTATGCCGGTCTTCTCGGCCTGAAAAATCTCGATGACCCGCGTGCTCGTCATGACCGCACCTCCACAGTGTAGGTGAACCTCGCGCCGCCGTCGTAGGAGCGCGCCGTGATGTGAACCTCGCTCCAGTCGTCCACGAACATGCGGAACGCGCCGACGCTTGAGCCCAGGAACAGGGTGCGAGCCCTCTTGGTGGGGGCGAAGGAGATGTCCCCGACGGCGGGGATGGTGATCTCCCGTAGCTCCCCGCGACGGCAAATCGATATCCCAGGGTAGGCGTTCGCCACGATCGAGTTCTCGGCTAGGTGGTTTTGTGCCCTTGTCATGTTGCATCTCTCCTTTCAGTAGATAGAGACGGCGGACGAGGGCGATGTGTTACACGCTTGGCCAGCATAATCGTCGCATCTTTGGGTGCGACTTTGACCTTGGCGGCCCGCGCTGATTCGCACAGCGTGCGGCGGTCGAGCTTAGCGTAGCGCGCTAGCAGCTCGATGTAGAGTCGAACGAACTCGGGGCCGTGCGCCGGAACAGCGATCCTCTGGTTCCTCGCGAGATACCGCTTATTCGCCGTGCCATTGCACAGCAAGGAGTGTGCCGCCTCGTGGTAGACGACCACGGGACGCCGTGCCCACTTCGGCAGGCTAATCGTGTAGAGGTCTCCGCGTGCCCAGCGTGACCCGCGCCCGTCCCTGATGTAGGGGCAGGTAGAATAGCCGAATGCCTTGAACACACGGCACACCAGCTCCGTGCACTCGACCAGGGTCAGGGGCTCCGTCAGCATCATATCCACCCACCAAGATGCCGCCTTCTCCCAGCGATAGACCTTCGCCCTCTGGGAGTCGCGCCCGCTCCTGGTAGCTAGGGTGTCGTCGACGTAGTCTTGCAGGTCGGTGCCCATCCTAGTAGACCTCCACCACGTTGCCACATTTCGGGCACTCCCACTCCGTCAGCCGGACGCCCCTGCGCCCGTCCGCGTCGGCCCCGTAGTGGGGGTCGCAGCCGACGTAGCGCCAGTCGGAGCAGCCACAGTCGCAGGGGTCGGGGCGGTCGGCGAGGTATTCGTCGTAGGCCGCATCCCGCTTGCCGTCCTCGCGCATCTCTTCGTAGGTCGACATCCTAGTAGCCTACCTTCAACACCGGCGGGTCGTCAGCCAGCACGGGATAGCGGGCCGCCTCAAGCAGGCGATCCAGACCCTCCGCGATCGTCTCAAGGAACTTCTTGCCTGGCCGCCCGCAGCGCTCTTCCGCCGCGTACTGCGCCAAGTCAGCCAGGGTCAGCAGAACGTCCTCCCAGGTGCTGGTATCCACCAAGTCGCCCAGGCGGGTGGCGAGGGTCTGGCCCATGTCATTATCTGCCATGCTATGACCTCCGTATCCGGTCAAACAGCGCGTCGGCTAGGTTCTCGCTGGTGCAGTTGATGATCTCCTGAACCAGCTCGGCCTTGCGCGTTGCCCGTTCCGCGTCTTTCCGATCCCAGCTCTCTTTCCATTGCCGGTTCCGCTCCGCGCGCTTTTCCGCCTTGCGGACGGGGTCGTGTAGGCCACAGAAGGGCAGGTTCTCATCCCCACGTAGCACCGTCGCGCTGTTGTGGCAGGAGATAACGAAGTAGCCACCGCCGTAGACCTTCGCGGAGCACTTGACAGGCTTGCCGTCGGCGTCATGTATCTTGGTCATCCTGCGCTCTCCTCTTCCTCGTCGCTGTCCTCGAGGAACCGGACTTCGATGGCGACGGGTTCGCCGCGCGTGTTGCGCTTGACGTATACGGGGTAGCTACCGTCGCCGTAGCCGGTGGAGCTAATCGCGCCCTCACCGTGGCCGAAGAAGTCCTTGTCTTCCCACTCGCCGGTGGGACACGGGCCGTTCGGCTGGTAGTGGGCCAGAACCGCGTCGTAGTTGAGGGGGAAGCCGGACACGCAGCCGATGAACATCTGGCCGCTGTCTACGCCGTTGTCGCCCACGTGCTCCCACGAGGATGTGAATGCAGACTCGTCGTCCTTGGTCGCCCGCAGGATGCTGACGCACCCGTCGCCCATCTTGATCTCGGCCACCCAGGTGCCCCCGCAGCCGGTAAAGACCAAGCCCAGGTCGTGCTTGATCAGCTCGTCGAGACTGTCGTTCTCGTCTATGTAGCAAGGGTCGGCGACGACGATCCGATCCTCGACCTCGAAGACTACCTTGCCTGTCGTTTCCTTCATGTTTCCGCCCTCCCTTTCTGAATCCCTATCTCAACCTTCTACTGATAGAGACGTCGGAAGGGGCCGTGTGTTACACCTAATCGCGTACTTTCGGTGACATTGGCTGCCGACTGGGAACCAGCCCTGGCTGTGCGGGTGATCGGGGTCGGTCGTCCACTCACCGGCGGTCGTGACGATGCCGCCGTAGCGCACCGTGGCGACTGGGATGTCTTTTCCGCAGATGGCGCAAGGGTAGCCGTCAAAGTTGCCGCGCCGGTGCCGTTGGCTCTCCTGGTAGTGATCGCCCCAGGGGGGCACCGTGTAGGTGTCGTTGCGTGGGATGCCTGCTTCGCCCTTCCGCGTCCTCATCGTGTACCAACCATAAGCCTTGCGGGACAGGAGGTCAAGCGTGTTGGGTGCGGAACCTTGAAGTTTTTTATCGGGCAACTCCCCCAATTTCACGTCGCGCCCACTCTCTGTGTGTGCTCAACAGCCCTACCTTCCGCAGCGCGCGGCGGCAGGCCGAGCAAATGGGGAGATACTGGCGATACCGGCGCGCGTCCATCGGCTTCGGCGGGTGTAGGCACAAGTCCTTCGTCGGGGTCGCGCAGAACCGGCAAGGCTCCTTGTAGCCGTACGTGAAGTGCCAGCCGTTCCAGACGGGGATCATACCGCCCCCCCTAGTTCTCCCCACATGGATTCCAGATCCACGCCCTGATACTCTGCCTCCACCCAGTCCTCCCGATAGTCCCAGTCGTCGAAGCTCACCCCGTACCGCAGGAACAAGGGCAGCGCCGTCCGATAGAACAGCGGGCCGTGCCCCTCGTCCGTCGGGCATAGCCAGTGGGCCATCTCGTGGAGAATTGTGTGCAGAGTGAAGTCGTGCGCGTTCAGCCACACCATCCCGTTCGGGAACACGACGTCCTCCCCTGGCGATGCCGCCATCCCGTTCAGCCCGTCCGTGTCCTCTCCGCCCGCCCACAAGACCAGTGGTCTGATCGATCGCCCCGCCGCCTCCGCCACCGCGTCGATAATCGTCAATACCCGCGCGGGCGGATCGGAATAGGTGCAGTTTGGGCCGTTGGGCCACGTCGTGGGATCGAAACTCATATTTTCCACCTCCACACCCACCATAAGCCTTGGTGGGGGGAAAGTCAAGTGATTTTCGGGGGAATTTGCGGTGCTGCTGATTCCGCGTCCGGCCCCTCGCCCGCCAGATCGTCCGCGAACGCGGCCAAAACGTCACCATGACAAGGCAGGGGGGCGCACCAGCAACCGAGGCGCTTGCCCCGCATTGCCTTCAGCTCGGCGACCGCGCCAGGTTGCCAGAGTAAGGACGACCACAGCCAGTCTTCGTATTTCGCTATCACTTCTTCGCGCGTGCCGTCCGGCCCGATCTGGTAGGGGTTTCCCCACTTTGACGGTCGCCCAATGTAAACGTCATAGGGCGCTCGCTTGCAGTGGACGACGGTGGTCTTCATGTGAAGTACTCGATGGAGGGAAGGTCGTCGATGCCTTCCTGGGTGATCTGGTAGTAGGTGCAGGTTCGCGGGCTGCCGACAACGCCCAGTGTGAGTTGCCGCGCGGCGTATCCCTCGTCCACCAGGGCGTTCAACGTGGGTAGCCCCTCCTTCAGCATCTCAGGGGTCGCCGCCGGTTTGTCGGGGTGCTCCCTTTTGTGATTGAAGAGCTTCTGCAGCGCCCGTGCCTGGGCCTTGGGGATGATGATCACGTCTTCCCTCCTCGGCGGCACGCGCGGCAAATCCACAAGTCCTTAACCATGCGGGTGCTCCTCTCTATCTTCCGGCCATCGATCCGTCGCCGGTGTTTGGCAGTGATCGCGGGAAGTAGCTCGGCGGTGTTGGTGTCGCAGTGTAGTCAGGGTAGTGGATCGGTGGGGTCTCTGTGCTCTTCGGCGGCGGGGTGGCCGTGACCGTGGTCGTTACAATCGGCGTCGGGGTGATAGTAGGCGAGCTTGTGGGTGTGAGGCTTGGCACCGGCGTCGCCGTAATCGTGGGTGTTAGCGTAGCGGTGGGTGTGGCCGTGGGTGTGCTTGTCCAGGGCGGGATCAGAGTGGCCGTGGGCGTGGGTGTGCCAGTAGGTATAGGTGTGGGTGTGTAGCATGTTCCTGTCTCCTCGCAGCTTGGCGTTGGCGTGGGGGTGGGGGTAGGAGTCGGAGTTAGCGTTGGAGTGGCCGTAGGCGTCGCCGTAGGGCTTGTGGTGGGGGTTATCGTTGGGGTCGGCGACGGAGTCTCTGTAGGCTCCGGCGTAGGCGATGGCGTCGCGGTCGGTGATGGCGTCGCGGTCGGTGATGGGGTCGGGCTCGGTGTAGGCGAAGGCGTCGGACTGGGTGTGGGCGTTGGTGTTAATGTCGGCACCTCCGTTGGGGTAGGGCTAGGCGTAGGTGATGGCGTCGGCGACGGTGTGGGCGTAGGATAGACAACGTAATAGCTCACGTCTTTACAGGTAGTCCCCTTGCCGTTCTTGATGCCCGCCGCTATCAGATAATCGCATAGATCACGCGCGCCGTCCGCCGTCAAGATGCCCGTGTTGCCAGCGCCGGACGAGTTACTTTGCGTGCTTCCTGCCTTGATGCAGAAGCGCGTGCCCACGATAGGAACAAAACCGTTCAGCGCGCTGCCGGTCTCATCCTTACTTATCCACTCAGCAGGGCAGTGCAGGTCTTGAGGTGGATCTGCCTCCGCGCCGCCCGCGAAGGTCATCCCCGCCACCACCAGTAAGGTCAGGGTGAACGCGCCTAGTAGTAGTTTCTTCATAAGCGATCTCCTCCTTCTGTATGTAGAGACGTCTCAGGGGGGTCGTTTGTTACAAAGCCCTCACCAGGGTGCTCCGAAGAAGGTGGTCTTCTTGGGCTTGGGCTCCTCCGGTGCCGCCGCTGGCGGAGTCATCCCCTCGGCCAGGGTTGCCGTCTCCTCTTCGGTGGTGACGCCCTCCCGTAGCATAACCGCGCGGGTGAAGCTGTTAGCGGCCTGTGCCAGATACTCTGCGGCAAGCTGTAGCGCCTTGACGTCCTTCTGCTCGCCGAACTTGACGGCGATGCTGACCGCACGTATCTCCAGGCGCAGGGCCGCGAAGTTGGCATCAAGCGCCATCGCGTGCAGGGTCTCGTTCGAGGCCTTGTCGAAATCCATGCCTACGTCACCGCCCCAGCGATGCCGAACCCCAAGGCCGCTAGCCCGCTAGCGAAGGCCCAGAAGCGGTTGATACCGTTCTGCCGTGCCATCCATGGTGTCGGCTGTAGGCGACCGTTCTCACGGATCACCACAGCAAGGGAGTGGCCTACGCAGAAGATGGCGAAAAGGATTGCTAGCTCGCCCATTTATGCCTCCTCTCACCTGTTAGGACGATTGCGCCGGAGCCACGGTGACGGTGATGGTGACCTCGATGATCTCGTTATCCTCGGCGGTTTCGAAGGCATCGCCCTCCGCAACCTCCAGCCGCAAGACCTCAAGGGAAGGCGTGCCGAGCGCCTCCAGCTCATTTGCGACTGAGGCGACGCTGTTCACATCGAGTGGGTCGCTGATGTAGGGCTCGATATCGCCCCACAGCGCATAGCCTGTGACTGTGTACGTCTTAGTCTTCATAATTCCTGTTCTCCTTCTTCGCTAAGCTCGATCACGTCAGCCATGTCATCGCGTGCCGCGCGCCGAAGGTAGGCCGCGCCGCCATCGACGGCAATTGCGCCACACTTGCACCACTTGAAATCGTGCGCCCATTCGGATTCGATGATGTCACCGCACTGCCTGCATTGGGCTCTGTTGCGAATGACCTTCGTGGTAAACTTGGGCGTCATTCTCTACATCTTCCAGGTGATCGTCGGCGGCGGGGGCGGGGGCGTTGGGGCCGGTGTGACTGTGACCGTCCATGACCATGTGTTGGGTATAGCCGAGGTGTCCTGCCGAACGATTACAACGAGGTATGTGCCTGCGTCCTGAAGAAGACTCTCGATGTATCGCGCCGTAGCCTGCTCCGCGTAAGACGGGCAGTAGTCGTCGGTGGGATAGGGTCGGTCGTCGGCCCAGAATGCCTGAACAAACCGATGACGCGGCGCGTTTTTGCCGAGCGGCAGCGGGTTGATCTTGTGGATGGTAATACTATATTGCTTCATGATGCCGCCTCCTTCATTGTGGGCCGAGACCCCCGCCCGCCAGTTTCGGCCTTGCCAGCCCTTCCCGCTTGCAGCAGATTGGCTGGTTCCCTGGGCTTTGGGCCGGTCTCGTGCGTCATTGGGGCTCCTCCTTGTGAACGACTACGAAGCGGTCGTCCAGCCATTTCTCCAGGATGGGCTTGACCTGCTCCCACTCCAGCCCGCCGTTACCGCAGCCTGGGCGAGGGAGGACAACGCACTTGACGGCGGGGTGCAGGTGCTCCGCCCACACCTTCAGGTTCAGGGCCGAGTAGTAGATCAGCTCCGGATCGGCCCGCTCCCACCAGTGATGCTTGACGGGGAACGCGATTAGCGTCATGGGCCTGTCGCCCAGCACTATCGGGAACGCGTGGAGCTTGTTGCCGAACTTACTAATCGACGCGCCGAGCAACCGAGGGAGATCGGCCCATCGCTGTTTTGCTTCGAGCGCGACGCCTCGCCCCATAACCGCCTCGCCGTTCTTCTTTACGAATCCGTTGGTGGTTATCGCCACGGCGTCGGCTTGCAGCGCTGTTGCGGCGTCCCATAGGTCTCCCTGAAGCTCTCTCATCACTCGCTCGCGGGCGGGGGCTCGTCTGTGCGGAACCCCGTGTCGGGGTCAATCAGCGAGTCGTTAGTGCGAAATCTCATATTGTCTAGGCGCTTGTCCCAGGCGCTATAGACTATCCTCGCAGCATCACTCGATGCCTCTGCCTCTGCTTGTAGCGCGCTCCGCTCTGCCTCGCCCAGCGCAATGCGCTGCGATTGCAGCTCGCAGAAGATCGCCCGTAGCATGAAGTAGATAGCCCTATCCATTGTCGCCTCCTTGCTTTGGGTATAGAACGGTGCCTGCAGCGAAGTAGCCCTTGGCCATCACCCGCTGAAGTTGCTCGATTTGCTGATAGCGTCGGACGCTGTGCTTCGCTCTTAGTATCACATTTCGCAACCGGCGGATGCGGATGTTCAGCGTTGCCTTGTTCGACCTCATTGTCTCTCCGGCAGGTGCAGGCTGGACAGATCGATGTCGCTGACCAACCACTTCAGCCCGTGCGCACCCTCGCCCACGACCTGCAGGCGCATGAGGTGGGTTATCCCCAGGTGTTCGTATCCTGCGCGTGCTGGCGCGGAGTCTCCCCCCGCCTCGTGCAGCTCGTCCTCGACCCGCCACACTCTTCCTGCGCCGTGCACCAGGTCGCCGCAGCGCAGCGCCTTGGCCTCGTCCAGGGTCATGGCTTAGTAGTAGCCAGTCTTGAGCCCGAAGCCGACAGTGACGCCCACTGCCCCCAGCTCAACGGTGACGATCAGGAACGGCGTCGGGATGCGCAGGAAACCGCATCGCAGGGTCTGCAGGCCGAGTTGCGATGCGATCCTGATGAGCTGGTGGTGGCCAAGGGTGCCGATGGCAAAGAGCCCCAGCGCACCAGCGACGACGACCCCCTGCTCGGGGCCATAAACGAACGCTAGTGGGTAGCCAAAGGCTCTGATGTACTTCGCGCCTGGCATAATCCTTTCTCCTTATTACTATGACGATCCTGGCAGGGCCTCGGTCACGGGGTGGCCCGCCTCGGCAGCTAACCGCATCTCCTCGTCCATCTCCTCCTCGGTCGGGCAGAACCCGTACGTAAGCAGGCCTCGCACGACAGGCGTCTGCACCAGTATGCCCAGGCACTTCGCGCACATCGGAATCGGATAATCGAGCGCGAATTCCTGCGCATAGACGAGGGCCTCCTGGCTGCACATCGCAAAGTCGAATCCGTCGTTGTCCCCCTCGACGAAGAGGGCCTCGCACTGAGTAGGCGCGCAGGGCGCGAGATAGATCGTGCGGGCGATCATCACATCTCCTCGATGTCTGTTAGGCCAAGGCCCTCCAGCTCCGCAATCATCACGCTCGTTCGGCGTGCCCGCTCGTCGTCTAGCTCGGCGTGGACAATACCGTAAGGCGATCCGCGTAGCACAAAGTCACAGGCAAGGTAGAGGAGCGTTCCACTGTCGCCAGTAGATATCATCCGTACGCCAAGCGGGACATCGCACACTACCAGCGTCTTACAGGACACGCTTGCCCAGGTGCGTGGCCCCATCAGCATCAGGTTCATTCCGCGTCCGGTGCGACGTGATCCATCACGGCGTGGGGGCCGCAAACGGCGGCGTTCAGGTTGCAATCGTCGCAGACGTACTCGTGGCAGCCGTAGCAGTAGTAGTCGTCGGGGTCGAGGTGTCTGTCGGCGAACCGCTTCTCACAGAAGAAGCAGTAAGCGTCGACGCCTTCGGGGTCGTGTGTTGCGCCGCTTCTCGCAAACGAGGCAAACGGCATTCGCCCCTCGCGGGCTTGGGCGCTATGTGGCATAGGGTCTCCCTCCCCTACTGGATAGCTGACCAGGTAGTCCTGGGATGCGCCGCAAACGCAGCACGAGGTGTCGCCCTCTTGATTCCGCTTGCGGCAGAGCAAGCACCAGCGCCATGGGGTAGCGAAGATGCCTGTTCGCTTAAGCGTGGGTATCTCCTCTATGGTGACACGGACATACGCGATGTCCTCGGCACCCCAGTACGCCTCCTCCAGCAAGTCCTCGATGCGCTCGTGCACCGTGAAGTTGTAATCGATCGATCCGTCCTCGTTGATAGGCGCGTCCTCCACGAACATCCGGATGACGTAGCCCTCAGCGCTTCTGTTTTCCATAAGTGCGCCTCCTCACTTACTATGACGATTCGGGCGGAGGTACGGTCACCGTAGGCGACGAGAGAACATATCGTTTACATCACCTAGATCAACGAAGCTTGGGCCGGTGTCCGCCGCGTAGATGGCCAGGGAGTTGCTCCAGAAGCTGTCGCCGTGTCCGTCCTCGCTCTCGTATGCGCTCAGGTCTTTCTTGACCGCGCATATCTGGCGCACCTGGCGGCTGTTCTCAGGGCCTAGCAAGATGAGCCCAGGCTCCCCAGGCTGGGAGTACACGCGCTTCTCGAACATAGTCGCCATTGTGACCTTGATGCCCTTTTTGAACTTCTTCCCTTGCGCGCGCTTGGACAAGGCACGGTCATCCAGCTCGGCGCGCGTGCTGTCGTAGAAGAACCTGGCGACGTCGAAGTGCTCGATGATCTGGTTCACGCGAATCGCCTGAGCCCTGAAGTCCATGTGGTTCAGCCATTCCTCGAAGATCTGCATCAGCGTGCCGTCCGGCATCATGGCGTGGACGGTGATGTGGCTTGGGTGGACTTCCTTGCCCACGTCCATGCCGCCGTAGGTGGCGTAGCGCCCTCGGCCAGGCCAAGGCTCATCCGTCGTCCAGCGCCGCAGATTCTCGTCGACGATGTTATCAATGGCGAAGCGGGGGAAGTAGGCGTCCGCAGTAGCCACAGGCTTGAGCAGGTATTCCACCTGGAACGCGCGCGGCTTGACCTCAGCCAACAGCTCCATCAGGCGACCGTAATCAAACTTCTCCGGCCACTGGGTCTCCTGCGTCATCTCGTTCTTGATCGCCGGATACCGCCGCCAGTGCCAGCGCCTGTCCTTCTGCACGCTGTGGAGGACGTCGTTTTCGGCCTGCGGCGTCCCGACCAGGAGCAAGGATTGGTGTAGCTCCGGCATCGACATCACCACCTGGTGGAAGATGTTGTTGATGCGCACAACCTCCTCAGATTCCATAGGATTTGCGAAGTCCGACAATATGTCGTCACATACCACCGCCTTCGGATGTCTCCCGCGCGACGCTCCCAGGATGCCCGCAGGCTCCACCACGAAGTGCCACGTCTCGTTCCCTGGCGGCCCCCACGATGCGGTGAAGTCTACCAGGCTGTCACTCGTGGGCTTGTTGTCGACCCACCACCGGCAGTAGGGATTGTCCTTGATGTAGCTCTTAAGAGCCATCGTATGGTCGCGGGCCAGGTTGTCCTTGTAGCTAAAGTAAACGGCGTCGAAGTCCTTCGTCTCCCGCATACCCAGCCAGAACAGGAACCCTCGCCCCAGGACGGTTGACTTTAGATGTCCGCGTGGGGCCAGGACGCATAGGCGGGAATATTGCTGCGCCGCCCCCGCCCACGCCTGGTGCATCGCCGAAAGGCGGAACGGGCTCCAGCGCTTGTTCGCCATGAAGTACTTCTCTTCGGCGAAGGACAGCGGATAGAACTTAAGGAGAAAGTGCCAGAAGAGCTTCGCTGAGCCGTTGATGACGACCTTCTCCTCGTCGGTGAGCGGATCGATCGCGGTGTCAATACTCATACACTTGTTTGAAAGTGAAGGGCTTTCTATCCGCCCCGCATCACCACCCAGCCCGCTTGTACAGGATCATCAGGCAGGTCTTGCAGGTGACGTCGGTCTTACGCATCGCGAAGCGATCCCGTCGCTGCAGCCCTTCCAGGCCGCAAACTGTACGGCACATCGTCCAGGGGACGCGTCGCCGCTTACCGCCGTTGCCTGCATCAGACCAGTGCTTCATCACAGTGCCTCAATCGTAACGCGTACGGGGATGACGTCGCCGAAGCGTCCGGTCAGGTGCCATTTCTTGGCCTGCGCCGTAGCACCCGCCACATCCCCCATGCCCGCGAATAAGGCCATTGCTAGATCACGCAGGTTGTCCTCCAGCGTGGCCTCAAACAGGCGCTCGGCGTCAGCGCGGGGGAGATAGACGGTCTCGTGTTTGATCACTAGATTGGATAACCTTCTGGATCAAACGTCGGGGCCTCGTCGGGGCCAGTGTAGGAGCCGCAACCGCAGGTCGGGCACTTGCCCTCCCGCGCACGGATAAAGGCCTGTAGTAGTACCGCGCACAAGGCCCACAGCTCAGGTGTTGGTGCGGTGTGCTCCAGGACGTCCAGGGCATTCGTGATCGCCCCCGCCCGCCACACGCTCATCTTCTGCCAATCGGTCATCGTCTTAGAACAGGCGCAGGGTCAGATAACCGACGAGCGTGTTCAGCTCGATGCGAAGGAAGGGGCAGGGGATGAATCGGAACTTGTCCGGCCCGATCAGCCGGATGCCGCCGCCCAGCTCGACATCAGCCACGTCCGCGCCGGACACGGCCTCAAGGGAGGGCTTGTTGACGTAGAGGGTGATGCTGACCGGCCCCAGGTACAGGGTGGTCTCGACGTCGGGGAGGTCGCTCGTCTCGACGTCGCCCACGGTGTAGCCCAGGACGCTCACCTCGGTCTTGTTGTAGTAATCGCAGTAGCGAGTCTTCTCGATCGCGAACAGCTTCATGGTGTCTCCTCTCCTCAGACGCCGATCCTGCGGCCACACGGCGCAAATCCTGCGGCCTGCTGGCGTGAATCGGTATCCGTCTACCTTCTCTGCTCAAAACGGGCTGTCAGCCCGCTCACTTCATTCCCTTCTCGATGGTCTGGGGCCTGCTAGGTGGCGGAGTCAAGCGCCGCATCACGAATAGGTCAAGCTGGCGCTTGGCTTCGCTTCGGCGCTCGTTGTAGGTCATCCGCGCGTAGCCAGGGATGTAGCTCTCGCAGTAATCCTGCATGGCGTCCACAAGCTGCCAGTGTTCTAGCTCAAGCGGAGGGTGCATTGTCATCTTCCCTTCAGTACTCGCTGCCGCCATCCGGCGCGCTCCATTCGCACTGCCATTTTCGGCGTGGTCTTGGGGCGGGCCGTCTCAGGTAGCCCGCCAGTAGTGGTGCGGCGTAGGGCGTCTAGCTCTTCCTGGGACAGGGAGGGCCGTTGTCACAACCGCAACGGGCTCAGGCAGTAGTAGCTTGCCGTCCTGCCAGCGCCTCGTGAAGCTCACCCCGCACACGTCGCAGCGGTAGTGATGGGTTTCGACGTTGGGGTCATGGGTCTCGATGACCTTACCCTGGTTGTTCACGCGGGTGTAGGCACCGCTCATAAGCGTCTTGCTGATGCCCTCCGCCTTGAACGTGTCGCTGTGCCCCGCTGGACAGACGAGCAGGGGCATATGCCTGTAACCGCTCACGATGCCTCCTCGTCCAGGTTCTTGAATAGGGTAGCGATGATGGCGTAGCAGCTTCGGCAAACGATGTCGCCCGCCGCCCAGCGCCCAGGGGTCGTGGGGGTGATGCAAGAAGTAGGCTCCTCGATGGTCGCCTCCGCGATCTTGTCACAACTCGGGCAGTAGGCGTAGGTGTTTGTCACGCTGAATTCTCCCCCAGCAGGAACTTGCGCGCCCCCACCGGATTCGGTGCGTTTGCGATCAGCCTCTCGCACGCTGTGCGGTATCGGGCAGCGTGGTACGCCATATGAGCGTCGCGCATCTTGCTCACGGTCTCATTGTCCGCGTAGACGTCGATATGGCAGCCGGAGCACATAAAGCGCGCTTCTAGCTTTCCCACAGGTATTCCCCGCAGTCGTCGCACCGGACGCCATTCTCGCTGACGCCGCAGTAGGTGTGGGGGCAGGCGTCCTTGTCCTGGGGTGTGCCGCACCTCACGCAGAAGAAATCATTGGCGTCGCCCTGCCACCGATTAGCGTAGACAGTGTGGGGGCAGGGTTCCTGTTCCTGCTCTAGGCCGACGCCGCTCGCACACTCGCCGCTGGTGACGGCGGGGTAGGCGGCCAGGGCCGCCTGAAGGGACGACAGAATCGTCTCCAGGCTCTCCTCCCAGATGGCGCGCATACAGCAGATGCACTTAGACTGGCCCTGGTGCCCAGGTGCCCATTCCCAGGCGATGCCTGGCGTCGGGTGGCCGCAGATGCATCGCACGGACTCAGCCGTCAGGCTCAAAGCTCTACCTCCTCCAGATGTGCATCCAGCGGTTTCGGTTCCGGCAGCGTTGCACCGACCTCCGCCGCCTCCTTGATCAGCATGTTGTAGGTCGCGCGCATCTCGCGGTCGACCTCATCCATCTCCTTGCGGAGCAGCTCGACGTTACTGATAGTATACAACGTCGGGCCGACCCCCTGGCCGCCTTCTGCGGTCTGTTCGCCGCCTGTTCCTGGCATTTGCACGCGCATATCGGCGTGCAGCCGCGTGCGCTCAACCAGCATCCTGAACAGCTTCCCTACGGCGTTCTGCGCCGCGTTGAGGATGTGAATCTTGTCGTCTATGCTCGCCGCCGGAAGGATCACGTACTCTTCGTGCCCGTGCGCGTTGGTGATCTTCAGCGGTACGCCGTCCGGCCCGTTGATGATCTCCGGTCGCTCCCGTAGGTCGCGCATCTTTTCCATAACCATACCGACGAGCTGGGCCTGCTGTGTCGCCGCCGCGTCGAGCTGGGCGTCCCAGTCCACGAAGTTGTCCAGGATGTGCTGCACCATATCCGCCAGCCATGGGAAGACCCGCATCGGTAGGTAGGAGGGCTTATACCGATCCAGCCCGCGCCGTATCTGAGGGACGGTTAGAGGGAACCCCATAGATTCCGCCCAAACGGAGAGCTGCGGGTACGTGTAGACGCCCGTCGCCAGGCGATCTTGTATAAGCCTCCACAGCGGATGGCGCGGATTAAGCTTAGGGACTGAACCA
>Ga0315289_10001589_pt1 | contig 35423 bp, 26 predicted proteins | sample YL17G11_40_MG_FD_203452 | JGI IMG/M metagenome (GOLD analysis project Ga0315289, IMG submission 203452) | Sediment microbial communities from Yellowstone Lake, YNP, Wyoming, USA - YL17G11_40 | ecosystem: Environmental > Aquatic > Freshwater > Lake > Sediment | place: USA: Wyoming | collected...
TGCCCCCTCTCCCTAACTCTCTCCCACAAGGGGAGAGGGAAGGATGAGAGGGAGATCAAGTAGGATGTAAAAAGCCTTAAGCTTTTGTATCAGTTTCTGTTGTTTTTGACTCCTAAAATTCAAGCTAAAGCGAAATCAGATAATCGGGATCATCTCCCACCCGGCTTGAGACATAAGCATAATCGAACTCCAGAATTGTGGAGCGCATCTTCTGTCTTAATCCCACTCCCAAGGTCAAAGAGCCTCTATCATATCCAGCCCTAGCAGCAAGTTTTTCCAAAATCCACCCTTCTACTCCCAGATGAATTTTTTCTTTTTGTTTTTCATTTTTGTCGATTTCAGAGGAAATCAGAATTCTATCTTTTAACAGAAGATAGGAAGCTCCGAATCTTAGGTTGATCGGAAAATCCTCTTTTGAAGAGGAACCTAAAAGATCAAATTTTTTCCAATAATCTCCGGAGGTCCAAGAATATTTCATCCCTAAATTCTCCACCGCCGCTCCCAATCGCAATTTCTGCATAGGTTTTCCAAATGCGGAGAAACCGAAGCCGACCCCATAGGCGTTAATGTTAGCTAAGTTAAATTGAACATAGCCGATGCGAATCCCCACCGATAATTCATTTAAGATTTTACGTCCAAAAAAAAGCTCGATAGCGTTTTCATAATTTCTGATCTCCTCGGTGATTTCGCCATTCTCATTTCTTCCTACTACGTCTTTTACTCCGGCGTTGATCCAACCTATGCTGATGGTGGCTTCCTGCCGAACCGGCAGGCAGTAAGTTATGTAACTTAATCTTCGATCCAGAGTCATTTTTCTGTAGAAAGCGCCGAAGGTGCGCATACGAATTTGAACCAGACCTGCTGGATTAAAGAATCCAGCGGTGGCATCATCCGCCACTCCCACAAATGCACCTCCCATGCCCAAAGCTCTTGCCCCCAATCCTAATTGTTGGAATGCACCGGCATAACCACCGTCTCCGGTATCCGCCCAGAGGGGCGAAAAAGTAAAACATAAGAATACCAAACTCACAATTAAAAAATGTTTTTTAGCCATGATCTCCCTCTATTTTTAACCTTTTAACTTTCGGATCTTCTCCAAAAGAGTTGCTAATAGATAAGTTTACGTTTGACAAAACTGTGGTTCTTATTACCTCTCCCCCTGTTTCCCCCTCTCCACACTTGTGGAAAGGGGGACGGGGGGTGAGGTATTAAAAATGTCAACTCCATCAAGTTCTTAAGATTCTTGTTCTTATAAAGAATATCTGCCACCAAATTGGAAAAGAACCTAACTTTTCAACTTTCTAACCTTTAAACTTTTGAACTTATTTCAAAATCACCAATTTCCCCCATTCGGTCTGTCCACCTGGGGCTTCCACCTTAAAGAAATAAACTCCGTTAGCTACCATATCCCCTTTATCATTTCTCCCATCCCATTCCTTATCCTGGTCTGTTCCTGCCACCGATTTATCATCTACTAAAGTTGTGACTAAATTCATGGTGAAGTCATAAATCTTTATAGTCACAGAGCCGTCCTTTTGTGGCTTATAATGTATCCTCACCACACCACCGGTCGAGAGCATGGGAGAAAAAGGTGAGGGATAAGCATAGGCTGTTTCAGAGCCTTTTGTGCCGATGGGAACAGAAGTCCGAAATACGTTCCAGACCGTGTCCTCTCCTACTTTCACGCCCTTTGGAGCTTTTACCAAACCATCAGCGTTTCCTGCCCACACCTCCCCAGCAATTATGGCGACTGAAGTGAACTCGGTGGAAAAGATTCCGTTTTGGGTTATTTCGTTTTTGTCCTTCATATAATTGAAGACATCCCAGCTCTTTCCTTCATCATACGATCTCTTCAATCCGGAGCTGGTGGCGGCCCAGACCACCGAATCGTCAAAGGCGAAATTCCACACTCGGTCACCCTCAAGGGTAATGCTCCAGCTGTCTCCATCATTGGTGCTTATGCTGGCACCATATGCCCCAGAATAGGCGGGCTGAGTTCCTGCCCAGAGGATCTTTTTACCATTATATTCTTGAATGGCAGTGCTGACTACAAAGTCTCCGGTTATGCCATTGGAATACATATTGTAACTGAGCACGGTATCAAAATCGTCCCGATAGTTATAAATGAATTTGAAAATTCCTGCGGCACTTCCAGCCCAAATGGCTTTTTTGAACGACTGGGCAAATTTGATTACCTGCCAAGTTTTACCATCATCGGTTGATTTTACCAGCCCATCCACCGTGCCTGCCCAGATGATAGTATCGACTATGCACACAGAGGTAAAATTTGAAGGAATTATTCTCCGTTTCGTTTTGTCAAGAATCTCAAAAGTGTCCCAGACTATTCCACCATCTTTTGTTCTCTTTAATCCTTGATCCGTAGCCGCCCAGACCGCTGATCCTTGAAAGGCAAAATCTCGCACCCAAATACCGCCCAGATAACTTGTCCATGTTTCTCCACCATCCGTACTCTTATAAGTCGAACAAGAAGGAACTCCTAATCCCTCAGAGTAAACACTCGCCCAGATGATTTTATTCTGGTCATATTTTTGAATTCCTATAGAAGGGACCGAATTGGGGTAAAGTTCACTGTCCTCAAGAGAATAAATAACAGTATCAGCTGAATCGCGGGTGGTATAAATGAACTTATATACTCCGTTTGCCGTGCCTGCCCAAATCATAGTCGTATCCTGCGAAAACGTATCTACGGCTATGCTGATAAATATGTCTTTATTCAAAAGATTACCTTCTTCATATCTTCTTTTGGCGCTAGTGTCGACAAAGACATTTTTCCAGGTTTTCCCGTAATCAAAACTGCGGATAAGTCCACCTTTGCCACAAGCAGACCATACCACGGTATCAGCTATAGCTATTCCATAGGCAAATTTCTCCAGACCTGTTGCCTGCTCCGGTCGGGAAGTATCCCAACTTGCCCCATAATTGGTAGTATTATTGAAGCCTACACCCGTTAAAGAAGGGGGGAATGGAAGTTCATATTTTTTTTCTCCGGTATAGCCCCCTCCACAAAGAAAGGAATTGGTATCGTTGTCCAAGAATAAAGTATACCCAGCCACGGAGGAAATTGCATTAGCATTAAGTCCGTCGGAGGTATCGAAAGGAAACCAGGTTTTTCCAGTATCTGCGCTGGAATATAAACCATTCTGAGTTGCCACCCAGAACAATTTGCCATCATAAATGATATCATTGATCAAGTTCTTAAACTTCTTTTCCTTCGGGCAAAAAGTATCGACAACCACCGAAAAGAATCTATTGCTCAAATATTCGTAAAACTCGCCTTCATAGTCCTTTCGGGCAAAGGAGTCCACAAAGACATTTTTCCATTTCAGGGTATCATTATCTATCCAGCTATGAATTAAACCGCCATACCAACAAGCCGCCCAGACCGTGCTATCATCAAAAGCTATGTCATAAGCGAGTTTCCCGGCGAAGTCGACCTGCTCCGGGATATAAGATTCCCAATGTGTTCCCCTGTCAGTGGTTTTGTTGAAACCTCGTCCGTAGGGAATGGGTTCGCTTTCAATCATTTTGGAATAGGCGCAGGCAACCCACAAGGTGGAATCGAAAACGGCTAAAGCGGAAATATCATTTGCATTCAAACCATTGGTGTTATTGTATGTATGCCAGGTTTTTCCGCTGTCCGGCGAATAGGAAAGTCCATCTCCAGTTCCTACCCAGATATATTTTCCGTCATACACTATATCGCCCATGCTGTTTCCAGCTAAACCTGGGGCGGGCTGGTCTAAAGAGAAATTAATAATTGCTTCGGTTTTGGTTTGAAAAATGAATAAAGTCATTATGGCTATTGTCATAGTCAAAACTTTTCTCATACTATCCTCCTTAATAGTGGTATAGCATCATAAAAAAATAATCACGAAAAAACCCAAGTTGATTTTTGGGTAATAAAACAAAAAATCATTTTTTGTCAAGCAAAATAGAAAAGATCCCTGGAGTGTTCACCTTTAGGTGAACCAAATAGAAGTTCGTTGGTTTTAACAAGTTTTAGGTCAAGCTGAAGCTTGACACTCGAAAATGAACTAAGTTGGCTCGGGAATTGTCGTCAAGATCCCGTTTCGCGGGAGAATTCCCGACCCACTTTTCGTGCGGGTCACCAGGATTCCGCCAAAGGCGGAAAAATCCAATTCCCGCTCGAACAAGAACCTATCCGCAGAATCCCGCTTTGCAGTGTTCTTGCGATTTTAACGATCTTTATGAAATCAACTTCGCATCAACAAAGTTGATTTACCCCTGGCCAAAACCCTTAACCCCGGGTCACACGATTTTCTGAATTTTCTTTCTTATAAGCCTGGTGATAAGCCGCATTCATGGAGAAATATAAAATCGGATGATTGAAGTTGTTAAAAAACCTCTTAAGAATAGAGCTTTTCGAATAAAAATTCTTCCCTACCCACACATAACCTTCTGCCAGTTGTTCGGGAGTCATCTTTTTGGGTTTAAAGACGACCGTGCTGTGATTGTAGTCGCTCCAGTTTCGACTTAAAAGCCTTCCCTCCTTTTCAAACCTTTCAAAAATGCGGGTTCCTGGGTAAGGCGTCAATATATTGAAAGTGACGGTGACAATTCTGTTTTTCATCAAAAACTCCAAAGTCCTCTCAAATATCGAGCTATCATCGTCGTCGAAGCCGAATACCACCGAGGCATGGAACATGATCCCTGAATCTTGGATGATTTTTATGGCATCGTTGTTTTCTTTTAGACTCTTCAAGGTCTTGGGCAAACCTTTCAGGGTGTTGGGGGAGACGGATTCAAGTCCAAAAAACAAAGCAATGCATCCGGACTTTTGTGCCAATCGGAGAAGATTTTTATCCTTGACCAAAGACATTGATGCCTGACCCACCCATCTGATTTTTAAAGCAGAGAGTGAGACAAACAATTCTTTAGCAAACTTTACATCGCCCACGATATTGTCATCCAAAAAGAGGAACTTTTTTCCTTTGGTCTGGGTTATTTCCTCCATAACGTCTGCCACCCGCCGGTGTCTTAATTTTTTTCCATAAAGACTGGTGACCGAGCAGAATTCGCAGTCATAAGGACAGCCGCGAGTGGTGAAGATTGGCTGCATGTGAAAGGGTGTCTTATGGTGATTTGAATTCCTCTTGGGGATGGGAAAATTAGCTAAGTCGAAATCCAAAGATTTGTAAAACTTTTGCAATCGGTTCTGTTTGAAATCTTGGATCAGTTGGGGCCAGGTTCCCTCCGCTTCACCGATTACTACTGAATCGCAGTGTTGGATAGCTTCCTGGGGCATCACCGTAGGGTGGATCCCGCCTAAAACCACCTTTGTCCCCTTCTTTTGGAAAACTGAAGCCAACTGGTAAGCTTTTTGAGCCATCGCGGTCATGCAGGAAATTCCTACCAGGTCATAGTATTTCTCAAAATTAATCCTCTCTGTTTCCTCCTCCACTATATCCACCTCGATTTCCGGAGGAGTGAGCATGGCTATAACGCTTAAAGTGAGCTGTGGGATCCTGAAGAAATGGCTCCTTTTCTCATTGTTCGAAGGCGATAGCAGAAGAACTCTCATCGGGATCCTAAGACTCTAAAATTTTTGAGACAGCTGAGCTGAAGAGGGCAAATGCAGACACCAAAGAATTTTTTACATTCTACTTGTCGAAGATGCATACGCAATTCCCCCTCACCCCTTACCCTCTCCCCACAGAGGAGAGGGGGCAACTTCGTATCAGAAATAAATGCGTTTGTATTAGTTTTTATTCTTGACCGATCTTTTTGATGTTTTCGGCTTTGGGTCCTTTATCACCTTTGGCCACATCAAATTCTAACTCGTCCTCTTCCTTCAAAGCGTTGAAGGATGTATTCTGAAGCTCGCTTTGGTGAAAGAATATCTCTCTGCCATCTTCCGCCGCAATGAACCCAAACCCACGCTCTCTCATAAGTCGTTTGATCTTACCTTTGGCCATGTGCTTCTCCTTTCAAAAAAAATGTTTCTTTATTTCCAAAAGATTGCATCTTCACTGAACCCGATATTTTTAACTCTCAATTCTTCATTTCCCTATATAGCCTTTTATATTTTAAATGTCAACAAATACTTTTGATTTTTTTTTGCGGAGAGCAAATACAAAAAGATAGGGCGGGTTTCCGACCAAAGACGTGATACCCAGCATAATCATTTCATTTGGGCAGGTAATTCGGATAAATCAGCACTACCGCTGGCTATCTGTTGGTCAGGGGTTCCCTAACCTGTGACCAGCTTTTTGGTTCAGGGTGAGAGTTCATCCTGAAGGAATTAACACTGAAAGGCACCTTGAACCGACGAGCAAAGGTTTGGGAAATTCTATTCTCGAATCAACCAGAGATTTTACCTCAATTTATACTTGTCCAATTTCCTGTACAATGTCCTTTCGCCGATGCCCAAAAGTTTGGCGGCTTTTTTTCGGTTTCCCCTGGTGTATCTTAAGGTTCTTTCGATAAGATCTTTTTCCATCTCCTCTATGCTGAAATTGTTGCCAATTTCTGCCTCTTTAATCTGCCAGTTCGGCAAGCTCACTGCTCTGCCTGACCAGGTTGAACCTTCGGGTTCAATCCTATATTCGGGTTTGAGCTCTGCTTGACCTAACATGGCTTTTCTTAAGTTTATGATTTCCGACCTCAAGCTCAAGATGGCTTGGTAGATCAACTCATGCTCAGCGGTTTCTACAGATTTGCCGGTGATCACGGGAAGCTGTCGGTTGTATTGCATCTGCTTCTCAATATACTTTCTCGCCTCGGATGCTTCAATTCTTCTATCCGGAGCCAAAACGTGCATGCTCTCCAAAAAATTTCTCAACTCCCTTACATTACCGGGCCAATGATACTTTACCAGAAGTTCCAAGGCTTCATCGGTTATGCCCAAAATCTTTCGAGGACTCTCTTGGTTGAGCTTTTCGATAAAATTATAAACCAAAATCGGAATATCCTTAACTCTTTCTCTTAACGAAGGGACATCAATTTTTACGACCGCCAATCTGAAATAAAAATCAGATCGGAAAGTTCCCTCCCTGACCTTTTGCTCTAAATTTTGATTGGTGGCAGTGATCACCCGAACATCGACCTTAATATCAGAGGTCCCTCCCACTCGCATGAAGCTTCTTTCTTCGAGAACACGAAGGAGTTTGACTTGGGTGGCAGGTTTAAATTCCGCAATCTCATCTAAGAAAATGGTTCCGGTGTGCGCGGTTTCGAAAAGCCCTTGTCGGCGACTGATTGCGCCGGTGAAAGCCCCTTTCTCGTGTCCAAAAAGCTCACTTTCTAAAACCCCTTCCGCTAACGCTCCCACATTTGCCGCAACAAAGGGCTTATCTTTTCTTAGACTATTTTTGTGAATAGCACGAGCAATCAATTCCTTTCCGGTTCCCGATTCACCGGTGATCAAAACGGTAATATTAGTGGGAGCGACCTGAAGGGCTGATTCGGCAATCCGTTTCAGCTCAATCGATTTCCCCACCAGCTCACACGATTCTAAAAAACTTTTTTCTTTGAGAAGCTTTTTGATCTTCAGGTGAAATTCTTCTAACTTTAAGGGAAGCTCAAAGACCTCATCCGCACCGCAATCCAGAAATCCTTTCTCTCTATCCTTATCTTTAACCTCTAAACCCACTAAAATGTCAACGTAAGGGTCTTTGGTGAGAATTTTTCTGATCAAAAGATCACAGGACAAATCTTCAATGTCCGAATCGATGACCGCCAGATCAAATTTTTCCTCTTTCAGCTTTTTCAAAGCGTCACGGCTGGTTTGAGCCCATTTGATCTCACCAGAAAGATCGGACAAGGTCTTCTTTATCTCTTGGTGAAGCTTTTTGTTCTGGCTTATTACCAGTATTTTCGATTCTCGGTTCATCTAACGACCTCGATCTTTGGCAAAAAAGATAAGACAATGTTCGCTAACTGAAAATTTAAAAATAAAAAATTGAAACTACAACTAAAAAGTTGAGTAAATTCAAACCTCTCCCCCTATCTCCCCCCTCTCCACAAATGTGGAGAGGGGTTCACCCTGAGGGGATTCACCCTGAAGGGGACGGGGGGTGAGGTGGAAAAACACCTACGACTTCACATTTTGCTCTTTTATCTTTTGGTTCTCTTATATTTCCCTTTGTTTCTTCTTTTTCTAAATGGTGGATAAAACTTAATATTTGCTAAGACGAAATCTATCTGTTTTTCTTCTTTGTCCACTCTTGTTACTAAGACTTTTACCCTATCGCCAAGTTTGAAGATTTTTTTGTTATGCCTTCCCACCCATCTGTGTCTCTTTTCATCATATATATAGTAATCGTCTTCCAGGCTGGAGACCCGCACTAAACCTTCTGCCAAAAGATTGTCCAATCTGACAAAGAATCCAAAGGGAACCACGCCGGAAATCAGTCCTTCATATTCTTCGCCTAATTTGTCTTTCATATATTCGATCTGTTTGATTCTTATGGATTCCCTTTCCACCTCATCTGCCAATCTCTCGGTCTCAGATGTGATCTCTCCGATTCTGGGGAGCCGGTGAAGGAGTTGATTTTGTCTTTCAAGTTTATATTCCCCATTTTCTATCCTATGGATTTCACTTTGTTCAATTTCCTTCAAAAGTCTGTGCACCAAAAGATCGGGATACCTTCGGATGGGGGAAGTAAAATGAGTATAATGTGCAAAAGCCAAACCAAAATGACCAATATTTTCCGGCTGGTAACACGCCTTCTTTAATGATCTCAATAGAAGCTCATTTATCAGCTCCTCTTCAGGCTTCCCCTCCACCGATTTCAAAAATCTTTGAATCTTTTTGGGGCGGATTTTTCCTGAAAATTTAAATGAATAGCCAAGGGTTGCTACAAAATCGGAAAACGCTTGCATCTTTTCTGTATCGGGCTCTTCATGAACTCTATATAAAAATGGCGCGCCCAGACGGCTTACATGTCTTGCCACAGTCTGATTGGCAAGGAGCATGAACTCCTCAATCAGCCTATGACTTTCCAGTCTTGCCACCTCAAAAATCTCCTGCACTTTTCCATCTTTCCCTAAAACCACCTTCGCCTCTGGAAGATCGAAATCCAAACTTCCTTTTGCAATTCGTTTTTCTAAAAGCCTCTGGCTGAGTTTCTTCATCTCCAAAAGATCATCCTCTATGCCTTTAAGCCTTGGTGTGGATGTCCCACTATCAAAGAGTTTTTGCACTTCATCATAATCCAGTTTGGCTTTACTTCTGATCACGCCTTCTACAATTTGATATTTAACTAATTCTCCTTCGGGGTCGAGCTCCAGAAGACAGCTTAAGGTCAATCTGTTTCTCTGAGGTTTTAAACTGCACAGATCGTTGGAAAGTTTTTCCGGAAGCATGGGAATCACCCGATCCACCAGATAAATGGAATTCCCCCTCTTTAAAGCTTCCCGATCCAAAGCCGAATTTTCTTTAACATAATATGAGACATCCGCTATATGCACGCCCAAAAGATAATTGCCGTCTGCTTTTCGTTCCAAAGAAACCGCATCATCATGATCTTTGGCATCCGAAGGATCTATGGTAAAACAGTTTTTGTTTCTGAAATCCTTACGCCTTTCCAATTCTTTTTCCCCAATCTTTTGGGGCAGTTCCTCTATCTCCTTTTCTACTTCTTCGGGAAAACTCAAAGGAAGCCCATGGTCTTTTATCAGGGTCAAAATATCCATCCCCGGGTCATCAGGATAACCCAAGACTTCTACGATTTTTCCTTGAGGTCCCAAATGTGGATCTATCCATTCTTCCAGAGATACCAGCACTTTTTGCCCATCTTGTGCTTCTTTAGAGTCGATAGGGTTAATATATATGTCCCTTTGAATTCGGTGATCATCCGGCTCCACGAAGTTAAGAAATTTCCTTTGATGATATGTCCCCACTAAGTTTGTGCGGGCTCTTTTTAGAATTTTTATAATCGTCCCTTCACGGGTCGGTCCGCTTCTTCTGCCATATAATCTCACCACCACCCTATCCCCGTGCAGGGCTGTTCCCACATCTTCGGCTCGAATATAAACATCTTCGCTTTTAACTTCCGGCACAACGAAGCCATATCCATCTCTGGTGGAGACCAGGTTTCCCACTACTAAATTTAGCTTGTCCGGAAGCCCCAGCCTTCCCCTTTTTATTTTGACCAAAACCCCACCTCTAAGCATAGAGCGAACCATTCTTCTGAAGCTACCGTATTCTTCGTCAGGAATCTTCATGTCCCTTGCCAATTCCCGTAGCTTCAGAGGACGATAAGCCCCTTGGGACATAAATTCTAAAATCTGTTCTTGATACAGCTTCATAAGGATAAGACAAAATTTTTCCACTTAACTTCCAATACGTCCATCTTCTCCCCATAGATGCTTTCCAAGGTTTCTTTCCTGCGATCGTCCGAATTTGGATCCATAGGATAAGTCTTTCCCAAGCTATACAGTCGTTTGAATTTGTCCAAGCCGTAGTTCTCTATAAGGAATTTGACCAGAGAGGACATCAAAGCCGCACCTTCATTGCCTTGATATTTTTCAGTTTTTTGAACTAAACTATTCAGCGAAACATTTGGGTCTTTCAAAATTTTAGTTTTTGCCCAGGAAAGCAAGAGGTCAGAGGAGAAGAAGGTTGATCCTCCAAGATAATAGGCCAACCCTTCGTCCAAGTATCTCTCAGGTAATCTTTTTTCTTCAGGAGGCAAAATTTTAAGAGAAATGATATGCACTACTTCATGAGGGACGAAATCTCGTATGCCTGCCGCCACCCCATTAATTATATCACATTGGGCTAAACTTCCTTCCATATTGAAAAGCATCCCCACTTCTGTTGCGGAATCACATCTGAAATAGTCGATCCTATCCTGATAATCCACCTTCAAGAAGCTCACAATCTTTTCATAAAAATTATCCATTTTATCCAGAAGCTTTTGATCTGGCTTATGCTTATTTGTCTTAAAATGATAAACGAAATGTTTAGATTCTTTTTTCACCCAATCCTTGGTCAAAACGAAAATCGGATTCGCCCCCACCATTTTACCATTTTCCAGGATGAAGTATCTGGTATCTTTTTGGATAACTTTCGACCTTTCTTCTGGATAGTACCATTCCACATTCATCTTTGAATATTGATCTTTATCTTCAATTTTTTCTATTTTATAGTCCAGGCCTTGAAGGTTTATTTTTCTAAAGATCATATCTCTTAATTGCCAATCATAGAATTTGTATCTTTCTTTCTCTTCCTTATTCCAATATTCTTTTGTCTTTTCCTCGTCCCCGCTCTTTAAGGTTTTTACATAATTCTCGAAGCAAACCTTAGCTTCCTGAATCTTATCTGAAGACTGAGCCCAGGAGTATGATCCGAGAAACAATATCAGCATGAATATCGAAAATGCTTTTTTCACCTTAATTCTCCCAAGTCCAAAAACAATTGAAAAATATTATTTTAAAGGATGTTGTCAAAGGAAAAAATCCATTTCTGTGAACTCCGAGGGAACCTAAAAATACTTGACTTTTGGAAGAGAAAAGGTAAAATGAGGGAGAAAAGATGAGCAAAAATATCGGGTGAAAATGAGTTGACAGACTGCCAACTAAGTGAACCATTAAAAGAGGAGGGTTTAGAATGCTGAAAGAGTTTAAAGAGTTTGCCATGCGGGGGAATGTGCTCGACATGGCAATAGGAATCATCATTGGTGCGGCGTTTGGTAAAATCATCAGCTCACTTGTCGGTGACGTCTTGATGCCGCCGATTGGGTTACTTTTGGGCAAGTTGGATTTTTCCAACCTGTTCATTAACCTATCCGGTCAGCACTACGCCTCAATGGCAGATGCAAAAGCCGCTGGTGCGGCTACTATCAATTACGGTATATTTATTAACACCGTGATCGATTTCGTTATCGTGGCTTTTGTGATCTTCCTTCTGATCCGGCAGGTCAACAGATTGAAGCGTCAGCCGGAGCCTGCTCCAGCTGTGCCTACAACCAAAGAGTGCCCGTATTGTCTCTCTGTTATTCCAATCAAAGCCACACGTTGCCCGAATTGCACCTCTGAACTAAAAGCGGCGTAAAGTTAACGGTGTTTGAGAAAACAGAGAAAAAGTAGAGAAAGGAGAAATTTTTCACCCACCTTTGGCTGACTCGAATCTCCCGCAAAATGCGGGACGGGATTAACTACCACCTTTAAATTAAATGCTCCCGAGGCTGGACTCGAACCAGCGACAGGGTGGTTAACAGCCACCTACTCTACCGACTGAGTTACTCGGGAGTATAAACTACCTAATTTTTACGTCAATATATGAAAAATTATGAGCTTGTCAAGAATATTAAACTCATTTTTCGTGTTTGGAGTGTCTGCCTTCAGGCGGACTATTGGTCACTTGGAGTATCTGCCTTTAGGCAGATCAGGTTCGGCTGAAGCCGAACACTCCAAAATCTTTTGATCCGGCTAAAGCCGGACACTCCAGAAGTCTATTTGTCCATTCGCCTCCGGAAGACATATACGAAAAGACCAACCATGAAAGCGCCCAAAAGAAATTCAGTTCCGGCCACAAGATTAGCAAAGTCGCCGACCACCTTATATTGCTGAAATCTCCACAAAGGGAAAAATCCTTTGATGCTGAAAATTAACGAAGTCCCAAAGTTTTTCAAAATTGTCCCCAATGACGTCGTACTGAATACATTCAGGCTATATTGAAAAAGTAAATTTTCATTTTGGTCAGTGGTGTGTAATCCGAGGAACATATAAATGATGCCAAATATTGAAACTAAAGCAACGGAACTTAAACCAACATTTCTTAACTTCTCTCCATATCCGCATGATAATTTTAAAATCCACAGGAAAATCCATTTAAAGAAATCTTTGGGCAATTCACAAGCTTTTCTTTTGCATTCCTGTTCCCTGAAATGAAAGATCCCGGCTTTGGCGAAGTCCCTTTTGTTGTGAAACTGTACTTTCAATTGCCGATAAATTTCACTGGTCTTGAAGAAAAATCGATGTTTCTCAAGTTTCTCATTTTCTAAAATCCAATCAATGTCGGACTCATTTAGTAGCTTATCCTTCCAGTTCCACTCTAACAAACTAAAATCCGTATTAATTAGATCAACATCTAGCAACATGCATTTTCTTAAGTCAATTTCAACAAACCTTACCTTTGTTTTAAAAGACACAAAAGCAAACTCAATCCTGTTTTTGCATTTTATGCCGTGGAACTCTATTTCACCGCGGGAGAACTGCGTAACTGAAAACCTGGTTCGTTCGCTTAAAAACTCTGATCTAAAAAAATCACTGAAGTCAGCAAGGAATTTGGTTACTGCGAAAGACGTTATTCTGCTCTCAAATTTTGTGCGTAAAAACGAGCATTGTTTGCCCGAAAATCTTGCTAATGAGAAATCTGTCAGTTTTCCAAGGAATCTGGTTTCAGTAAAAGCAGTATTCTTTCCTGAAAATTCGCTTCCTTTGAAACTATTATCTTCACCAGAGAACTCTGCATTGTCAAAGCGAACATTTTTCTTAAATTCAAATCCAGAAAAATCAACAGATGATGGAAAGAAAAACCCTTCAAAATGATAGGCGTCAGATTCTTTGTCTTCCAGTATTCTTTTTATCCCCTCATTGAATTTTTCAATATCCTTATCTTTTCTTCTCTCGTGAAAGATACAAAAACCCTCCTTTGAATCATCTACAACTTCATAAGGACATTCCCAATCTGTAATAGAGCTTTTGTATTTACATTTCTTCTTAGCCTCGTTCACCTTTTTCTTCCTCCTTCATAAAGCTAAAGCTTTATACTCCAAACATCGTAACTTTTCTTGTCAAAAAGAACGAATAGAACTTCTTTTAAATATTTTGTCTTTTTTGAGAAATTTTTGACTTGGTCGAGCATTATTTGGGCACATTTGTCAATGGGAAATCCTCCTACTCCGGTACCAAAAGCGGGAAGGGCAACGGATTTTATTTTCAATTCTTCTGCTCTTTTCAAGCTATTTAAAGTGGCATTCTTTATATATTCTTCATTAGTCACCAAATCCTGCCCCATCACTGCGGCGTGGATTACATATCTGGCTTTCAATTTTCCAGCTTTGGTAACTATCGCTTCACCAATCGGTATAGGACCTTTCTTCATCGCCTCATCCTCGATCTCTTTTCCTCCTTTTCTTTTAATTGCACCTGCCACACCCGCACCCATCCATAGGTGATTGTTAGCCGCATTTACAATGGCATCCACTTCTTGATCGGTTATGTCACCTTGGACCAGTTTTATTTTAACTTCTGATAGATTCTTTTGCATGGTTGGGCTCCGCTCACGATAAATAGGAAAATCCTCTGAAGTTTTTTGAGACGAATTTGAAAAGAATTATAATGACAAAGGCACAAAAAACTCCCAAAATTGCTCCAGCTAAAACATCGAAAGGATAATGGACGCCCACATAGATGCGTGAATACGATACCAAAATCGCCATGATAAACAAAATCACCCTGATCTTTCGATAACTATAAGAAAGCAAAGTGACACCAGTAAACATGTTCATCGCATGAGATGAGGGGAAGGAATAGGATTTAGTGCAGTTGACCAACAGATGGATATTTTCCAAAACATTACAAGGTCTGATCCTCCCCACTAAAGGCTTTATCAAATTATTACAGACCTGGTCACTTAAGGTAATTCCCAAGACTAAGAGAATGACCGCGATCCTTCCCTTTTTCTTTCCGAAAACAAATAGCAAAATCACCCCCAATCCTAAAGGGATTCGCCAATAGTCAAGATTGGTCAGAATGGGCATCAAGAAATCGAAAAATCCATTTTGCAATTTTACATTTAAGAAATAGAAAAGCGCGGTGTCGAGTTGAGTTATATTCTGCAATAAGTTGTGAAGCATTGTAGTAATTTGCTTTAGTAATTTCTTGTCTTACATAGTATTAGGTTTATCTTTTAAACCTTTTTATGAAGTTCTTTGCTTGAGCTAAATTTGGAATTCCAGCTCTGCCTCCCAACTTCCTGCATTTCATAGCGGCACAGGCATTAGCAAATTGTGCGGTCTTTTTCAAATCCCAACTTTTCAAAAGCCCGAATATGAAAGCTCCGTGAAAAACGTCCCCCGCACCAGTGGTATCGACCACTTTGACAGGAAAACCGTGCGAATGAAAAATCTGTTCACCTCTGCTCTGTAGTGAACTGCAGATACAGCCATCTTCTCCAATAGTAACCACAACAGTCTCAAATCCTGTTCCATGGATCCTGCGGATTTTCATAAGTTCTTTGCAGGCGGAGAAAGGATCGGATAATTTTGCAATGCCACAGGCAAATCTTTTTGAAACTATCAGATGATCAACCAAGGGGAAAACTGCTTCCACACCTGATCTTAAGCTCCCTACATCCAAGCTCACTTTAGCCCCAAGCTTCTTTGCCCACTTAGCCAGGAAAATATTTGCTTCTGGTTCACGTGCATCTATGTGAAGAAATCTGGTGGAGACTAAGTTTAAGAACTTAAGTTCACTTATTTTTGTATCCCCTAACCTGGTTTTATCTAATGCCACTGTCCTTTTTCCAGTGTTTTTGTCCACCCAGATGAAAGCTTTGGCAGTTTGGATCTTCTTGTCAATTATCAAATAATCTGTGTTCACCCCTTCTTTTTCTAATTGGTCTTTAACAAACTTTCCATCTGGATCATCACCGATCTTTCCCATATAAGCTACTTTTGCACCCAACTTTGCCAAGGTGACCATGGCGGTGGGAACCGGTCCGCCTCCTTGCATAGAAGATTCGATCACGTCCACTTTTTCATCCAGATCAGGATACGGATCCAGAATAGACAAATAGTCTGCCGCATTCATCCCAAAACCAATGCAGTCGAATTCAATTTTATTAGGTAAACTTAATCTGACCATGAGTCGATTCCACAAGCTCCCTTTTTACTTTTTCCAAATTCCCTTTTCTGACCTCTGCCTTCATAGTGACATTATCCTTAAAACTTCTCTCCAAAATTTTACCATCGAATTGGCGTAAGACTTGGTTCACTTTGTTTGTCCAACTTAGGGGGAATTGAAAAGAAAGAGATGCAGTGATGAACTTTTTTATTTTTTCACAATCTTCAAGCACTGCTTGAGCACTTTCTCGATATGCACGAGAAAGTCCTCCGGTGCCTAATTTCGTTCCCCCAAAATAACGGGTCACCACCACTAAAACGTTGTAAAGTTTCTCGGATTCGATGGCAGATAATATGGGACTCCCCGCGGTTCCTTTAGGCTCCCCGGCATCACTATATTTAACGATTTCCCTTTGGTCGATTTTAATCTTGTAGGCAAAGCAATGATGGGTGGCATCGAAAAATTCTTGGGAGATTTTCCTAATCCACTCCTTCGCCTCTTTTTCGGAACACACGGGAACGGCAGTAGCTATAAAGATGGAGCCCTTAATTTTGAGCTTTGACCGGGTAAGATTTTTTATAGTCAAATACTCATCAGAGGAATTGTCCCTCATTTTGTTGGATTATCTCTTGTTTTTGGTAGCAAGAACTGTTGGATTAGTCTTTCAAATCTGCTTTTGTAGATCAAGTCGAATTTGTCCATTTCGAACGGAACTAATTTCTCTGCCTTTAACCTAACCAAAGCGGCTTCTTTTCTGGCCTCACCAATAGTGAGTTTCCCGCTCTTGATTTTTTCACATAACTCGTCCACAATCCTCTGCAGTTTTTTTATTCTTTCATCGTAGTCTAAATATTCTTTCATAATTTTTTCTTAGCAAGATCAATAAATCTGGAACGTCAATCCCCACCTAAGTAGAATCTAAGACTTCAGCCTCACCTAAGGTCCCGCTAAAGCGGGACACTCCAAAATCTTTTCCGTAGATTTTAATATCTCCGAAACATCAAGTTTAAGCCTCTCTCAAGGTTCCGCTGAAGCGGAACACTCTAGAGATTTTTCATAAATAATTTAACACTAAATCTAAATCCTCCGCACCTTCTATCGGAACAGCACCCTCTTGGATCAAATCCTCCACTTTTTGAGAACCCTCTTTTCTGACAACGAATAAAGGTTTTCCCTGTTTTATGGCTATATCTACTGCATTCATGGTTCCGGAACCTTCCTCATTCAACTCTACTATAATAACGGCCTGAGACAAACCCACTACGATTCTATTTCTTGCCATCAATTGACCTACTTTGACCGGAACATTTAAATTGTATTCGGTGATTAAAGCTCCGTTTTTGGCAATCTCCTCCGCCAAAGAAAGATTTTCAGGAGGATAAATATTGTTCAAGCCTGTTCCCAAGATGGCATAGGTTTTTCCACCTTCTCTGACTGCCCCGATATGAGCGGCGGAATCAATCCCCCTGGCAAGTCCACTCACCACTACCACTTTTCTCTTCGCTAAAACCCTGCCTATCCCCACCGCCTTTTCAATTCCCTCCACGGTTGCGTGATGTGTACCTACTACTGCTAAAAATAAATCATTCCGAATCGGGAATTCCCCTTTAAAATAAAGAAGCGGTGGAGGATCATCGATCTCTTTTAAGCTTTGCGGATAGTTATCATCCAAGATGGTGGAGATGCGAATCCCCAGTTCCGCCAAGTATGAGATATGCTCCTCAATTTCAGTTATAAAATCCTTGGAGTCAAGGATTTCGTCAATTTTTTTAGAGGTCATTCGCGATAAAGACAAAAGCTCCTCCCGGGTGGCTTTATATATATTCTCTGGGGAGCCAAAAGTCATAAGAAGCTGTTGAAATGTCTTGGGACCTATCTTGGCTTTCTCCCTTAAGGCTATCACATATTCTCTATTTCCCAATCGACACCTCGAAATGTCCGAAGGATCTGAAATTTGAACTAATACAGTTGGACGCAGGCTGAAGCTCAGTTGAGTCAAATGAGCTGCGGTTACCAACATCTAAAAATGTTTATTGTGTTTGCATCAAAAAGAAAATTTCAAACATAATGGGTCTTGGCTAAAACTAAAACGAATATCTTATCCGCCTGAACTTGTCTTAAAAGCTGTATTGCCCCAAGGCGAAGCCAAAATCAAAATTCCCTTCAAGTGGAATAACATTCAAGTCAGATAGGGTTATCTTTTCAATTTCTTGATCGGATTTGAATAACCAGCCAAATCCCAACCTATCCAGAAATCTTTTTGTATTACCCCAAGTCACTTTATCTAACTGAGGCAAAAATCCCCTTAGCGGTTAAGAGGTTCAAAGCAAAAATCAAATTATCTCTATTTCTTTCAAAATCGGCAAAAAATTCTTTACTGACCGGTTTTGCGGATGGCACAATCATTTTAAGAGGATTAACATATCTCCCGTTAGCTTTGACCCTATAGTCCAGATGCGGACCGGTGGCATAGCCGGTGCTTCCCACATAACCTATTAGCTCTTTCTGATTCACCCTAACTCCGGTCCTTATCCCTTTGGCAAAGCTGGAAAGATGCCCATAGGAAGTGACAAACCCATTAGAATGCCTGATCTCGACTACTTTGCCCAGACCTTTGTTCCAGCCAGCACATATGATTACTCCGTCACCTGAGGAGACCACCGGTGTTCCCATCGGGGCGGCATAATCCACTCCCAAATGAGGACGATAGACTTTGAAGATAGGATGCAATCGACTGTAAGAAAAACCAGAGCTTATGCGGCGATAATTTAAAGGAGATTTCAAAAAGGCTTTCTTCAACGATTTGCCAGAAAGATCATAATAGTCTTTATGTCCGGTGGGATCTTGATATAACACCCCAAGATGGGCTTTGCCGGCTAAATCGTATTCAGCGGCTAAAATATCACCATATTTTACGAAATCTCCATTTTTATTATATTCTTCAAAGATCAATCGAAAACTGTCACCCTTTTGGGGTTCGGTCAAAAAATCTATGTCCCACTCGAATACCTCGGTGAGTTTCAGAATCAGCTCTGGATTTTGGCATTTCTTTATCATGGCTTCCCATAAGGAATTTTCTATTTCTCCCTCCATGGACTTGACTATGCGATTCAATTCGATTGGAACTACCTTGGCTTCGAGTTTGCCATTTTGTCCCTTCACCTCATATTTTTCTTCCATTCCTTTCTGATACTCAAAAAATAGAATCGAATCGGCGGTTGCCACTAAGCGGTAAGAATCCTTAGGCAAAGATTTCCTTAAGTTGAACACGTGGCTTAAGACTGAGGTAAGTCGATAAATTAGATGGGTGGGGACTTTTTCTTTTAGCAAAGAAAGATACAAAGATTCATCTTTGCCCAGCTCTCCTTGAAAAATACAGGCCAGGTTTATGCTATTTAGATCATGTTCTTTGGAGTCTTCTTTTTGGAGTTGGGGTTTAAAATTACTTAGCCGGGGACCCAGTTGGGTCAAAACAAAAAGAAAGATCAAAAAAGATAATATTTTTGCGATTTTTCTTTTGCCAGGCAATTTAAAGCTCATTCCTCCGCTCCTTTCCCTTGGTGTCCTCAAAATTGTCTTTATGGTTCAATCACTTAGCAAATTAGCACAAAATCAACGTGCAGTTCCCAGCCCATTTGGGCGTAAGCTCCAAAACCTGACTAAAGTCAGTGCGAATGCATCTTGAGATTAGAACAATAACAAGATTTTTGCTATCTCTAAATCTTGAGGACACTACTGTCTCTTCCGCTAATGGGGCTCCGTAAATACATCTGCGGAATATATGTAGAGTTCTGCATCTTTTTCTTTCCAGCAATTCTTATCATATACTCCGGCTTTATAGCAGAGCTCCTCCAGAAAAGTTATTCTATCCCATCCTTGTTCGGTTGCCACTTGAGGCAAAAATACTCCCTGGTGGTATCCTTTTTTGAGGAGTATTCCGTGCTTGCCGATCTCGATTTCATTTATATCCTTTATCTTTCTTAACGGAGTTAAAACCGAAATTTCGAGCTCTAATTTATCCAGCTCCTCCGGGGTAACTGGCGGAAATCGGGGGTCATGCAGGGCGGCGGCCTCGGCCATCTCTTGGACGGTGATATAAAGAGGTTTTATGGCTTCGATGTAACCGATGCATCCTCTCAATTGACCATGTTCTTTGATGGTGACAAATGCACCTCGATTCTCTTTCAAGATGGGGGCATCCACCTTGAACTCCGGAAGTTTTTCACCTTTCACTTTACACTCAATGGTTTTTCTGGCCATGTTTAAGAGAACTTCCTTATCCTCTTCTGAAAGTCCTAAATTGACTCCAACTTTTTTCTCCTCTAATTTCGTTTTCTCTTTTTTCGGATTTGCTTGGGAATCATACATCACTCCCGCCATATATCCAACCACGCTTGACCTGTCTCCAGTTACGTCTCCAGAGTTTGCATATTTTAAAACTTTAGCTTTATCTGCTCCCAAAAGTTTTGCCGCAATCATAGTTGCCACGATGGGGCTTCCTCCACAGGCTTCGCAGACACCAGAAGCAAGATCCTCAAACAACCCTTCCTGATCAAAGGCATTCACGTGGCTTATCACGATACTGTCCAAGCGCACTGCTTCTTGATATGGATGAAAGTGTGAAAGATCGGAGCTGGCTACAATTAAAGCATTCTTTCCCTCCAAAGCCTTTGCCAGGGCTTGACCCAATTCCTCACAAGTGGCATAATCCTGATCTCCGATAACAATCGGGACGAGTTTAAATTTGCCCAATACCGCCTGGAGAAAAGGAAGTTGGACTTCCAGAGAATGCTCACCCCTCGTTCCCACAAAACCGTGTCCTTTATCGGAAATGAAAATCCTCTTACTTTGACCGGCTATCTTTCCTGCCAAAGTGGTGTCCACGGGAATCGTTCCCAAAGGAGTTTCATAAGCGCCTCCGTTATATATTGAGGCGCCCGGAAAATAAGCGATGTGGCTGGGAGAGATCACTACCACGGTTTCAAATGAGAGACCCTCTAAAAGCTTGAAGGCATATGCCGCCACCTGTCCGGAATAGATGTAACCAGCATGGGGAGCAATTAGGGCTATGATTTTTCCTGGGATCGGTTCCTTCTTTGCTTTCCCGAAAAAACCAGTCAGCTGTTTAGTTAGAGCCACTGGATCATCTGTGTAAAATTGACCTCGACCTGCCGCCGCAGGCTTTCTTACTTGTCCCATTTTGAATCTTCCCTCCATCTTAGTATCCGCCTCTGCTTTGGAATTTGACTCTTTGCCACAGTTTAATACATAGAGAAAAATAAATAAAAATACAAGAATAAAAAATAGAAAATTTAAATTTTTTTTCATCTCTTCCCACCTCGATTTGGATTTAGCCAAATTCCCAACAGATTAAAAAATGCCATCTGTTTAATCCTTTCATCTGTTGGGAATACTCCTTCAAGAAAAAAGATCAGTTTGATCGCAGGCTCCTGGATTGGAGCGGGGAATTCTAAAAATCCGCTCAATCACTGAAATATCTATATCTTTCTTCTTCTTATTTTCCTCAAAGGTTTGTTCTAAGGTTCTATAAAAAACAAACTTCCAATTGTGTTTTTCTATTTGCTCTTTTAAGATGGGTTCCTGTAGACGTTTGTATAACAAACCTTCCCTTTCATCTGGTATGACAATAACTCTTTTAACCTCTAAGGTCGGGATATTTGCTCCTCTTACTATGGATTCTGTTATACCGGTTGTATTTTCTACCTCAAATTCCCAAAAGATTTTACTCTCTTTATACCATAAGCAGTCAATGTTTCTCACCCTCTCCAATCTTTCGGGTTCAATATCGGAGGCGATCAAATCTTTTTCGTCACATAAAGTTTCCAGCTTCTGGTCGTCAAAATATTCGGATTGTTCTTTGAGACCAATCCAAATTTTGTAACCCAATTTCTTACCTAAGGTAGCGATATAATAGATAAATTTGTTGTGTTCCTTTGCGCGTAAAATAACACTTTGTCTTAACCACCATTTTCCATCTGCGGTTTTCTCGGCGTATTCGTTTAGAACCTCCTTGACATTCTGAGTATGGGGGGTTAAGGCATTGGGGAAGCTGATAAAAATCTCTTGTAGCACCTCGTCAAAACTAACTTTGATTTCCCTATTCAAAACATTTATTACTGCTTTTTCCACTCTTTCTCTCAAAGGAATTTTCTCCAAATGAGGAACGCTGGCAGGATCATTCAGCCACCATTCATAACCTTTAATTTCATTCTTTTCATCTTTAACCGGAATCAAAACGAAATCTTTCTCCAGGTGCTCTTTTAAAATCTGCTCAAATTTTCGTTGTCCCGCTAAAAGAACTCCCTGTTGGTTCAAGGCTGGATAAATTCCATTCAAAATATAAGTATAAGCAGTGGGTTCACCTCTTTCGGCAATAATCCTTTTGGCGGTGCTAACCACGATTTTCTCATACTGCTCGACTCCAAAGTCGTTTGAATAATTGCTCGCCACGGTTTTTTTAGGTTTGCGAAATCTGATATAGTAGTCTCCGACTGCACTACCATAAGGCTGTAATAAACCTTTTGCAGACGCTCTGGCAGGTGGTTGATAGATTATCTTTTCCAAATTAAAGCCAGCGAAGACCGCTGCCTGAATTATCGCATTAAAAAGCCTTATATCAGTGCTGTGAAATGTGACAGTGAGATATTTCCCCGGCTTCAACACTTGGTAGATCTGTCTAAAAGAGGCTGAAAGCATTTTGTAATAATACTCGAAATCCTTTTTTTGAAATCGGTTAATCGTTATTTCATCTGCCCAGTTAAGCTCAAATTCCTCACCTTTTATATGTTCCAGCCATACCGTCCATAAGTTGCTTAACTCAAAATATTGAATGGCGCCTCCATATGGGGGGTCCGTAAATACATAGTCGACACTGTTTTTGGGAACATACTCATCTAATTCCAATACAGATTTCTGCAATAGCAAAATATTTCTACTGTCGTCAATTTGAAGAAATTTTTTCGCTTGCTTAAAAAGAGGTATTGAAGTGTTGGATTCTTGTTTACCTTTGATCAAACCTTGCCTTCCATTGACGGCGCTATCAAACAATCTCCAAACATTCGATTCCATAAAAGTGGGCGGAACCCAATAACTATGCATTGCCCAAAAAGAACTTTCCTGCCGGGTTGGGCGAACCGGGGTTAAACAGCTTGCCAAGTGGAGCATGGAGGTAAATGAAAAGAGGAAAAAATCCTTCACTAGATCATCTCTTAATAACCCAATTTGATGGAAAAGAATAGATAGAGCCAAAAGATTTCTATGAGTGAATAATTCATGAAAATATTCCCTCTTCTCCTTTTTCATGGGAAGAAGGGGCACATCCTTAGGATACCAACAAGGTATCTTCATCCGATTTATTTTCGAAACATTCAAGCGGTCATTTGGGGAAGGCTTCTTGCTTCCGCCCATTCCGCAATTTTCGCAAGCGTAAATGATCTTTTTTAGTTTCTTAGCATCCCAATGGCAACATATAATAATTGCATCTTTCTTACATTTTGGACAAGTGGTGACATAGAGATTTTGTATCTTCTCCTTCACTCTCCTCTCAATTCTTTTGAAGCTTTCCTTAATTTTTTCCAAACTGACGGGCTGGGAACTCATCTCGGTAATGAAAATAGCCATAGGGTCCAAGTCGACGGCTACTGCCTTTCGATTAAGCTTCAAGGCTTCGATTGCCGTTACTCCCGAGCCGACGAAGGGATCAAGAACAATATCCCCTTCTTTGGAATATCTTTTGATATACTCCGCCACCACGTTATGGGGTTTCCTGGCCCACCATTTGTGCATCAGATACATGGGGGTATGGGCTTTTGAAACCAAAGGATGATTTATATGCTCAACGCTTTCCATATTCAATTTTGAATATATAAAGTCTTGTGGATTTAGACAAGAGATTATAAATTGGATGGTTACTATTTTTATTAAGCTTTCTTTGATTACTTAGCGGAGGTGCGAAAGAGCCTACGTTACTCCAATACATACTTTTTATAGATTCTTATTCTATCTTCATCGTACCATTTGACCAGACAAATGTTGTGCACTTTTAATTTATATGTGGGATGATAATTCTCCAAATCTTTTTTAGCTTTTTGAAAATTATCTTGGGAGAGGTCTCCGTGGGCCAAAGTTACGTGAGGATGCCAATTTTGAGGAGAATAAAGCTTGAAGGTTTGGGAACAATATTTTCGCAATAAAGCATCAATTTTATGATGAACTCTTTGCAGGGTTTCTGTTTGGACGACCTCCCAGAAGATAACCCGTTCAGGCTTTTTAAAGGTATTTATCCCTTCGGTCCTTATGAGGAAGGGTTTCATCCGTGAAGATAGCTTTTTTAAATTTGCGTCAATTATTTTAACATCTTCGCATATCCCGCCTTGAAAACTAAGATGAGGATGCGGAAAATTTTGAATTGCCCTGGAGTTATACTCTTTTTCAAAAAGCCGCCACATCCTTTTTGCCTCTTTATAAGCATCCCCCTCCAGAATTGATACAACTCCGATTTTGATTAATTTCATCCGAATATTTCAAGGTTTGTGGTTCTATGTTAAAGTATGAATCTTCAAGGTAGAAGGGAAATCAAGGTGAATTTACAATTTTGTGCCTTTGAAATTAACAAAGGCACAGTTTCAAAATCAGACCCATACGGACGTCCCAGTCGGCACTATTTCTATGCTCTTCTTTTCCTAATTTTCTTCGCCTTTGGCTTCGTCTCCAGAGCGAGCTTTAATACTTCTTCCACGGTTTGAACAAAGATAAATTTTATTTTCTTTTTGATCTCATCGGGGATTTCCACCATATCTTTTTGATTCTTTTTAGGCAAAATTAAGGTCTCCACCCCGGCTCGGTAGGCGGCTAAAGTTTTTTCTTTGAGTCCTCCGATGGGGAGGATTTGACCTCTTAAAGTAAGCTCTCCGGTCATGGCTAATTTGGGCTTCACCGGTCTTTCGGTAAGAAGCGAGGCGATGGCGGTGGCCATGGTGACTCCGGCAGAGGGTCCATCCTTGGGAATGGCACCCGCAGGGACGTGCACATGAATATCATATTTCTCAAAGAAATCCGGGGAAATCCCCAACTTTTTAGCACTGGAGCGAATATAAGATAAGGCGGCTTGCGCAGATTCCTTCATCACCTCTCCCAGATGTCCAGTCAGGGTCAAGGATTTTTTGCCTTTCATTTTGGTGGCTTCTACGAACAATAAGTCTCCACCGGTTTCGGTCCAAGCCACTCCAGGAACCACTCCCACCTGCGGACTTCTCTCTAATACTTCCAGAAAATACTTTATCGGTCCTAAATATTGGTCAAGATTTTGAGGAGTTATCTCCACCTTTTTCTCTTCACCCGAAGCCACCACCATTTTGGCTACTTTTCTACAGATGGTGGCGATTTCCCGATCCAAGTTTCTAAGCCCTGCCTCTCGGGTGTAGTCGTTTATGATCTTTTTTGTACTCTCATCCTGAAAGCTCAAATGCTTGGGCTCCAAACCATGATTTTCCAGCTCTTTAGGAATGAGATATTTTTTGGCAATCTGAAGTTTCTCTAAATCTGTATATCCGGGTAATTCAATCACCTCCATGCGGTCCCTTAAAACTCGGGGAATCGGATCGAGGATATTAGCGGTGGTGATAAACATCACCTTAGAAAGGTCGAAGGGAACATCCAAATAGTGATCGGAGAAGGTGTGGTTTTGCTCCGGATCCAGAACCTCCAAAAGGGCCGAAGCGGGGTCGCCTCTGAAATCTTGTCCGATCTTGTCCACTTCATCCAACATAAAAACCGGATTATTGGAACCCGCCCTTCTAAGTCCTTGAATTACTCTTCCGGGAAGCGCTCCGATATAGGTTCTTCTGTGTCCTCTGATCTCAGCCTCATCATGCATGCCCCCCAAAGATATCCGATTGAATTTTCTTCCCATAGCGCGGGCGATAGACATGCCCAACGAGGTTTTTCCCACACCGGGAGGACCGACAAAACATAAGATAGGTCCTTTCATATCAGTCTTCAATTTTCTAACCGCCAAATACTCTAAAATCCTTTCCTTCACCTTCTCCAAATCATAATGATCTTCATCCAGCACCTTCTTTGCTTTTTCAATATCTAACACATCCTGGGTGCTTTTGCTCCAGGGAAGGATAGTAAGCCAGTCCAGATACGTTCGGGAAACCGTATACTCAGCGGCGGCGGGGTGCATTTTGGAAAGTCGATCTAACTCCTTTTTGGCGGCATCTAAAGCCAAAGGTGGCATCTTGGCTTCTTTTATCTTCTTTTTAAATTCATCCATCTCCGCGGTTCTCTCGTCTGCTTCGCCTAATTCTTTTTGAATGGCTTTAAGCTGTTCTCTCAATATATACTCTTTTTGGATTTTACCCATCTCGGTGGCGGCTTGAGATTGAATTCTGCGGGAAAGCTCCAACACCTCCACCTCTCGATTTATATGAAAGAGAACCTTTCTCAGTCTCTCGTTGACGTCGAAAATCTCCAAAAGCTCCTGCTTTTGAGCTACGTTTATGTTCAAATTGGAGGCGATCAAGTCCGCCAGCCTGCCGGGATCGTCGGTGTTGATGGCAGTTATTTGCAGCTCTTCAGATAAATAAGGAGCTAAATCCACCACCTTCTTCAAAAGATCCAAGATGTTTCTTATCAAAGCCTCCATTTCCACGGTTCGCTCTACTTTATCCGCGATGACTTCCACTTGAGCCACCAAATAGGGATCGGTCTTGACGAAAGTTTTTATTTTGATTCGGGATAATCCCTGCACCAGAAATCTGACGCTCCCGTCAGGGAATCTTAACATTTTTAAAATGGAGCCGGCAGTTCCCACATGATAAACATCTTCCGCAGTGGGGTGTTCTTTCTCCGCACTTCTTTGGGCGAAAAGTCCGATCACCTTTCCCCCCATCAAGGTTTCGTCGATAAGCCGGGCATATCTTTGTTCAGTTATGATCAAAGGGATGATCAAATAAGGAAAGACCACGGTTCCCTTGATGGGAAGGATGGAAAGCTCCTCCCCGATTTCCTTAATATCCTCAATCTTTTTATCATCTTCGGTAAGCAAAGTCAATCTCCTTTTTTAAAAGTCTTTTGTCTTTCGGTTATGGCTGGGGAAGCTCGTATTGAAGCTTGAACCTATGGTAATGTCCTAAAGAGAGCTTTAAAAAAGCCATTTAACGTATACATTCATACGAATTTGCGGGGCTGGGAGCCCCGCCTACGCGGGACTAAGGTGTCAATTGAATCCATAATCAAGCAGATCAATGGTGAAAGGAAACATTTAGAACATCCCGCCATATTAGAAGATTTTCAAGCTTCCAGATTCTTTGATATCCAGCTTCGAGATCTTGCCTATTCTATCTCTATTTTGACTTCTCTGGCTTTTGAGCTTTTACCTTCCCTCTTGTTGATCCGGATCTCCAGATAACCATCCTTATACTCCGCTCTAATGCTATCAGGATCTATGGATTCCGATAGATAAATGTTCCTTTCAAACATCCCATAATTTATCTCCATGTTTCGATAAAGGGTCTTATGGGCTAAAGCTTTTTCTTGCCTATCCCCCTTTATCACCAATACGTTATCTATGAGGGTGACATTCAAATCTTTCTGCTTCATCCCGGCAATCTCCACTAATACCACCACCTGATCTTCGGTCTCAAACACGTCGGTGGGAGGTCGCCATAACCTCTTGGCGGTTAAAACCGGAGAGTGTCTGATCTTATAAAAATGGTCGAATAATAAATCCATCTCCTCTTGAATCCTTCGCACATCCTTGAGAATATCTTTTTTAAAATCATCCATAGCTCACCTCACTAATCATGATCCTTAACTTCCTTAGTACCACTACTAATACAAAGGCATCTATTGGTAATACGAAGCTACCCCCTCACCCCCGCCAGAGGCGGATCCGCCTTCGGCGGACTATCCCTCTCCCCTGTGGGGAGAGGGAATTTATATGAATACCTATCTTATTGAACTAAAATAATCTTTAAATCTCTGTATAGCAATAATCTTTTTTTGAGACTTAAAAGAAACGACCAACGCTAATCTTTTTGAAAAATTAAGATTTGATCTAAAAGCCAATATTCAATTTTCTCAATACCTCCTCTACCCTTTGGTAATCTTTGGGATTTCTTTCAAGATAAGCTCGAAGTAAGGGGACTACCTCTTTGGGTTTCCCCAGTCTGAAGTAGACTGTAGCTATATTACTATAGGCTCCAAAATAATCTGGGTTTATCCGAATAGCGGTGTTAAGCAATTTGAGAGCCTCCTCATATTCGCCCAGGTCGGCGAGCAATCCTCCAAAATTACTGTATGCTACGAAATAATTAGGATCTAATTGTATTGACTTCCGATACTGCTCTCTGGCTTCTTCATTTTCTCCGATAGAGGAAAGGGCGATTCCCAAATTATTGTAACTCATGACAGAATTCGGATTCAGGTGAATCGCCTGTTTAAACATAGCTATGGCTTCTTTATACCTTCCCAATTCCAAATAGCAGTTTCCCAAGTTTATTATGTAACGTTCATTTTCTACCAAAAAGACCGCTTTTTTCCATTCCTCGATCTCCTCATTTACCGATCCTCTATCTCGATAGTATAAGGCTAAAATCTCGCGCCCGTAGGCGCTTCTTTTCACATCCAGGTCCAAGAGGGTTTTAAATCTTTCCACGGACTTGTCTTCTTGAGCATTCACCCATAGCCAGGGTAGAGTGGAAAAAAAAGCCGTGGCGGCTAAAGCCAATATCATATAATTTAAGTTCTTTATCTTGGCTTGCCTAAAATAATTAAACCCCAGATAGATCCCTAAAATGGTATAACCCAAAGCCGTGGAGGAGAAAAGATCCCAATCCCGGGCATATCCTAATTTCGGATCTAAGAGCAAAGCATACAAAAATGAAAAAAATGTGACAATTATAAAGAATATGACTATTCTATCTTTAAGGTTGACCTTCTTCAACGCAAAAAGTAAAATTAAAATCCAGAGAGCTATTCCTATCGGAGAGAGCAAAAGCTGTTCATTAATCATATCGACCAGATGAGCAAAAGAAAAAAGAGAATAGGGATCTTTGGGGCTTCCCAATAACGATATAAAATAAGAAAAAGGACCGGTTTTGGCGGGATTTTGGAGGCTCAAAATAAAAAGACCTGCCCCCACCAGCAAAATCATAAGGGTTAGGCTAAATAGGCTTTTGAAATTGAATGTTTTTTCTTCTTGGGAGGATTTAGCCATACCCAGATAAATTAAAGAAGGAAAAAGATAGAGTGCAGAAAGATGAAGGCTGATGGAGAAAAGCAAAGCCAGGCTGGGAAAAATGAGATTGCATTTCCCCTCCAAAAACCATAAAGAAAATAGAAGATAGGCTACTATCCCCACATATACCAAAGTGTAACTTTCCACATAACCGAAGAAAAGCTGAACCGATCCCATGCTAACTATGGCTACAAAGGCTAAGACCTTTTCTTTGTTCTCTTTTCCTAAAAGATTAGAAAGGCACAATGCCAAAAACACGAACAAGGCACCGGCTAAGCAACTGGACCAGACATAGGTTTGGTAGACATCTAACTTAAAAAGTCTGTAAATGGAAGCGTGTAGATAAAAATCCAAAGGCTCGGTGATTGAAAACCTTGTTCCCGCCACTATCTCGTTTCCCCTCAGAGTACCATCCCCCAAAAGATGAAGCTTGGCTTTAAAGACCCAAAACAGTATTACGCTGGCCAAACTAAAGAAAATATATTTATAGTACCTATTTATCCCTTTGAGAGTTTTCCCCACAAGATTAAAGAACCGGGCGAATGCATCATAAAATACTTTGTTTACCTTTGGAACTAAAATAAGAAAGGCTAACACAATTATTAACCCGCGAGGAATAAGAGCAACATAGGCTAATTGATTTATCCCCCATAAACGCTCCTTTGGGAAAAAAGAGGCGACCACATGAAGAAGAATCAGAAAGGCACAAACAAAGAGTATCGCTTTTTCCAGCCTGGTCATGTTAATTCTTTTGAATAAAGTTTCTGTTTTTCAAAATTCTTAAGGTTCTGCTTCTTTTTCTTTTACCATCAATTGTTTAATCAACCCTTGAACGTAATTACGGTCCTCGGCTTGCGGGTGATATTTTAAGTAAAGCTCCAGAAATTTTATGGCTTCTTTATTTTCTCCTAAATTGGCACAGACAAATCCGAGGTTCTCGTAATATAATGGATTGTCAGACTGAAGCTTTATGGCTTTCTGAAATTGTTGTTTTGCCTCTTCCAATTTTCCTAAAGCCACGTAGACTTTGCCTAAATCTGAATGGGTCAGATGATCATTTGAATCTAGGGATAGGACTTTTTCCAACTGGGAAGCCGCATCCTGGTAATTGCCCACCTCTACGTAAACTGCTCCCAAATTCTTAATGTAACGGGGCTTCTGGACTAAGGCACTCGCTTTCTTCCACTCTTCAATCTCTTTATCCTTCAGTCTGTGATTCCTGTAATAATAAGCCAGAGCCTCATGCCCCAGGGCACTTCTTTTTCCATCTAAATCTAAAAGATGGGTAAGCCTTTGCACGCCTTTTTGCTCGTCTGCGTTCACATAAATCCAGGGTAAGGTTGATATGAGCGCAGTTGAGACCAAGGCTAAAGTCACATATCTGAGGCTCTTTAACGCCGCCTCTTTCATTACATTAAGAAATAAATAGATTCCCAAAATTGTATATCCTAAGCCAGTGAAAGCAAATAGATCCCAATCCCGAGGGTATCCCAACTTGGGATCGACCAACCACGCAAAGATAAGGGCACAAATGCTTACTATCAAAAGAAAGATGATTCCTTTTTCTTTGAAATTGATCTTTTTCCAATTCCGGCTTTGGCGGGATTTCCAAAAAAACAAACCCAAAATGAACCAGATTGGAATCCCCAATGGGGAGATCAAAAGCTGGTGGTTCAAAAAATCAAGAAGATGGGAAAAAGAAAAAAGCGAATAATGGTCTTCATTTGAACCCAAAGGAGAGATCAGGAATGAACCCAAATCGGATTTCTTCGGGCTGTAATATTTCAAAATCAAAAGACCTCCGGCTACGGTCAGAAGGATTAAAATCATTTTGATAATATGGACCGGGGAAAAAATTTTGTTTTTAGTCTCCGATTGTGGGGACTTTTTTGCTACGCATAAATAGAGAACGGAAGGCAGAAGAAAAATTGCGGAAAGATGAAAGCTGAGGCTCAAAAGGAAAATAAGGCTGGGCCATAAAAATCCACATCTTCCTTTCAAATAGTATAACGAAAAAAGAATAAAAGCTCCTAAAGCCGTATACATCAATGTATAACTTTCCACATATCCGAAGAAAAGCTGATTTGCCCCCATGGTGACAAGAACCAAAAAGAGTAAGAGTTTTTCTTGTCCCTCTTTTCCAATTAGGTTGCTAAAAAGCAGAATCAAAAAGATAAACAAGACTCCACCCAAACAGCTCAAAATCGCATAGGAAGTAAAAGGATCTAACTTCAGAAGTCTTGACAGTTGAGCATGTAAATAGAAATCTAAAGGCTCGGTTAGGGAGAATTTAATCCCAGCCGTGATTTCTGCCGCCCGCAGGTTGCCATCACCCAAAAGGTAGGTCTTGATTTTAAATATCCAAAAGGGGAAAAAACTGGCTAAGCTGATTAGCACATATTTATAATATGCATTTATCTTTTTTAGACTACTTTCTGGGAGTGCGAATAATTTAGCTAAACCATCGGCTATGGACCTGTTCACAGGTGGGATTAAGATCAACAAGCCAAATACGATCAAAAGCCAGCGTAGGAAGAAGGGAATGTAATAGAGCAGATTTAATCCCCACAGCCTCTCTTTGGGGAAAAAGGAGGCGACCGCATGAGCAAGAATCAGAAAGGCGCAGGTTAAAAATGTAACCTTTTCAAGCTCGTATGAGTGCCTATGCATTTTGTCATACATTGAATCTAAAAAATATCACATCCCCATCCTGCACCACATAATCTTTCCCCTCTAATCTCAGCACTCCCTTTTCTTTTGCCTTATGGATCGAACCAAATTCCCACAGTCTATCGAAACCTATCACCTCCGCTTTGATAAATCCCCTTTCCATATCGGAATGCACAACTCCCGCGGCTTTTAGGGCTTTAGTTCCCGAAGGGATGGTCCAAGCTTTGACTTCATTCTCATTGGCGGTGAAAAATGAAATCAAGTCCAAAAGCTTGTAGGAACTACCAATTACTTTATTGACCGCCAGTTCCTCAATACCCAGATCTTCCATGAAAGCCTTTTTCTCTTTTTCCTCTAACTGACTTAGCTCCATCTCCAACTTTCCACAGACCGAACAAACCCGAACTTTTTTTCGCTTTTGAAATTCGCTCAATTCTGACTCCAGGTGATCTTTGATTTTCATCTGCTCCTCATCTGTGTTCAATATTAAAAGCATGGGCTTTTGAGAAAGAAAGCTATATCCGCGCACCAGCTTTGCTTCCTCCGGGGAGAGCTCCACCTCCCTCAAAGGGATTTCTTTATCTAAAGCCTCTTTGAATTTATGTAAAACCATAAGCTCTCTCTTATCCTCTTCGCTTTTGGATGAGGTGACGGTCTTCTCTAAATGTTTCAACCTTTTCTCTATTATATCCAAATCGATCAGGATCAGCTCCAAATCCAGGCTTTTGATATCTCTTTTAGGGTCGATCGAACCGGAGACGTGCATCACGTTTTCGTCTTTGAATAATCTAACCACATGCGCCAGCTCATCCACCTCTCTTAAGGAATGGTAGAATTCTCCCTCCGAACCCTTCTCTTTGGTCTCCTTGACCAAACCCGCAACATCGACATATTCCACCTCAGCCGGGGTGACCTTCTTAGGATTATATAATGGAGCGAGTTTATATAATCTCTCATCTGGAATCTTAACCACACCTCGATTTGCTTCTTTTACGCCTAAAGAGAACTCGCCTATTTTGGCGGAGGCGCTGGTTAGGGCATTAAAGATGGTGGTTTTTCCCACAAAGGGAAGTCCAACTATTCCGATCTTCATGACATCCTTTTTATAGCGGGATAACCTTCTCTGGAGTGTCCCGCTTTAGCGGGACTGATCAAGCTAAAGCTTGATACTCCGAAGGCGGTTCTGACACCTTACCGAATGTTTATTTGACTTATATTTTGATAAACAAAATCTGGTCTAAATTTTTGGTTTAGGCTTTTTAAGATTTCTTCATCTTTATATTTACCTGAGGTAACAAACACAGTCTTCATTCCTAACTTTTTAGCACCCCACAAATCAGAAAGGGGGTCATCACTTATCATTACACAGTCTTCAGGTTCTGCACCAAGCCTTTTTAAAATCTCACGAAAAAACGTGGGATTGGGTTTGCCAAAAACCTTTGCCTTCTTTTGACAAGAATACTCCAAAGCTTTGACCACTGCTCCTACCGAGGGTGAAAGATCGCCTTTTTCATCTTTATACAATCTATTTTCGTGAAGGGCTAATAGATATGCGTTGTTTTTCACCAAAGCGTTAGTGGCAATTTTCAATTTTTGATAATCCAAAGACGTGTCTAAGCCAACCAGCACCGTTTCTGTTTTCTCATCTTCTTTTGTCTCGATCCCATTTTCATTTAAAAGACTTTTCAATTCAGGAGTGCCTATTACAAAACAACTTTTGATCCTTTTACTCTTTAGCCAATCTAAAGCGGCGCCTACGCAGGTTACCAGATTTTTTTCTTCTAAGTTAAATCCTAAATTCTTTAATAAGCTCAAAAGGTCAATCGGTTTGTGAGTAGTGTTGTTGGAGACTAAAACAAATTTGCGATCACTTGATATTAAAGAGTTCATCCAGTTGATTGCTCCATCTATGGGGACAAGGGATTTGTCTTTGACGATGGTGCCTTCAATGTCTATTAAGTAGATATTGTTCATAATGATTGTATTTTATATCATTTTTGCTCGCTTGTCAACAATTTTTGATGGGTTTGTCAACGCAAATAGAAAATGTCATGTTTTTTGCAAATTAAAAATGTCAGTGATTTGCAGTTATTAGTTCATAATCTTTTTGTTCTATTACCGATGGTAGAAATGATTTGATTTTCTCTTTGGATATAGGTTTGTGTTTTAGCTTTTTGCCCTGATAGAAGATGTTGATGGAACCATCCAGATACTCATGTACCTCCACCTTAGCTTTGAAAAAGCTTAACCGGTATTCATTGGGCAGGATCTGAAAACTCTTTCCCTGGTAACTTATAGTATTATCCCCAGCCACCGTCCTTTCCTCCTTTAAACAGAAGATATCCTTTAAGACTAAACCTTTTGGTGAGGGCCTATAGGCAGTACCACCTTCTTTAGCCGGGCGGGAGAACATCCGATTATGTTTGGGAATAAACTTCTCCCATAGATAACGGTTGGCCTCCTCCAAGGTGGAGATGTTATGTAACCGGAGCTCCGAACAAAGCCGATCTTGAAATACCCCAAACTTCCTTTCTACCCTTCCCTTAGCCTGGGGTGAATAGGCGTAAATCATCCTTACTCCTAATTCCTCCAAAGCTCGGGCAAACTGGGTGGAAGGATATTCTCCTTTAAGTTGGTACTCCATACCCTCGTGACGGGTAGTCTTAAAGTTAGAGCCACAATCCACATACACACTCAAAGGAATACCTTTTCTCCGAATAATACCCCAGAATACCTCCATGTTCTGTCTTACCCCATCGGTTAATACAAACTTGGCTCCGGTCACATTGCTGGTAGCATCATCCACACCCCCGATCAAATAAAGCTTAGGACCTCTCCCCTCCAGCCAATCGTGATCCGAAGTGTCAAATTGAATCATCTGACCCTCCCTCTCAGAAGGTTCTCTCCACCGCCTATGCTTAGGATATCTCCTCTTTTTGACATAAGACTCTTTTCCCAACAAAATTTGCCTTACCGATTCCCGGGAAACCTTTATACCCTCATCGTCATTCAAATACTCCGTCAGATGAGTAAGGTTAAAACCTCTGTACTTAGTCTTATAAAAATGGTCTATTTTCTCCCTGATCTTCTCCGTAAGCCAACGCGGAGCGTTCTTACCTTTACTCTTATGGATTACCCCTTCGATTCCCTCCTTCTCCACCCGCCCCTTTATCCGATATATCTGCCGCTGGCTCAATCCCAAAATCCCAGCAGCCTCTCTAACCTTAAGATAACCCTCCTTTACCTCTGAAATTACCTTATACCTATGTGCCTCTTTCATCGTCAGGTTTACCACTCTCATCATCCATATGGACGATTATAACCTGACATTTCTTATTTGCAAACTACTGACATTATTATATTGCGAAGACAGAATTTTTGATGGGTTACCCGGTAGATACCAAATACAAATCATACACTTTTAGGTGACAAGAAAAAAGATAGGCAACACTTCTTGGAGACGAAATCTAAGGTGAACCTGTGACCTTTGCACCGGAGAGAGAAAAGTAAGCTCTTGACGGAACTTGTAACTCACCCCCTTTAATCCCCCTCTCTTTGAGGGTGTGTCATAATCATGTTTTGACTTTGTAGCCGTCCATATGGACGTAAGCTGTTGGAATTCAACAAATGGTTTTCGCAGACTAAAGTCTGC
>Ga0315289_10001590_pt1 | contig 35389 bp, 30 predicted proteins | sample YL17G11_40_MG_FD_203452 | JGI IMG/M metagenome (GOLD analysis project Ga0315289, IMG submission 203452) | Sediment microbial communities from Yellowstone Lake, YNP, Wyoming, USA - YL17G11_40 | ecosystem: Environmental > Aquatic > Freshwater > Lake > Sediment | place: USA: Wyoming | collected...
TGTAGACGCGATTCTGGATATCGTTCTTTATTAATGTCTCCCTCGGGGATGGTTGAAATCCCTCGCCTTGCAGGCGAAGAATAGGATGGTGTAATGTGGTCGCATGAAGCGATATCAACTGGGAGCGCACACGAAGCATGACCTGAAGGTTCATCTGGTATGGATCACGAAATATCGCAAGAAAGTATTGACGGGCGAGATTGCGGTTCGTGTGCGCGACCTGATCCGGCAGATCGCCATGGAACACGAGATAACGATATTATCGGGGAAAGTCACTTGCGACCACATTCACATCTTAGTCGCCTACCGACCCCATGTCGATGTGAGTACGATAGTCCAATGGCTGAAGGGGATTTCCTCCAGGATACTCCTTCAGGAGTATCCGCATTTGAGGAAAAAGTTTTGGGGGAGACATTTGTGGGCGAGAGGATATCTGGCGGTAACGACGGGAACGATAACGGACCAAATGGTCGAAAAGTACATTTCCGAACAGGAAGGGGAGCCGGTGATCGATGATAGTCGATTTGTAATCGACAGTCTTATAAAACCACCGCCTTCAAGGCGGTAGGTTGTTTATTTAATGCAAGTTAGTTGCGAGACGCGCAACTAGAAGTATGTTGCTCCCGAAGGGATGGCCAACCCGTTTAGAGACCCTATTCGGTTTTGCGTTACCTATGGTTCGTTTTCGAAGCTTCCGATCACGCGTGGTTCGGCGCGTTGAATCGCGCCCGACGGTCGCGTATAATACTCGGAACATGAAGGCCCTGTTCGATGAATTCCGGCGGTCTCTGAAACGGCCCGAATCCGAGGAGTGGGTCGACCTCTATATATACCGGCCGTTAGGATTTCTCGTCGTTAAAGCCGTTTATCGGACGAACATCACCCCGAACCAGCTCTCTCTTTTTTCGATGGCCCTGGGTGTTCTGGCCGGGGCGTGTTTCGGCCTGGGCCGTCCGGGAGGACTGTCGGTCGCGGCCCTCCTGCTGTTCCTTTCGATTATCGTCGATTGCAGCGACGGCCAGCTCGCTCGTCTCAAGCAGAGCGGAACGCCTCTCGGCCGCTTAATCGACGGGCTGGCCGACTATGTTGTCGGCGCGGCCATTTACCTCGGCCTCGCGGTCGGTTTCGGCCATGACTTGAAACAGATCCTCTTATGGTGGCTTCTCATCGCCGCGGCCGCGGCCAGCAACAGCTTTCATTCGCTTGTCTTCGATTACTATCGCAACCGCTATCTGGATGCGGTGAACGGCCCCGTCGCGTCCGGAGGAGACGAACTCGCGACGTTCCGTGAGGAGCTCGACCTCGCTCGAAAACAAAAGGGGACGATGTTCCGAAGGCTGTTTCTCCGGACTTATATCGGGTATTCGCTCATCCAGAAACGGTTGACGCCCGGCCGGCCCAAGTCCCGCGCGCCCCGGCCCGCGAGCGCCGAGGATTTCTTAAAAAAGAACCGCGGCGCCCTGCGCCTCTGGTCGTTGCTCGGTTCCTCAACGCAGGGGACGATTCTCATCGTCGCCGCGCTCGTCGGCCGGCTGGACATTTATTTTTGGGGGATGATCGTCGTCCGGAATGTCCTGGCCGTGGTGATGTTCGTCGTCCAGAACCGGATCGACCGCGCTCTCGCGGCCGAACCCGCCTCTTGAGTTGGAATCCGAAGAGGAGTCCTTTTATCGACCGCGGTCCGTCAGGATCGCGAGCTCTCGGGCCACGTTCTCGGAGGCCGTGTCCTTCCCCAAGCCGGCCCGGATATCGCGGAAACGCTCTTTCATGCGGTCCCTGAGGTCCGCATGTTCGAGAAGGGTCGTGGCCTCGCGGACGAGGTTTTCGGGAGTGAAGTCCCGTTGAATGAGCTCGGGGATGAGACGTTCCCGGGCGAGGATATTGACGATGCTGTAAAGGGGAGTTTTGACGAAGGGTTTTCCGACGGCATACGTGAGCGGCGAGATCCGATAAAAAGCGATGAGCGGAGTCCCCAACAAGGCCGCCTCGAGGTTCGCCGTGCCGCACGCGGACAGAGCGAGGTCGGCCGCGGCGATGGCCTCATAGGCATCCCGGCGGAAGATATCGACGCGGGGACCGCCGGGCGGAAGGAACTTCTCCACGGCGGCGGGGTCGAGGTCTTCAGCCAGGACAAGCCCGAATTGCGCCGGGACCTGCCGAGCCAGGCGTCGGACCGCTTCGGCTAGCGTCGGCATGTGAAACCGGATTTCGCTCTTCCGGCTGCCGGGAAGGAGGACGATGAATTTCTTCTCCGGGTCGAGCCGGCATTTCTCGAAGAATTCCGGTCGCGCCAAGACCGTCCGAATCCGTTCGAGAAGGGGATGACCGACAAACCGGGCCGGAATCCCGGCATCGGCATAGATTTTTTCTTCGAACGGAAAGATCAGACACATTTTCGCGACCGTTCTTTTTATTTTTTTTAGACGGGCGGGGCGCCAAGCCCAAACGGTCGGGCTGATGTAATACAGAACGGGGACGCCGAGGGCGTGGAGCCTTTTCGCCAGCCGCAGGTTGAAATCCGGGGAATCGATCAGAACGGCCGCCGCCGGCCGGCGGTTGCGGACTTCATCCTGAAGGCGGGAGAAGATCCGTCGGATTCGCGGCAGTTCTCCCAGGATCTCGAAAATGCCGACAACGGCCAGGTCCTCCACGGGGAAGAGGATCTCGACGCCTTCGGCCGCCATTTTCGTCCCGCCGACGCCGAAAAACGACGAGCCCGGACGCTGTTCGCGGAAGCGACGGACGACCGCCGCACCGTAGGTCTCCCCGGATTTCTCTCCGGCGACGATGAGAACGCGGTCCATCGTTATTTTTCGGTCTGGCCGAAGCGGGCGATCTCGGGTTTGGACTTCGCGTCCTGGCCGTAATAAAAAAGCCATTTGTCATAGGTGTCGGCGTCATTATAGAGGCGGATCGATTTTTCGGTCGATGGGCTCACCACGCCGAGGATCCTGGGATTGGGCAGCGACGCCAGGCTGTCCTGGGGGACGAGAAGGAGTTGCGATAAATTCGCAGAGGGCGTTCGGCTGCCGCCTCGCGCGAGACGGTCCTGCTGAACGATGATGTCCCATTTGCCGTTTTTTGTCATCGGGTCGGAAAAGGGGCGGCGGAGATACCGTTTTTTAACAAGTTCTTCGATCGAGCTCGGGAATTGGCCGGGATTCTTGGTTTGGTAGCGCCGGATGGCTTCGACGTATTGAAGACCCCGAAAGATGAGTTCGTCTTCGGCTTCGCGCTGAAGCTGTGTTTTCCACACCGGGACGGCGACGAGCAGGCCGATCACCAGGATGGACGCCGCGACGAGGAGCACGACGATCGTATAGCCGTCATTCCGTCTCGACATCACCACGTGTTGTACGGCGTGCCGTCCAAGCCCTTATCTTCCGATCCCGAATGGACGTCCGAAACCCCGAACTCTTTCAGGACGTCGAGCTCGTCCGGGTTCGGCTGTTCGCGGACCTCGGTCCACGTGTCGGCCTTTCCGGTGATCGGGTCGACCGGGACCTTCCGCAGGTAATTCTCGTCCACGAGCGCCTGGAGCGAGGCGGGGTATTTGCCCTTGTCGGTGTTGTACTGGTCGATGAGTTTCCGGAGCTGATAAAGCGTGTCCTTGAGAACGGACTCGCGGCTTTTGCGAATAGCATTTTGGTATTGGGGGAGGGCGAGACCGACGAGGATCCCGATCAAAGTGAAGACGATGATCATCTCGATCAGCGTGAAGCCCTGAGACCTTCGGCTCAACATGACTGGCTCCTTACCAATCCCGGTATCGCGTCCCATCGAGCGCCTTGGCCCGGCTTTTTGTATACACGTCGAACAGGTTCTGTTCGCCCCAAGATTGGGCGTCGGGGGCATCCTGGCTGGAAAGACATCCCCATTCCGTAGAATTGGTCATGGGGTCCCGGGGGACGCGGCGGAGGAATTTGATGATCCGGTCCGACCCTCCTTTTTGGTCCTTGCTCTCGGATTTGAGCTTGACGCCCTTGACGAGCGTTTCCAGGTCCGGAGGATAGCCGTCCGTGTCGGATTCGATTTCGATTTTTTTTTCGTCGGCCATCTTTTTATAGATGTCGATGGCCTCGCGCATGAGGCGAAGGCTCCGCCGGAGTTCGATTTCATGCTCCCGTTGGACGGCGATTTTAGCTAGGGGCAGGATGGCTCCCGCCAAGATGGCGAGGATCGCCGCCGTCACCAGGACTTCGGTGAGCGTGAACCCTTTCCGCGGCCCAGCGTATGTCGTCATGGTCCTCCGGCGCGGCCAGCGGCCCGGGACGCCCGGTCCTTGGGGCGGGGGACCCTGTCCGCCGCTTCAATATTTCTTGCGGTCGTGCCGATGATCGCGCGAACCTTGAGGCCTCTTTTGTTGATACCCGTCGCTTTTCCGGTCTCGGTCTCCCTCCGGGCGGCCTTCCGGGGCATGTTCCCCCTCGGGGTGGGAGTTCTCGATAAGGGCCTTCATACTCAGTTTTATCTTGTTATCGTCCTCGACGTTAAGAACCTTGACGCTGACGATCTGGCCGAGCTTGAGGACGTCGCGGACGCTCTTGACCCGGTAATGGGCGATCTCGGAGATGTGCATCAGGCCGACGAGGTTGGGCATGATCTCGACGAACGCGCCGTAGTCTTCAATCCGGACGATCTTGCCCGTATAAGTCTTTCCGACCTCCGCTTCCGCGGTGATGTCGTTGATCATCTGTTTCGCTTTTTCGGCCGCGTCCAGGTCGGTCGAGGCGATCGTGATCTTGCCGGTTTCGTCGACGTCGATCTTGGCCTTGGTCAAGGCGACGATTCTTTTGATGATTTTGCCGCCCGGCCCGATGACGTCGCCGACCTTCTCGGGGTTGATGAACAGGGTGTAGATGTGCGGGGCAAAGGGCGAGATGTCGGGCCTCGGCGCGGGCAGGGTTTCCTTCATCTTGGCCAGGACCTTGAGCCGGGCGACGCGCGCTTTAGCGAGCGTTTCCCGGACGATTTCGAGCGTGATGTGATCGATCTTGAGGTCGAGCTGGATGGCGGTGATGCCCTTCTCCGTGCCGGCCACTTTGAAATCCATGTCGCCGAAATGGTCCTCGAGGCCCGCGATGTCAGTCAAGATGGCATAGCGGTCGCCCTCCTTGACCAGGCCCATAGCGATTCCGGCGACGATCATGGATAAGGGAACGCCGGCGTCCATGAGGGACAGGACGCCGCCGCAAACCGTGGCCATCGAGGACGAACCGTTGGACTCCAGGATATCGGAGACGATACGGACCGTGTAGGGGAACGTCTCTTCGTCGGGGATGGACGGGAGGATGGCTTTTTCGGCCAGCGCGCCGTGGCCGATCTCCCTCCGTCCGGGGGCCCGGAGGAACGACACTTCGCCGACCGAGAACGGCGGGAAATTGTAATGAAGCATGAACCGTTTCTCGGTCTCTTCCCCCAGCCCATCGAGGCGCTGAACGTCCTCGGGCGTGCCGAGGGTCACCGTGGCCAGGCTCTGGGTCTCGCCCCTCGTGAACAAGGCCGAACCGTGCGTCCTTGGCAGGAGGCCGACTTCGGCCGAAATCGGCCGGATGTCGTCGAAGCCGCGGCCGTCGACGCGCTTGTGCTGGCCGAGAATGAGCTGCCGGGCGAATTTTTCCTCCAGGCGGGAGAAGAGGTCCTTGGCTTCGGCCCGCTCGTCCTCGTTTTCCTCGGGGATCTCCTTCACCAGGGCTTTGAGAACTTTATCCACGGCCTCGTCGCTCGCTTTCTTGCCGGGCACTTGAATAGCCTCGAGCAGGGCCGGGCCCACCTTCCGCTCGATTTCGGCCATTTTTTCGAGAACGATGGGCTTAGCCACGAATTCGCGCTTTTTGATATCGAGCCGCCGGAGGTGCTCTTTTTGGACGTCGATGATCCGGCGGATTTGCTCCATCGCCGCCGCGACCGCCGCGAGCATCGTGTCTTCATCCACTTCTTTTGAAGCGGCTTCGATCATACAGACGCCCTCTTCGGTCCCGACGACAAGAATGTTCAGCGGGCTGCCCTCGAGCTCCTTCGCCGTCGGGTTGACGACATAGCGGCCGTCGATCAGGCCGACTTTCACCGCGCCGATGGGTTTGGTGAACGGGATGTCCGAAAAGCAGAGCGCGGCCGAGGCGCCGATGATGCCCAAGGTGTCGGGCTCGTTTTCGAGGTCGGCGGAGAGAAGGAGGCCGACGACCTGCGTCTCGCAGAAGTAGCCTTCCGGGAAGAGCGGCCGGATGGGCCGGTCGATCAGCCGGCTGACCAGGATCTCACGCTCCGTCGGTCTGCCTTCGCGCTTGAAGAAGCCGCCCGGGATCTTGCCGGCGGCATAGTTGTTTTCCCGATAATCGACGATCAGGGGCAGGAACGGCTTGTCCTCTCGGGCTTCCTTTTTAGAAGTCGCGGTGACGAACATGATCGTGTCGCCGTAGCGGACAAGGGCGGAGCCGTCCGCCTGTTTGCCGACCTTCCCGATCTCGATGGACAGGATCCGATGATTGATTTCAAGACTGAGGGTGTGGGACATGGGTGAACTCGGGAGGATCTTACTTGCGGAGTCCGAGCTTCTGGATGAGCTTCTCGTAACGCGCGCTGTCTTCTTTTTTCAGGTACGCGAGGAGCCGTTTCCTCTGTCCGACAAGCTTCATCATGCCCGTTTGCGAATGATGGTCGTTCTTGGCGGCCGCCATATGGCGGCTCAGCTGTCCGATACGCTCGCTGAGGAGCGCGACCTGGACTTCAGCCGACCCGGTGTCGGCGGGCTGAACCCGGTTTTCGCTGATGACTTTGTCTTTTTGTTGTTTCGTCAGCATAGGTGTTTATTTTATCTCCTTTAAATCGTTGATATTCTAGCAGAAATCGAGGACCCTTGTAAATCCGAGGCCTAGGGGAAGAAGAATCGTCTTATGCGCCGAGCGTTTTTTTGCGCTGGAGGAGTTGCTTGGCGTAGCGGGATTTCAATCCGCCCTGGGAAACGCGAACCTCGTTGAGCTTGGCGTCGATTTCGCCCAGCGTCATCTTGTTGATTTTCTTATGACTCTGGGCTTTTTCGCCTTCGGCCCCTTCGGTCGGAGGCGCGGCCGCGGGCTTGGCGGTGTCTTTCTTTTCGGCCATAATCGTTATAACCTCGTTTTTATTTTCGTGGCCATCTTAGCAGAATATCGTTGGCGCGGCAAGAAGAAAAAAGACCCGAGCTTCCGGCGCAGGGGTTCCGGAGAGCCTCGCCCCTAAATAAATTGTTGTGTCTTCTCATTTTATTAAGTATATTCAGTCCGCTGTGTATGTCGTTTATTCGTTGGTTCTGGGGTTGGCTTTTCTCTTTGTCATTCCGGCCTATTTCATCAGGTTGCGGGTCCTGAAGCGCGAACCTCTCTATCTCGCCGAGCGACTCGGCTTGGACATCCGATCGCGATCGTCGAACACTCCCTGCCTCTGGATTCATGCCGTCTCCGTCGGCGAAGTCCTGTCGCTTCAACACCTGGTCCGGTCTTTGAAATCCAAGTTCCCCGGCTGGGAGATCGCGTTCTCCACCCTGACGAATACCGGTTATCGCATGGCGACTTCGAAACTCCCCGACGTCGATCACCTGTTCTTCGTCCCCTTCGACTTCGCCCGGCCTGTCCGCCGCGTTCTCAGAAGCCTCCGGCCCGACCTTCTCGTCTTGGTCGAATCCGAATTCTGGCCCCGGCTTCTTCGCGAAGCGCGACGGTCCCATGTCCCAGTGCTCGTTGTCAACGGCAGGATCTCGGAACGGACGGGGCGCCGTCTCAAGCGGCTTCGCGTCTTCGCGCGCCCTTTGCTTAAGAACGTTGATGTGTTTCTCGTCCAGAGTGCCCAGGATCGGGAGCGGCTTGAGGCCGCGGGCGTCTCCGGAGATCGCATCTCCGTGGCCGGCAACCTCAAATGCGAGACGCGGCTTCCCGCCTACGGGCCGGACGCCGTCCGTGCCTTCAAAGCCGAACTGTCGATCTCCGCGGATCAAAAGGTTCTTGTGGCGGGAAGCATTCACCCGGGCGAGGAAGAGCGGCTTGGTCGCGCTTTCCGCGATGCCCGGGCGCGAAGAACCGACCTCGTTCTTGTCCTGGCTCCACGCCATCCGGATAAATTCGTCAATGTCGAAAGGGTCTTCGGCAACGATCCTTTTGTCGTCCGCCGAAAATCCCGGCTCGAGCGCGGACAGTCCTGGGACGTGCTCATCCTGGACACTTTTGGCGAGCTCACCCGGTTTTATGCGCTCGCGGATGTGGCGTTCATCGGCGGTAGTCTGATCCCCTGGGGAGGGCAGAATCTTCTCGAGCCGGCGTATTATGGAAAGCCCATCTTTTTCGGACCGCATATGAAAAACTTCGCCGACCTTGCGGACGCGTTTGTCCGCGGCGGCGCCGCCAAGGTTGTGGAATCGGACCGCGATCTCGCGGAGATGTTTCGGATGGCGGACCTGGACGGACTGCGAAGCATGGGGGAGAGGGCCCGCGCGATGTTGACCTCGCTCCAAGGCGCTACGGACATCACCCTCGCGGCCATCGAAGGAATTCTCGGACATGGTCAAACGTATTAGAAAGCCGGCCGCCGCGGCGGTTCTTCTCGCCGTTTTCTTGTGGTGGTTGCCCGGCCCGGTCCTGGCCGTCCCCCTCCAGGAGACCGCGGCCGCGACGTCCTCGGACACGACCCATCTCGACGGCCGATACGTCGAAAAATTCGGCCTCGATTTCGGCCGGGTTATCACGTCTCCGGCGCGATGGAGCGGCGGGGAGTGGCTGACCTTTGCGGCGGTCGTCGGCGCGGGCGCGGTCGTTTATGCGTTCGACCGCGATATCTATGACGCCGTTCAAAAACAAAAGACCGAATTTTCCCGGGACGCTTCGCCCTATATTAGAATCTTCGGCAATGGGGGCTATCTCGTCGGATTGACGGCGGCCCTGTATGCCTCGGGCGAGATCTTCGGCGCGCCGGGGCTGCGGAAGACCGCGCTTCTCGGCCTCGAGAGTTTTCTCACGACTTCGGTGATCGTCCTGGCGCTGAAATTGGCGGCGGGCCGGGCCCGGCCGTACACGGGGGAGTCGTCCTCGAGCTTCCATCCGTTTTCGTTGACAACCGGATATACGTCGTTCCCGTCGGGGGATGCCGCCGGCGCCTTTTCCGTAGCGACGGTGATCGCCGACCGCACGGACAGTGTTTTCGTCGACGTCCTGGCCTACGGTTTAGCCGGCCTCGTCGCGTTTTATCGCGTCCACGACAACTTTCATTGGCCTTCGGATATCCTCCTTGGCTCCGCCTTGGGATTTGTCGTCGCTAAAAAAGTCTGCCGTTTGAACGAAGACCGGTCTGCGAATCAATTTCATGTGGCGTTCGAATGCACCGGAACGCGACAGGCCGTGACATTCTTCCTGGCTTTTTAAGATCCGGAGGTTGACGCTGTCGCCGCGTTTCATTAAGATGTTCGACGATCATGGTTAAGCCTTCGAACCTGACGCGTCGTGAATTTATGAGAAACGCGGGCCGGGCCGCCGCGTCCGTGGCCGGCTCCGGAGTCCTCCTGAAAGGATGTTCGGCACACCGGGAATATGACCTAGTCATAAAGCAAGGGCTGGTCCTAGACGGGCTGGGAGGCCCGGGCCGGGTCGCGGATGTCGGAATTCAAGGTCCCCTCGTCAAAGCGATCGGCGACATTCCCGCTTCGAAGGGCTTCCTCGAAATCGACGCCCGCGGCTTCGCCGTCGCGCCCGGTTTTATCGATGCCCACGACCATACGGGTGCCGAGCTGTTCGTCAACCCAAGGGCCGAGAGTGCCGTCCGGCAGGGCGTGACGACGCTCATCAGCGGCAATTGCGGCTCCACGCCCTTTCCGGTCGCGGACCCGGCTTATGAGGAGACGCGCGAATCCATCCGGAAGAATTTCGGCATCGAACTCGACTGGCGCGATATCCAAGGCTTTTTTGAAAGGCTCGAGCGGTCGAAAACGGCGGTGAACTATGCTACGCTCGCCGGCCATGGAAACCTCCGCGGCGCGGCGATGGGTTTTGACGACCGTCCGGCTACGGCCCCGGAACTCGAGCGGATGTGCGCGCTCGTCGACGGCCATATGGCGCAAGGGGCGTTCGGCCTTTCGAGCGGGCTCGAATACACGCCCGGAAGCTTCGCCCGGGCCGATGAACTCGTCGCTCTGGGCGCGGTCGTTGCCCGGCACGGCGGCGTTTACGCGACCCACATGCGAGACGAAGGGGATCGCCTTCTAGAATCCTTGGACGAGACGATCGACACGGCAAAAAAATCAGGGGTGAGTCTTCAGGTCTCGCATTTCAAGGTCGCCTATCCGCGCAACTGGGACAAACTCGAAGCCGCGATTGGACGGGTCGAGGCGGCAAAAGCCGCCGGCGTGGACATCCTCTGCGACCGGTACCCATACATCGCCGGGGCGACGAGCTTGGACATTAATTTCCCGGCCTGGGCCCGGGCCGGCACGACCAAGGATTTCATCGCGCGCCTCAAGGACCCCGGCCTTGAAGGACGGCTCCGTTCCTATCTTGCCGGCCGAGAAAAAGGGCTTGGTTCCTGGGACAAAGTGGTGATCTCGTCCGTCCTGACGGATAAGAATAAAAAGTTTGAAGGGATGAACATTCTCGAAGCCGGCCGCACCGCCGGGAAACCTCCGTTCGAATTCATGCGCGACCTCCTCATCGAGGAAAACAATGAGGTCGGTGTCGTCCTCTTCATGATGAAAGAAGAGAACTTGAGGCGCATCCTGGCCCATCCGTTGGTCGTTATCGGCGCGGACAGCGAAGCGCTTGCCCCGTACGGCGTCCTCGGCCGCGGCAAGCCCCACCCGAGAACGTATGGGACATTTGCCCGCGCTTTGGGACGGTACGCCCGCGACGAAAAACTCCTGCCGCTCGAGGAGATGGTCCGGAAGATGACCTCGACCACGGCCCGCAAGTTCGGCCTCGAGAGCCGCGGGGTCTTGAAACCCGGGGCGTACGCCGACGTCGTGGTCTTCGACCCGCGCACGGTTATCGACCAGGCCACGTGGAAAGACCCTCACCGCTATCCGACGGGCGTATCCCATGTCGTCGTCAACGGGACCGTCGTCATCAAGAACGGCGATCATACGGGCGCCCTCCCGGGCAGGGTCCTGCGAAAAGGACGGGCATGATCTTGGGCCGCGCCGTCGCCGTTTGTCTCGTCTGGGTCGCGGCCTTCGGCGCGGGCGGCGCCCGGCCCGAAATGCAAACGATCTCGATCCCGGGAATTCCCATGGAGCTCGTCTTCCGCGCTCTCCAACCGGGCGAGGTCCTCCTTGCCGAGATGAAAGATTCACCATCGGTCCGGCGGATTTCGGTCCGGCTCGGCGGCCGGAAATATGAGCTCGATCGTTCGACCGGGACCAGGCCGGGCGTTTTCATCGGACTCGACCTCGGGCTGAAGTCCGGCCCGCTGGTCCTGGACGTCGTCGGAGAGAAAACGGACGGGTCGGTCGAACATTATTCGGAAGAGCTGGCGGTCGCGCCCAGGGAATACTCGAAGAGATACATCCGCGTCGATGAAACGATGCTGGCCCCGCCCCCCGCGGAGAAGGAGCGGGTCAAGCGGGAACAGGACCTTCTTCAGGCCGTTCTTGGCGTGAAAACGCCCGATTGGCTGGGGACGGGTTCGTTCATTCCTCCTTTAGCTCAGGAGGCGTTTCAAAATTTCGGCCAAAACAGGATCTACAACAAAAGGGTCTCGTCAGTCCACGCCGGAGTGGACATCGCCGCGCCCTACGGGACTCCGGTCCGGGCTTCGAATTCGGGAAACGTCGTCCTGGCCAGCGACTTCTACTTAAACGGGAAAATCGTCGTCATCGACCACGGCCGCGGCGTCTTCAGCCTCTATTTCCATTGTTCGAAGCTTCTCGTAAAACGCGGCGACAGGGTCCGGAAGGGCGCGTTCATCGCCAGGGTCGGGAACACGGGGCGATCGACCGGGCCCCACCTGCACTGGGGCATCCGGATCTTCGACAGCCGCGTCGACCCCTTCTCGCTCGTCGCCCTGCCGTTGGAATGATCCCCTAAGCTTTTATTTTAAATAGGCGGTGAGCCAGCCGAGGACCGTCGCATACCACAGCTCGGCGTTCAAGGGCTTCGTCACGAAGTGGTCTTCATCGGGGAAGAACAGGAATTTTGAAGGCACGTTCATCCGCTGGAGCGAGGTGAAGAGCTGCAGCCCCTGCTCGAGCGGGACCCGAAAATCGTTGTTGCCGTGGATGACCAGGCACGGCGTCTTGAAGTTCTTCACAAAATGACTCGGCGACCATTTGGTGTATTGCTCCGGGTTCGTCCACGGGGTTCCGAGCTGCTCCCATTCGGGGAACCACAACTCCTCGGTCGAACCGTACATCGAGCGCAGGTCGAAGACCCCGTCATGCGACACGAGGCAGGCAAAGCGCGTCGTATGGCCTTCGATCCAGTCGATCATGTAGCCGCCGTAGGAAGCGCCCGCGGCCCCGACTTTCGTTCTGTCGAGATAGGGACACGCCGCCAGCAGATGGTCGAGCCCTTTCATGATGTCTTCAAAGGGGCGGCCGCCCCAGTCGCCGACGATCGCGTCCGAAAATCTCTGGCCGTAGCCGCTCGAGGCGTGGAAATTGATCATGGCCGTGACAAATCCGGCCGCGGCGAACATCTGGGCGTTCCAGCGGTAGTGGAATTCGTCTTTCCACGGGCCGTGCGGTCCGCCGTGGACGAGCAGAACGAGCGGATATTTTCCGGCGGCGTCGAACGCCGGCGGTTTGACCAACCAGCCGTGGACCTTGTCCTTGTCCGCGCCATCGAACCAGAACTCCTCGGCAGGATTCATTTGGAGCCGGGCGAGAAGGTCCTTGTTGACGTCGGTCACCTGGGTCAGCTTTTTCGAGCCGGCGTCGTAGGTCCAGATATCGGACGGCCGGTTCATCGCCTGTTTCAGGAAAACGAACGTTTTGCCGTCGGGAAGGAGGCTGACCGAGCCGAACGTCAGCCCGTCGAGGAGCTTTTCGATTTTTCCGTCGGCGAGTGTGACTTTGAACAGCGCGTTCCGCCCTTTGTCATCCGCGTCGAAATAGAGGGCGGCCCCGTCCTTCGACCACACCGTTTCGTTGACCGAATAATCCAAACCGGCGGTCAGGGAACGGGTTTTCCCGCTCGCCCGGTCACAGAGGACCAGGACCAGCTTATCGGATTCATAGCCGGGCCGGGACATGGCCCGATAGGCGAGATATTTTCCGTCGGGGGAGTAGAGCGGTTGGTTGTCGTTGGCTTTGTTCGTCGTGACCGGCCGGACCGTCCCGCCTTGGGCGGGAGTGATAAAAATGTCATTATTAGTACCGATGGCTTTCTTCAGGTCCGGGTCGATGTTGCGGACGAACGCGACCTCGGTCCCGTCGGGGGAAAACGCGTAATCCGGGTTTCCTCCGAGGTCCAGCGGCGGCGCGTCGTAGTCGCCCGGCGTCACGTCCCGGGCCGGCCCGCCTTCGGCCGGCATCACGAACAGATGGCTGCGCGTGCCGTTGTTCCAGTTATTCCAATAGCGAAAAAGGAGCGTCTCGTAAAGGCGCGCCTTGACTCGGCTTTTTTCCGCCTCGGCGGTTTTTTTCTTGTTGGCCTCGTCGTCAGGGCAATCCGGATAAACCGACGAGGTGAAGGCGAAATATTTTCCGTCAGGAGACCACATCACTCCGGACGCGCCTGTCGAGAGGTTGGAGACTTGATAAGCTTCGCCGCCGGCTGGCTCGATCATCCAGATTTGGGGCGGGCCGCCGCGCGAGGAGATGAACGCGATCCGCTTTCCGTCGGGCGACCACCGCGGGTTCAGGTCGGAGGCCGGACTCGACGTGAGCTGTCGGGATTCCCCGCCGTTCGACGGAACGATCCAGATATCGCTGTTGGCGCGGTTGGCGGCTTTGTCGATCACCGTGACGACGAAGGCGATGTGCTTTCCGTCGGGCGATGGCTGGGGGTCGGTGACGCGTTTGACCGAGATGAAATCGTCGAATGTCAGGGGCTTCTTTGCCTGGGCGAAGACCGGCCCGGCCCCGATCGCCAGGACGGCGAGCAAAATGCACGGGAAGGAAATTCTGTTTTTTTCTCTCATGAGGACTCCTCTTCGATAAATATCACCGTCCGCGATTATAGCGCAGCCTCGGCTCGGCTGCCAACGCGCGTCCGGGTCATGCGGCGGACACGGTTCGCGAACCCTACCGCGCCGCCCGGCGTTTTCATTGACAACATCCGTCGCGCTCTCTATAGTATGAGCTCGTTTTCATCATGACGGACGCAAGCACGAATCAACGGTCGGGGTCGGTCCTCGGCCAAGCCATCCGGGCGGCATATCGCCGCGGCGAGGAGGATGAAACTCTCGAGCCCCTCGTCAAAGTCGATCGGTCGGGCGCGCCCCGGGGGCGTTTCTCGCGCGGCGATGCCGTCATTTTCTACGACATCCGGGGGGAAAGGGAAATCGAGATCACGCGGAGCCTGACCGAACCGGGTTTTCCCCATTTTCGCGTTGTCGACGACCTCGGCGTCGATTTCGTGACCTTGATCGAATACGAGCCGAGTCTCCGTGTCCGGGTGGCCTATCCCAAGGAGGAGAAGATCAAGAATACGCTGGCCGAGGTCGTCTCCCGCGCCGGCCTCCGGTTGGCGAAAATCGCCGAATCGGAAAAAGCCACCCATATCGGCTTTTTCATGAACGGAAAGAACGACGCCGTTTTCCCCGGCGAGGAACGGGTCATCGTACCGTCCCCGCAGACCATCGCCAACTACGACGAACAACCCGAAATGAGCGCCGGCGAGGTCGCCGACGAGATCATTAAAAAAGCGCGCGATCCGCGTTTCCGGGTGGTCGTCGCGAATTTCGCCAACGTGGATGTCGTCGGACACATCGAAAAAAAAGAAGCGGTTCTCCGGGCCGTCGAGACCGTGGACCGCGAGCTGGGCCGGGTCGTGGCCGAAGCGGAAAAACAAGGCGCGACCCTGATCGTGACGGCCGACCACGGCACCGTCGAAGAATGGCTTTATCCCGACGGCGTGGTCAACACCGGGCACACGAAAAACCCGGTCCCGTTCGTCCTGGCGGATTTTTCCGAGCGCGACCCTTTCGTCCTCCGCCTTAGAGACGGGGGCGAACTGGCCGATGTCGCGCCGACGGTCCTGGACGTGCTGGGGATCGCGCCCCCTCCGGAAATGACCGGCCGGAGCATTCTTTGCGCCGGCGGTCGCGGTTCGCAAAAACGAACCCAAATCCTTCTCATCATCCTCGACGGATGGGGCGTCCGGGACGCCGACGCCGGAAACCTTATCGCCCAATCTCGAACGCCGAATTTCGACGCTCTTTGGGCTCGGTTTCCCCGCGCCCTCCTGCAATCCTCGGGCGAAGCCGTCGGCATGCCGGCCGGGACGGTCGGCAATTCCGAGGCCGGCCATCTCCACATCGGCGCGGGCCGCCGGATTCTCCTCGACCGGGTCCGGATCGACAACGCCATCGCGGACGGGACCTTCTTTTCGAACCCGTCGTTTCTCGAGGCCATGGGCGGGGCCAAACGGCGGGGCCGGGCCCTCCATCTTATGGGCATCGTTTCTCACTACTCTTCGCACGGCACGATTCGGCACCTTTTCGCCCTGCTCCAGGTGGCCAAAAAGGTCGGCCTCCCGGAGGTTTATATCCATGCTTTTCTCGGCCGGAGAGGGGAGAAGCCCGAAAGCGGAGCGATCTACATCGAGAAAGTCGAGGATTATTGCCGGGAGCTTGGCCTCGGCGAAGTCGTGACCGTCATCGGGCGTTACTGGTCTCTGGACCGCGAGGAGAACTGGACCCGGGTCGAGAAAGCCTATCGGGCGCTCGTCCACGGAGAGGGGCGGCCCGTCGGCAACTTTTTTGTCCGGAATTCGTAGATAGAAGAGCATGAATATCGAGCTGCAGAACATCCGCTTCAGCTACGGAAGCATCAAAGCCCTCGACGGCGTCGATTTGATGCTCGGCGCCGGGGCCTGCGGCCTGCTCGGGCCGAACGGCGCGGGCAAAAGTACCCTTCTTCGCATTCTTTTGGGTTTTCTCAAGCCGGCCGACGGCGAAGGAACGGTCCTTGGCTACGACATCCGCCATGAGCCGTTTGCGATCAGACGCCTCGTCGGCTATATGCCCGAGGACGATTGCCTCATCCCGGGAATGGATGCCGTGACGTTCACGGCCTATTTCGGCGAGCTCTCCGGAATGCCGCGCCAGGAGGCGATGAAGCGGGCTCATGACGTCCTGTTCTATGTCGGGCTCGGCGAATCCCGGTATCGCATGCTCGAGACCTATTCGGCCGGCATGAAACAGCGTCTGAAGATGGCCCAGGCCCTCGTCCACGACCCGAAGCTGCTGTTCCTCGACGAGCCGACGAGTAACCTCGACCCTCAAGGCCGGGTCGAGGTCCTGGACCTCATCAAAGACATTTCTTCAAAAAAAGACATCAACGTCCTCGTCTCTTCGCATATCCTTGGAGATATCGAGGCGACGTGTTCGCACGTCGTGATCTTGAACAAAGGCCAGGTTGCGGCCCAAGGCGAGATCGAAGCGCTGAAGGCCGTCACATACAGCCTCTACGAACTTCGGATCAAGGGCTCCGGCGACGGTTTTATCCGGGCCCTGGAAGGGCAGGGATGCCGCATCGAACCGACCGAAGACGGCCTCCTTAAAATCTATATGCCTCCCGGGTTGCCGCGGACCGCGCTGTTCACGACGGCGGAGCGGGAAAGGGTCCAAATTCGCTATTTTGTCAAAAGCCGGACTTCGCTCGAGGACCTCTTCGCGAAGACGGTCGGAGTGGATTGACGACGATGCCCATCGCGGAGCAAGGTTACGCCCACTGGACGGGAACGTTCGTCGAACGGCGATTGCCGTGGTGGCCGGTCACGCGTCTCGGGATTCGCCTCGCCTTTAAACGTAAATTTTTCAAGTTTGCGTTCGCTTTTTCGTTCCTGCCGGCGTTCATTTTTCTGGCCGGGATTTATATCTCCGAACGGATGCAGGATTTTCAATTCATGGTTCGGGGCCGGCAATCGGTGAATTTCCTGAACATCAACCCGGCGTTCTTCCGCTCCTATTTCACGGCGGACGCCCTGCTGTTCATTATGGTTATGCTCATGGTCCTCGCCGGCGCGGGCCTTATCGCCGACGACCTGAAGCAAAACGCCCTTCAACTCTACTTCGCCCGGCCGCTGCGGAAACGCGATTATATCGCGGGAAAGCTTTTCACGGCGTTCTTTTTCCTCTTGAGTCTGACCCTCGTCCCTGGCCTTCTTTTCATTCTCTTCAAGCTCATCTTCGCGGGCAGCTTCAAACTTCTGGTCGATTTTCCCTGGCTTCCGCTTTCGGTCATCGGCTATTCGTTCGCCCTGACCCTGTTTTTATCGCTCTACACCCTGCTTGTCTCTTCGCTCAGCCGGAATCGGCGTTATACGGCGATCCTGATCTTCGTCATTTATATCTTGTCGGACGTCTTTTTCGGGATCTTCTATGGGATCTTCCGGAACCCATATTTTTCGTTGTTGTCGATCAAAAGCAACCTCCAGCAGATGGGTGCGGCGATCTTTGGCGTCGCCCCGAGGTACAATATCCCCTGGGTTTATTCGTTCCTGGTCCTGGCCGCGATCGGGACCGCGTCCGGGTTCATTCTCAAGAATAAAGTCCGGGGCGTCGAGGTGATTCGGTGACGGCCGTTATCCGCGCGGACAATCTCAGCAAGTGGTACGGAAACGTCCTCGGCCTGTCCGATGTGTCCCTCGAGATCGAGGCCGGGATCACCGGTTTGCTCGGACCGAACGGCGCCGGAAAATCGACGTTCATGAAGCTGGTCACGGGACAAATGCGGCCCAGCCTCGGCCGGATCGCGATCCTCGGCCAGGACGTCTGGAACCGCTATGCCCTGTTTCGCCGGATTGGCTTCTGTCCCGAGCAGGACGCTTTCTATGAGGAGATGACCGGCTGGGAATTCCTCACGGGATTGCTCGACCTGCACGGCTTTTCCCGCGGCGAGGCCGCGTCCCGGGCTCGGCGAGCCCTCGAACTCATCGAGCTCGTCGACGCGAAGGACCGCCTGATCCGGGGCTACAGCCGCGGCATGCGGCAGCGCTTGAAAATCGCCCAGGCCATCGCCCATGACCCCGACGTCATCATCCTGGACGAGCCTTTGAACGGCCTCGATCCGCTCAGCAAGAGGAAAGTCATTCGCCTGATCAAGGACTTCAAGGAAGCCGGGAAAACGGTCCTCGTCTCGAGCCACGTCCTGCCGGAGATCGAAGCTTTGACCCGGACGATCGTGCTTCTCCATCAAGGCAAGATCTTGGCCCAAGGGGATATCCCTTATATTCGCGACTTGATCGATAAACACCCGCATATGATCGCGGTTACCTGCCGCGACCCGCGCCGGCTGGCGGCCGCCGTCGTCGGCGAATCCTCTATCCTGGATATCCGCTTCGGGCCGGACCCCGGGACGGTCGTTTTCGAGACGCGCGACCGCGACCGAGTCTTTGGTCTTTTAACGGCGCTCGCGGCCGGCAACGCGTTGGACGTCGAGGAGATCTCGTCGCCCGACGACAATCTCCAAGCCGTCTTCGATTACCTGGTGGGGAGATGAGAACGATGCGCAGCGCCATCCGCACCGTGTACTCGTTCACCGCGTTCATCGGCCGCCGGAGCCGGAAAACCCGTCTCTTCGCCCTCGTCTGCGGTCTGCCCGTCCTGGCGGCGGCGGTCATTCAGGCCGGACGCCTGTTCTTTGGGGTCACAGGCATCGACGGCCCGTCCATTTTCAGCGGCGTGATCCTGGCCTTTGACCTCCAATTCCTGATCCTCATCCTGGCCCTGTTCCACGGCACGTCCGTCTGCTCGGACGAAGTGGAGAACAAGACCCTGACCTATCTTACGACCCGTCCCGTCCCGAAACCGGCGATCATCCTCGGGAAGTACGCGGCCTATGCCGTTCTCTTGACCGTCCTCGTCGCGGCGAGCGTCCTTCTTTCGTTCGTGATCTTATCGGTCGACCGGCTGGGGGACGCTGCGGCGTGGCTTCGCATGTTCGGCAGCCTGGGTGTGCTGGCCCTTGGGCTGGGCTGCTATCTGGCGTTCTTTACCCTCGTCGGGACGTTCTTGAAGAAGTCGATCCTCTTCGGCCTCGCGTTCAGCTTCGGCTGGGAGAACATCGTCCAGTATTTTCCGGGCTCGACCCAAAAATTCACCGTCATGCATTACCTGAAATCGCTGCTCCCCGTGGGGTCTTCGGACGGGGGAGCCTTGGCGTTTCTGGTTTTTCGTCTTGAGCCCAGCCGCCCGGCCGAGGCGGTCGCCCTGCTGGCGGTCCTGACCGCGGCTTTTCTCGGCGCGGCGTGCCTGGTCTTCTCTAAAAAAGAATATCTCTTTGACGAACAGACGTGATGTTCGTCCCGATCATTTCTTGATTTCGGCCTTCTTCTCGTCCTTCTTGTCTTCGGCTTTTTTCTCCTCGCCCTTGGTTCCGGCGAGTTTTTCCTTGACCTGGGCTTCGGCCGTTTTGCTCAGCTTGTTCAAAAGCTCGTCGGGAAGGCTGGCGAAGATCCGGATATTGTCCGGCGCCGAGGTGACCTCGATCTTGTTCAGAAGTTCGCCGACCTCGGGCTTTTCCCCGGCGGCCATGCCCCCGATGGCCTTGAATCCGTTGAGCGTATCGGCCAATTTCTTGTTCTTCTCGGCGTCGCCGCCCAGCCCCTTGATTTCTAACTGGAGCGCTTTATTGGCATAGTCGAAGAAGATCGAGAGGGCGTGGATGTCGGCGAGGTCGGCCGCCATCGGGTTCTTGGCCACAATGTCTTTCATCATTTCGGGCGGGAACGCGATGACGCTCCAGGCCATGGCGTTGGTGTTGGCCGTTTTAATCAGGGCGGCGACCTTCTCGTTTTTAAGGACGCTTTCCGATTTTTTCTTGAAGACATCGATGACGGACTTGATGTCCGCCTCGTTGCCGATGGCGATCCGCGTCTCATCCAGGAAGGCGCCGAACATCGGCTTGTCTTTTTCTTCCGGGCTTGCGAACAGGACGATCCCCTCATAGGTCTGTTCGATCAGATTGGGTGTCAGCTCTTTAATTTTCGCTAGGAGCTTGGTTTTGTCGTAGACGAGGCTCACGACTCCGGCGCCCGACGCGAGGGCCTCTTCCCCGGTCCCCGTTGTGCTAAAACCGATGACGAGCGATTGGATGTCTTTCTGCGGGTCGATGCCGGTCTGCTTGATGAATTCCTGGTATTTCTGATACTCCGCGCTGTCCTTGATTGCCTTATCCACGACCTCGGTCGTGATCGCCCGATGGACGTCGATGACGACGACCCCGTTCATGGTTTTCGGAAGCACCGAAAGCAAGTCGTTCAATTTCGAGCCTCCGGCGCTCTTGCAGCCCGTCAAACCGAAGGCGACAAGGATCAGAGCCAGTCCGAGAGCGGTGCGTTTTTTCATCATATTCCTCCTCTCTTTCCTATACGAAATAAACCCGGCAATAGTTCACGGAAGCGAATATACCACATTTACGGGGAATTTGGTATAAAGGAAGACTGTCGTGGGACGCGAATCGAAGGAGGTCGAAGCCCATGCGCATGAAACGTTTCTGGATTCTCGGTCTCGTTTTGGCCGCCGCCGCGGCGTTAGGACCCGCTGTTGCCTGGAACGGACAAACGCCCGCCGCGCTCGACTTGAAAGCGCGCGCCGCCGTTTTCGACCGCTGGCTCCGCCTCCGGCTTGACATCGTCCTGCCCGAGATCATGCGGCGGGACAAGGTCGATATGTGGGTCGTCATTGGCCGCGAATACAACGAGGACCCGGTCTATTTGACGATGGTTCCGTCCTCTTCGATGTCGGCCCGGCGCTTGAGCATTCTCGTCTTCTATGACCCAGGCCAGGGCGCGGTCGAACGGTTCTCCGTCAGCCGGTACGGCCTCGGCGACTTTTACAAAGCGCTCTACGAGCCCGGGAAAGCCGATCAATGGGAGACCCTGGCCCGCCTCGTCAAGGAGCGAAATCCGCGAAAGATCGCCGTCGACGAGTCCGACGTCTTCGCTTTCGGCGACGGCCTTTCGTCCACCCATAAAGCGAAACTCGTCCAGGCCCTCGGGCCGGATTTGGCCAAGCGACTGGTTTCCGCCGAGAGGTTGGCCGTAGGCTGGCTCGAACGCCGGGTTCAAGACGAAATCGAGGTCTATCCTCAAATCGTCGGCATCGCCCACGCCATCATCGCCGAGGCTTTTTCCCGGACGGTCATCACGCCGGGCCTGACGACGACGGACGATGTCGTCTGGTGGATGCGCGAGCGGATCGCCGAACTGAAGCTCGGGACTTGGTTCCAGCCGTCGGTCTCGATCCAGCGGCCGAAATCGAGCCTGCTAAAGGACCCGGAGGTCATCCATCGCGGCGATATGCTCCATTGCGATATGGGCACTACCTATCTGGGTCTGAATACCGACACCCAGGAGCTGGCGTATGTGCTGCGCGACGGGGAAGACGACGCCCCGGCGGGCTTAAAGAACGGCCTGGCGCGGGGCAACCGGCTTCAGGACATCCTTGTTGGGGAGTTCCGGGAGACCCGGTCGGGGAACGATATCCTTGCCGCGGCGCTCAAAAAGGCGAAGGAGGAAGGCCTCAGGCCGAGCGTTTATACGCATCCTCTCGGGTTCCACGGTCACGCCGCCGGCCCGACGATCGGACTCTGGGATATGCAGGACGGAGTTCCCGGGGCCGGCGACTATCCATTATTCGCCGACACGGTCTACTCGATCGAGCTCAATGTCACGGCGGCCGTGCCGGAGTGGGGCAACCAAGACGTCCAGTTCGCGCTCGAGGAGGACGCCGTCTTCATGCGGTCGGGAACCCGTTTTCTTGACGGCCGGCAGACCAGGCTGTTGATCATAAAATGACGCTGGAACTCTACCCGCAGGACGAAAGGAAGACTGCTCATGTCCATGACGCCTTTTCAGCAGCTTATCCATAGCCGCCGGAGCATTCGCCGCTATATCCCGCAGCCGGTCGAACGCGACAAGATTTTGGCCTGTCTCGACGCGGCCCGGATAGCGCCGTCGGCAAGCAACTCCCAGACGTGGCGTTTCCTCGTCATCGACGATCCCGACCTCAAGACCCGTTTCGCCAAGGTCGCCTTTTCCGGAATATATGCCAACTGCCGTTTCGCGGCCGAGGCGCCGGTCCTCATCCTGATTACGGCCAAGCTCGATTTCGTCACCCATCAGCTGGGAAAGCAGATCCAAGGAATTCCCTTCTTTCTGATCGATATCGGGATATCCGGAGAACATCTGATTCTCCAGGCGGAGGAATTCGGACTCGGGACGTGCTGGATCGGCTGGTTCGATATGCGAAAAACGCGGAAATTCTTCAAGATTCCGCGGACCTATAAAATCGTGTCCTTGATCTCCATGGGATATTACGAGAAGCGGCCGCCGCGCGACCGGGTTCGCAAGCCGTTGGAGGAGATCGCCTGGTTCAACCGGTTCGAAGGCTGAACGGCGCAGCCCGGGCAATGACGGAAAGACAGAAAAACATGACCTTTTTCGCGATGGTCCTCGGGATCTATGCGCTGATGAATTTTTATGTTCTGCGCCGGGGCTGGCAAGCCCTCGCGGGGACGGGCACGGTCCGGATTATCGTTTTAGCCGCTTTTCTCGGCCTGGCGTCCTGCATGTTCGTCGGTCGCGTCATAGGAGCCCGGCGGCCCGGTTCCGCGGCCGAATTCGTAACCGCGGTCGGCTATGCGTATTTGGGCGCGCTTACGATCCTTCTCTGTTTAGTCGCGGCGGTCGACCTCCTCCGACTGGTCAACTTCATCGTCCGCATCTTTCCCGCGTCGTTTCAGGCCCATCGGCAACTCGCCGGCCGGGTTGGCTTTTTCGCGGTCGCCGGAATCGCCGCCGTCCTGCTTGTTCTCGGCGCGGTGCGAGCGTATCAGCCGCGCGTCCGGAACTGCGACCTAACGATTGCCAAGTCCGCCGGAAGCCTGACGTCGCTCAATTGCGTGGTCGTCTCGGACCTGCACTTCGGACCCCTCATCCGGTCCCGGTACCTGGAGAAGATCGCCGGGATGGTCCGGGCGCTGGCACCCGACTTAATTCTTCTTCCGGGAGACATCATGACGGAAGAGCTGCCGCCCGCGGAATTGGAAAGGATCATCGCCCTTTTTCGGAGCATGACTTCCACGTACGGGTCGTTTGCCGTGACCGGAAACCACGAAACGTACGGTGACCTCGTAAAGAATGTTGAACTCTTCGAGAAAGCCGGCATTCGGCTTCTCCGGGACGAAGCCGTTGACGTGGCCGGTTCGTTCATCATCGCGGGCCGGCTCGTCCGGGACGCCGTCCGGCGGGGAGAGCACCGTAAGCCCTTGGCCGAGATCCTGGCCGGAGCTGACAAGCGCCTCCCGGTCATCCTGATGGACCACCAGCCCATGGATCTTTTCGAGGCCGAGGAGGCGGGCGTCGACCTCCAGGTCTCGGGGCACACGCACGGCGGACAGATGTTTCCCTTCACTTTCATCAACAAGCTCATCTATGAGAAGGACAAAGGGCCTTATCAACGCGGCGCGACCCACTATGACATCACGGAGGGCGCCGGTTTCTGGGGGCCTCCCTTCCGGATCGGAAGCCGGAGCGAGATCGTTCGGATCAGGCTTCTTTTTAAAAACTGACGGCAATTTCGCGTTCAGGCCGGTCTCTTGCATTACTCCGGCGGGCATGTTAATTTTAAGCGAACTTGGAATAACGGGAGGGGCGATATGATATCCGGCCTATCCATCGAACCTTTTCGCGGCGATTATGAAAATCTCGAGCGCATGGCCCATCTCTCATGGCGCGAGGAATACGGGTCGGCGTCGTTTCCGAATTTTTATCGGCCGGCGTTTCTCCGCTACATGTTCGAGCGCGTCAAGCCCGGCGAACGCGACCATCTCATCGCCGCTTACCGGGGCGACGAGATCGTCGGGTTCATGGGGAACGTCCCGCAGAGATTTCATTTTCACGACCGCATTTACCCGGCGACCTACAGCTGCCTCCTGGTCATCCGGCGGGACGCGCTCCGACAAGGCTTGGCGACGGCCTTGATCGAGGACGCGCTCCGCGTCAACGACCGCTATCATTACGCGTTCTCTCTGTTCGGACTTGAGACCGGCCACCGGTCGACGAAGATGATCGAGAAATTCGTCCGCGGCGGCCGCCGGGTCGAGTGGATCAAAAAATTCCGGGTCATCGGCCGCGTCCTCGACCTTGATCGCGTCGCCGCGTCCGAAGGATTGAAGTCATGGGAACGGGCCGCGATAAAAGCTTTTGGCAGCCACCGCCCGCCCCGGCCGGAAGGGCGCGTTCAGCTTCGCGAATTCCGGCCCGGCGACCTCGACGGGAGCCTGGCCTTGCTCAACCGCTATCAGCAGTCGGTGACGCTGGCTCTCGTCTGGGACCGCGAAGGGCTGGCCTGGGAACTCTCGCATCCCGGCGTCGTCCAGACCCTCGTCTATGAAAAAGACGGACGGATCCAGGGGCTGATCAATTTTATCTATCACGACCACCTCGGAAAGACCACGGAGAAATGGGCTTGGATCCACCACCTGGCTTATCCGGACTTGACGGCGAACGAACGGCTGGATTTTATCCATGCGTTTCTGCGATACATCCGGGACGCCGGGTGTCTCGGCGCGATCGAATGGACGCGCGGATATTACCCGCAGCGGCCGTTTTACCGGGCCCGGTTTTTTCCCTATTTTCGGGCGGTCAATCTCTGCTCGTGGACGTTCGACCCGGAGCTGACCCTCGGAAAAATCAAGGACGTCTACGAGATCCAAGTCTGAAAAAAAGTCCGCTGGGAAGCGCGCCCGAGGCGAGAACGGTGAGGGACCCATGACAATCAAACACGGATGTGCGGTCGTTATCCTGATCGGGCTGACGGCCGGCGGGGCGCGCGCCGCCGACGGTTTCATCCCGCGTTTTTCTTTCGAATCGTCCGACATCGCCCTGCATCGGCTGGCCCAGCCCAATACCTATTTCGACAAGGTCGGCCGGAAGTTCGCCATCCTCGGTTTCGAGAGCGGCTCGTTCGAAGCTTGGGCGTATCCGCTGAAGATCGTGCGGAATTTCGACTTCTCGTTTCTCATCGGCTCGAGCACCCAGCCCATTCTCGGGAAAGACATCGCGCGCGAGGTCGTCGTCACGCCCGCGGCCACGACCCTGACGTATGCCTTCCAGTCGTTTACCGTCACGGCGACCTTCGTCACGGCTATAGATGATCCCGGCGCGGTCATCCTGCTGGCCGTCGATTCGACCGAACCGGTGACCGTCGTCTGCGGCTTCCTGCCTGTGCTTCAGCCGATGTGGCCCGCGGGTTTGGGCGGCCAGTATGCCTCATGGGATGACGCTCTCAAGGCGTATCTCATCTCGGAGCCGACGCGCTCAAATCACGGGTTTGTCGGTTCCCCCGCGGCCCAGGGCATCTCTTATACGCCGGCTCATATGCTTTCGGATGCGCCGAACCAGTTCAAGATCGCGGTCGACAAACCCGACGCGGCGCGGGACCGGTTCATTCCCATCATCCTTGCCGGGGGCAAGGGAAAGCGTGACGAGATCCGGGCGGTCTATGGGAAACTGGCGGCGAACCCCGAAGCCGTCTATCGCGCCGCGGCGGAACATTACCGCCGATTGCGCGCCGAGACGCTCCGGGTCAAGACGCCCGTCGCGCTTCTCGACCTGGCCTTCGAGTGGGCGAAGGTGGCGTATGACAATCTCGTCGTGAACAACCCCGACCTCGGTCTGGGGCTCGTGGCCGGACTCGGGACCTCGGGGACGGGAGGCCGGCCGGGATTCGGCTGGTTCTTCGGCGGAGACGCCTTCATGAACGCGCTCAGCCTCGACGGATACGGCGCCTTCGGGACGGTCCGGGACGCTCTCCAGTTCACCCAGAAATGGCAACGCGAAGACGGGAAGATGGCCCACGAGCTGTCCCAGGCCGCCGGCTATCTCGCTTGGTTCAAGGACTATCCCTATGCCTATATTCACGGCGACACGACGCCGTTTTATATCGCCGCCTGCTATGACTACCTCCGGATGTCGGGCGACGCGGATTTCGTGAAGCGAAGCTGGCCGACGATTAAAAAAGCCTATGATTGGTGCTTGACCACGGACGCCGACGGCGACGGGCTGATGGACAACCGGAAAGCGGGACTGGGCGCGCTCGAATTCGGCTCCCTGACGGGGATTCAAACTGACATTTTTCTTGCCGCGGCCTGGACGCGGGCCGCATATGCCATGGAGCGGCTGGCTCGCGTCGTCGGCGATCCGGCTTATGAGCGGACCGCCCGGGATCATCGGGCTAAAGCCGAGACGGCGTTGGACGCGAAATTCTGGGATGCAGCCCAGGGGCGGTATGCGTATGCCTTCAACAGCGACGGCAAAGTCGTCAACGAACTGACGCCCTGGTCGGCTGTCCCGCTCTCTTGGAGCCAAGGAACTCCGGAACGGAGCCGCCGCACCCTCGAAAAGATCAACGCGGCCGAGTTGACCACGGACTGGGGCGTGCGCATGCTCTCGAGCGCGAGCCCGTTTTTCGAACCGCTGAATTATAATTACGGGGCCGTCTGGCCGTTCCTCACCGGCTGGGTGGCGACGGCTCTCTATAAACACGGATTTGACGTTCAAGGCTACGGCCTCGTCATGGCTGCGGTCCGGCATACGTTCGACCATGGCCTCGGGATTGTGACCGAACTTTTTTCGGGACATCAGAACATCTGGCCCCAGGAGGCCGTGGCCCATCAGGGCTTTTCCTCGAGCGGCGTCGTGTTTCCGCTTGTCCGCGGATTGCTCGGCCTCGAAGGCGATGCCTTGTCCCGAGAGGTCCGCTTCGAGCCGCGGTTTCCCGCGGACTGGACGAACGTCGACGTCGAAGGATATAAGCTCGGGGATGAAATATTTTCCTTCCGTGTCCGACGGTCCGCGGAGAGCGTCAAACTCGAGGTCGGCCGGCGGACCAACGAGCCATGGACTCTTGTTTTCGCCCCGGCCCTTGGACTCGGTACGCGCGTCCGGAGCGCGACTTTAGACGGGCGGCCGGTTCGCATCCGGGCGGTCGCCGTCCCGGGGCAGCAGGATGTTCGACCCGAGGTCGAGGCGAAACTCGAAGGGAAGGCCGTTCTTGAGATTCATTTCGACCCCGCGGTCGAGATTCTTCCTCCGGCCAACGAATCCAGGACGGGCGATCCGAATCGCGGCCTGAGGATCATCCGGCAGGAATTCGCCCCTGACCGTCTCACCGTCGTTTGCGAGGGACTCGCCGGGGAAACGTACGTCCTGGGCGTCACGAACAGCACATTAGTAAAATCGGTTAACGGAGCCGTCCTGGAGCATGGGGAAATCCGGGTCGATTTCCCGGCCGGCCCGCCCGGAGGCTACGCCCGGCGGGATATCGTTCTGAACCTGAAGTAAAAAGCGGCCGAACGGACTGCTCTTCCGCCGTCTGACTTCTTTTGCAACGATTCCGCCGTCCCTGGGATTCCAATCAAGTGGGGTGGACTTATGTTAAAATAATCCGCTAGGAGTCGAAGATCCGCGACGATAGGTCTGAATATATCCGGAAAGCCGTCATTTTTCTTCTTTCAGCTGCCTTCCATATCGGTCTGTTCCAAGTCGTTCTTCACGTCAAATATTCCTACAAGGTCTTCACGTATGAGACGAAAGGCACGTCCGCGTTTCTCGTTCCTAAAGAGGTCTTTCCCGGGCCGGAATATCGAAAACCCTCCGCGTCCGCGCCGAAACCCAAAGAACCGCCGGTCATCAAGCCGGCCCGCGAAGGAGTCGGAGGCCGAGGTGGGTCCGGAGGAGGAGGCGGGCAAGCCCCCGAGCAAAAACCCGGCATCGGGGCGCCGCAGCGGACGGGCGAGGTCCCGGCGGAAGCGAAGGGCCAGCTTCCGGCCCAAGCCGGAATCCAGGAAGGCCCGCCCGTCGCGCCGTCGGCGGGCTTCCGGCTAGTCTATCCGAAGGGAGCTCACCTCAATTTGGCCAGGGTTCCGGAGAATCCGGTCGAGCGGCTCATAAGTCCGAACAGGTATGTCCCGCTCCCGGACATCGGCGTCGCGTCGCTTTTGCGCCCGGGCGGGGCGCGCCCCAGGCCGGGCGGGGCGCGCCCCGGGCCGGGAGGCCGCGGCGGGACAGGCGTAGCCACCGGAGAAAAAGGAACGGGAGGCGGAGCCGCCGAGCCCGAGAACGTCATCCGATATGATTTCACCCCATGGGCCAACGACATCGTCAACAAAATCCAGAGCCAATGGTCGGTCGCCCAATCGGAAAACGCCGGCTGGAAAGGAGAGGTCGGGGTCAACGTCATCATCAAGAAAAACGGGGAGCTCCTGGCCGCGGAGATCGCGAAGAGCTCGAATATCGACATTTTCGACGAGGCCGCCCTCCGGGCCCTCCGGTTGTGCGCGCCATTCCCGCCCCTGCCGCCGGATTTTCCCGCCGACCGGCTCGAAATGTATTTCGTATTTCAGTATGGCTATCGGTAAGAAGCTAGCAGTTTTAGCCGCGGTCCTGATCCTCGGCGCCGGGTCGCTTCAAGCCCAATGGCGGGCGGATATCGCCGGGCTATTTGCCAAAGGCCGGGATTACAAGGCGATCGCGGGCGCCCTTTTCGCCAACTACGGAACGCTCGAAACCATGCTGGACCGGTCGGATGCCGCCGGGATTCTGTCGTTTTGTTATAACAAGCTTGGTGACACGAACGAGGAAACGCGCTGGGTCGTCGAGTATTTCGAGGTCGACCGCCAGCAGGATTCCGGTTTCGCTTTCCTGGACCTCGTGAGTCAGGTCGACGTCATCGGGTTCCTGAACACCTGGAAAAGCCGCTATCCGTTTGTGAGCGCGATTTCGCTTGTCAAAGGCATCGGCGATCAAACGATCATGCCCGCGGGCATTTTGCCGCTCGTCATCGAAATCTCCCGCGAGGCACTCTATAAGTTCATGAGCGGGACCGCCGTTCTCGAAGGCGGTCAGTTCCAGCCCGGGTTCAATGTCATCGCCCTGGACGCCAACGAGCTCTTCTTGAACACGGGGACGCGCGTTTATACGCTGGACATCAAGTCCGGGGGGCTGACCTTAAAAAAGGAAATCACGCTCGACATCCAGGTCACAGCATCAATGCGGCCCCCTCAGCCGGCGCCGAAGCCTGGGCAGCTTCGCGAATATACGCTCTCGATGTATATCGGTGGCGAGCTCGTTCTGACGAGCAAAAAGACCGAGAACCCTGCGGCATGGGCGATGAACCTCAAGCCCAGCAACATCCCGGCCGGCTTTAAGCCCGATTGGGTCTTGCATCGGAATGAGCCGAATCCCATGAACTCCGTTTCGATTATCCAGGCCTTGGCGATGGTCTATTCGCTCCTCAAGGACCTCTTCAAGAAGAAAGGGAAGACGAACGTCGAGCCGCCGAAAATCGAGACCGTCCAAACCCTCGATTTGACCTTTCACCAGAAGAACGTCGCGGGCGAAGACCGCGAGACCAAGGTTTCGGTCAAGCTGTTGACGAAGAACCTGCCCTATGTCCTGACCGTGCCGTAGCTTCCGGTCAGGCGCGTCGAAGGGTTTTCAAGACCTTATCCACCCGGGCCAAGGCCGCGCGGAGCGTGGCCGGCTTCGCGCCGAATCCGATTCGGAGGTGGCGGTCCATCTCGAACAGGTCGCCCGGGATGAGAAATACGCTCTGCTTCCGGATGATCCGCTCCGCGAGCCTGGTTGAATTCAGGTCGAAGCTGTAACGGACGAAGGCGATCGCACCGGCCTTCGGCGGGATGACGCTGAACGCCTCCCCGTGGTCTTTTAGCCAAGCTTCGAGGATCGGATAATGGCCGCGCAGGATGGATCGCGTCCTCTGGAGAATGCGTTCGCGGACCGGAGGCGAGAGCGCGATTTCGGCCAGCTTATCGCTTAAGACGCTCGGGCAAATGACTGTATAATCATGATACGGCCAGACCGTCTTGATAAAGGCGAGAGGCGCCGCGATCCAGCCGATCCGCAACCCGGCCAAGCCGAAAGCCTTGGAGAGCCCGTTAACGCAGATGACCTTGTTGTACCGGCCCCAAAAGCTCGGCGTTCGTCCGCCGACCCGCTCGGCCCCCTGATAGACTTCATCGGCCAGAATCCACGCCCCGGCTTTTCGCGCGATCCGGAGGATCTCGCCCATCTCGCTTTCGTCAAGGACCGCGCCGGTGGGATTGCTCGGGTTCGTCAGGACGATGAGCTTCGTTCTTTTCGTCACGGCCCGGCCGAGCTCTTCGAGGTCGGGCGCCCAGCCGCGGTCTTCCCGCAGCCGGAACGTCTTGACCTTGGCGCCGAAGCCGCGGAGAAGCCCTTCCATCTGCATATAATTCGGCATTTCGAAGACGACCTCGTCGCCGGGTTCGATCATTCGCCACATCAGAAGGAAATTGGCTTCCGTAGACCCGACCGTGACGAGAATCTGGTCGTGGTCGATGCCCGGGTAATAAGCCGCGATGGCCTTTCTCAGTCCCGGGGTGCCGTTGCTTTGGCTGTAGCCGAGGCCGAGCCGGAGGATCGAACGAAGCGTCTTGCGGTCGACATACTCCTCGATCGAAATCGGATGAACGCCGCTTTCCGCCAGGTTGAAGCGGACGACGTTTTCCCATGTGGATTGCATGCGTTCGAGCTTGAAGACATCGACCTTCATCGGGGCCTCGTTAGATGTCGACCTTCATCACGCCTTTGAAAGCGAAACCGAAGAAGATGGACAGGCCGAAAAAGGCGATCAGCCAATGGATGTTCAGGCCGAAAAGCCGGAGCTTCTGGGACGGATACACGATCTCGACGGACGCGACCGGCGTTCCTCTAGGCACGGGCGCTTCACCGGGATAGGCCACCTGGTCGAGAAAAAACCGCCCCGGCTTGACGACAGGGACTTTCGCCAGGCGGTCCGGCCCGACGACGAGCGGGAACAAAAACTCCGTCCGTCCCGATCGAAAGAGGAGGGGATAGCGGCCGGACGATTCGGCGCTAAGCCGCCAGTCGATTTCCCGGGTCTCCGCGATATGGATCGGCGGGGTTTCGAGAACGACGCCCGGCGGGACTTGGAGAGTGATGTCCATCTCTTCCGGTTTGGTCGTGTCCGTGAATCGGACTTTGAGAAGAGCGCTTTCCCCCGGGGTCAAAGCCCGGACGCCGAATCGTAAGTTGAGCTGGAACAAGATGAGCATGACCGGAACAATCATGACCAGCATCGGACGGAGCGCATGGGCGATGTATCGGACGTTGGCGGCCAGAACACGGCCTTGGGCTTTCAAAGACTGGCCGAGGTTGTCTTTGTATAACCGGATTTCAAGGAGATGGGCCTTGATCAGCGTCTTCGTCCTCCGGATGCCGTCCTGGTTCGAGGTCCAGCGAAAAACGACGAGCATAAGCAGCCCGGTCAAAAAAGAGATGACGACCATCGCCAAGACCGGGCCGATCAGGCCGAGCGGCAGAAAAAGCCCGTCGAAGACCTTGTCGAGGACGGAATTCACGGCCCACATCGGGGTTACGAAATATATCCCAGCCCTTTCAATTTTTTCTTGATGTCCTCTTCGGAATCCGAATCCTCGAACTTGGCGACCTCCTTTTCGAGGACGTGCGTTATGAATTCCTCGACCGAGGAGTATCCGGAGAGCGAAGCATATTTCTTGAGCTTGGCGATCAGGTCCTTGTCCAACTTGATTTTTTCGTTAGCCATGATTCACCTCTTCAAAAAATCGTCTTTCCCCTCATCTCCCGGGGCCGTTCGATCCCGTAGATGTCCAGGATCGTCGCCGTCACGTCAAAAAGGGCGGGGGAAACGGCGGCGATAGGCCTGTTCGCCAGAACGATGCCCGGTATGACCTCGGCCGCTCCCATATGGTCGCCGCTCCATTTCAACGTATTGACTTCCAGAACGTCCTTCGGGACCCGACCGAGCGGCGATTTGTTCGAGATCCGGAAGCCCCGGTTGAAGCCCAGGACGATATCGGGGGCGTGGCCGAGCTGAGACCCGGAATAGATGTCCTTGGCGATATAGGCTCGGAGAAGGACGTTTTCCCCGGACTTCGGGTCTTTGAACGCCTCGAGCTTGCGGGCGATTTCCCGGACCAGGTCGTCGTTCTCGGCTCCCGCGGCGACGATCCCTTCGGCTTCGCGGCCGACCCGATTGACATAGAGGCCGTTGAGTCCCAAGCCATAAGCTTTTGTCCGAGTCCAGTCCGTGCCGGCGAAGGCGAGGTCCAGGTCTTCCTCCCGGAATTCGTTGCGGAGCCGAAGATAGCCGTTCTGCCGGAGCCAGGTGTTGGGGTTGAAACCCTGGTAGAATGGGTTAAAGCCGTGGTCGGACATGACCACAACGACCGTATCCTTGTCGACGCGGCCCAGGACATGATCGAGAATGCGGTCGGCTTCTCCATAGGTTTTTTCGATCACGTTACCGAAGGTCTTCGCCAGGGTCGCGTGATACGCCGGATGTTTGTCGTCGAACAACCGCCAAAACATGTGCTGTCGCTGGTCCGTACTCGAGATGTAATAGAACAGAAGGCCGGAGTCAAAGCGCCCGAGCTCGTACTCGAGGATCGCTTTGCTTTCGGCCAGGATCAGGTCGTCCTGGCGGAGAAATTCCGCCTCGTCCAGGACATCGTTTTCGAGAGCGCTGGTATCGGCCGGAAGGCCTTTGGTGAAGAAGGGGCCGAACTTGCGGGCCAGCTCTTCGGCGTAAGACCCCGGCGTCGAGATCGGCAGGGCGGGGTCGGCCGGGTCGATGTTGATGGCGGAGACATAGAGCTTGAACTGGGGCCGGATCTGCTTGAGATGGAACAAGCAGATGCCGCTCACGCTCTTGGTCGGCATGAGAGGGAAGCGGACGCGCTTCCAGCCGCTCCATTCATGTTCGTTGAGGAGGAACTCCTGGCCCTGGAGGACGACCTTGGCCACAGGATTGCGGGGGTCGACATGAACCGTGAAGTCGATGACGGCGTCGGGCCGGTCCTTCAGGAAGGTATTTTTCGGGCCGAGGAGCTGGGCGTCGACCCGGTTGTCGACGACGAAGACCTGCTGCGTCCGGACCCCGCCGATGTCCTCGTTGATGTCCTGGGGCTCGGTCGTGTAATAGCTGCATGTGCCGTAGGAGCCGATCAGGTCGGGCGTGCCCATGCCCGAGAGGGCTTTTTGTTTTGTCGGCAAGGGCGGATAGTTGGCCGGCATTTTAAAAACAGTGGCGGGGATCCCATGGTCTTCGAGGATCTGCCAAAAGGCGCGCCCCCGGATCATGTTCCGGACATCTCCTCCCTTGACGGGAAGGACATATTTTCCCAACCGGAAGGTCTTGGTGGCTTCGGCCGTTTCCGAGGCCGAGAAGACGGGAACGTAGGTTTTCGGGTCGCGATGGATGAAATCGAAGATTCCGTGCCCGCCGGGGTCCATCCCGGTGATGAAGTTCGACCAGGCGACGGGGCTTTGCGGGGGGATGCTCGTTCCGAGAGGCTTGAATCCTCCTTGGCCGGCCAATTTCTTAAATGCCGGAAGCTTTCCTTCGTTCATCCACATTGTTACGAGCCGGGGGTCCATCCCGTCGAAGCCGAGGACGATGACTTTTTTCGCGGCGGATTTACCACCGTAAGCCCCGGTAACGAGTCTCGAACGCGTTCCGACGGCGAAAAGAGACGCCGCGCCCAGCCCGGTTTTCATGAAATCCCTGCGGTTCATGAGGCCGGTCCTTTCGGGGCGGCCTTCGGAGGCTTGATCACCATCGACCGGCCGTCCATATGCGGGGGAGGCTGAACGCCGAACAGATCCAGAATGGTCGGAGCGAGGTCCATGATCGAGGGTGACGGCGCGGCGATCGCCCGGCTCGAAAATAGGACGCCCGGAACGCTCGGCGGGTCGATGCAATGATCGCCGCTCCAGGCTTTCGTATTGTCGTCGAAAACGATGTCGGTCACTTTTCCGGTGACCCCGTCCCAGGAGGCCCGGTATCCCGGAGCATACCCGAGAATGAGGTCGGGGGCGTTATCGCGATACGGCCCTCGATAGATGTCGTCGCGGTCATAGACGTCGTCGATGGCCGCTATCCCCGCAGCATCGTCCTTGAGGTTCGTCAGCCTTTTTTTCAGCTCCACGCGAAGGGCGTTTGCCGCGCCGCCGGCGGCCACGGTCCCCTGAGCTTCCCGCCCTTTTTGGTTAACATAAAGCCCGCCCAACCCGAGCGCGTACGCTTTTGTCCGGCTCCAATCCACGTCCTTGAACCATTCGTCGCTGGCGACCGCGCCGGCTTTCAAGGCCAGATAACCGTTTTGATAAAGCCAGGAATTAAGGTTGACGCCGCGTCGGAACGGCTTGAACCCGTGGTCGGACATCACGAAGAGGACGCCCTTCCGAGCCATGGCCTTCCGGACCCGGCCGACCATCTCGTCCATTTTAACGAACAGGTCCTCGATGACGTCCGGGCCCATCTCGGCCGGGCCGTTGCGGAGCGCGGGGTGGCCGTTGTCCAGATATCGCCAGAACATGTGCGAAATGCTGTCGGTCGTTTCGAAGACGCAGACGACGAGGCCGCGCGGCGTCTTGCCGAGGGCGTTGAAAAGCATCGCCTCCCATTCTTTATGGTTGGCGTAGGTCAGCTCAAGAAACGCCCGCTCGCTGAGTGCGCCTTCGTTGAGAGCCCAAGTGTCGTTGGCCTCGCCCAGGGTGATAAAACGGCCGAGGAGCTTGGCGAGATAAGACGCGTAAATGAACGGATTCGAAATCGGAAGGGCGGGCTTTTCCGGGTCAATGTTGAGCGGCGTGACGTACATCTCGAATTGAGGGGAGACCTGCGAGATATAAAACTTACAGATGGCCTTGATCTTCGTGCCGAGCCCGGGCTTGAAGGTGACCTGGACCCAGGGGGAAAACGTGTTTATCGGAAGAGTGAATTTCTGGCCCGATACTTCGACCGTCGCTTTTCCGGCGCCCGGGTCGATCGCGATGACCATCGGCAGCCGCAGCTCTACGGGTCTTTTGAGCATCGTGTTCTCGGGACCCGAGAGATAGGTCTCGACCCGGCCGTCCCGGACTTCGACCGAAATCGCGAGCCCCCCTTCACGCTTCAGGACCTTGGCCGCGTCGGACGTATAAAACGAGAACGTTCCCTGGCTGCCTTTGAGGTCGGGCGTGCACATGCCCGACAGCAGGTGGCCCCTGAAGCGTTCGGGCGGGAACGTGATGGGCACGCGTAGCACCGTGCTGAATATGCCTTTGTCCCCCAGGATCTTCCAGAACGGGACGCTCTTGCGCATTCCGCGGATCTCGGGCTTTCCGAGTGGAATTCGATATTTTCCGAAGGAAAGCGTCTTTTTCGGTTTTCCGATATG
>Ga0315289_10001591_pt1 | contig 35368 bp, 30 predicted proteins | sample YL17G11_40_MG_FD_203452 | JGI IMG/M metagenome (GOLD analysis project Ga0315289, IMG submission 203452) | Sediment microbial communities from Yellowstone Lake, YNP, Wyoming, USA - YL17G11_40 | ecosystem: Environmental > Aquatic > Freshwater > Lake > Sediment | place: USA: Wyoming | collected...
AACGCCATTTTGATCGCAGTAAACAATCGGTGTTGGAGTCGGAGTGTGAGTAGGACTACTGTAAGAGCCACTAGTAAATATTTGTGCCGGGGAAGGCTGAATAACTGGTGTCGGCGTTGGCGTCGGAGTGGGAGATGAAAGCGGCGTTAGCCCGGGCGTCGGCAAAACACTATTTGTCGAAACTGGCTGGGGCGCAGGAATGGGCAAGAGTTTAAAAACCACCTTAGCCGCGGTTTCAACATAAAAAGGGGTTGGCGTGGAGTTAATTTCCGGGGTGGCAGAAGCAAAACTCGATGCTGTCAATATTTGAGGAACCATTGAAGCTGTCGGAGATGGAGTGACAACTGCTAAATTTTGATTTTTACTATTGAACAAGTCGCTAAAAAAATCTTTCGCACTATTTACCAAATCCCCTAAGGCAGTCCGTTTCATTTCGCTAACAAATGATGGATTATTTTTATCTTTTTCTACTTCTTGAAAAAATAAATGAACGACGCCGGCACCGTAACTAACTGTTAGATGAGAAAGATGGGACCAGTAGTCTTGATGAATTAAATTATCATCGATACTAATATTAAATTTTGTAGAAAGAAGGGCGGAATTATTACCACTCTTCCCTGCTAATAAATATTCTCCGACAGAATCTTTATGCAAACAATAAAAAGACCCTTTGATCATTTTAACATTAATGGGGTCGCATTCGGGAAGGTTATATCCGCTTTGTATTCCTATAGTGTCTTTGCTATAAAAATTTTTATTAGTGTAAATAGCAAAGCTATCAAAATAATCGTTTAGTGTATTAAATTGTGACGGTTGACCAATCGCCGCAATATGAATATTGGCCGGAGTAAAACTGCTCGCCCATTGTTCATAAGGATCGCCGGTTAAATGGTGGTCGTTTCTGGTGTGCGCCGGCACAGCCATATCTTCCAATAAATGCAAAATATGACCCAAGTTTTCAAATGCCGATTTTTTGTCGCCGCTAATATATTCGTAAATAGCCTTATCCCAAGTATGAGTCGTGGCGATGTCAATCGAATTTTTAGTTAAACGGGCATAAGGATTTAAGGCGGCATTATGATAAAATTCGCCCAAAAAATTGGCTTGCGCCGAAGAATTTTGCGCCCATTCTTTGGCAGATTTAATAAATGGCTTCAAAACACCTATAAATGGCGCCAATGCTTCAGCTTGCCGGCTATTTAAGCCCTGCTGATAAACCGGGTCGTAAAAATGATTAATGGTACGGACAGCGGGTTCATCTTCTCTGGTACTGCCAGTCATCGCCGCATTCATTTCATCGGCGCTAATATTCGGCTGATAAAAATTGTTATAAAATTTAATAATTTCCTGTGTTAGAGCTGGATGGGTGGTAATATTATCATAAGCCGAAACTTTAGCACAGGCCCCAAAAAATAGGGTTATAATTATAAATAAAAATGTGGTTAAGTTTTTTAGAAAAAGCTTGAACATAAATGAACCTGCGTAAATAAATTTGTGATTGCTAAATTGATTTTAAAAACCCTCTATCTTCCAAACCTGAGAATATCTATTAAATTGCATAAAGATGGTATGTTCAACAAGTGTTCTATCGCTATTCCATGTAACGAATTGAAAACTATTGGTTCCTGCTAAATCTTTAGGAGATTTTTCAGCATTTTTTAATATTTGTAATATCTCACTTAACCGGCCATCATTTATTAGTTTCTTTAAATTATCGCTTAGTTCTTTTCTGCTCAGATTATCATCCAAAGCAAAGTACTTACTGGCCAAATCAATGTCGCCCTTTTCTAGAGCCACAACAAACATATCCAGAGTTTCCTGGGGAGTTTTGCCGCCATAGGTATCTTCGGCCAATGTTTTATAGTATTGATCCAGAAATTCATTGTATTGCTGAATCGCTTCATGGGCTTTCCTGGAAGTATTCCAATCATCATAAAGCCCCTTCAACATCTTATATCCGCCCACATACAAAAATAAGCCAAAGAGAATAACTAGAATGGCAAGAATAACAATAAAAACTGTCTTTTTTCTCTTTGGCTTACTTGTTTGATTGTTTAAATTATCCATAAATGATTTTGGTTTATTGCTTCTATTTTAGAAACTTTTAGATGGGGTGTCAAATATCCAAAAATTCACTGGCTAAAAATGCAGCCGCAGTATTTTTGGTGATAAAAGTCGTATTTTTTCGCCGCTTTGCGGCCCTTTTGCCATATCTCTTTTTTGCTCTGCCCCAAATCGCTAGAGGTCAAAAAATTTAAGCCAAATTCTTTGGCAATTTGCAGGCCCAAATCATTAACAATTTTTTCATTTTTATGCGGACTGATTGCCAAGGTCGTAGCAAAATATTCAAACCCCCTATTCTTCGCCAATTCCGCGGTTTTCCGCAGACGCATTTCAAAACAAACCGGGCAGCGCCTGCCCCCTTCCGGCTCATTTTCTAATCCCTTAACTCTTTCAAACCAATTTTTTGAATCGTATTCTCCTTCTTGAAATTCAAAACCATAAATTTCCGCCAGTTTCTTTGCAGATTCCAGGCGTTTTTTATATTCTTCTTCGGGATGAACGTTGGGGTTATAAAAATAAATTAAAATTTCGCTGAATCGCCCTTTCAGCAACTCGCAAAGATAGACGCCGCAAACCGCGCAGCAAGTATGCAAAACTAATTTTTTATTCATATTTTTTTAATTCATACCGCCACGGTATGAATTAAAAGAAAACTATAAATTGAAAGAAAACAATCAAAAAATTCTAAAAATCAAGCGGAGTTGAATAAATTATAATTGATTACTCTTAATCAGCCGCCTAATATCCTGCATTAAACCCAAATAAAATTTGAGATTATGGATTGTCGCCAAACGATAATAAAGCATTTCTTTGGTTTTATATAAATGGTGGAGATAGGCGCGGCTGAAATTTCGGCAAGTATAGCAATCGCAATTTTTGTCTATTGCTGAAAAATCTTTGGCGTATTTGCTCTGACCAATAGAAACGGTCTTATAGAATTTTCCGCCTAAATTCGCATTTATCCGGGCGAATAGATCGCCGTGGCGGGCATGTCTGGTTGGAATAACGCAATCAAACATGTCAATTCCTCTTTTAACCGCTTCCACCACCTGCTCCGGATAACCAACACCCATCAGATAGCGAGGTTTTCCTTCGGGCATTTTCGCTACAATAAAATCAAGAATCTCGTACATTTTTTTAAGCGGCTCGCCCACTGCCAATCCGCCAATGGCATACCCGTCAAATCCGATTTTCAATAAGTCTTTCAAGCTTTTTGCCCGCAAATCTTTATAAATACCGCCCTGAACAATTCCGAATAATAAACTTTTCACTTTTAATTTGGAACTTTGAACTTTACTTTTTCTCGCCCACTCGCTTGTTACATCAATCGCTTTTTCAATTTGTTTTTTGCCGGCTGGATAGCCAACGCACCAATCCAAGACCATCATAATGTCCGAATTTAAATCTTTCTGGATTTCTATGGATTTTTCCGGCGTCAGAAAATACCCTCGGCCGTCCACCGGATCTTTAAATTTCACACCTTGCGCTAATATTTTAACTGCCGATGGGCCCTCGCCATTGTTTTTGGAGCTCAAAGAAAAAACTTGATAACCGCCGGAATCAGTCAAAATCGGACCTGGCCATTTCATAAAATTATGCAAGCCGCCGGCTTTTTTAATAATTTCGGCGCCTGGCCGCAACATTAAATGGTAAGTGTTGGACAAAATAATTTCCGCGCCCAGCTCTTTTAATTCTTCTGGGGCGAGGCTTTTAACCGCTGCTCGCGTCGCAATGGGCATAAAAAACGGAGTATTGACAAATCCGTGGTTAGTTTTTAATCGCCCCAATCGCGCTTTTGATTTTTTAGATTTTTTGCTGATTTGAAAAGTCATATTATTGAATAAACATTGCGTCGCCGAAGCTGAAAAAACGGTATTTATTTTTAATGGCTTCGGCGTAGGCCTTGAAAATTAAATTTTTCCCTGCCAAAGCACTCACTAACATTAAAAGCGTTGATTTCGGCAAATGGAAATTGGTGATTAAGGCATCAATCACTTTAAATTTATAACCGGGATAAATGAATAAATCAACAAATTTCTGGCCTGGCTGAACAATGCCCCTGGCATTGGCCATTGATTCTAAAGCGCGCGTAGAAGTTGTGCCGACGGTAATTATCCGGCGTTTTTCCTTTTTTGCTTTATTCAAATCAGCAGCAGTTTTTTTATCAATCTCAGCCCATTCCGCCAGCATTTTGTGGCCTTCGATTTTTTCTGTTTTAACCGGCTGAAAAGTCCCAAGTCCAACATGAAGAGTAATATATTTGAGTTGAATGCCTTGGCTTTTTAATTTTTTAATTAGGCGGGGTGTAAAATGAAAACCGGCGGTCGGCGCCGCCGCCGAACCCGGATGTTTGGCATAAATCGTTTGATATTGTTTTTTTAATTCTTGACCGGAAACCTTGGTTTTAATATAAGGCGGCACCGGCGCTTGGCCGATTTTATAAATCAGCTTTTTTAATTTTTCGCCTTGGCAATTGAATTTAATCAATCGCTCGTAGCCGTTAATTTTAAAAATCCGGGCTTCTAGGCCGCGGGGAAATTTTATTATTTGCCCCCTGGCCAATCCTGGCTTGCCAATCGCCCACCAATCATTCCTCCAGACATACTCTTTTAGATTTTTGGCATTGGGTCGCAACAGTAAAACTTCGGCCTTAGCGCCGCCTTCGCGCTTGCCAAGCATCCGCGCCGGAATCACCTTGCTGTCATTAAGCACCAAAACATCGCCTTTTTGCAGAAATTTTCCAATTTCGTAAAAATAATGGTGGCTAATTTTGCCTGATATTCGATTAATCACCATCAAGCGCGAATAATCGCGCGGATGAATAGGTTTTTGAGCAATAAAATCCCTAGGCAGATAGTAGTCGAATTCTCTCAATTTCATAATTCATATTAAAAATTAAGTTATTATGCCTGATATTCTGTATCTTTAAGATTGAAAGGCGTGAAATTGGTCTGATAATCATAGGTGTCAACGCCTTCCTGTTTTTTCAAAAAACCAACAATAAAATAAGTTAATGGGGTAAATGCCACTTCTACAAGAACTTTTAAAAGGTAATTGGAAATAATCACAGTTATTAAAAGGCCAGTAGGGATTCTGGCCCAAAAAGCAATCAAACAGAAAACTATCGTATCTACTAATTCGCCGACAATGGTTGAACCGATGGTCCGCGTCCAGAGCCATTTGCCCTTAGTCCAGATTTTCATTTTAGCCAGAATAAACGAATTGGTGAATTCGCCCAGCCAATAAGCGATAATGCTGGCGATAACAATGCGCGGCACCCAACCCAAAATCGCCTCATAGGCACTTTGATACTGCCAGCCAGAAGCAGCCGGCAGTTTGCCAACAATGATAAAAACTATGGCCATTAAAATATTGGCCAAGAATCCGGTCCAGATAATGCGGCGCGTTCTTTTGTAGCCGTAAACCTCTGTGAACACATCGCCGAAAATATAAGCCAGAGGAAACAAAATCGTGCCGCCAGCAAAACTAAAAGGGCCTAATTTAAAAATCTTGACTGCCACGACATTAGAAACCAGAAGCACAGTCACAAATATCCCGATTAAAATATCTAAATATTTAAATCGCATAAACCCACGGCATTAGCAAATTACCACTAACTTATCGTCAATTTTAATTTCAACTGGACATTCAATCATAATCCCAGCCTCTTTTCCTTCTTCGGCCTCCCGAAAGTCTTTTTTCTGCGTTTGAAGATTTAAAATTTTCCCCGTTCCCAATTCTTCTTCGTTGCGCAAAACTTTCACCTGTTGGCCCTTGACTAATTTCCCCTTGGTGATTCGCCCGCCGATTAATTGCTTGTCCTTGCGCCGACTAAAAGTGGCTAAAATCACGCATTCGCCTTCCTGTTTTGGGTTCAAATTAGCTAAAACCTTTTCTATTTCTTGCTTGAAAAACTTTTCCACATCATAAATCACATCAAAAAGAAAAATCTTAACGCAGTTGTTTTTGGCCATAATTTCCAAATCTTTTGGAATTTTAACCCGAAAGCCCAAAATCCAAGAAGAAGTTGACGTTGCATTTTGAATGTCCGAGGCGAAGATATCGCCGACGCCGGCGCTAATAACCTCAAATTTCCAGCCAACCACTTGGAAATTTTTAACTAAGGCTTCCAGCGCTTCAAGTGAACCGGCCGCATCAACCTTCAAAACAAGAGTGATGACTTTTTCAGTTGTCTGGTCTTTTTGAGAAATTTTTTTGATAATATTGACTGCCTTATCAGCTACAGCAGCCAGTTCAATCTGGCCGCTGGAAAATTCTTCACCCACTTGGGGCAAGTCTTTAAACCCGATAACCACAACCGGCGAAGAAAATGTCGCCTCTGAAATCGGTGTCCCTTTGAAATCCTCCAATATTTTCACTTTGCCGAAAGTTGTTCCCGTAGCAATCTCGTCTGCCTTTCGTAAAACGCCGTTTTTAATGACTAACGTTGCCACTGGCCCGCGGTGGCTATCCATTTTTGCCTCAATAACCACGCCGGAAGCCGCCACTCCCTGCTCTGCTTTTATCTCTTCCAAATCCGCCACCAACAAAATCAACTCCAAAAGCTCTTCAATATTTTTTCCTTCTTTAGCTGAAATCAAAACAAAGGGCACCTTGCCGCCCCAACCTTCTAAATAAACTCCGGCTTCAGCCAGTTGCTGTTTAACTTTATCAGAATTAGCTTCTGGTTTGTCAATTTTATTGATGGCAACAATAAAGGGAATTTTTGCTTCCTCGATGTTTTTTAAGGCCTCCAGTGTTTGAGCCTTGACTCCTTCGTCGGCTGCCACCACTAAAATAGCGACATCGCCGACCCGTGCACCGCGCGCCCGCATTTTTGAAAAAGCTTCATGCCCGGGAGTGTCAATAAAAGTGATTTTTCTAGTGTCCAACTCAGGCTTTTTGCTTGAGACCGCAATTTCATAAGCGCCGATGTGCTGGGTGATGCCGCCGGACTCTCTTTTCACCACCTTTGTTTTCCTGATGGCGTCCAAAAGCTGGGTTTTACCATGGTCAATATGGCCCATCACCACGACAATCGGCGGCCGAAGTATTAAATTTTTTGCTGTTTCTTTCATACATCTGCGCTTAAATTATTAAATAATCCTACCACAATTTTCTGTTATTGACAAATTGGATTGAGCAGAAATTTAGTGTTTTGAACAAATTTTGATTTTATTTTCCAATTCTTTCCTGATTTTATAACAATTGGCGTGGCTTAAAACCCCAAAATATGACTGAACGCTTTGATGAAAAGAATCTTCGGCGATATCGCCGATTTTCAACATTTGGATTTTTCTTAATATTTTCCTGAAAATTCTTCTTTTGGTTTTGGTTCTTAAAACCCGGAAATGCGGAAAAGAAACATAACCTAAAAAATCTGCGCCTTGACTGAATTTCCGGATAATAATTTTCTCGGGATGGAGCGACAATTTTAATCTTCTCAATAAAAAATTATTTATCGGCATAACCAATTCCTCCAATTTTTTTCTGTTTTCATCCAATATCACGAAATCGTCGGTATAGCGAATGTAGTATTTTATCCTTAATTTATGCTTGATAAATTGGTCCAGTTCGTTTAAATAGATATTGGCAAAATACTGGCTGGTGAGATTGCCAAGCGGAATGCCTTTGCCCGGCAGCGTTTCAAAACTAAAAACAATCTCCTTAATCAACCAAAGAAATCTTTCATCTTTAATTCTTTTTTTCAAAAGAGCAACCAAAATTTGATGGTCGACATTATCAAAAAATTTCCTGATGTCGCACTTCAGGACATAAAAGTTGTTTTTGTTGTTTTGACTTTCTTTTAAGGAGAATTTTCTTAATCTGTTTACGGCTTTATGCGTGCCCTTGCCAAGGCGGCAGGAATAAGAATCATAAATAAAGCTTCTGTCGTAGATTTGCTGAAAAATTTTTGAAACAAGGTGGTGAACAACTCTGTCTTTGACCGCGGCTTTATGAATATGGCGCAGTTTCGGATCGCAGATATAAAAAGAGTGATATTTTGAATGGCGATATTTGCTTTCTTTCAACTCCTGGTGTAATTGGAATATGTTGTCTTCCAAATTAAATTCAAATTCCTGAACGTCTTTTCTCTTGCTTTTACCGCGCTTGAATTCCTGCCACGACAAAAACAAATTTTCCAAAGTTATTAACTCGTCAAAAATATTATGAAAAACTTTTCTTCTAATGCCCCCCCCCACAGGTTGAAATTCCAATTATCCACAGAATTTTTGAATTTTACAAAATTTTTCATAGTTATTCGGGAGTTTTTCCAAAACGCGACAAATTTAACATCGGCCAAAAATGCGAAAACTATATTATAGAAATATTAGAACTTATTATTTTTGCTTCACAATCTTCTTCCGGGGCCAAATTGCCGATTTTGGAAAATGCCAGCAAAAAATTAAACACTCTTAAAATTTTGATACGACTATTAAAAGAAATTAAAGCAATTGATATTAAGAAATATGTGATTTTGGAAAATTTTTGCCAAGAAATCGGGAAAATGCTCGGCGGCTGGATAAAGTTTATTAAGAACAAATAAAACAATGGAGTATAATCCATTGTTTTATTTTTAATTTCTGTAAAATGGAATTCCGGGAAGAGGAAAGGCCAATGTTGTCGTTGCGGTTGTCGTTCCACCAGTTGTTGAAGTTGAAGCCATTGGCATCGAAATTGCCAGCGTTGACGCGATTGCCATCGGAAGTGATTTTTTGCTCGCTTCCATCAATGAACACCGGAAACAGATTTTTAAAAACTGTTTCCTGAATTTTATTCGGGAGCAACCTCGATAAAATCGGGCATCTCCCTTAGAAGCGGGCAAGAAGTCCTGTTTTACAGAATTTCTATTCGCAAGATTGAACCGTAATCCAATCTGTATTAGCGAATTGTTTTCATTATATCAAATTACGCGAAAAAAGAAAACCCTTGATCTATTGGGCTGTAGACCAAGGGTTCAAAAATTCAAGAGAAAAAGGATTCAGGCCTCAGGACTTCCGGGAAGAGGAAAGGCCAATGCCGTCGTCGCGGCAGTCGTCCCACCAGCGGTCGAAGCCGAAGCCACGGGCAGCGAAACCGCCAGCGCTGACGCGAAGGCCATCGGAAGCGATTGATCTTGTCCGAACATAGAAATGTTCGAACAAGCGCTCACCTTTAGCCAGATAATACAGAATCGCCAGATAGGCGATTTGCCTGGCTTCGGGCACTTCCTCGTTCTTGGCCAGAAGAACAAGCTGTTCTTCCCAATTCTTGTTAAAGGAATTGGGAATCGCGTCCCTTCTGATAAGACGCCACTGGGCTAGCTCAATGAGCTTGGCGAACGCCTGATTATTGTACCAGGCGTCTTCGTGGGAGCAGAAGAGCTTTTGGTCAACCCTTTGACGGATGTCCAGAATGGACAGGCCAAGATCCAGAACGAGGACGTGAGTGTTCTTGCATTCCTGCAAGGTCGGCTCGCTGAACGGAATTTCCGTCAGCTTTTTCATCGCTTCCTCTTCGGCCTGATTGGCCCTGAGAAAACGAATCGCCTCTTCCGCGCCTAAGAAATTTTTGCCCATTATTTCCTTGGCACGGGACAGAGAATCGCCGACGACCTGAACGGCCCTAGCGAAAGGATTGCGATGCTCGGTGACCAACTGAAGCTGATCAACCGTCAATCCCTTTCCCGGATTTTCCAGGCCCAGACAGAGTTGCCGAAACAACTCCGAAAAAACCCTGCCAACCTTTCTCAGCCAGTCCGGCGTCAATACCGGACCCACAACCATGTTTCTCTTTTTCATGGCTGTCTCCTTTTCTTGCCTTCCGCTTCGGCCTTTTTGTTTAAAGGGATAACCCTGCCAGCGGAATATATTGATTAAAAACCTTATTTGTTTTTAAAAGAACTTAGCTATTCTTTACTGCTTATATTATATCAAATTAAAATATCGTTGTCAAGTGCTTTGGGGATAAATCCTTGAGTAAATCAAATATGCGGATTTCTCCGCATATTTGGCTGATTATTTTATATGTTATGCTTCTATTTGCTTTTTTTCGTGATTATTCCGTCAATGACGCCGTAGGCCTTGGCATCTTGGGCTGAAAGGTAAAAATCGCGGTCGGTGTCTTTTTCAATTTTATCAAACGGCTGGCCCGTGTGTTTGGCCAAAATTTCATTCATTTTATTTTTAATCTTTAAAATCTGCTTGGCGGTGATTTCAATCTCAATGGCTTGACCTTCGACGCCGCCCATTATTTGGTGGAGCAAAATTTCGGCGTTAGGCAAAGCGAATCTCTTGCCTTTGGTTCCGCTGGCCAACAAGACCGCGGCGCCGGAAGCAGCCTGGCCGATGCAAATAGTGGAAACATCGGGTTTGACATACTGCATCGTGTCATAAATCGCCATCGCCGAAGTAACAACGCCGCCCGGGCTGTTAATGTAAAGTTGAATATCCTTTTTGGGGTCTTCGTGCTGCAAAAACAAGAGCTGGGCAATAACAACATTGGCCACTTGATCATTAATTAAACTGCCCAAAAAAATTATTCTTTCTTTGAGAAGCCGGGAATAAATATCATAAGCCCGCTCGCCGAATTGCGATTTTTCAATAACGGTCGGGATTAAACTAAAAGATTCTGGTAGTTCCATATTTTTAAGATTGGGTATTTTCCAAAAATTGAAAGACCTTTTCGTTGGTTAATCTTTCTTTAGTGTATTCAAAAAAAGCGGCCCTGTCAATATTCTTTTCTGTCTCCTTTAAATCATGCTGATGCTTCAGAAATTCATTCATTGCCATTTCTATCTCTTCAGTTTTTGGCTGAAGTTCTTCCAATCGAGCAATCTCTTTAAGCGTCAAGACTCCTTTCAATGTTTTTTCCGCCTCCCCCTTCAAATCTTCGCGCAGCTGGGATTCGCTTTTATTGATTTTCTTCAAATATTCTTCCAGGGATAAACCATTATCTTCGGCCAAATGATTGATTTCGTGCAGGCGATGATGCATTTCGTTTTCAACCAAAATCTCCGGCAAATCAATTTCTGTTTCTTTTAAAATCCGCTCCATCATAAAAACCCGCAGGCGGTCGCGCTCTTTCATTTCTTTTTCAAATTTTAATCCGTCGCCGATGGACTTTTCCAACTCTTCTAGAGTATTAAAATGGCCGATGGATTTTGCCCATTCATCGTTTACTTCAGGCAGCTTCCTTTCCTTAACTTGATTGACTTTCACTTCAAATGATAATTCTTTATTTCGCAACGCCTCATCCCAATAATCAGCCGGCGCTTTCAATTGGAAATTTTTCCTTTCGCCCGCTTTTAACCCCTCGATTTGCTCCTCAAGGCCCGGCAAAAAATGCCCTTCGCCCAGAATAAAAGATTGGGGATTAGTGGTTTTGGACAATGATTTTTGGCCGACAAATGAGTTAATTTCCGCTTCCACTAAATCGCCTTTTTGAGCTGGACGCTCAACCGCTTTGATTTGGCTGCGCAATTTTTGCAGCCATTTAACCGCTTCTTTAATCTCCTCATTTTTAACTTCCTGCGGTTTCTTTTCTTTAAGAGTTAAGGCGGCAATTTTTTTGTAGTCAGGCAGTTGAAATTTCGGCAAAATCGCCATCTTGACACGATAAATAAACTCATTGTCCGGCGCCAGTTTTAAAACTTGCGCTTCCACTCTGCCCAACGGTTCAAGCGATTCTTCGGCCAAAAATTCGGGATAGGTCTTTTGAATGGCCAAGTTAGCTGCTTCATTATAAATATCAGCTTGCGTTTTTTTATCATCAAAAACTCCGGCTGGCGCTTTGCCGGGCCTAAAACCCTTAAGCTGGATATTTTCCGCTGTTTTTTTCTTGGCTAATTGCCAAAATATTTCCATTTCCTGAGGCGAAATAGTCACCTCCAATTCCACCTGCGATTTAGGTAAATTTTTTATTTTGTGCTGCATTTTCGTCTAGTAAATAATTACTCGGATTTGGAAACTAAATCTAATATTTTCTCGGCGGTCTTTTCGCCAATTCCCTTTAAGTTCGTTAATTCTTCTTTGGTGATTTTCTTTATTTTTTCCTCGTCATATCCGGCCTGGGTGAGGGCTTCAACAATTCTCGTTGACAAGCCGAAAAATGGTTTTTGGGCTGATTTTTTTGGCTCTTTGGCTGTTTTTTCTTTTTCTAGCTGAGCTTCCGCTTCAGCCACGCCGCCCTCAACTGCCTGCTCCGGCGCTGATTCACTCCGAACATCAATTTTCCAGCCGGTTAGTTTGGCAGCTAATCGGACATTTTGTCCGCCTCGGCCGATAGCCAAAGAAAGCTGGTCTACGGGCACAAAAACTCTTACCTCGCGCCGCGGCCTCATTTCCACTCTGGACACTTTTGCCGGCGAAAGCGATTGGGCCACAAATTTTTCCGCGTCATCAGACCATTTAATAATATCGATTTTTTCTTGGCCAACCTCGCTCAAAACCGCCATGACCCGCGTTCCCTTCTGGCCAACGCAGGAGCCAATCGGGTCAATACCGTCAATTGTGGAGTGGACGGCAATTTTGGTGCGAAAGCCGGCTTCGCGGGCAATGGACATAACTTTCACTGTTCCCGAAGCGATTTCCGGCACTTCCAATTCAAAAAGCTTGGAAATAAATTTGGGATGGCTGCGGGATAAAATAATCATTGTTCCGCGGTTATCTTCCTGAACGGCCAAGATATAAAATTTCATCCGTTCGCCGATGCGATAGCGCTCGCCGGGAATTGATTCGTTATAAAACATCACGCCTTGAGCCCGACCCAAATTGATATAAATATTCCGGTTTTCAATTCTTTGGATAACGCCGCTGATAATTTCGCCTTCTTTGTCTTTGTATTCCGAAAGCACCGCCTCGCGCTCGGCTTCCCGCAAACGCTGCAGAATCACTTGTTTGGCGGTCTGAGCGGCAATCCGGCCAAAATCTTCATGACTTTCCAAGGGAAAAATTACTTCTTCGCCTACCAAAACTTCAGGTTTTAATTCTTTGGCTTCGTCCAATAAAATATGGCGATCGGGGTTAAAGCGGATTTTCTTGCCCTCTTGAGCGCTAAGCACTTCTTCGGTTGCCAGGGCCTGAGTTATCTCCTCTTTTTCGGGACCAGTTTCTATTTCGGCTTCTTCTTTCAACATACTGGGCTCAACAACAATTTTTACTTGCCAAAATTTAACCTCGCCGGTTTCGGGGTCCATTTTTGCCCGGATAATTTCATTTTTCTTGCGATACTCTTTTTTATAAGCCGCGGCAATCGCCTGCTCAATGGTTTCAATAACTTTTTCTTTGGCGATGGCCTTTTCTTCGGAAATTTGAGTGATGGCAGAACTAAAATTTTTTAAATCAAACATTTTCAAAAGCTCAAAAGTCAAAAGTTAAAATTCAAAAGTTTTTATTTTGAAGTTGTGATTTTGCCTTTTGCAACGAATTAGACGACTTTTATTCACTAAGAAAGGCCCACCCATGGTGGACCCCCATCTTTCGGCTTGAAATTCTATTATAGCAAACGAGTTTGAAAAGTCAACTCCGCATCTTGATTGAACTCGGCTAAAATTTGTGGTGGCCAAAGCGGCTTGCTCAGCAAAGGTACGGGGTTAACCAATGGGTAAATTAATAGGCGGCTCGCCTTTTTTCGCCTCAATCCGGCGCAAAAATGGCGCTGCCACTCCCATAATCGGAAAGTGATAAATAGTTGCTAATTCCTCTGTGTTTAAAACCGCCTTAATTTGCCCGTTAAACATCCGCATCCGATAATTGAGATAGAGCATGCGCTTTTTCAGAAATTCTTTCTGGCTCTTAAAGGGCGGCTTGGCTGAAATGGAGGTCGGCTTAAAACCCTTGAAAGCATTAAGATTTTGAGTGCTAAACTGGTTTATCCCTCCCATAATGCTTGAGACATTCAGACGGCTGAAAGCGTCGCGGCGATCAATATAAACGCAGCGAACCACGGTTTCAAACCCCAATTTAGACACTTTCTCTTCAATCGCCTTAATAATATCTTTTTCTCCCGGGGTCAAAGATGACATTTGACTGGCAGGCCCTTCCTTCTCCTCGGCGCCCCCCTCCCATTCCGGATAGACAACTGGCGCCTTAATCAAATTGCGCAAAAACTGCAAAATCCAATCAAAAAGCCCCATTTCGGCTTTGGATTTTTTGCCAGCCAGCTTCGCCACTAATTTGTCTGCCTCTTTTTTCCAGTCATCGCCAGTGTACTTGATTAAAATCTGTATCCAAATGCGTTCATCGCTTTTTAATTTACTCATAGTTTCAACCCAACTGGCAATCGGATCAAGCCGTTTTTCTTCCTTGACTTCTTCAAAATAAGGATAGGTTCTGATGGGGTAAGCCGAATCTTTGGCCAAACCAAATTCCGCTGCCCAAATATCAAAATATTTGTTAGGCAAATATTTCGGCAGAAAACTCACGTAATCTTCCGCCTCGACAATTTCCGCATCGGGATACTGGGCGTAAATCTGAGCTTCAATCAAATTGCGAAATTGCTCCGGCGTTCGAATATAAAACTCGACGCCGCCGCCAGTGCCCACTAGTTCCAGGCTCAACCAGAGCTGGGTTTGGCCTTCAATATATTTTTTTTTCAAGGTATCAATGGACATTCTCGTGGCGTGAAAAGTCGCAAAAATATTCTCCATTGATTTTGGGGTTTTAATTATGTCTTTCGGAATGTGGATTTCCAAAAGATTGTATTTAACGGTTTTTAAAAATTTAAAGTGAATGTAGAATTTCCAAAAATCCCAAGCGATAAAAATAAGGCCCAAGGGGATTACAATCCACCAAACCCAAGCAAAAACTTGAAGAATTGAATTTAAAATCCCATTGAGAATATTAAAAAATTCGCTCATAAACAAACGCGGAAAGCGATTGCCGCCTTAACAATTAACGAATCAAACCATATCGGCCGTCAGCCGATTTTTTGAAAAGTTTCTTATCCTGAAGATTGATTAAAATGGTAGCGTCCTTGACCAGACGATGGTTCTTCATTTCTTCCACCAACTCGCGATAAGTTTTCGGGCCGGTTTTTTTAAGAACCCTGGCCAGAACATCTCTGACGGTGCCTGACTCATAGCCCCATTCTTTTAAAGCATAAATGCCGCGGCCCACCAGAACAAAGTTCGAATCCTTAATCAACTCATTATGGACGGTGGTGGGTTGCGCTTCTTTCTCATCAAAACTAGCCCCGTTAATTAAACGAGTGATATCCACAAAGTGAAGCGGCTGGTGCTGCTTTTCCAAAATCAAATAAGCTTTGGTGTTGACGCTCGCCGGCCGAACAAGCGGCCAATTTGTTAAACCAAATTCGCCAAAAGGATTGAAAGCAAAATCCTTGGAAACATCCAAATAAGACAAAAGAACATTTTCGTTTTTAAAAGAAAAATTTTTCATCGTCTTGTGGACCAATTGGTGATATTCGTCCAACTCCAGCGGCTTGCCTTTTCTGGTTAATTCTTTTTTGACAAAATCGCTGATGCGGCTCAAGCGTTTCAAAACGTCGGGGTCGCGATACCAAGCGGAATAATTGTCTTTTTTCTCCAAGAGATAATTGAAGTAAGGAGCGAGGTCCAAAAGAAACCAAATGTGGTTTTGGATTTGCGCCGTCATTTTCTCGTTCTTGAAAACTTTCACCGGATCATCAACTAAGGACATGCCTGCTTCTTCCAGCAATCTTTTTTCGCGACGAATGCCGCCCAAAATATCCAAATGCGACTTCAGACTTTCCACGATGCTGCTCAAAGCGTCTAAATTTTTTCTTAAAGCCAAAAGAGCCGCCTCTTCAATTTGACGGATTCGCTCTCGAGTTACTCCTCTCGCTTCGCCAATGGCCTCCAGTGTCATCGGCTCTTCGCCGCTTAAACCATATCTCTTTTCCACTACTTCTCTCTGCTTATCGGGGAGAACGCCGATAAAATCACTTAAAGTTTTAATAGTCTGATTATCCATATTATTTTAAATTTATATGAAATTTTATTTTCATTATGATATTACTCGAAAGCTGCAGTATTGTCAAACCCCCACACCTAAATTATGTGTGGGGGCAAGCCCTATTTCCTTCGCCTCGCATGGAAGGCCTCGTGCACTTCTTTGAGCTCTTTGTTTGTCAAATGGGTGTAAATTTGCGTGGTGTTTAAATTGGAATGGCCCAAAAGCATTTGAACCGAGCGCAAATCAGCGCCATTTTGCAAGAGGTCAGTGGCGAAAAGATGACGAATGGTGTGCGGCGTGACTTTCCGGGAAATTCCGGCCTTGGCAGCATAATGACGTAAAATTCGCTGTACGCTCCGGGGGGTAATGCGACCCAAAACTTTCGGCTGGTGAGCCCTGGAGAAACTTACAAAAAGCGCTTCCTCAATATCCTGACGTTTATCCAAATATTTTTTTAAAACTTCTTTGGCTTTTGTTGAAAGAAAAACGAGACGAATTTTATCACCCTTCCCCCTCACGCTAAACTCTCCTCTTTCTAAATTAATGTCGTAGCGATTCAGCTGACAAAGTTCCGAAACGCGCAATCCGGTAGAAAATAAGGTTTCTAAAATCGCTCTATCCCGTAAACTCTGGATTGATTCACCTTCAGGAGCGGCCAGCAATCTTTCCAAATCACTATAACTAATAATGTCAATTTCCCGAGGCACTGCTTTGCCCAATTCCACTTGCTCGGCTGTTAATGCCTTCACTCCGATTTTTGCCAAATACTTCAATAATCCTCTTAAAGCAATTATGTAGTAATTTTGTGTAATTTTTTTTAAATTTTTATCAGCTATCGCCAAACGATTTAAATATAGGCGGTATTGCCGAACAATTTCCTGGTCAATATCTTTGGCGCCTAATGAGCCGAGTTGTTTATTCGCACTTTTCGCCAAAAATTCTAAAAATCGCTTTAAATAGCGCCGGTAGTTTTCCACGGTTTTTTGGCTCCGATTTTTCTCAATCTCCAAATATTCCAAATATTGTTTAACTAGGCCTTCTAGGTTCATAAATTTTCTCCGCCCTTACAAACAATTCGCTTGAGTGATATAGCGAATTGTTTCTGGTCTTATTATAACACGTCGCAAAATATTCTCCAGTGTCTAAATAATGAAATTGACAAAAAAATAGCCGCTGTTAGAATAAAACCAGTATTTTAAAATTGCGAAAAGTGAGGATTTCAAATGTCTAAAGGAAGATTGGAAGTAATTACCGGCTGCATGTTTTCCGGCAAAACCGAGGAACTAATCAGAAGAGTCCGAAGATTGGAAATAGCCAAACAGCGGGTTTTGATTTTCAAGCCAGAGCTCGAGATAAGATATGGCGCCCTTTATATCGGCACCAGTTCTGGAAACAAAAAAGAAGCTACCGCCATTCCCTCCGACGACCCCTTTCAAATCGTGGAGCGTGTCAGCAATGCTTTCCCTTTTTGGGTGATGAGCAATGTGGCTATTGATGAAGCTCAATTCTTTTCCAACAAATTGATTGACGCCATTAAAAAACTTTTGGAAGAAAACCATCGGGTGGTGGTGACTGGTTTAGATCTGGATTTTCGCGGCGAACCCTTCGGGCCAATGCCGCAACTTATGGCTTTGGCTGACGAGGTGATAAAACTCACTGCCATCTGCACTGTTTGCCATTTGACCGCCAACCGCACGCAGCGAATAATCAACGGCCAACCAGCGCCCTATGACAGCGAACTGGTGGTGGTCTCGGCGGATTAGACAAATACGAAGCCCGCTGCCCTGAACATCACATTGTGCCGAGCCGACCAGAAATAAAATCTTCCTAATGGTTATCTGCCACAAATTTCAAGGAGCCTCTCGGCTCCTTTGTTTTTAATCTTTGCAGATTTGCAAATACCTAATAAATGTGCTAAAATGGAAACAATATGTTGAAACCAAAGAAAAAATCAGGTCTTATCAAAGATTTTCAGACCCACCAGACTGACACCGGCTCCAGCGAAGTTCAGGCGGCTCTTTTGAGCGAACAGATTGAAGAGCTGACCAAACATCTCAAAAAACATCCCAAAGACCAACATTCTCGCCGGGGGCTTTTAAAAATGGTTTCAAAAAGAAAAAAATTATTGGATTATCTTAATAAAACTTCAAAGCGCCGATATAATGCCCTGGTGAAAAAATTGGGCCTCAAGAAGTAATAAAATTATGGTAGTGAAACACAAAGAACAAAGAGTAGCTGTATTTTTCGACATTCAGAACCTTTATCATTCCGCCAAAAATCTTTATCAAGCCAGAGTAAATTTTAATGAAGTTTTGAAAGTGGCGGTTGCCAATCGCAAATTGATTCGGGCAATTGCCTACGTTGTCAAAAGCGAAACGGCCGAGGGTGAGGCCTCTTTTTTTGGGGCTCTGGAAAAAATCGGCATTGAGCTGAGAATGAAAGATTTGCAGATTTATCCCGGCGGGTTAAAAAAGGCGGATTGGGATGTGGGCATGGCGGTTGACGCCATCAGATTATCCAGCTCGCTTGATGCAATCGTTTTAATTACCGGCGACGGCGACTTTTTGCCTTTGATTAACTATCTTCAAGGCAGCGGCAAACAAGTGGAGGTTATCGGTTTTGGCCGCAGCGCCTCATCAAAATTAAAGGAGGAGGCCGATGAATTTATTGATTTGGAGGCCCAGCCGGAAAAATTTTTAATTAGAAGTTCGATGTATAGTAAAAAGGGTCTGATAAAATTAAGAATGAAAAAAAAATAACTGGCTAGGAGTTAAAAAAGGTGGGGCCGAAGAAAAAGGGTTGAAATGTTTGAATTCTTTTTCTTCTGCCTTAGTCATTGGCTCTTAGCTGGAAAATTCAATATTTTATGCAAGAGAAAGTTTTTGCAATAGACAACTTGGCTGGTCGGCCACTTAAAGTCAAAATAACAGCCTTGGCCGAACAAGCCAATAGTTCTGTGATTGTCCAATACGGCGAAACAACAGTTTTGGTCACCGCCACTATGGCCAAAGAGGATAGAGATGGCCTTGATTATTTCCCGTTAATAGTTGATTACGAGGAAAGGTTTTATGCTGCCGGCAAAATCTTAGGCAGCCGTTTTATCCGGAGAGAAGGTCGGCCTTCTGAGGCGGCCATCCTCTCCGGTCGCTTGATTGACCGACCCATTCGGCCGCTTTTTAACCAAAGAATGCGGCGCGATGTTCAAGTGATAGTCACCGTTCTTTCAATTGATAATGATAATGACCCTGATTTTGCCGGGCTTTTAGGCGCTTCGGCGGCATTGGGCATTTCCGATATTCCTTGGAATGGCCCGGTTTCGGGCATTCGCATCGGAAAAATCGGAGATAAATTCCTTGTTAACCCCACCTATACTGAAAGGGAGGCTGGTGAATTTGATATTTTTGCCAGCGGCACTGAAGATAAAATTAATATGCTGGAAATCAGCGCCAAAGAAGTGCCGGAAGAAATCATTATTCAGGCATTAAATTTAGCTCAGGAAGAGATTAAAAAATTGAACCAATTCCAAAAAGAAATTTTCTCGCAAATTGGCGCGAGTAAAACTTTGGTTGAATTAAAAGAGCCGAACCCGGAATTCCAGAACAAAGTCCGGGAATTTTTGGAGAATAAATTAGAAGAAGCAGTGCATAGCGGAGATAAAATGACCAGACAAACAAAATTGGACACCCTGAAAAAAGGAATGGCTGATTGGTTAAAAGAAAAGGGTATTGAAGAAGAAAAAGTTCATGAAGCGTTCTTAATTTTAGAAGACGCGGTAGACAAAATGGTTCATAAAAATATTTTGAAGCAGAATAAAAGACCCGATGGAAGAAAATTAAATGAGCTCAGGCCAATTAACTGCGAAGTCGGCGTTTTGCCGCGCGTTCACGGCTCAGCTATTTTTACCAGAGGCAACACCCAAGCTCTTTCAAGCATTACTTTGGCCGCGCCTTCTCACGAATTAACTATTGAAACAATAGAGACAAGCGGCTCAAAAAGGTTTTTACACCATTATAATTTTCCGCCTTATTCAGTGGGCGAAATCGGACCGATGCGCGGACCGGGCCGCCGGGAAATCGGACACGGCGCCTTGGCGGAAAAATCGCTATTTCCCATTATTCCGGACAAAGACCAGTTCCCCTACACCATCCGCGTTGTCTCAGAAATTCTTTCTTCCAACGGCTCATCTTCAATGGCCTCGGTTTGCGGCTCGTCTCTGGCTTTGATGGATGCTGGAGTTCCGATTAAAACTCCGGCGGCTGGCATCGCAATGGGATTAATGATGGAAAATGAAAATAATTATAAAATATTAACTGACATTCAGGGACCGGAAGACCATTATGGCGATATGGATTTGAAGGCAGCTGGCACGAAAAACGGCATTACCGGCGCTCAAATGGACGTCAAAATCCAAGGCGTAACAATCAAAATATTAGAAGAAGTTTTAGAACAAGCCAAAGCAGCCAGAGCTCAAATCTTGGAAAAAATGGATGCCGTTCTTGGCGCTCCACGACCGAATTTATCCCCCTTGGCTCCAAAAATAAAAATTATTAAGATTAATCCCGAACAAATTGGGCTGGTGATTGGTTCCGGCGGCAAAACCATCCATGCTATTATGGAAAAAAATAAAGTGGAGATTGACATTGATGATGATGGCAGCGTTTTTGTGACCGGCCTAAATGAAAATGACGTGGAAGCGGCCCTGAAAATGATTGAATCCATTACCCATGAATATAAAGTTGGGGACATTGTTGAAGGAGCGGTTTCTAAAATTCTGGATTTCGGAGCAGTGGTTGATTTGGGACCGCATAAAGACGGCTTGCTCCATATTTCCGAATTGGCCTATCGCCATGTTGAAAAGGTTGAAGACATCGTCAAAATGGGAGAAACTATCAAGGTTAAGGTTATTCGCGTTGACCCGGACGGCAGAATCGGCCTATCCCTAAAAGCAATGTCGCCCCCTCCAGAAGCAAGCGGTTCTGAAAATATAGTCTATAATCGCAAAACTAATTTTTCCAGACCGAATCGCCGTCCCCCAAGACCGAAAAACAGATTTTAAAAATTAGTAGAGAAAAAATGCATCAACAGCAAAATACCCGATTAAAAATCGGGTATTTTGCTGTTTAATTCTTCATTTGGAACTTACTCTTTCCCTTCTTTTGGTTCTTTCTTGTGAAAACCGGTGCCAGCCGGGATCAAACGACCGATAATGACATTTTCTTTTAGGCCCGTGAGATTATCAATTTTTCCTTCGGTGGCAGCCGCAACCAAAATGCGAGTGGTTTCCTGAAAAGAAGCGGCCGACAAGAAGCTGTCGCTCGCCAAAGCTGCCCGGGTAATGCCCAAAAGCAACTGCACCGCTTTGGCTGGTTTCTTGCCTTGCGTTTTCAATTTGCGATTTTCTTCAATGAAACGGGAGCGCGAAAGAATTTCCCCAATCAAAAATTCGCCATTGCCCTGGTCTTTTATCTTCACCCGGGAAAACATCTGCTTAATAATCAGCTCCAAATGTTTATTGCTGATATTGACTCCTTCGGAAACATAAATTTTCTGGATTTCCTGCATAATATAATGCTCAACTGTGCGGCGGTTAGTTGCTTTAAGCAATTCTTTCAAATCCATCGGACCTTCGCAAATTCTGGCCCCAGCAGAAACTTTGTCGCCTACTTTTACCAAAATCTTGGCGCGCTTGTTTAGGGAATAACTTAAAATTTCGGATTTGGCCTTTTTTGATTTTTTGGAGTTTTTAGCTGTTGCCTTGACTCCATGATGCGTGGGTTTCAATTCCACCACCGTCTCCTTATCGGTTTCGTCAATATTTAAGATTACGCTCTCAACCTCTGCAATGGCCGCTTTGTTTTTGGGCGGCCTCACCTCAAACAGTTCTTCAATTCGGGGCAAACCGTGAGTAATATCCAATCCAGCCACGCCGCCGGTGTGAAATGTTCTTAGGGTCAATTGAGTGCCTGGCTCGCCGATGGACTGGGCGGCAATGATGCCGACAGGCGTTCCGATTTTGACCGGCTGATTATAAGCCAAATCATAACCATAACATTTGGCGCAAACTCCCCAAATGCTTCTACAAGTTAGAGGCGATCGCACTTTGACTGATTCAATGTTTGAGGCCTCGATTAATTTGGAATTTGTCCGATTGATAAAGTCGCCGGCCTTCACAATTGCCTTGTTTTTAATTTTAAGATCGTCAAGCGTCACTCGAGAGAATAGCCGATTGGAAAAACTATAACCAAAAAGTTCGGCGTCTTTGCGATAAATCGTGATTCCCTCTTTCGTGCCGCAATCATCCTCAACAATCAAAACATCTTGCGCCACATCAATTAACCGTCGCGTCAGATAGCCGGCATTAGCGGTTTTTAAGGCGGTGTCAGTAGAACCTTTTCTGGCGCCATGGCTGGCAATGAAATATTCCAGAACATTAAAACCTTCTTTGTAAGATGATTTTACGGGCAGCTCAATAATGTCGCCCTGAGGATTCTGCACCAAACCCTTCATGCCCATAATTTGGTTAACCTGAGACCAGGAACCGCTGCTGCCTGAATCAACGAGGGTGAATACCGGACCGTAGGGATCTAATGTTTTACCTACTGTTTTGGCAATATCAATCGTTGCCTGTTCCCAGATTTGAATAATGTGGCTTTTTCTTTCTTCGTTTGTAAGCAGGCCTTCGTGAAATTGGGAATCTACCTTCTCTACTTCGGTCAAAGCTTTTTGAATTATTTTGGGCTTCTCGGCCGGCGTTTGAACGTCGCTCATGCTCCAAGTGATTCCGGAGCTGGTCGCATATTGAAAACCGAGCACCTTAATTTTATCAATGAGCTCTACGGCTTTTTCCACGCCGACATAATTAACAATAAATTCCGCTAATTTCTGGATAAATTTTTTGTTAACCATTTCGTTAATAAAAGGGAAGTCTTCGTCAAAAATATCATTAAAGATTAATCGGCCCACCGAAGTCTCTATGAAAAAATTGTTTGACCTCTCTTCTGCGCTTAAAGCGCCAGCTTCGGTTTTTAACAAGGATTGTCGCGGCATGGGAAGTTTGATTTTTGCCTTTAAATCAACAAATCCGCTCTCATAAGCCAATAGCGCCTCGCTAAAAGAGGAAAATATTTTACCTTCTCCTTTGACATTTGGCTGGAGTTTTGTCAAATAATAAATACCCAGCACGATATCTTTGGTCGGATCAATAATGGGGTCGCCGCTGGCTGGCTTCAAAAAATTATGAGATGAAAGCATTAATTCTCTTGCTTCTTTCTGTGCTTCTTTAGTCAAGGGCAAGTGTACTGCCATTTGGTCACCGTCAAAATCAGCATTAAAGGCCGTGCAAACCAGGGGTGGAATACGAATACTAAAATCTTCAATCAAGATGGGTTTAAAAGCCTGAATGCCTAAACGATGCAGGGTTGGAGCGCGGTTTAGCAAGACAAAACGGTCTTTAATAACTTCTTCCAAAATTGCCCAAACTTCAGCCGGACCTTGGTCAATTAATTTATTGGCGCCGCGAATGTTATGAACTATTCCCCTTTCAATTAATTTATTGACAACAAAAGGCCGAAACAACTCCAGGGCCATTTTTTTGGGCAAACCGCATTCGTTATGATGCAGCTCCGGGCCAACCACAATTACCGACCTAGCTGAATAATCAACTCTTTTGCCCAAAAGATTTTGGCGAAAACGACCCTGTTTTCCTTTCAAAATATCTGCCAAAGATTTCAGCGGTCGGCGCTGAGCAGTCATTTGAATTTGAGTATCGCGGGCGGCGTTATCCAAAAGGGCATCCACTGCTTCCTGGAGCATTCTTTTTTCATTGCGGATAATCACCTCGGGCGCATTTAATTCCATTAATTTTTTCAATCGATTGTTGCGATTGATGACGCGGCGATATAAGTCATTTAAATCGGAGGTGGCATAACGACCGCCATCAAGCGCCACCATTGGCCGCAAATCCGGCGGCAAAACCGGCAAAACCGTCAGGAACATCCATTCCGGCCGGAGATTGTTCTTAATAAATGATTTGGCTAATTTGAAACGGTAAAGTATTTTTTTCTTATCTACTATTGAAGCGTCAGACAAAGATTTTAACAAATCCCTCTTTAGTTTCTTGATGTCAATTTCTTCCAAAAGCTTGCGGATTGGTTCGCTGCCAATCCCAGCTTCAAAAATATGGCCGTATTTTTTGCTTATCTCCAGATATTCAATTTCTGAAAGAATTTTTAAAGGTTTGATGCTGGCAATTTCTTCGCGCCGCTGAAGATATAATGCATCCAGCGCCGATTTTTTTTGGCCTTTTTTCTTTGATTTATATTCCTTCGCCAACTCCTCTAGAGCTTTCTTTTTGACCTCTTCTTTAACTCTGATAATAATGTAGGCGGTGTAATAAATGACGCGCTCTAAGTGCTGTTGGGAAATACCTAAAAACATTCCAATCCTTGAAGGAATGCTTTTTAAAAACCAAATGTGAGCCACCGGGCAGGCCAACTTGATGTGGCCCATCCGTTCCCGACGCACAATAGAGCGGGTGACCTCCACTCCGCATTTATCGCAAACCACTCCTTTATAGCGGATACGGCGATATTTTCCGCAATAGCATTCCCAATCTTTAGTGGGACCAAAAATTCTTTCAGAAAACAGCCCGTCTTTTTCCGGTCGTTGAGTCCGGTAATTGATGGTTTCGGGTTTGATTACTTCGCCGTAGCTCCAGGACATAATTTCCTCGGGCGAAGCTAATTTTAAACGTAGAGATTGAAAATTTTCTGATAGCATATGCTAATTTTATTTAAATTTATTCTTTGGCCACCTCTTCAAAAGCAGCAGAAATATCTTTACTGGCTGCCGGAATTTCGGCCTTTTTCTCTTTTGGTATTTCTCTGACGCCAATTAATTCAACATTCAAGGCCATGCTTTTTAATTCATTAATTAAAACATGGAAGGAAGCTGGGATATTCGGGCTTTTAAATTCTTGGCCCCGAACAATCGCTTCATAAGCTGCCACTCGACCCAGCACGTCGTCAGATTTAATTGTAAGCATTTCCTGTAAAGTGTAAGCAGCGCCGTATCCTTCAAGGGCCCAGACTTCCATTTCCCCGAAACGCTGGCCGCCCAGCTGCGCCTTGCCGCCCAACGGCTGTTGGGTAATCAATGAATAAGGCCCAATGGAACGCATATGAAGCTTGTCTTCCACCATATGGATCAATTTCATCATATAAATTTGGCCGACCATAACTTTTTGGTCAAAGGGCCGGCCGGTTCGGCCATCATAAAGAACTACCTTGCCATTTTCTGGCAGGCCCGCTTCCCGCAATTCTTTTTTGATGTCTTCTTCGGTGGCGCCGGCAAAAACCGGATTAATGGCCCGATAACCGAGCTTTGAGGCGGCCCAGCCCAAATGAGTTTCCAAAATCTGACCAAGATTCATCCGTTTTACAACGCCCACAGGATTTAAAATAACATCAACCGGCGTGCCATCCTCCAGATAAGGCATATCCTCCACCGACACAATTTTAGAAATTACGCCTTTATTGCCGTGGCGACCGGCTAATTTATCGCCAGCCATAATCCGACGCAGTTGGGCAATTTCAATTTGGATTCTTTTAATAATGCCGGGCTCTAATTTGTCGCCGCGTTCACGAGAAAAAACTTGAATGCCCACGACTCGGCCGCGCTTGCCGTGTTTCAAAACCAGAGAAGTGTCTTTAACATCACGAGCTTTTTCGCCAAAAATTGCCCTCAACAATCTTTCTTCGGCTGTTAGATCGGTCTCGCCTTTGGGTGATATTTTACCCACCAAAATATCGCCGGCATTAACCTCGGCGCCAATCCGAACAACCCCCTCTTCATCCAAATCTTTCAATTTCTCCAAAGAAACATTGGGGATATCCAAAGTTGTTATTTCTGGCCCTAATTTCGTATCGCGAACATCACAGTAAAAATCTTCAATATGAATTGAAGTGAATTTTTCGTCGCGCACCACTTTTTCTGAAAGAACAACCGCGTCTTCATAATTGGCGCCACCCCAAGCAACAAAAGCCACCAGCAAATTTTTACCCAAGGCCAAAATGCCGTCCTTAGTCAATAAACTGTCGGCAATCGCTTCTCCTTTTTTGACCTTCTGATTCTTAAAAACAATAGGCCGCTGCGAAATGCAAGTGTATTGGTTAGCCCGAACAAAATTGCGAAGGCGATAATTTATAAATTCACCGCCTTTTTTAGCCGAGGTCTTGATTTTAATATGGCCAGCGTCAACTTCAACCACTTCACCATCAACATCGCTTAAGATAACCTGGCCAGAATCTCGCGCCGCTTTCTCCTCCAAACCAGTGCCCACCAGAGGCGCTTCGGACCAAATATAAGAGACAGCCTGCCGCTGCATATTGGAGCCCATTTGCGTCCGGTTGGCGTCATCGTGCTCTAAAAAGGGAATGAGACCAACGGCAACGCTGCCGATTTGAAAAGGCGAGACATCAATGAATTGAATGGATTTGACCGGATGAAAACCCGGCTCGCCGTGAAAACGCGCTTCCACTTCGGTGTCTAAAATGCGGCCGTCGGCATCCACATTAATTCCGCTATGGGCAATATAATATTTTTCTTCTTCCCAAGCATCCAAATAAACCACCTCATTAGTAACGCGGCTATTTTTCACCCGGAAATATGGGGTTTCTAAAAAGCCAAAATGATTAAGCCTGGCAAAAGTTGCCAAATAACTCACCAAGCCAATGGTGGCGCCTTCGGGGGTTTGAATGGGACAAATGCGGCCGTAATGGGTATGGTGAACATCGCGCACTTCAAAGCCGGCTCTTTTTCGGGTGAGACCGCCGGGACCCATGGCTGAAAGTCGGCGTTTGTGCTCCAACTCAGCCAAGGGATTTTCCTGACTCATAAATTGAGAAAGCTGGGAAGTGTTGAAAAATTCGGAGACCACGCCCATCATCTGTCGCGAATTAATCAGTTGGGCTGGAACGAGCGTAAAAATATCGTAAGTGGACATCCGGTCCTGAATGATGCGACGCATCCGGGCAATGCCGATTCGCAAACGAGTTTGAAGCAACTCGCCGACCGCTCTAATTCGCCGATTACCCAAATGGTCAATATCGTCCGGCTCCGATTTTTCATCATTATTAAAACGAATGATAAACTTCAAAGCATTGACCAAGTCATTAATGGTCAACAAACGCTCCCCTAAATTTGTTTTATCAAAGCCCAGCCTTTGATTAACTTTATATCTTCCCACCTCGCTTAAATCATAACGGTCGAGACGGAAAAACATACCTTCAATCAAACTGCGCGCATTTTCGGCGGTCGCTAAATCGCCCGGCCTGATTCTTTTATAAATTTCAATAAAGGCCTCGTCTTGATTTTTGGCGATGTCTTTTTTGAGGGTTTTTTCAATAAACTTGATTTCACCCGTATCTGCGTCCTTGAATGTTTTAGTAATGGCTTCATTGGTTATTAAGCCGAAAATTTTCAAAAGCACCGTGACCGGCACTTTTCTTTTCCGGTCGATTTTAACGTAAATGGCGCTATCGGCATCGGTCTCAAATTCCAACCAAGCCCCTCGATTGGGAATAATTTTGGCGCCGAACAATTTGCGACCCCGAACCATGCTGGCATTAAAGTAAAGACCGCTCGAGCGAATAATCTGGGAAACCACCACTCTTTCCACGCCGTTAATAATAAAGGTGCCGCGAGTGGTCATCATCGGAAAATCGCCGAAATAAACCTCCTGCTCCTTGGTTTCTTTGGTTTTTTTGTTGGTTAATTTTAATTTCACCCGCAGAGCCGCTTCAAAGGTTAAATTTTTCTCTTTGGCTTGAAACTCGTCAAATTTGGGCTGATCAAAATAATAATCCTCGAAATATAATTCGAGTTCCTTGCCGGTATAATCCTTAACCGGTGAAATTTCTTTGAACAATTCTCGCAGCCCTTCCTTTAAAAACCAACTGTAGGAGTCGGTTTGGAGCTGAGAAAGATTGGGTATAATGTCTAAACTCGTCAAAGCGCGGGGTTGACGAGCAAATATTTTCACATTTTTGAACATAAAAATATTTATCCCCAATTAAATTTGGGATTTAAAAAATATTGTTTGTTTTGTTTAAAAATGGGCCAACAATTTTTGCTTGGTGATATTATTTAAAAATTGTTCTCGGTAATTAATTAAGCTAACGGGGTAAATCGGATTGGTCCTATTTTATTCTTTATTTTAGTTTTTGTCAACCCCTACCTCTTTGACCACTGAGTCGCTTTTCTTGCCTTCTTAAGCCCGTATTTTTTACGTTCCACCATTCTGCTATCTCGAGTCAAAAAACCAGCGCGGCGCAAGCGCTTCTTAAAATCCTGGTTAAATTCAACCATCGCTCGGCTAATTCCCAACCTAATTGCCTCGGCCTGAGCCTGAATGCCGCCGCCCATAACTTTAATGGTGGCGCCAAATTTATCGGGGCATTTCATTTTTTCAAACGGCGATTCAATAATTTTTTGCTGGCGCATGAGAGGAAAATAGGATCGCGGGTCTCGGCCGTTAACCAACACCTCCTTCTTCTTGGTATAAAGCCGCACAATGGCAATGCTAGTTTTGCGACGGCCGATGCCTTCGTAGTATCGCTCTTTATTTTTGCTGCCAGAAACTGACTCTTCTTTAGGAACAGCTTCAGTTGTTAATTGTTCATTAACTATTTTTTTCTTTAATTCTTTTTTCTTAGGCATAGATTACCAAATTATTGATTCTTTTAGCTCGCAGCCTGTTTTTGGGGAGCATATTCCAAACGGCTCTGCGCAAAACATCTTTTGGGTCATTTTCAAAAACCTGACGAAGAGTTTTGGTTTTTAAATGACCCGGGTAACCGGTGTGGTGGCGATAAAGCTTTTGATTAAATTTCTTGCCGGAAAATTTAATTTTGGAGGCATTTTTCACCACCACTTTAACCCCGCCCGCCAAACGAGGCTGATAGCGAGGAGATGTTTTCCCTTGCAAAAGAACGGCGATTTTTGAAGCTAATCTTCCCAATATTTGGTTGGTGGCATCAATGTTGTGTTCCGACATTTTATTTTATTATTCTAAAAATTCAATAATGACCATTTTTGCCGCATCGCGCTTCCGCAGGCGCGGACTTCGGATAATTCTTAAATAACCGCCAGGGCGCCTTTGAAACTTCGGACTGATTTTATAAAAAATTTCGAAGGCGGATTTTTTGCCGAAACGGCTAATTAACAACTTTAAACTTGCTAAATTTTTTTTCTTGGCCAAAGTTATGCTTTTTTCCATCAATCGTTTTATTTCTTTGGCCCGTGCCTCGGTGGTTTCAATTTTTTTGTGAAAAACTAAATTAGAAATTAGGCCTTTAACAAAAGCTTTGCGCTGATTTCTTTTCCGATGAAATTTTCTTCCTTTGGCTAGATGACGCATGACAAAAATTCAAAACTCAAAAGTCAAAATTATTTCTTCGATTTGCTTTTCTTGACGGATTTTTTTGTCTTCAATCCCTTCTTTTCGACTTTGACTCTCGGTTTGGTTTTCAATTCTTTGACAACTGGAGCCTTTTCTTCGGGGATCTCAATGCCGGCGCCAATCACCTGAAAATGATTGGCTAAAATTTCCGTGGCCTTTTTCAGGGCCAAACGTGGAGAAATACTGCCATCGGTTTCTATATAAATCCGCAAACGATTATAATCGGTGCGCTCGCCGACCCGCATGTCTTCTACTTCATAATTGACCTTTTTAATCGGAGAAAAAATAGCATCCAAGCTGATGGTCCCGACCGGCAACTTTTCTTTTTTCCGGAGTTCAGCCGGCACATAACCCAAGCCCTGTTCAACGGTCAAAATGATTTCCAACTCCGACTTCTTTTCAGTTAAGGTGGCGATGTGAACATCGGGATTAAGAATTTCAATATTGGAATTTTTCTGAATATCAGCCACGCCCACCTTTTTTTCGCCTTTGGCCGAAAGAAAAAGCGTTTGCGGTTCACTAGCAAACATTTTCACTCGAATTTTCTTTAAATTAACGAGAAGCTGAATAATGTCTTCCATTACGCCGGCTAAAGTTGAAAATTCATGCTGCACCCCTTTAATTTTCACCGTTGTGATGGCGGCGCCCGGCAAAGAAGACAAAAGAACGCGGCGCAAAGCATTGCCGATGGTTAAACCATAACCCGTATAAAGACCTTCAATTTCAAAAATTCCGACGTTTTTTTCTTCTTTAATAATTCTTGGCTTAGATGGTAAAATAAATTCCGTCATATTGATTTACCCTTTTGAATAAGATTTAAATCTTGGGTCAATAGGGTGAGTTACTTGGAATAGAATTCGACGATTAAACTCATGTTAAAGGGAGCTTCTAATTCCGTGGGGCTGGGCTCTGACTTTACTTGGCCCTCTAATTTTTCGGCGTCCAATACCAAGAAAGCCGGCGGCTGATATTTTTTCAATCTATTTTTGATTTCTTGGAAAACTGTTCGTTCGGCGCTGTGAGGCCGAATTTTTATTACGTCGCCAACTTTTAACCCCAGGGATGGCGTGCGAACAGGCCGGTTGTTAACCGAGAAATGGCCGTGGTTCACTAACTGGCGAGCAATGCTGCGCGAAGAAGCGAAGCCCAGACGGAACACAATATTATCCAACCGCATTTCCAATTTTTTAATTAAAATATCCATGGTTGAACCTTTCTTGTGAGCGGATTCCCTGAAATAACGGCGCAACTGCCTCTCATTGATACCATAACTCAATTTAACTTTCTGCTTTTCTACTAATTGCCGACCGTATTCTGACACATTGGCGTGAAATTTCGCTTTGCGATGCATACCGGGCCGATAAGGTTTGCGTAATAAATTGCATTTTGGAGAATAACAACGCTCGCCCTTTAAAAAGAGTTTTTCTCCAACTGCTCGACATTTTCGACATTTGGCTTCTAGAAGCATGAATTTAGACGCGCCGCACTTTAGGCGGCCTCACTCCGCCATGGGCAATCGGCGTAATATCTTTTATAGACACAATATTTAAACCCTGCGAAATTAAAGAGCGCAAAGCCGCCTCTCGGCCACCTCCCACGCCTTTAATAAGGACTTGAAACTCGTTTATCCCCGCCTTTCTAATTTTTTGGACCAAGGCCTCGGCTGCTCGAGCCGCAGCAAAAGGGGTCGCTTTTTTAGGGCCTTTAAATTGCAAGTGCCCGCCGGAAGTCCAACCGATAACATTCCCTTGGGCGTCAGTGGCGGTCATAATGATATTATTGTAGGAAGTTTTGATATAAACTCGGCCAGTTGAACTCGTTGGTTTTTTTAATTGGTCGCTTGCTTCGGCTTTTTTCAAAGCAGATTCCAAAACTTCCACTTCTTTTATGGCTTCTTCGGTTGTCTGTTGAATGACTCTTTTCTTGCCCATAATTATCTCAATTCTAACTTGCGCCGACCGCTGCCAACCGTCTTCCGAACATTGCCCCTCACGGTCCGCGAATTCGTCTTGGTGCGCTGACCCCGAGTGGGCAACTTACGGAGATGGCGGCTGCCGCGATAAGAGCCGATTTCTTTAAGCCTCCTGATATTACCTTGAATTTCTCTGCGCAAATCGCCTTCAATACGGTAATTTTTTTCAATAATTTCTTGAAGGCGATTAATCTCTTCGGGAGTTAAATCTTTTGCTCTTTTATCGAGCGAGACATTGGCAATTTTTAAAATTTTATTGGATAAAAAACGTCCGATGCCATAAATATAGCCCAGACTGATGTCAATTCTTTTTTGATCGGGGATGTTAACTCCGCAAATCCGAACCATAATTATCCTTGCCTTTGTTTGTGTTTGGGGTTCTTACAAATAATAAAAAGGCGACCTTTGCGCTTTATGACTTTACAGCTTTTGCACCTTTTTTTAACCGAAGATTGAACCTGCATGGCAAAATTATTTACGATAAACGATGCGGCCGCGGCTCTCATCATAAGGACTGAGTTCCACCACTACTCGGTCGCCAGCCAGAATTCTAATAAAATTTAATCTCAACTTTCCTGAGAGATGAGCCAAAACCTCCCGGCCATCATCTAATTTCACCTTAAAAGTAATGCTGGGCAATGCTTCTTCCACCACTCCCTCAAATGTGGGATTTTTCATAAGAGATATGTAATCATTATATGGATAAATTTTTTTTAGTCAATCCCCGTCTTTCCAACTGAAACCTAATCAGAAGTTGCGTCTAAGATAATTTTAATATTATGGGCATTAAATGGCAAAAAATTCAAAAACCCGGGTTTAATTTTGACGCTAACCTTCTCTACCCAAGGCAGGGCGCTGAAAAACTTTTGGAGTTGGCTTTCATTCATGCGCACTAACTCATTGGGTAGCTCATCAGTACTAATTTTATCACGAAAAACCAAGGTGGCGTTCACCGGAAAAGACAACATTCCTTTTTCAAAATCAACGCGCGGCGTCCCGTATTGAAAATCGCCGCCGAACAAATCTTTTTGGCTTAGGGGCGATGGACTTTGCTGGGCGTTATAAACAAAAATATCTTTCACATCTGACTCGCTGAAAATCAACACTTTTAAAGAAGCTGTCAGATTGCCGCGAAAGCTATCAACCTGATCTCCCGCTTGATTGGAAAAAGATGTTTTTTCCACCATAAAAGCTTTGGCTTCATTTAAAATTTTAAAATTCGAGAATTTTCTTTGGAACGCTTCATCCAACAAAGAGACTTGAAGCTCTTCATCCAAAGAAATTTGAGCCAATTCGGTCAATTGACTTTTAGCCTTATCCAGATCTTCCTGACTGATAATTTTCGCCTGACCAATATAGCCGCCCTTCATCGCCTCTGATGATTCCGCATAAAACTTATCGTATTTGGATGTCCCTTTAAAACCGGGAATGGTGAAATGCGACGACCCAATATTATATTCTTCGCCGGACTGGTCAGCCACAACATTGGCGTCAATTGACGAGGGAATAATTTTGCCGGCTTCTACTTTAGCTCCGGGAACGATTAGGGCACTGGATAGTCGAAACAATTTGCCGTCTTGAGAAAGAAAGCGGGTATTGGCAATTAAAGTTTGGGGCGTTGAACTGTAAGCATTAAATACTGTTATTTTGCCTGAGCTTTTAACTTTGACGTCTTTTAGACCGGTCGCCGGAAAATCTTTTACAACCTGGCGAGACAGTTTCAAATCTCCCGCCTCTATTTTAAAGTTTTCCAAGTCAGTTTTATCCAAATTTTTTAAAGCCAGAACGGCGCTTTGGTTTTGCCAAGTGGTTTTTTGAGTGATAATCCGAATTTCTGCCCGACTAAAGAAATATAACCCGCCGCCTCCTAAGGCCGCTAAGATAACGATGCCTAAAAATATTAATAAAATGCTCTTCGGCATTTTAAGACGCCTCCTGGTTTTTGGGGCCGGCGCAAAATCCTCTTGGCCCGCCGCTTCAGCGGACCAATATCTTGATTTTCTCGCCTTGAGAGCGCGATTAATTTCCTCATCGTGACCGATCTCTATCTTGGGCATCCCTGGAATTTTTTTCTTGGAAGCGGGTGGAGCAATGTCTCTAATAAAAGACGGGCCCCGGGAAATCGGCTTGACTGATTCTTGGCGCTCCACCACTGGGATGCCCACTTCTTCTGCCATTGTTTTCACCTCTTCTTCATCGGTATCCAAAAAAATGTTTTTACCTGCCGCCTTAGCCTCCCGATAAAGAAGACGCAAATTAAGAATGGACTCCGATATTTTTGCCTGCTCCGGCACAAATAAAACTACATTGTCGCTTTGGGCATTCAAAACCCGCTCGACTACCGCCGAGACATCATCATTGCTTTCAATATAAATATTTTCCAGCTTCATCTTATTAAACGATTAATCATTTTAACCATTTAATTCGACGCTTGAGTATTTTATTAAGTTCGTAATAGACTGGCTCAGCCATAAATAATGCGGCCGTCGCCATTGCCAATATCAAAGAATTAGCCCTTCCGATATTATTGATGCCTTCAACCTTCAGATTCATTTTATCAAAAATTCTTTCTTTTTGATATGGCTGGATGGTCGGTCTTCTTTTAAAAACGGTTTTCGGCCAAGAATGGCCTCTAAAAAAGTCCAATAATTTGGGGAAATCTACCAGCGCCCCATTTAAATACAAATTGGCGCTGTTAGAATCTTCCAAAGAAAAATTTTTAATTGCCAGACCCACTCCTTCTACCAGAAGTTTCAATTCTGGCAGCAATATTTTTTCAAGCCAATGCTGGGCGCGATTGCTTAAACCCCCGATTTTATATTTTTCTTTTAAAACTTCGGCGGCCTCCAAAGAAATGAATAAAGATTTGGCAATCGACCTGGTCAGATTTTCTTCTCCCCAGTTAAACGATTGAAAATTCTTTAAGAAATCGCCTAACTGTCCGACTTTAGTTTCTTCGCGGCCAATGTCAACCAATATTCCTTTTTCGCCAAGCAAAGAAAACACCTTATCAAAAACCAAAAGGTTTTCTGATAAAAAATTCAAATCCCCTTTAAAGGGCTGGATAGTCTTCATCAGCCTCCCCCAGAAATCTCTTTGGCTGTAAGTGTTTTCAAAAGTGAAACCCAGGCGCCTGCCGGCAAAGCCTAGAGGATTAAGAATTTTTCGGCCGTCAATCTTCGGATCTTTAATTTGTGATGATGTCAAAATAATTTCAAACTCGGAAATTCCCAAAATTCGGCTGACAATCGGTCGTTCCCGGTCATATAATCGCCAGGCTAAATTCAAAATAACATTTTCTAATTCGTCTTCATCGATAAGTTCCGAGGGAGTGGTCCGAACGATGGAGAAAACGGAAAGGGTGGATTTTAAAAACGGCTTTTCAAACAGAAAAACCAGAGAGGCGCTTTTGGGAAGGGTCCGAAGCATTTTATTCAAACAACCCAAAACATTCTCCATATTAAAATCATTTCCCCGCGACGCCAAAAATTCCAAATTTCTCCTTAGCCGGACTTTTTTCGAATCAAAATTAAAATCCGCCTCCAAAGCTGCGACGCTTTTGCGACTAACATTAAAAATCAGTATTCTTTTCCATTTGCGGGATAAAAATGCGCGGAAATTTAGCATCCACTATTTATTATATCCGCTTCGCGGATGTAATCTCGTTCGTTCAGAAAAAGAAAAAATCGATTTTTTCTTTTTCTCTCTCATTTCAATTATAATCCAATTTCCCCTTTTCGGCTACTCCAAAACCGCTTTAATCCTTCTGACGCCCTGGGAGACCGCCTCTTCCTTAACGATCTTAAAATGCCCGAGTTCTGAGGTGTTTTGGACATGCGGGCCGCCGCAAACTTCTCGGCTAAAAACTTGCCCTGGGCTTGTCGAAGGACCAATAGAATAAACCTTCACTCTTTCTCCGTATTTTTCCGCAAACAATCCAATGGCGCCCGATTTCTT
>Ga0315289_10001592_pt1 | contig 35367 bp, 9 predicted proteins | sample YL17G11_40_MG_FD_203452 | JGI IMG/M metagenome (GOLD analysis project Ga0315289, IMG submission 203452) | Sediment microbial communities from Yellowstone Lake, YNP, Wyoming, USA - YL17G11_40 | ecosystem: Environmental > Aquatic > Freshwater > Lake > Sediment | place: USA: Wyoming | collected...
CAGTCGTTGTCGAGGCCGTCGCAGAGCTCGGGGCCTGATTGTCCTGGGGTGCAGGTATTGGACTGAGCACCGCCTACGCAGACGAGGGCGCCGGTGGCGGCGCATTGGCCCATGCCGCAGGTGGTGGGTTGGTTGTACCAGGTCTCGCCCTCACCGTCATCGGTGGTAGAGCCGTCGCAGTCGTTGTCGAGGCCGTCGCAGAGCTCGGGGCCTGATTGTCCTGGGGTGCAGGTATTGGACTGAGCACCGCCTACGCAGACGAGGGCGCCGGTGGCGGCGCATTGGCCCATGCCGCAGGTGGTGGGTTGGTTGTACCAGGCTTCGCCCTCACCGTCATCGGTGGTAGAGCCGTCGCAGTCGTTGTCGAGGCCGTCGCAGAGCTCAGGGCCTGGGGCACCTGGCGTGCAGGTGTCGTGGAGGGATCCGCTTGTGCAGATCATTTGTCCTGCTGCTGCACATACGCCCGTACCGCAGCTAGTGGTAGTGGGGACATAGTGCTCATCGGCGGTGGTGTCGCAGTCGTCGTCCAGGCCATCGCAGTCATTGTCTGGGCCGGTAGGGATACACGACGGTCCGTTGTAGAACGTACAGGAGACAATGTCCTGCGGGCCGATGACGATGCCGTTTACGGCGTTGCTGTCGGGCGTGCCGACTTCGATTGGGTCAGGGTCGCCGTTCTTGGTGCAGCCGGCAGAGATGAAGGAGAAGTCCTCCTCCACCGTCTCGACAATGTTGACGCTGGCCGTCGCGCCGGCGATGCTGATGTCGAAGACGACGAAGCCGTCGCTGCCGGTGTTGCCGTCCGACGGCGTTGGGGTTGCGGTGCCGCCTGTGACGGAGGCATCGAAGTGCCAGCCTTCGCCGTTGCTCTGGTCAGTCGTAGTGGTCAGGTTGCCGTCGGCGTCGATGATCTTGTGGACGCTGATCGTGCCGCCGCATAGCTCTTGGGCCAGCGCTGCCAGGTCCGCGGCCAGAGTGGCGAAGTTGGAAGTGTACATGGCATCGGCGCTGGAGATAGCTATCAGGTTGTTCGTGTCGAGGTCGTTGCCGATGCCGATGGTGATGATGCGGGTGCCGCCGGTCTTGATCTGGTTCGCTACTGTGACAGCGTCGGCCACGGCTACGCTCTCACTGACGGACTGGTCGTTCCCGGTACGGTTGGGGTTGCCGTCGGAGGCGAAGATGATCAGGTTCGGGTTCTGCCGATTCGGGAAGAGGCCGGCGGCGTAGATCAGCCCTTGCTGCCAGTTGGTGTACTCGGTGCCGGGCTGCTCCCGCGTTTCGTTGATTTCAGTGGTGATCGTCGTCTCGTTGCCGGTGAAGTTCAGACGCACGACGGCGAGACCGGCGAACTCCACCAGGGCGAACTCCGTGGGCGTCTCGGGGAGGAACGCCTGCACGAATTGCATGAACGCGGCCTGCATCTGGTCGTACTCGCCGTCGCTGATGCTGCCGGAGCCGTCGATGACGAGGGCGATGTCCGTGCCACAGGACGCCGCCAGCTCTGGGTTGGGCACTTGCACCACAACAGAGTTCGACAGCGTTTTGGTGCCACTCGCGCCGGAGCTACAGGTGTCGTTGCTGTAGGCGACGAAGTAGGCGTTGTAGATGCCTGGCGTGGCGGGGGCCGTGACGGTGAATGATTCGGTGTAGGTGCCGCTGTTGGTGTGGTCGGGAGTGTCAACGCACGCGGTGTACGGTCCGGAAGAGGTGGCGATTCTCCAGCTGGTGGACTCCCAGTTATTGTCCGAGTAAGCTGTCTTTACAGTGACGGCAGCGGTGATCGACCCGCCCGGCGCTACTGTGACACTCGTTCCGCCGTTCAGCGTCACTGAGTTGATCGTGCGGCTGTCCGTGAAGGTCGTGCTGGCGAGTACAGGGGCCTGACCGATCAGGGGGTCATCCCAACGCCCATCCAGCACGTCGACCAGGTACTCACCCAGGACGCCGTCTAGGATGTAGTAGTACTGGAAGTCGCCTTCGCCGTCGGCGACGACCGTGTCGTAGCTCGTCGGCCACGGCTCGAAGGAGCCATCGCCGGTAACCGTGGAGAGGTCGGGGCGGGTGACGCGCACCGTCACCTCGGCGTTGGCCGCGAAGCCGCTGCCGCTGATCTGGACGGTGGCCTCCGGGCCATAGTCTAGCTCGTTGGTGGTTACGGTGGGGCTGTCGCCTTGCTGGGCGAGGACAGCCATGCATGCTGTACCCAGCCCGACGAGGACGGCGAGGAGCAGAAGACTAACTAACGTTACAGCGACTGGCCGGCGCGTCGCCAGGATCTTGCTCATGCCGCACCCCCCGAGCATACGAACCTAGCGGGCGCCCTAGTCCGCCTGTAGGTCCTGAGCTTCCCGCCTGGCCCTAGAGTAAGCCCGCGCGGTAGTTAGATACACTACCTCGCCGCGCGCATATAGCACGCGACGCGCAAGCCTAACGCCCGCGCGAGCTCACGCGAACTAGAATCATGTGGATAATAGCATGAGCCCGCGCATTTGTCAACATAAATGTCACGTGCCAGCACAAATTTGGCGAAAATAAACTGCATGCGGTGAATGGCAGCAGGCGGCACGGTTACTCCAGCGAAGGGTCAGGCTGCGGCGGCTCGGCACCCGAGCCGGCTCTCACCTCTCAACACCCGGGCTCGCCGGGGTGGCCGCAGCAGTTGCTGCGGGTGCGGAGCTTCGTCCAGTTGTTGACCAGGAGCCGTTGCAGCTTGCGGCCGAATGGCATGGGGGCTCCCAGGTTTGTGAAAATCGCTCTCAAGTTGGGCATGGCTAGCCTCCCCTTGAATCATCACCTCTCGAACGCGCTGGTCGGTTCAGACTGCCTCCCAGGGCCCTCACGATTGCGGCTCCGGCGATTGGAGTCGCCCGTCGGCCATCTCCAGCACTCTGTCCACGTGAGCCAACATGCGGCGGTCGTGCGTGACCATGATGCCGATCTTGTTCCGCATCTTGACCTCCTCAGCCAGGCTGCGCACCACCTCGTTGCCCCGCTCCGAATCCAGGTTCGACGTGGGCTCGTCCACCAGCACCAGCAGTGGATCGTTCATCAGGGCCCGGCCGATGGCGACCCGCTGCCTTTCCCCGCCGGAGAGCTCGCCTGGCAGATGGTGGGCGCGTTTCTCAACGCCCAGCTCCCGCAGCAACTCGCGCGCCCGTGCTCGCGCCTCTCGCCGTACCCTGCCGGAGATCGATGGGATGACCAGCAGATTCTGCTCGGCGGTCAGGTAGGGCACCAGGTTGAAGCCCTGAAAGACGAACCCCACCCTTTCGCGGCGGAATCGTGCCCGCTGCGCCTCGCTCCAACGTGAGATGTCGCTGCCGCCGACAACAACGCGGCCGCGCGTGGCGGTGAGCAGTCCGCCAAGCATGGCCAGGAGGGTCGTCTTGCCGGAGCCGCTTGGCCCCACGATCGCCACGAACTCTCCCGCCCGGACGGAGAAAGAGACGTCTCGCACCGCCTCCACTGCCGTGTCGCCGGATCCGAAGACCTTCGTCAGCGACTGCGCCACGAGGCCTTGTTCGTCCTGGCTCATCACACCTGCCCCAGGGCGCTCATAGGGTTTACTCGAACCACCTGGCGGGCGGAAAAGAGGCTGCCCAGGAGCGCCGCGATGGTTATGCTGGCCCCTCCTGTCAGGAAGGCGCCGCCTGTTATCTGCAACGGTATATCCGAGGGGAGCGCCGCCTCTGTCACCAGCGCCAGCGGCACTCCCAGCGCCAGGCCGGTCAGGGCGACGGCTGTCACCTGACGGATCAGTTGTCCGAAGACGTACCAGCTCGAGGCGCCCAGCGCCTTGAATATGGCGATCTCATATGCCCGCTGCATCGTCAGGACGAAGAAGAAGGAGCCGATGACCAGTGCCCCGATGACGAAGCCGAAGAGCTCTATGGTCATCACCACCTGCTGCTGCTGAGTCACGCCTCCTATCGCCCCTATGGCATCGCTCTTGGATAGCGCGCTAGTATTCGGCACAGCCGCCTCAATGCGAGCGCCGAGGTTATCCGTGTGCCCTCTCGCCAGTATGACGCTGGCGGCTGGGGCGTCCTCCCCGTGGCCGGGATAGCGCATCTCGCGCCACTTGTCCAGGAAGACGTAGGCCGACGGCAGCCCCAGGAACTGCCCTTCGTCAACCTCACCGACGATGGTGAAGCTGTAGTCTATCAGGGCATTGCGCATAGTGATCTGGTCACCCACCTTCAGGCCGCTGGACCGCGATAGGCTCCGGTCGATCAGGATTTCGCCCTCGCGCGCGAGAGCGCGGCCCGAGCGAACAGCCGGCTCGGCGATGCTCCCCGGCTCGAAGCCGAAGAGGGCCACGTCCTCGGTCAGCGAGCCCTCCTGGGCTGTCGCCGCCAGGTAGCCGATGCCTCCCGTTGTCCCTCCGGCCACAGCCAGGGCGTCTAGCTGGTCGGACGTGAGCTCGCTTCTCAGGAGGCTATTGTTGGAATCGGCGCTGAACACCACCACGTCGGCATTGAAGGAGCTCACCGCACCGGACATGGCCGAGAGCAGGCCGCTGCCCAGGGCGCTGATCATCACCAACAGGTAGACCACCAGCCCCACAATCAGGCTTATGAGTCCGAACTGTAGCTTCTTGCGCCTTATCTCTTGCAGCGCCAGCATCTGTCCCTGACTCCCCTCGACGTGCCCGCTCGGGCGGGGTCGTGCCTCAATTGTAGGCCTTCTCCCCAACGGCAGTCACGCATTCTTTCCCCAGCAGATAACGATCGAGGGTGTGGAAGACCCTCAGGTCCGCTCATGGTTCGGCAGGCTCACCACGAGCGGGAATGGGCAGTCACGCCAGCAGGCTGGCTTGGCGAGCATAAGCAAACGCGGGAGGGGGAACCACCCCCTCCCGCGTCTGTATGCCTACGCGGCAGGCTTCCCGTCCGCTACGGCTACTGGAGCAGTAGCGACTTCACCCTCGACTGGCAGTTGTTGAGCAGGTTGACGTCGTTACCGCTAGGCGGAGTGTGTGCCAGGTGGGCGATGCACAGCTCGATGTCGAGCGGGTAGATGCCTGGCGTACCACCGCCTGGCTGGTGGCACTCGAAGCGCGTGCGGTAGAGCACCCACTTCTGCTCGTTCGCCAGCAGGTAGAACGGGTTGTGACCGGGCAGGATCAACTGCGGGGCGAACGGGTCGGGAACGCACCCTGCGACTCCATCCGGGTCGATGGTGAGGCTCAGTTGCACTAGCTCCTTGTGGGCGCACTCGGGTATCATGCCAATCTCTCCGATGGCCCACATGTAGTGGCCGGTGGTGTCGGAGATATTGACGGGAGCGGGACCGAAGAGCAACAGGCTCTTCACCAACACGTCGTGGCACGGGGTCGGGTCGCAGACATCGCCGAGGCCGTCCTCGTCGGCATCCTCCTGGAGCGGGTTGTAGTGGTCAGGACAGTTGTCGGGTGGACCGCACGCGGCGTTCTCTGCCGCTGCCTCGGGGTCGACCACGCCGTCCGGACAAGGCGCTGGGCCTGGGCAGAGCAGCGTGTCGTTGTCGAGGCAGACGAGGCCGTCGTCCGATGCGCTGTTGTTGCCCGGCTCGGGGTCACCCATGTGGACGCCCGTTAGCGCCTTCGAGGAGGTGACCGTGAACGTGCAGGTCGCCGCGCCAGCCGGCAGGTCGATGTCGAAGTCGTCGGACTCCACGCGGGTGACGCTCACCGGGTCGACTTCCGCCTGGTTCAAGACGATGTCCACCGGGCTGGTCATGGCGCCGTTGATGCTGCACTGGTTTCCGGCGAGGGCGCCTGGGCTGCTGACGGTCACGGTCTTCGCCGAGTTGGCCACCATCTCGCCGTTGTTGTGGATGGTGGTGTTGGCTGTGACCGGGAGAAGCGTCAACGGGGGGCCCTTGATGAGCGCCGGGACGGCCACGACGCCGGTAACCTTGATGTCAGCCTGGCCCAACGCATCCACCGTCAGGAGCGTGGCGGCGGCGTTGTTGCTCGGGTCGGGGTCAACAATGTGCCCGTCCTTCGGCCCGCTGACGTTGTTGATCACCTCGAAGGTGTGACTGCTGGGGTTCAAGCAGTGGATGGTGAACGGCTCGTCGATGACCGCGTCCACGCTCGGCGGCAGCACCACCTGCAAGGTGTCCCCAGCCGGGTCGATCTCGCAGTCAGCGGGAGCGTCGGCGACCTTGGTGACGGTCACCGTGACCGGCAGCGCGCCGTTGTTGTGGAGGATCTTGCGCAGGGTGACGTCAACGTCCTGGCTGACCGGTATTTCGGTGGGCGGCTGGAGCCAGAGTTGGTCGATGATCTTGACGTCAGCGTAGGCGATGGCATCCACCGTTAGCGACGCGGAGGCGTGGTTGTTGCCATCCGGGTCCTTCACGTGCGGGGTCAGCACCGCCACGTTGTCGGTCCAGGTGAACGGCCCGTGCGTGCTGGGCTTGTCGCAGTGGATGGTGAACACCTTGTCGATGGTCACGTCCACGCTGACGGGCACGCCGTTGACCACCTGGAACTGGCTGGTGGGGCTGACCGTGCAGTCGGCGGGAGGAAGACCGGCGATCATCTCGTCAGTGATGTCCACCGGACCGTACGGGCCGTTGTTGTGGATCACCGCGCGCAGGGTCACCGGCACGTTGGCGCTGACGTCGATGTTCGTGGGCGGGGCCACCACCGCGAAGCTGACCTTCTTGACGTCAGCGGTCTCCCAGGCAGTGACGTCCGGCCAGTTCTTGTGGATGTTGTTGGCCGAGTCGTCGTCCCAGATAGGCGGCAGCGGGGCCACACCGGCAGCCAGCTCGAAGGCATCGACGTGGTCGCTCTTGTTGTAGCAGTGGATGTAGGCCTTGAGGTTGAGCTCCTCCGAGTCGTCGGCAGCCATCGCGATCTGGCCGGACAGCAGGCTGTGGAGCTTGTACTGGGTGGGCGGGTCCTGGATGACCTCCTCGACGAAGCTCAATCCAGCCTGGGCGTCCTTCCAGGAAACGATGCAGCCCTCGTCCATGACCGGGTCGTTGTCGGCCGGGTTGGGGGACACCAGCAGCAGGTCAACGTCCACGAGCCCGGCGGGACCGGGGTTGGTGACGATGACTTTGACGTCGTACGGCGTCGACACGCTGCGGTCCACGTTCACCGACTCGAGCTTCAGAACGTCGATGGAGACGTCGCTCATCGGGCAGCCGTTGTTGGGGTGGGGGCCGGCGATGCCCGGAAGGCAGTCGCAGTCGTCGTCGACGTCAAGGATGCCGTCGTTGTCGTCGTCCGGGTCGCAGGCGTCGCCAATGCCGTCGGGGTCGATCTCAAGGGCGCACTCCTCCTGGAGCGGGTTGGGGACGTACGGGCAGTTGTCGGTGACGTTGGGGATGGTGTCGTGGTCGATGTCCGGGTCGGTGACAACGCTGACGTGGTTCTCAGCGGTGTTGTCGTCCGGGTCCGTCTCGGTCATCGTGATCGGGTCAACGTCCACCACGAACTGCTCGATGTGGTAACCCGTCACCGCGTCCACCGGCTCGCTGCAGAGGATGTTGTAGTCGCGGCTCGAGGTGATCGTGGCGTGGGGACCCACGTTGGGCTCTGTCCACGTCAGCGTGCTGTAGAACTGGTTGCCGACCGTGAACTCGTGGAGGGTGTCACCGGGCAGGACAGGCACCAGGTGCGACACGCACTTGTTCCTGTTGAGGGACACCTGCGTCAGCTGGACGGTGTAGTTGGTAGGAGCGGCGCCATTGTTGTAGACAATGACGTCCACCGTCTCGCTGTGCACCAGGTCCTCAGGCACGACGATGTCCTCGTTCTTGTACAGGCTCACCTCGAGGTCGGTCTTGGTCTCGATGCAGCTGATCGTGTCCATCTTGTAGACGGTCTGGCCCGTGTCCCCGCGAGTCAGCAGGGCCCAGACGTTGTGAGTGCCGAACACGGTGCACTTGCGCAGAATCTCACCGGTGGCCCCGTCATAGTACGGCGACGTGAGGATCGGAGTCAGGCCCTCGCCCACGCTCAGCGTCTTGGAGTCGTACGGCGAGCAGGTGAACGTCGGCTTGTCAGAGGGGTCGTTGCAGAGGGGACAAGGGGTAGGGCAAGTACTAAGGGGGTCAGGGCATCCTGGAAGACCAGGACCAGGCTTGGGGTCGCAGACGTCGCCGACTAGGTCGCCGTCCGTGTCGAGCTGGGTCGGGTTGGCGTTGATCGGGCAGTTGTCGACGCAGGGGACCTCGGAAGCAGCGCCCTTAAGAGGGCAGCCGTCGTTGACCTTGGTGTCGGCGTCGTCGTCGATGTCGTTGACGCAGGAGGGGTTCTCGGGGTTGTTCACGGCCGGGCAGCCGTCGTTGACGTTGGTGTCGGCGTCATCGTCAATGGCGTCGTTGCAGGCCGTCTCGGGCGCGTCCTTGGCGGGGCAGCCGTCGTTCACGGTGGGCGTCAGTCCGTCGTCCGCCGCGTCGTCGTTGGTGGCGTTGGCGCAGGCGGGGTTCTCGGCGGCGCCGATGGCGGGGCAGCCGTCGTTCACCCTGGTGTCGGCGTCATCGTCAACGTTGTTAGTACACCGGAGACCGTCGTTGCCGCCAATGCCAGTGCAGATGCCCGAGTGAGGCTGCGGGTCATCGCGCGGCCTGCCGTCCGGGACGCTGTCGTTGTCGTCGTCGGGGTCGACAGTGTCATCCCAATAGCCGTCGACGTCGTTGTCCGGAAGGCCGGTCTGGCCGATTACCAGCCAGCAGTCGCCAATGCCGTCTGCGGGAAGGGAGGTGTCAGGGCAGATTCCGCCGAGGACGAGAGGGTGGGCGGCAGGCAGCTGCAGCTTCCACACCAGGATGTTGATCGGGATGCCCGGCGGCGCCCCGACGGCGGCGTCGCCCACGTAGTGGGCCCACAGCGTCGCGCCGGGGTAGTTAGCGTTCACGAACCCGAGGATGGCGTTGAGCTGCTGCGACCAGTAGTACTGGGCGGTGTACGCGTTCGGCACCGGGGGGGTGTTGAGTGGGAACAGCGCATACTTCGAGAGACCAGGCCCAGACGTGGGACAATCCGGCGAGGGCATGCACGCGTCATACTGGACGGCGGTGCCCACGATACTGTCTGTACACGTCCACGGGGTGAAGGTCTGGAGGTGTGCCGCCACCGTGAAGTCGCTCTTGCCCACGACCGACCCGGTGGTGGTCGCCGTGCTGGAGGTGATGTCCAGTGCCGCAGGCCAGATCGTCTGGATCAGGGCCAGCGGCTGCTGGGCGGGGTAAGGCAGGTCGACCGGAATGGTGACAATGCTCAGGGTCTTGCAGGGCTTGGTCACGATGCCGGACGACACGATGCAGGTGTTCGGCGGGTCCAGCGGCGCGCTCAGGGTCAGGGGGATGTCATCGTCGCCGATAATCGACTGGAAGGTCGGCTGGAAGCGCGGCACACACAGCACCGGCAGTTGCGCAACGACCGTCACGAGCGGCGAGGGGTCTATGGTGTGGGGGTCCTTGATGGTCACCGTGTTGGTGAACACGAACACGGCTACCCTGCTCGTACCGGCGTCGAGGCAGTGGATCTGGAACGTCTCATCCACCGTGGTCGCCGCGCTCACCGTTAGGATCGCCTGCTCCTCATCCGTGAGCGGGGTTACGGTGGCAGCGGTGGTGTACTTAGGCGGAGGCAGAGCCGCCACACTCGCCGTCTTGGACAGCTTCACCTCGGTCGGTCCGTAGCCGCCGTTGTTGTGGAGGACCGTGCGCAGGGTGACGTTGGTGGGCGTGCTGACGCTCACTACGGCGAGATCGGCTATGGTGTCGCCATCGCTGTCGACCTTCCAGCCGGCCCACACCGCCGAGAAGCTGTTGAGCTTGATGTCGCTCTGCGCCAGGCAGTCCACAACGTACTCGCTGTGAGCAGTGTCGTTGCCGGGTGTCGGGTCGTCGATGCCGGCCTCGGGCGTGATCGCGTTGTCGAAGGTGAAGTGGTGCAGGCTCGGCTTGCTACAGTGGACATCCCACTGCTCAACGATAGGCTCGGTCACGCTCGGAGGCAGATCCGCGATCGTCTCGTGCACCACGATGACGTGGCCTACGAGGACCATGCTGGGTGCACATGGCACCGGCGGGGCGCCGTCAACGATGACCTGCTCCGCGTCCGCACAGTGGTAGGAGACCGTGCCGTCCGGCTCGACGGCGGTGCCGGTCTTGGTGATGTTCACGTCGGTAATCTCCGGCCCGTTGTTGTGGATCACTTTCTCCAGGCAGAGCCATTCGTTCTGGCTGACGTTGATCGACGTGGGTAGCGTACCGCCACACACGCCCATCACCGGGTCGTCTGGCTCCTTATCGACCAGAACCTGGCTCAGGATCTTCAGGTCCGCCAAAGGCAGCGGGCAGTTGGTGTTGATCGCCAGTTTGCCCGAACCGAGCGTCTGCGGGTGTTCTACCCCGCCGCCCGAGGCGTAGGCGGTGGTGGGAGATACGCCGAACGAGAAGGTGACCACGCCCGACTTGGTGCCGTCGATGTCCAGGCCAGCCCTGAAGATGGTGCCGTCGCCGGGAGTGCCCGTGCCGCCCGCCATGTAGGAGCATCCGTCCCCGTGGGGGCTGGTGCTGTCAGGTATAGCGTCGCCCGTGCAGAATGGGACCTCAATGTCCGACGGCATCTTGATGGTTCTGTTGGTGCCGGGGGCAGCGATATGGACTATCGTGGTGTCAGACCACTTCAGGCTCAAGTTGTAGTAATCGGCCGGATCCGTGTCGCCGGCCACCACGACGTCGACGATGTAGTCACTGACGTTGTCGAACGCACCACCGACTTTGTTGACCCGCACGCAGTCCTCTACGCCGCAACCGTCGTTGACCACGGTGTCTAAGTCGTCGTCGATGGTGTTCTTGCACGCGTCCCCGGTCTCGGGGGCGCCGACCGCCGGTGCTCCCAGCGTGTTGGCGCTGTTCCCGGTGATCTCCGGGTCAACGTCCCAGTTGATGTTGAGTTCGTCGGCGTGGGCGATGTTGCCGCCGTTGTAGGAGGTGCCAGCAAGCATTAGCGCTACCAACAGCGCTGCGCCTGCCACACCTAGTAAAAGCTTATTCATAATGGACCGCACCCCCTTGATTCACTCTTGCCGTTGATTATTCTTAGCGTCCGCGAATTCTCACCCCCTCATTACAGGCTGTGTTGGATACCCTACGCGCACTGTTGGTTTATCTTGCCGGAGTACAGGAACACGTCGGCCATAGTGATGAAGTCGTCCCTGTTGAGGTCTTTCCGCGCCATGGGCCAATTGGTTGGCGGGTTGACGGATATCTGCAGGTTTATGTTGCCGGCGAACATGAACACGTCGGCCATAGTGACGAAGGTGTCCTGGTTCATGTCCAGCGGCCAGGCGTCGCTCTTGGTGACGGGGCTGCCTTGCCAGTTGGAGCAGTTGTCCAGCGGGTCGGTGCCCACGTACCACTCAATGACATCCGTGAAGCCGTCGTTGTCGTCGTCTCCGTCGCAGGCGTCGCCCGCAGAGTCGGTTCGCAGGGCAGTGGGCACCGGGAGCTGGGCGCCGGCAAGGCTAAGGGCCTTGTCGGTGTTCGTCTGCTCGGGGTTCCAGATGTGCGAAGACACCTCAGCAACACCCCCCGCCGTCGGCCATATAGCGCAGCCGTCGTTGATCAAGGTGTCGGCATCGTTGTCGCAGGTCGCCCACGGCGGCGCGTTGGGCGTGTCATCGGCGTCGGGGCAGGAGGTCTCGTTGCAGATGGTCTCGACCGCACCCGAGGGGGCGCAGCCGTCGTTGACCCTGGTGTCGCCGTCGTCATCGGTGTTGTTGAGGCAGGTGTTCCCGCAGTTGTCGTCGGCGTTGAGCTTGCCGTCCAGGTCGGCGTCCCCGGTGTAGCTGGAGTCGCCGGAGTTGCAGGCCAGGGTGCCGGTGTCGGTGTCGATCGTGGTGTCGCCGTCGTTGTCCACGCCGTCGCTGCAGCTGGAGGGGGGAAGAGCACTAGGCAGGGCAGCGGGGACGTTCATCGTGGGGGCGTCTATCACCAGGCTCTCGGGCACTCCGATCGCCGGGCAGCCGTCGTTGACGAAGGGCCCGTAGAGAAGGCTGGCCTCTGACGTGTCAGGGGTGCACGTGTCGTCGCTTGTGTTGTTGGCACACTCCGCACCCACCTCGGCGTAGGCCCCCTTCATCGGGCAGCCGTCGTTGACCACGGTGTCGGTCGCGGAGACGTCGTCGTTGGTGCCGAACGTGGGGCAGCCGTCGTTGACGTTGGTGTCGGCGTCGTCGTCCACGTCGTCGTCGCAGAGGGGGGTCTCGGCCGCGTCCTTAGCCGGGCAGCCGTCGTTGACCAGGGTGTCGCCATCGTTGTCGATGTCGTCGGCGCACTCGGGGTTCTCGGCGGTGTTCACGGCCGCGCAGCCGTCGTTGACCCTGGTGTCGGCATCGTCGTCGAGCGGCAGCGTCTCGGGGGTCCCAACGACCCCGCAGTCTGTCTCTGCGGCGGCGCCCTTGATGGGGCAGCCGTCGTTGATGAAGGTGCCGGCGGGCTGGCCGTCGTCAACCGCGTCGTCGTCGGTGTCGTTGACGCAGGAGGGGTCCTCGGGGGCCATGCCCTTCTGGGGGCAGCCGTCGTTGATGTTGGTGTCGCCGTCGTCATCGACATTGCTGGCGCAGCGGTCCTCGGGCGCGTCCTTGGCCGGGCAGCCGTCGTTGATCTTCGTGTCGCCGTCGCTGTCGACGGCGGGATCCTCGGCGCAGGCGGGGTTCTCGGCGGCGTTCACGGGCGGGCAGCCGTCGTTGACCCTGGTGTCGGCATCGTCGTCCACGTCGTCGTTGCAGGCCGTCTCGGGGGCGCCGCCCTTCTGGGGGCAGCCGTCGTTGATCCTGCCCTGGGCCGGTGTCCCGTCGTCCGCCGCGTCGTCGTTGATGGCGTTGACGCAGGAGGGATTCTCAGCGTCGATGCACTGAGCGCCGGTCTCGGGGCCGTTGTTAATGGGCGAGCCGAGGGCGATCTCCAGGGCGTCGCAGTAGCCGTCGCCGTCAGTGTCCACCGCGGGGCTGCCGATGCAGGCCGCAGCCATGGGCATGCTGTGGAAGAAGAGGCCGGTGCCCGGACTCGCGCCCCAGGGAGCCGCGTCGAGGCTGTCCATGCAGGGTTTGCACTGGGTGTCGTTGCCGTCGACGGCGGTGTCGGCGTCATCGTCGAGCCCGTTGTTGCAGTTGCCAGCGCCCGCGCCGGGGCAACCGGAGACGGCGTTCTCCACGCCGTCACTGTCGCTGTCGTCGCAGGGGTCGCCAATGGAGTCCGGACCGGGCCCCAGGTCGGCGTTTACGACCGTCGAGTCCGTATCAGCCTGGTTGCCCTGGCCCACGGCCTGGCCGTTGGCCACCAGCGGGCAGATGTCCTGGCGGTTGTTGTAGCCGTCGTTGTCGCAGTCGGTCTGAATGCCAACACAGTTTGTGCCGGGTATTGGGTCCGGTTCGGGAGCGGCCCCCTGCGGGTCGGGGTCGCAGCTGTCGGGCAGGCCGTCTACGTCGTGGTCGCCCGGGCCAGGATGCACGTACGCTACGCGCGGATTCCAGAGCGGGTCAAGCGTGTAGTGACAGGGGTCAAGGTCGTTCTCAAAGCCGTCACCGTCGATGTCGCGCTCGCTCATGCTGTAGTTGCGGGAGATGTACGTCCCCGTGCCCAGAACGCCGCTGGTGGCCCCCGCGTTCTTCTGGGAGACGTAGCCAGCCTCGTTCACCGCTGTCGAGGGGTTGTCCGTCGTCGTCCCTAAGAGGGTGGTGATGCTCGCCATGGGCGAGCAGAAGTCGCTGACGGACCCCGGATTCTCCACCTGGTCCCACGGGTTATTCAGGGCAGTGATGAGGACGGGGCCCAGCTGAGCGGCCATCAGGGCCTTGATACTGGGGAGCTGCGCGATCTGGCCAGGGCTCAGGACGATAGTCTCGATCAGCATGTTGCTGCCGGCCACGACGGCGCTGCCGGCGTAGCGCGCCCGCGGCTTTAGGGGCAGCGGGTCGGGCAGCGGGCCCGCGCCGTCCGGGTCGGGCGGGTCGAGCATGGAATTCAGGAAGTAGGGGTAGTATTCCACGAAGTCCGGGAGAGTGATGTCCGAAGACACCTCAGCGTCAATGCACTGCGTGCCGCTCTCGGCAATGGTCCCCACCTTATCGCAGCCGTCGTTGACCGTGGTGTCGCCGTCGTTGTCGAGGTCGTCGGCGCACCCGCCTGGCTTCTCGGTGGCGCCGACCGCCGGACAGCCGTCGTTGACCCTTCTGCCCGCCGTGTCCTCGGCCGTGTCGGTCGTGTCGTCGTCTTTAGCCAGCTTCGCGCAGCCGTCGTTGATCATGCCGTCGCTATCGTTGTCACAGAGGTCCCACGGGGGGAAGCCGTCGCCGTCAGCGCACGCGTTCGGGGCCTCGCCGCAGGTGGCCTCGCCGGCGTCGGGGTCGCACCACCCCGCGGTATCGCCCTCGGAAGTGGACGCGATCGTGGGGCAGCCGTCGTTCGTCGTGCCGTCGTTGTCGTTGTCAACGTCGTCGGTGCACAGCGTCTCAGCGACGCCGGCCACCGTCGGACACCCGTCGTTGATCACGGTGTCGTCGGGGGCGTCGTCGTTTGAGGCCTCCTTCGGGCAGCCGTCGTTGATCTTCGTGTCACCGTCGTCGTCGGTGTTGTTGGAGCACATGTATCTATACGAAATGGGCCTCGCTGTGTTCGTCCAGGCCATGAGCTCTTTGGCGATGACCTTGCTGGTGTCGACGGTGGCGTTGTACAAGGGGAAGAACGGCGACACGGGACTGGAGCATTTCCCATTGAACAAGCCGAGGGTACTCTGGCTAGAGAGAGAGCCCATGCCTGCTCCGATGGGGATCGAGCTGCCCATTGCTATCCACCCGCCGACGGGGGCGAAGTTGTACATCGAGGAGTCTTCGTAGTTGTAGTCGGGGGCGGGAATAGTGACGTACAGGATATTGCTCGAGGCGGCATCCGCTACGGGGTTGACTATCTGGTACGTAGTCCGGGCCTTATAGGTGCCGGCCTCGGTGCCACTCGAAGCGAATACCGTGAGGGCTAACGCCACTAGGGCGAAGAGGCTTAATACAGCGATGCGTTTGCCGGCCATCTGGCTCCTCCCGTTCTGAACAGCGGTTGTCGTTGTCCGACGCCCGCTTTCCTCTCCATACAAGCAGACAGGGGAACGCCTGCCATCGCCCTTCGGCTGTCAGCTCAGGAGCCTCTATTCGGGTGCGGGTGCTTTGCAGCACCACTCACCCCCCTGCCTCCGGCCGGCGGAAGGCAGGGCTTATGTCCTCTGGTTATGGAAACCCTACTAAGTAAACACCCGCTGGATGATCTTGTCAAGCCCTTATGACGATCTTTCAGGCGAAAAGTGTAGCAAATCAGTGAACTCATGAATCCTGAATCCCCTGTCTATTGTTCAGGGAACCAGCACTGCCTGGCCGACCGAGGGGGTCAGGACACCTGGACGGCGCTGCTGGCGGGCAGCCCGTGGACACCAGCGCTACATTGTCTGAGCGGCGACTCAGGCCCCTCCTGGCCTGGCAAGCAGGAATGACGGGGGCGAGGCCCTCCAACCGGAGGCCTCGCCCCTGCTTCATGCTCCGCGCGTAGGCTACCCGCCCGTACCGCCTACCCCTAGGTGCACATCTGGTTGAGCTTGCCGTTGTACTTGAACACGTCCGCCATAGTGATCCAGTTGTCCTTGTTGAGGTCCAGGCGCTTCAACCATTTGGCGCTGGGCGGCGGGCCGCCGGTCTCGTTGAGGCGCCCGCTATACTTGAACACGTCGGCCATGGTGACATACTTGTCCATGTTGATGTCCAGCGGCCAGGCGTCGTCGGCGCCGATAACGTCGGGGCAGGGGTCCACCTGGTCGGTCGGCAGGTAGCACTCGATGTTGTCGTTGAACGTATCGCCGTCGCTGTCCACCGTCGATGAGCAGTCGGCGGAGGTGACCTGCAGGTTCTGGCACTGCCAGTTGTTGGCCAGGTTGGGGTCGCTGTTCGGCGCCATGACCTCCGCCTTGTTGCAGAAGGTGAAGGTGTGGACGCCGTCCACCCAGCAGTGCAGCTCGAAGTTACGCCAGTACTCCGACGGTGGTAGGCCCACATGCTCCTCGGCCTGGAAGTGGAGGGCGCTCTCGGCGCTGAAGTAAGGCGGGTACATGGGGTCGCCGTCGCCTGGCACCTTGGCGTCGCGATGCAGGTAGCCATGGATCTGGCTAATGGGGTAGGACGGGTCGTATCGCTCATACTCGTGCAGCGTGTCGCCCGTCTGGGCCAGCCAGCGGCCCTCGCAGCCCACCGGCACGTTGGCCAGGAAGGTGATGGTGGAGTTCGTCGCCTCCTGGCCCATGTTCCAGTCCAGCGAGCCGACGTTGATCGGCACGTTGGTGCTGGTCCAGATGTCCAGGTCGGAGTCGGTGGTGTTGCGGTCGCTGGCGCTGATGTCGGTGGCGACGCCCATCACCTGCTTGTCCGCCTGGAGCGGTGACACGCCGCAGTACACCGTGACGTCGGTCCTCTGCAGGTTGTTGGACGTGTCGGGGTCCTCGATGGGGGCCACCGGTAACTCCTGGTTCCAGAGGGTGAGGACGAAGATCCCCATCTCCTTGCACTCGAACTGGATGCCGCGCATTAGCTGGACCTGCATGCTCACCGGCAGCTGGACCTGGAAGTGCAGGTCGTCGATGTCGCCGTTCGGCCCGCCCGTCGGGCACTCCACGGGCATGTGCTGGAAGGTGCAGGTGTCGCCCGGCTGCCACATCCAGCGGACGTCCACCGGGCTCTGCGGCCAGCCGCCCGTGACCCACCAATCGACGTCGGCCACGGTGGCGTCAGGCCCGTTGTTGTGCTTGACCTCCCAGACAGGGATGGGCTCCCACCACACGTAGGGCTCCGGAATGAATTGGTACGGCGGGTCGGCCCAGAAGTCGAGCACCTTCACGTCGGCCTGCCCCGCTCCCTCCACGCACTCCACGATGAGGTCGGTGGATGCGAAGGCTCCGTTTGAGTCGATGATGTGCGCGTCCTTGGGCCACACGTTGTTGTCGACCGTGTAGGTGTACGTGCCTGGCGCTGAACAACTGATGGTGAAGACCTCGTCATGGGTGACGGTGGAGCTCTCGACCAGCTCCACCTGGGCGCTGGCGGTGGGCGGCGCAATCGTGGCGTTTTGCGAGTTCGTGTAAGCGGTCTTGACGATGTTCACCGTCACCGGCGTGTAGGGGCCGTTGTTGTGCAGAGTCTTGCGCAGAGTGACCACCACCGGCACGCCGACCGTCATCTGGCTCGGCGGGTTGAGGAAGGACTGCGAGGTGATCTTGATGTCTGCGTGGCCGAAGGCGATGACCGTCAGCGTGCTCGACGCGACGTTATTGGTCGTGTTGGGGTCGGTCACCCCGGGGTCCTTGATGCTGATGGTGTTGTCGATGGTGAACGGCCCGTGCGTGCTGGCCTCGTCGCAGTGGATGGTGAACCACTCCTGGTGGACCATGGTTACCGACTGTTGCAGCACCACCTGGGCCGTCGGGTTGACCGGGTCGATGGTGCAGCCGGGCGGCGCCTTGGCCGTCTTGACGATGTTCACGCTTACCGGCCCGTACGGTCCGTTGTTGTGGAGCACCTTCTGCACGCAGATGTCTTTGCCCACGCTGACGTCTATGTCCGTGGGCGGCGGGTCTTGGCAGTTGGCGGCTAGGATCTGCTGGCTGTGGATCTTCACGTCCGCCTCGGCTGTGCAGGTTATGGGCAGATCGAGGGTGCGGGAGTTGTTGGAGGGGTCGGGGTCCTCCACCTCCACGGGCATTTCGTTGTTTCTCAGCGTGACGGTGTAGTCGCCCGGCACCTTGCAGTGCATCTTGAGATCGCGGTTCACCGCAGTGGACGTGCTTACCGCCATCCAGATCTGGAAGTGGAGGTCGTCCAGCTCCCACAGGCAGTCAGGATCAGCGAAGTCGGTCAACTGGTCGTTATCGTTGTCCATACCGTCCTGGCAGTTGTCGCCGGTCAGGGACGGATTGCCATCAGCGCTGCCGCCGGTGCCGGGGCCGTCGCCCTCGCCGCAGGCCACGGGCTGGCCTCCCGAGGTACAGCGGTCGCCCACCACGGCCTCCCAGCGGACGTTGATGTCCGGGATGCCGTCGTGGTTCAGGTCGGGGATCGGGTCGACCGTCCAGGAGACGTCGACCCAGGCGGGCTCGGGCCCGTTGTTGTGCTTGTCCTCGACTAGGTTGATGACGTTGTTCTCGCTCACCACGAACTCGAACGGCGGCTCCGGCTCGCTGTAGAAGGTGAGCACCTTGATGTCCGCGCCAGTCGGCGACACGAAGATCATGTCCACGACTGACCAGATCCGGGCGGCGCCGGTGTCTTGGTTGTAGCACTGGATCTTCAGGGGGGCTTGTTGGGTGACATCGCACAGGTTGTAGGGGTCAGTTATGGGCAGCGGAAGTGGAGCGTGGTTCGGCGAGGTGTTGTGGTCGGGCTTGGGCTCCCAAAGCACGGGTGGCGGCGGGGGGGGCGGGGGAGGGAAGTCAGTGTGCCACGCGCTGAGCACAGGTGGCCCAGCGGCATTGGTGAGGTGCGTCCAGGGGTCGGAGATGGTGACGGTTCCCAGGCCAAAAGCACCCCCAGCGGCGTAGCCCACGCCGGTGACCACGTGCGCGGTCTCCAGCTCTGACCCGTAGGTCTCCATCCACAGCAGGACGTCCTGGCCGCCGCTCAGCTCGGTCTTGTAGTCCAGGAACGTGGGCGGCCCCGGGGCCTGGTCGAACAACCCGGGCTCGGGGTCGGCGACGAAATCGAGGCCGCAGGGGGCGAGAGCGTTGAAGGCGGGCGGCTTCACCCTGTCGTCGGGCTTCATTCCGTAGTTACCGGGAAGGCACCGTTGCGGGTCGATGATGCTGTGGACTTTCAGGCCGCTGCCGTAGCTGTTCACGTACTTGCTAAGGCCGACGAGGTAGTCCCACTCCTCGACGCCCTCGCCGTAGCAGTAGTTGTCCTCAACGCCGTCCTGGTTGCCATTCTGGTTGGCGTCCTTGAAGGTGGTCTGGGCGATCATCTTCAGCACGGTGGCGTAGCCAGGGATGATGGAGCCGTCGATCGCGTCGCGCGAATCGAGCCAAGTGCGGAGGGGCGCGATGGTGCCGCAGGCGCCTCCGGGGGGCGTGCTAGCACCGTCGATGAGCTCCCAGGGGTGTCCCACACCACCCAACAGGCTATCCTGGCCCGCGGTGTTGTGCGCGTACCACCAGAACGAGTTGGCAGCCGCTCCTACCCAGCACCAGCCGGTCGAGTGCTGGCCGAGGTCGGGCACGGAGACCTTCGTGAAGCTCGGCGGCTGTGCGTGCGCCGTGCCGCCAACGCCGTGCAGCAGGGCGAGAGTGAGGAGAGGGGCTGCTACCGCCAGAATCAATGCACCGAGTGCTGCGCCGATCAGCTTCTTGCTCATGGCAGGTTCCTTTCTGGGGACAACCTACCATTGCAGGCCGGCGGTGCAATAGCACTCCCCCGCGGCTTTGGTCGTTATGTTGATCTACGCTCGGTAGTAGCATTATGATACGCTTTTTATAAAGGCTGTCAACCCTTTGGAAACCTGGCTACAGCGATTCTGGGGTTTCCTGGGCTATCCAGAGAGCCTGGTGGCCAACGACCAGGCATGGGCCTTTAGCCCTCAGGCGTTGTCAAAGGCGAGACTTGGACAACCATTTGGGAGCTAAGAGCTCGCCACCGGCTCGGCTCGTCTTGGCTGGGGGAGCTTCCTGGGCTACCACCGTCGCCGCGATAGGCGTGGCTGCAACCCCCTGAAGCCAAGCCGGAGCGAGGCGAATCCAGGCGCAGTCTTATCGGCGTGGGCTCTGCATGATGCCCCCCGCCTCATGGAGGGCTGCGGCGGAAGGCAGTGGCCCTCCCCCGATCGAACCAGCCTGGCCAGGCAACTACTCAGCCTCGGCTCTATGGAGTCAGGGCGGGGTGTCAAAGGCTTAGCTGCACGTCTGGCCGATCTTGCCGCTGTACTTGAACACGTCCGCCACAGTGATGAAGTTGTCCATGTTGAGATCCAGGCGCTTCAACCAGTTCGGGCTGGGCGGCGGGCCACCGGTCGACCCGACGAGCCCCGAATACTTGAAGACGTCGGCCATGGTGACAAACGTGTCCATGTTGGTGTCCAGCGGCCAGGCGGCGTCCGACGGGTCATCGGGGCAGGCGTCCAGAGGGTCGGTGCCCAGGTAGGCCTCCATCTTGTCGGTGAACCCGTCGCCGTCGCTGTCATCGCAGGCATCGCCGATGCCGTCGCCGTCGGTGTCGGTCTGGTCGGGGTTGGTGACCAGAGGGCAGTTGTCGGTGGCGTCGGGGACGGTGTCATTGTCGTCGTCTGAATCGCAGGCATCGCCGATGCCGTCCCTATCTGTGTCTTCCCGGCCTGGGTTGGCAACCAGGGGGCAGTTGTCGCAGGCATCGCCGATGCCGTCCCCATCTGTGTCCTCCTGGCTCGGGTTGGCAACCAGAGGGCAGTTGTCGCAGGCGTCGCCCAGGCCGTCGCCGTCGGTGTCGGTCTGGGTGGGGTTGGCGACCAGGGGGCAGTTGTCAGCGGCGTTCTCGAATCCGTCGCCGTCGAAGTCCGGGTTACAGGCATCGCCGATGCCGTCCCCATTGCTGTCTGCTTGGTCGGGGTTATATACCAGGCGGCAGTTGTCGCAGGCATCACCGATGCCGTCCGAGTCGGTGTCTAGCTGGCCAGGGTTGGGTATGAGGGGGCAGTTGTCGATGGCATCGGGGATGGTGTCGCTGTCGCCGTCGCTGTCGCCACCTGGGCAGGGCTGGTCGATGTAGATCTTGCCGTCAAACGTAAGACCGTCAAAAACGTCGTCGTTGTTGATGTCGCCAATGGGGTTATTGGTGACATCGGTCAAATAGGGCTCCGAAATGACGAGAGGAGAGACGCCCGGCGCGAGGGCGGAGATGGTGATGCGGGCGAGGACGCCTGAGCCGGAGTCCTGGTACGGGGGGGCGTTGAAGTCAACGGCGGAGGCATAGAAGGAGCCGTCGGTGTCGGGGGTAGGGTCGGAGGCGCTGCTGCGAACGTTCGAATGGCCGTCGGCGGCCTGGAACATCTTGGCGTTGATGTTGGTGATAGAGATGAGGGAGGGGTCGTAGATGATGCGGGTGGCCCAGCCGATCAGGTCAGAGACGTCGGTGACGAAGAGGTCGACGGTGGTGGAGGAACCGGAGGAGGTGGAGAAGCAGGCCTCGATGGAGCCGAGGAGGGTGGCGGCGTTGGCGGGGGACTGCGCGGGGTTGGCGTCGATGCCCACCGTGGTCGGCGGCAGCCCAGGGCAAAGCTCGTCCACGGCAATCTGTGCATTGTAGACCGGCCCATCGAAAACAGAGTCGCCGGTGTAATCGCCAATGTAGTTGCCGTCGACATCGGTGAGGGTGGGGCTGGAGACGGTGAAGGGCGAGACGCCCGGCGCGAGGGCAGAGATGGTGATGCGGGCGAGGACGCCGGAGCCAGAGTCCTGGTACGGGGGGGCTTTGAGGTCGATGGCGGAAGCGTAGAAGGAGCCGTCGGTGTCGGGGGTGCGGTCGGAGGCGTTGAAGATATTGGATCGGCCGTCGGCGGCCTGGAACATCTTGACGTTGATCTTGGTGATAGAGATGAGCGAGTGGTCGTAGGTGATGCGGGCGGCCCAGCCGAGGAGGTCGGAGACGTTGGTGACGAAGAGGTCAATGTCGGCCTGTTGACCAGAGATTAGCGAAATGCAGGGATGCCTAGACCCAAGGGAAGTAGCGGTATTGGCCGGGTACTCCGATGGGTCGGCGTCTATGCCGAGGGTGGTGGGGACGGAGCCAGGACCGCAGGGGTTGGAGCGCTGGTTGTACTCCTGGATGTTAGTGACGGTATCACCGTCGGGGTCGGCGTTGGCATCGTAGACCAGGGGGTTGAGGCAGTCGTAGTGCTGCTCGTAGGAGTCGGGCATGCCGTCGTTGTCATCGTCATCGTCGGCGCAGTTGGCCAGGGCATCGCCGTCGGTGTTGGGGAAGCCTTCGTCGGTGAGGCCATCGAGGTCGTTGTCGGCGCCGTCGCAGACCTCGGGGGTGCTATTAGAGTTGAGGGGGTCGGAGCCGGCGGCTAGCTCTTGTTCATCAGAGAAACCGTCGTTGTCGTCGTCGTAATCGTCGCAGGCATTGGCTAGGCCGTCGCCGTCGGAGTCGAGTTGGTCAACATAGATTAGGGCATTGAAGACTGAGCCTTCGAAGACGCCGTCGCCGTCTGTGTCGCCGATGGGCTGGCCGGTGATGTCGGTGAGGGTGGGGTTGGAGATGGTGAGGGGCGAGATGCCCGGTGCGACGGCGGAGACGGTGATGCGGGCGAGGACGCCGGAGCCGGAGTCCTGGTAGGGGGGGGCTTTGAGGTCGATGGCGGAGGCGTAGAAGGCGCCGTCGGTGTCAGGGGTAGGGTCGGAGGCGCTGTAAACGTTCGAATGACCGTCCGCGGCTTGGAACATCTTGACGTTGATGTTGGTGATAGCGATGAGGGAGGGGTCGTAGGTGATGTTGGTCGCCCAGCCGAGGAGGTCAGAGACCTTGGTGGCGAAGAGGTCGATGGTGGTGGAGGAGCCGGAGGAGGTGGAGGTGCAGGCGTCGATGGGGCCGAGGGAGATGGCGGTGTTGCCACTAGGGTTGGTGTCGATGCCGAGGGTGACGTCTAGGTCGCAGGCGTCGCCGATGCCGTCGCCATCGGTGTCGGGCTGGCCTGGATTGGCGACTAGGGGGCAGTTGTCGGTGGCGTCAGGGACGCCGTCGCCGTCATCGTCGCTGTCGCAGGGGTCGCCGTCGCCATCGCCGTCGGTGTCGGTCTGGTCGGGGTTGTGGACCAGGGGGCAGTTGTCCGAAGGGTCGAGAAGGCCGTCACCGTCACTGTCTCCGGGGCACGGTCTGTCAACGGCTATTTGAGCGTTGAAGACGGAGCCCTCGAAGATGCCGTTGCCGTCGGTGTCGCCGATGGGCTGGCCGGTGACGTTGGTGAGGGTGGGGCTGGAGACGGTGAGGGGCGAGACGCCCGGGGCGAGGGCGGAGACGGTGATGCGGGCGAGGACGCCGGAGCCGGAGTCCTGGTACGGGGGAGCGCTGAGGTCAACGGCGGAGGCGTAGAAGGAGCCGTCGGAGTCTGGCCTGGGGTCGGAGGCGTTGAAAACGTTCGAATGGCGGTCAGCGGCCTGGAACATCTTGACGTTGATGTTGGTGATAGAGATGAGGGAGGGGTTGTAGAGGATGCGGGTGTTCCAGCCGAGGAGGTCGGAGACGTTGGTGATGAAGAGGTCGATGGTGGTGGAGGAGCCGGAGGAGATGGAGGTGCAGGCCTCGATGGGGCCGAGGGAGGTGGCGGTGTTGCCGCTGGGATCGGCGTCGATACCAAGGGTGGTAGTGATGAAGATGGGGCTGCAGGGGTTGGAATGCTGGTTGTACTCTTGGATGCTAGTAAAGGTGTCGCCGTCGGGGTCGGCGTTGGCATCGTAGACCAGCGGGTCGAGGCAGCCGTAGTACTGCTCGTAGGAGTCGGGCATGCCGTCGTTGTCATCGTCATCATCGACGCAGTTGGCCAGGGTATCGCTGTCGGTGTCGAGGAAGCCTTCGTCGGTGGGGCCATCGAGGTCGTTGTCGACGCCGTCGCAGACTTCGGGGGTGCTATTGAGGTTGAGGGGGTCGGAGCCGGCGGCTAGCTCTTGTTTATCGGAGAAGCCGTCGTTGTCATCGTCGGGGTCGCAGGCATTGGCTAGGCCGTCGCCGTCGGAGTCGAGTTGGTCAACATAGACGAGGGCATTGAAGGTCGAGCCGTCGAAGATGCCGTCGCCGTTGGTGTCGCCGATGGGCCGGCCGTTGATGTCGGTCAGCGAGGGGCTGGAGATGGTGAGGGGCGAGATGCCCGGTGCGAGGGCGGAGACGGTGATGCGGGCGAGGACGCCGGAGCCGGAGTCCTGGTAGGGGGGAGCGCTGAGGTCGACGGCGGAGGCGTAGAAGGAGCCGTCGGAGTCGGGGGTACGGTCGGAGGCGTTGAAAACGTTCGAATGGCGGTCGGCGGCCTGGAACATCTTGACGTTGATGTTGGTGATAGAGATGAGGGAGGGGTTGTAGAGGATGCGGGTGTTCCAGCCGAGGAGGTCGGAGACGTTGGTGATGAACAGGTCGATGGTGGTGGAGGAGCCGGAGGAGGCGGATGTGCAGGCGTCGATGGGGCCGAGGGAGGTGGTGGTGTTGCCGGTGGGGTCGCCGTCGATGCCAAGGCTCAGCCCCGCAGGCACCTTGCAGGCGTCGCCGATGCCGTCGTCGTCGCTGTCCGCCTGGTCGGGGTTGACGACCAGGGGGCAGTTGTCGGTGGCGTCGGGGACGGTGTCGTTGTCGTCATCGCCATCGCAGGCGTTGCCGCTGTCGTCGCCGTCAGTGTCGATCTGATCTGGGTTGGCTGTAAGAGGGCAGTTGTCAGTAGCATCAACTATTCCGTCGTTGTCGTCGTCTGGGTCACAGATGTCGTCTAGCCCATCGGAGTCGGTGTCGAGTTGGTCAACGGTGATTTGGGCGTTGAAGGTTGAGCCGTCGAAGATGCCGTCGCCGTTGGTGTCGCCGATGGGCTGGCCGTTGACGTCGGTGAGGGTGGGGCTGGAAACGGTGAGGGGTGAGATGCCGGGGGCGAGGGCGGAGATGGTGATGCGGGCGAGGACGCCGGAGCCTGAGTCCTGGTACGGGGGGGCGTTAAGGTCGGTGGCGGAGGCGTAGAAGGAGCCATCGGAGTCAGGGGTAGGGTTGGAGGCGTTGAAGATGAGGGAATGGGCGTCGGCGGCCTGGAACATCTTGACGTTGATGTTGGTGATAGAGATGAGGGAGGGGTTGTAGAGGATGTGGGTGTTCCAGGCGAGGAGGTCGGAGACGTTGGTGATGAACAGGTCGATGGTGGTGGAGGAGCCGGAGGAGGTGGAGGTGCAGGCGTCGATGGGGCCGATGAAGGCGGCGGTGCTGCCGCGGGGGTCAGCATCGATGCCAAGGCTCAGTCCGGCATGGGCTTCGCAGGCGTTGCCGACGCCGTCGCCGTCGGAGTCGGCCTGGTCCGGGTTGAACGCATTGGGGCAGTTGTCGCAGACGTCGCCGAGGCCATCGCCGTCGGGATCCGCCTGGTCAGGGTTGGCGATTAGGGGGCAATTGTCGGTGGTGTCGGGAATGGTGTCGTTGTCGTCATCGCCATCACAGGGATCGCCGCTGCCGTCGCCGTCAATGTCGGCCTGACCTGGATTCCATGTACTAGGGCAGTTGTCGCAGGCGTCACCGACGCCATCGCCGTCGGGATCCGCCTGGTCAGGGTTGGCGATTAGGGGGCAATTGTCGATGTCGTCGTCCACGGTGTCATCGTCATCGTCGGGATCGCATACGTCGCCGATGCCGTCCAAGTCGGCGTCCTCCTGGTCCGGGTTGGCCTTGAGCCGGCAGTTGTCGTCGCAGGCGCTGGTCTCGCCAGGCGGGCACGGATTGTCGTTGGGGTCGCCGCTGGTGTCCCCGTCGTCCGGGATGCCGTCGTTGTCGTCATCGGGGTCGCAGGCGTCGCCTTGGCCGTCGCCGTCGGTGTTTAGCTGGGTAGGGTTGGCAATGAAGGGGCAGTTGTCGGCGGCGTCCAGGATCCCATCGCCGTCGCTGTCCTCGCAAGCGTCGCCGACACCGTTGAAGTTCAAGTCTTTCTGGTCTGGGTTGGGCGTGAGCGGGCAGTTGTCAGAACCTGAGCAGGAGGGGTCGGTGATGCTGGGGTCACAGATGCCGTCGTTGTCGTCATCGGGGTCGCAGGCGTCGCCGAGGCCGTCTTTGTCGGTGTTAGTCTGGCCGGGGTTGGGCGTGAGCGGGCAGTTGTCGGAACCTGAGCAGGAGGGGTCCGTGATGCTGGGGTCACAGATGCCGTCGTTGTCGTCATCGGGGTCGCAGGCGTCGCCGAGGCCGTCTTCGTCGGTGTTAGTCTGGCCGGGGTTAGCGACTAGCGGGCAGTTGTCGGAACCTGAGCATGAGGGGTCGGTGATGCCGGGGTCACAGATGCCGTCGTTATCGTCGTCGGGGTCGCAGGTGTCGCCCTGACCGTCGCCGTCGGTGTCGATCTGGTCGGGGTTGGATAGGAGGGGGCAATTATCGCAGGCGTCGCCGAGGCCGTCTGCGTCGCTGTTGGTCTGGTCGGTGTTGGCCACCAGGGGGCAGTTATCGGTCGTATCGGGGATGGTGTCGTCGTCGTCGTCCGTATCGCAAGGGTCAGGGATGCCGTCACCGTCGGTATCCGGCTGGTCCACGGCGACCTGGGCGTTGAAGATCGGCTCATCGAAGTAATCGTCGCCATTAGTGTCCCCTATGAATTCCCCGTAGTTGTCCTTCAACCACGTCAAGGTGAGATCGGCGCGGCTGGCGCCTGCTCCGACGGCTCGGAGGGTGATCCTGGCCAGGACGCCGGAGCCAGAGTCCACGGCGGTGTCCCCTCCATACTCGACAGCGCTGACGCGGAACGGGCTGACGGTATCAGGAGGCAACTCTGAAGCATTGAAGACGTTCGAATGGCCGTCGGCGGCCTGGAACATCTGAACATTGACGGCGGTGACGTTGAGCACGGAGCTGTCGTATTCGAGGTACGTCTCCCAACTCAGCAGATCTACGACATCAGTGATGAAGATGTCGATGTCAAAGCTGTCGTTAGTCGCCACCGAGATACAGGACTCGATGGAGCCGAGGGAGATGGCGGCGTTCTCCGGCGAGTGAAAGGGGTCGGCGTCCACGCCGATGGTAGTCGCGCCTTGGCCCTGCACCGGTGCCGCTCCTGGCAGGTGCTCCTCGTGCAAGACCACGCGGCTATATAGCACTGTCGCGACCAGGAATACGGCCGCCGCCAAGCCCGCTCGTGATGACCTTACCATCGCCGCCTTCGTCTTCTAAGGTTCCCCAACTCAGCCGCACTCAAGGGCGACTCATTCCACAGTCAGCCAGGCATGGCTCCAAGCGCTCTATCGCGGGCCTACACGGCCCCGTTCCGCATCCAGTAGGGAAAACGCCTGGCTGTCCGCAGCGATACGGGCAATCAGTTCAGGCCAACCACGTGCGCCTTTTCTCGACATATCGGCCGATGTGTGGATGTTGTGCTTCTGTGGCAGACCGCAGCACAGCTGAAGAATGCGTTTATCCCGCCTTCAAGCTACCTTTGATTGCCCGAGCCCCATCACCTCATTAATAGAGGCGACATAATTATAACACTGCTGCTGACTTGTGCCGATTGTGACTAGGGAGAAATTCAGGTAAACTTGTAAGAAATGTAGCATTTTGTGTCTGCCCGGCGCGATCTGGCTGGCGTAGCATCATGAACGCGTGTACGATGAGAGCGAGCTACGACTCGTGCCTGCAGTCAAGGGAACCTGGCGATAGCGGGTGGTGGTCGGCCGATCTCTATGAAGCATTACCGATCGGGCTGTATCATGCTCGTGGGTCTCCAGATCGATCCTTGTCGAAAGGAGTGGTGATGACGCGTCTATTGCGAGCCTTCACTTTGGCTGCAGCACTGCTGGGCCTGCTGACAATCGTGGCCTGCGCCGGTGAGGAAGGGGAGGGGACCCCTACCACACAGGCCACCGTTGCTCCGACTAGCGCTGCGGGAGGGGTTGGGAGGACTCCTGGCGCACAAGCCACTGCTGCTTCGGTGATCCCCGCGGGGGGAGCAATCGAAGTGGGCATCGACGTCGAGACCACGGGTAACACCGCCAGCACGCTGGGAGACGTAGAGGACTGCGTCCGGGTGGACGTGCCCAGCGCGGCCTTCGACGGCGTCAGCGACTACAACATCGACGTGTATGTCAAGGGCGACACGCAGGCGCCCCTGACCTACGACTTGAATCTGAACTACGACAACACGTTAGTCCATGTCGCGGCCCCCGGCACCGCTATCGACATCAAGCTGCCGGGCTCGTTCTGCCTGACCGACGAGCTGCCTGACAGCGACGGCGAGTTCTATGCTGGCTGTGCCTACGTCTCGGGCGGCCCGGGCACTGCTGGCGATGGCACCCTCGTAAGGGTTGGCCTGGACATCGACGGCACCAAGTCGGGCCTGGTCACCTTCACGTTCAAACCACCTCCCCAGACTGCCTACCTCTCGATAGGGTCGAACCCTGACTATCACCCGATCACGCTCGGCACGGGCCAACTGGCGATTAATCAAGACTGTCCCCGGTGATGGTCGCTCCTAGACTCGATACTATGTCTTATTGCTGCGACAGCACTGGCTAACCTTTTCCGGAAGGAGTGGCGATGACGCGTCTATTGGCAATCAGCCTCCTGGCCACTGCCTGGCTGGCCTCGCTCTCAATAATGGCCTGCGGCGGATGGGCGGAAGCGGAGAAGATTGACGCAGCCGAGGCGGGAGCCATCGAAATGGGCATCGATCCCGAGACCACGGGCAACACCGCCAGCACGCTGGGGACGCTGGAGCCCTGCGTCCGGGTGGATGTGCCAAGCCCAGCCTTCGACGGCGTCAGCGACTACAACATCGACGTCTACGTCAAGGGCGACACGCTGGCGGCCACGTACTACGAAGCCACCGTGGTCTACGCTGCGGTCAACGACGGCTGCCCGGCGCTGGACGAGCCTGAGACCGGTGACAAGTGTCTCAACAGCGTTGATGATGACGGCGATACCGAGACCAACGACGGCTGTCCCCAGGTCGGTGCCACCGCTGAGTCGGGCGACCAGTGCGGCGGGCACGACAACCCTGCGCGCGACAACGACGGGGATGCCATAGTTCACGTCGCTGCCCCCGGCACCGACGACGACATCAAGCTGCCGGGCTCGTCCTGCCTGAGCGACCAGCTGCCTGACAGCGACGGCACCTTCGCTGCTGGCTGCGCCTACCTCTCGGGCGGCCCTGGCACAGCCGACGATGGGGTGCTTGCCAGGCTGGGCTTGGACATCGGCGGCTCTGGCCTGGTCACGTTCACTCTCGACCCGCCACTCTTCAGCGCCTACGCATCGGAAGCGGGCGTGCACAACCTCACCTTTGTGTCCGCCCAGCTTGCGATCAACCAGGACTGCTCCGGCATGGTGCCCACTCCCACCCCCGGCACGCCGACTGCCAGCCCGACGGCCAGCCCGACGGCCAGCCCGACGGCCACGCCTCTACCCACGCCGCCTCCCGGCACAATCACGCTGGTGAGCGGCTGGAACAATCCCTGCTACGTTGGGACTGAGCAGCCCATCGAGGACGCCCTGGCCAACGTAGTCGATCACGTCCTGGCTGTCTATCGAATGAGGGCCGACCAGGGCTTCGACCGCTGGTTCCCCAACAGCCCTGCTGGAGCCAGCAACATCACCACTGTCAGCCCTTACCAGGCCCTGTTCATCCTCATGGGCGAGTATGCTTTCTGGCCGCACGAACCGTCGGGTACGCCTCCTCCCTCCGTCTCTCTTGTCAGCGGCTGGAACAGCGTCTGCTACACGGGCCAGACGAAGTCGGCGGAAGACGCTACCGCCGGCGTGGCCGGCGGACTCGTCATCATGTATCAATTGGATAGCGATCAGGGCTGGCGCCACTTCGTCCCTGACAGGCCGGAGATGAGCAAGATCGCGCAGGTCAGCCAGTACGACACCGTCCTGATCTTGGTGAACCAGGAGGGCGGCACGACCTGGACGTTCGACCCCTAGCGAGTCGGGTAGCGCCAACCGATGGGTCTCGCCGGGTCCCAACATGGACAACTCTAGCGTCCTTCCCAGGCAGGGCGCGAGTCGCGGCAGGCTTCAGGCAGCTTCCTTCGGCACGTTAGAGGAAACCGAGTAACTCGTCCGCCGCCTAATACGCGCTCGGGCGGAGCAGATCGCAGGGGTTGCCCGCGAGGGCGGGGAGCTGCCAGCCTAATTGACCCGACGTAGGCAGGTCAGCGCCTATTTGCACGTCTGTCCGAGCTTGCCGCTGTACTTGAACACGTCCGCCATAGTGATGAAGTTGTCCATGTTGAGGTCCAGGCGCTTCAACCAGTTCGGGCTGGGCGGCGGGCCACCGGTCGACCCGATGAGCCCCGAATACTTGAACACGTCGGCCATGGTGACAAGCGTGTCCCTGTTGGTGTCCAGGGGCCAGGCGGCGTCGGATGGGTCATCGGGGCAGGCGTCTAGCGGGTCGGTGCCCAGGTAGGCCTCCGCCTCGTCGGTGAACCCGTCGCCGTCGCTGTCATCGCAGGCGTCGCCGAATCCGTCGCCGTCGATGTCGGTCTGGTCGGGGTTATATACCAGGCGGCAGTTGTCACAGGCATCGCCGATGCCGTCGCCGTCGCTGTCCTTCTGGCTGCGGTTGGCGACGAGGGGGCAGTTGTCAGCGTCGTCCTCGAATCCGTCGCCGTCGAAGTCTGGGTTGCAGACATCGCCGATGCCATCCCCATTGCTGTCCAACTGGTCGGGGTTATATACCAGGCGGCAGTTGTCGTCGCAATTGGCGGTCTGGCCGCTGGCGCAGGGGTGGTCGCCCTCTATGCCGCTCCCATCTCCGTCATCGGGGATGCCGTCGTTATCGTCGTCGGGGTCGCAGGCGTCGCCCAGGCTGTCGCCATCGGCGTTGGCCTGGTTGGGGTTAGCGATCAGAGGGCAGTTGTCAGAGGCGTCGGGCATGGTGTCATCGTCGTCGTCGGGGTCGCAGGCGTCGCCCTGGCCGTCGCCATCGGTGTCGAGTTGGTCAGGGTTGGCGATCAGAGGGCAGTTGTCGCAGGGGTCGCTTATGCCGTCGTCATCGCTATCCGGCTGGTCAACGCCGATCTGGCTGTTGAGGATTGAGCCGTCAAAGTAGCCATCGCCGTCGCTATCGCCGATGGGCTGATTACTCTTGTCTTTGAGTTCGGGCCAGACGAGCTTGGCGGGGCTGAGGCCTGGCCCGACGGCCCGCAGGGTGAGCCTGGCCAGGACGCCGGAGCCGGAGTCCTGCTTACCCTCTGCAAGCTCTGCAGCACTGACATAGAACATGCCATTGCTGTCTGGCGGGACCTCTGAGGCATTGAAGACGTTACTGCCAGGGTTGGCGGCCTGAAACATCCGGACGTTGAGGGCAATGACGTTGACCACCGAGCCGTCGTATTGGAAATACGTGTCCCAGGCCATCAGATCGGCGACATCGGTGATGAAGATGTCGACATCGAAGGTGTCGTTCGTCGCCACCGAGGTGCAGGACTGGATGGAGCCGAGGGAGGTGGCGGTGTTCGCCGGCGAGTGAAGGGCGTCGGCATCCACGCCTATGGTCACAGGGCCGGGTATAGGGGTAGGTGTAGGCGTAGGCGTAGGCGTGGGTGTAGGCGTAGGTGTTGGGGAAGGGGTGGGCGTGGGGGTGACGCTGGGGCACAGCTCGTCCACGGCTATTTGAGCGTTGAAGGCTGAGCCGTCAAAGTAGCCGTCGCCGTCGCTGTCCCCGATGGGGTTACCGTTATTGTCCTTAAGCTCCAGCCAGCCAACGTTGGCGGGGCTGACGCCCGGCCCGACGGCCTGCAGGGTGAGTCTGACCAGGACGCCCGTTCCGGAATCTTGAGCGCCAGACCCCAGGTCTGCTGCGCCGACGAAATAGGATCCGTCGCTGTCTGGCACTGGCTCGGAGAAGTCGATGATGTTGCTGCCGGCGTTGGCAGCCTGGAACATCTGGACATCGACGGCGGTTACGTTCAGCACGGAGCTGTCATAGAGGAAGGAGGCAGACCAGCCCGTCAGGTTGGTGACGTCTGTGACGAAGACGTCGATATCGAAGGAGTCATTGGTCGCCACCGGGATGCAAGACTCGATAGAGCCGAGGGAGGTGGCGGTGTTCGCCGGCGAGTGAAGGGGGTCGGCGTCCAGGCCGATGGTCACGGGTGTAGGCGTGGGCGTGGGGGTGGCGCCGGGGCACAGCTCGTCCACGGCTATTTGAGCGTTGAAGACTGAGCCGTCAAAGTAGCCATCGCCGTCGCTGTCCCCGATGAGGTCACCATTATTGTCCTTAAGCTCCAGCCAGGCAAGGTTGGTGGGGCTGAGGCCTGGCCCGATGGCCTGCAGGGTGAGCCTGACCAGGACGCCCGTTCCGGAATCTTGAGCGCCAGTCCCCAGGTCTGCTGCGCCGACGAAATAGGACCCGTCGCTGTCTGGCACTGGCTCGGAGAAGTCGATGATGTTGCTGCCGGGGTTGGCAGCCTGGAACATCTGGACATCGACGGCGGTTACGTTCAGCACGGAGCTGTCATAGAGGAAGGAGGCGGACCAGCCCGTCAGGTTGGTGATGTCAGCGATAAAGATGTCGACATCGAAGGAGTCATTGGTCGCCACCGAGATGCAAGACTCGATAGAGCCGAGGGAGGTGGCGGTGTTCGCCGGCGAGTGAAGGGGGTCGGCGTCCAGGCCGATGGTCACGGGTGTGGGCGTGGGCGTGGGGGTGGCGCCGGGGCACAGCTCGTCCACGGCTATTTGAGCGTTCAAGACTGTGCCGTCAAAGTAGCCGTCGCCGTCGCTGTCCCCGATGAGGTTACCGCTATTGTCCTTAAGCTCCAGCCAGGCAAGGTTGGCGGGGCTGAGGCCTGGCCCGACGGCCTGCAGGGTGAGTCTGACGAGCACGCCCGTTCCGGAATCTTGAGCGCCAGACCCCACGTCTCCTGCGCCGACGAAATAGGTCCCGTCGCTGTCTGGCACTGGCTCGGAGAAGTCGATGATGTTGCTGCCGGCGTTGGCGGCCTGGAACATCTGGACATCGACGGCGGTTACGTTCAGCACGGAGCTGTCATAGAGGAAGGAGGCAGACCAGCCCGTCAGGTTGGCGACGTCTGTGACGAAGATGTCGACATCGAAGGAGTCATTGGTCGCCACCGGGATGCAGGACTGGATGGAGCCGAGGGAGGTGGCGGTGTTCGCTGGCGAGTGAAGGGGGTCGGCGTCCAGGCCAATGGTGACAAGAATGGGCGTAGGTGTGGCCGTAGGGCTGGGTGTAGGCGTGGGCGTGGGGGTGGCGCCGGGGCACAGCTCGTCCACGGCTATTTGAGCGTTGAGGACTGAGCCGTCAAAGTAGCCGTCGCCGTCGCTGTCCCCGATGAGGTCACCGTTATTGTCCCTAAGCTCCAGCCAGGCAAGGTTGGCGGGGCTGAGACCTGGCCCGACGGCCTGGAGGGTGAGCCTGACCAGGACGCCCGTTCCGGAATCTTGAGCGCCAGACCCCAGGTCTGCTGCGCCGACGAAATAGGTCCCGTCGCTGTCTGGCAGCGGATCAGAGAAGTCGATGATGTTGCTGCCGGGGTTAGCGGCCTGGAACATCTGGACGTTGACGGCGGTTACGTTCAGCACGGAGCTGTCATAGAGGAAGGAGGCAGACCAGCCTGCCAGGTTGGTGACGTCAGTGATAAAGATGTCGACATCGAAGGAGTCATTGGTGGCCACCGAGATGCAGTCTTGGATGGAACCGAGGGAGGTGGCGGTGTTCGCTGGCGAGTGAAGGGGGTCGGCGTCTACGCCGAGGGTCACAGCGCTGGGCGTAGGCGTAACTGTAGGCGTAACTGTAGGCGTAGGTGTGGGCGTAGGTGTGGGCGTAGCTGTCGGAGAAGGGACGGGCGTGGGGGTGGCACCGGGGCACAGCTCGTCCACGGCTATTTGAGCGTTGAAGACTGAGCCGTCAAAGTAGCCATCGCCGTCATTGTCGCCGATGAAGTGATTGTTCTTGTCTTTGAGTTCGGGCTCGACGAGGCTGGCGGGGCTGAGGCCCGGCCCGACGGCCCGCAGGGTGAGCCTGGCCAGGACGCCGGAGCCGGAGTCCGCACTACCCGCTGAAAGCTCTACAGCACTGACATGGAACATGCCATTGCTGTCTGGCGGGACCTCTGAGGCATTGAAGACGTTACTGTAAGGGTTGGCGGCCTGAAACATCCGGACGTTGACGGCAATGACGTTGACCACCGAGCCGTCGTATTGGAAGTACGTGTCCCAGGCCATCAGATCGGCGACATCGGTGATGAAGATGTCGATGTCGAAAGTGGAGTTAGTTGCTACCGAGATACAGTCTTGGATGGAACCGAGGGAGGTAGCGGTGTTCTTCGGCGAGTGAAGGGGGTCGGCGTCTACGCCGATGGTGGTGGCTACTTCACAGACGTCACCAACCCCGTCGCCATCGGTGTCAGTCTGGTCGGGGTTGGGCACCAGGGGGCAGTTGTCGCAGGCGTTGCCGACGCCGTCGCCATCGGTGTCAGTCTGGTCGGGGTTGGGCACCAGGGGGCAGTTGTCGCAGGCGTCGCCGACGTGGTCGCCGTCGGTATCGGTCTGGTCGGCGTTGGAGGTGAGGCGGCAGTTATCGGTGATATCGGGGACGGTGTCGTTGTCGTTGTCCGGGTCGCAGGCGTCGCCGATGCCGTCGTGGTCGACGTCCTCCTGGCCTGGGTTGGGGGTGTTGGTGCAGTTGTCGGAGCCGGAGCAGGCGGAGGGGCCGTTGCTGAGGGCGCCGGGGTTGCAGATGCCGTCGTCGTCGGCGTCGACCTGGGCGTCTGAGCAGCCGTTGGCATCGACGGGGTCGGCGGGCGCGGTGCTGGGGCAGAGGTCGGAGGTGTCGGGTACGCCGTCATTGTCGTCATCGTCGTCGCAGGCGTCGCCGAGGCCGTCGTGGTCGGCGTCCTCCTGGCCTGGGTTGGGGGTGTCGGGGCAGTTGTCGGAGCCGGAGCAGGCGGAGGGGCCGTTGCTGAGGGCGCCGGGGTTGCAGATGCCGTCGTCGTCGGCGTCGACCTGGGCATCTGAGCAGCCGTTGGCGTCGACGGGGTCGGCGGGCGCGGTGCTGGGACAGAGGTCGGAGGTGTCGGGTACGCCGTCATTGTCTTCGTCGGTATCGCAGGCGTCGCCGATGCCGTCGTGGTCGGCGTCCTCCTGGCCTGGGTTGGGGGTGTTGGGGCAGTTGTCAGAGCCGGAGCAGGCGGAGGGGCCGTTGCTGGGGGCGCCGGGGTTGCAGATGCCGTCGTCGTCAGCGTCGACCTGGGCGTCTGAGCAGCCGTTAGCGTCGACGGGGTCGGCGGGCGCGGTGTTGGGGCAGAGGTCGGAGCCGGAGCAGGCGGAGGGCCCGTTGCTGAGGGCGCCGGGGTTGCAGATGCCGTCGTCGTCGGCGTCGACCTGGGCGTCTGAGCAGCCGTTGGCGTCGACGGGGTCGGCGGGCGCGGTGTTAGGGCAGAGGTCGGAGGTGTCGGGTACGCTGTCATTGTCGTCATCGTCGTCGCATTCATCGCCGATGCCGTCGTGGTCGGCGTCCTCCTGGCCTGTGTTGGGGGTGTTGGGGCAGTTGTCAGAGCCGGAGCAGGCGGAGGGCCCGTTGCTGAGGGCGCCGGGGTTGCAGATGCCGTCGTCGTCAGCGTCGACCTGGGCATCTGAGCAGCCGTTGGCGTCGACGAGGTCGGCGGGCGCGGTGTTGGGA
>Ga0315289_10001593_pt1 | contig 35361 bp, 32 predicted proteins | sample YL17G11_40_MG_FD_203452 | JGI IMG/M metagenome (GOLD analysis project Ga0315289, IMG submission 203452) | Sediment microbial communities from Yellowstone Lake, YNP, Wyoming, USA - YL17G11_40 | ecosystem: Environmental > Aquatic > Freshwater > Lake > Sediment | place: USA: Wyoming | collected...
CTCTCTCTCTCTCTCTCTCTCTCTCTCTCTCTCTCTCTCTCTCTCTCTCTCTCTCTCCCTCCATCAGGGCGTCGCCGACATGCTCGCGCAGTTCGGCATCAAGAAGCCGGCAATCCAGCGCTCTCTCGACGCTTTGGCTGAAGAGGGCAAGATCACCTGCAAGGTAAAAAAAAGAGAGCTCTGTCTTCTTCTTCTTCTTCTTCTTTTCATTCTTCGACGCGCAAGCTCATTCGAGCTCTCTTTCTCTCCCTCCCTCTTTTTTTTCTTTTTTTTTTTAACATTATCAGGAATTCGGCAAGGCCAAGATCTACTTTGCCCCGCAGCAGGACGCACCCGTCCTCTCCAGGGAGGAGCTGGCAGCCCTGGCCTCGAAGAAGCACCAGCTCGAGGAGGACCTCCGCTCGGCGGCGGCGGCGCTCGCCAGCCACAAGGCCGCTCTGGCGAGGGCTGACGCCGAGGTCCCGCCCGAGGTCGTGGGCCAGCGCATCGCCGCAGCCAACGCTTCGATCTCGGAGCTGGAGGCGAAGCTGCACGCGCTGAGGGCCGACGGCGCCCCCCCTCCCGTGTCGGCCGAGGACATGGCCGCGGCCTCGAAAAAGCTGTCGACCACCCTCGCGGCGTGGTCCTCCAACAAGGCGACCTTCAAGGAGGTCTGGGACGCCGTCACGGAGAACCTGGACACGAGGAACCCCAGGGACCTGTACGAGGAGATCGGGATCGAGACGGACGAAGGGGCCGGGGTGAGCCTGGCGGAGCTGAAGTCGCTGCTGCCTTCGTCGAGGGGGGGGTTTGGAGGAGTAGCGGGGAAGGTCCGCAGGGTTTAAACTAAGAGAGGGAGAGTTTGTTTTGGATTTTTTGCTTTTCTTCGTAACGCACCACTACACTTGTATCTGCTGACTTGCCTTTCGGAAGGCAACTTAAATCTGCAATTCGCGGGCGCGCGCGCGGCAGAGAAGAGAGAGCAGAGAGAGAGAGAGAGAGAACAGAGAGAGAGAGAAAGAGAGAGAGAGAGAGAGAGAGAGAGAGAGAGAGAGAGAGAGAAAGCGAGGCTCGAAAGGTTAACCTGATCCACTTTTTTTGTTTTTCTCTCAAGGTCGAAAAATTCCCGACAAGCGACATCGACTTTCGCAATGGCTTCCGCGACTCAGGCGCCACCCGCGGCCCCTCCCGCCGCGCCAGCCGCAGTCGTTTCGACAGGCGCGGACATCTTACTCGTCGAACAGGAGCAGAACAACACGGGAGGAATCGGGCGCCGCAGCATCCTGCTCGTGGGGATGCTTCCTCGGAAAATCGGAGGCGTCGCCCTCCGCTTGCTCGGCAAGAAAACCAAACAACAACAGCAGCAGCAGCAGTTTGGCGGCCTCAAGGACATCGTCAGCTACTCCTCGCGCAGGATGGCAGCCAGGAGGGCCCTGGAGTACGAGCTCGGCAGGGAGGGAGGAGCCTTGTTCCTCGACCCGCTCGCGGCGGCGCTGGCAGGGTGAGAGAGCACGAGTTTTTTTTTGAAAAGAAAAACATTTTGGGTTCCCAAAAACCCGGGTAAAACACACACCCGGCCCCTTCCCCCCCCCCCCCCCCCCAAAAAAAAAAAAAAAACAGCCCCGCGGCGATCGAAGACGCCAGAAAATGGGACAAGGCCTGCTCCACTGCGGCCAACGCCATCTCGGACGCCCTGGCCGCTGGCAGGCGCGCGCCGACGAAGCAGGAGCTCGTCGATCTCGTCTCTCAGAACGACAAAAAGAAGGGGAGCGACTTCACGATCGGCGCTCCCCTCACGCTCGTCGCCCTGGCGGGCCGCGCGATCCACAGGGGCCGCGTCGAAGGCAGCTACAGCTCCCGGGTGCCGCTGCGCCCGGCGGAGCACTCTCTCTCGCTGGTGACAGGGAGGCACCGCTGGTTCGACGCCGGGATTCTGGAGGCCCTCGCCGGGGAGGGCCACGGCGTCGAGGTGCGGCTCGCCGCCGCGGCGGGGAGGGCCGAGGAGGGCGGCGGCCCCGTCCGCGTCGAGATCTCCCCCCGGGGAGGAAGAGCCGGGCGCGGACGGGGGGCCGCCGGCCGAATCCAGCAGGTGGTGCTCCTCGGGTCGGGGATGGACGCCCGGGCCTGGAGGCTCCCCCTGCCGGGGGGAAACGCCGTCTCGTGGTTCGACCTCGACTCGGGCCCGGTCTGCGAGATCAAGCGCGGGGAGCTCGAGGGCGCCGGCGCGGAGCTGGCGCGGAAGCGAGGAGGGGCGGGAGCCGAGGGGGAGCGAGGGGCCCCGGGGCCTCGCTTCCCGCTCAAGGCCGCGTCGTACGCGCTCGTCGGCTGCGACATGGCCTCCGGGGAATGGGTGGACAAGCTGAAGGAAGCCGGGTTCGATCCTTCGGAGCCGGCGCTGTTTGCTGCGGAGGGGTGAGCTTGCGGTCTTTCTACTTCTTCCGGTTCCTTCATTTCCGCTCGAAAGAAAAAACTAAAAAAAAGACTCAACCTCATCTCTCCATCCCTCTCTCCATCCCTCTCCCCCCCCCCCCCTCTCTCTCTCTCTCTCTCTCTCTCTCTCTCTCTCTCTCCCTCTCTCTCTCTCTCCCCCTCTCTCCTTCACCTTCTTCTCTCTCGGAACTGAACTCAAGCCTGATCTACTACCTCGGCTCCAAGGCGCCCGACTTCATGCGCTCCCTGCAGTCCGCCTCCGCCCCGGGATCCGTACTCCTCCTCGACGCGCTCGACGAGCCGGGCGTGGCCTCGGCCGTGAGAAAGGCCGGGGGGAAAGGGCTGCAGGGCCAGTTTTCGTTCGGCGTCCCCGCCGACCTGGGGGACCTCGCGCGCTTCTTCGGGGGGTTTGGGTTCGACAGGCTCGTCGCTGCCGACACGTGGACCGTTCTGCGCCAGAGGTTCCAGAGGGAGGCGCCGGGGAGGTGCTTCATCAAGGACAAGCCGAGCTGCGGGAGGGTGGAGGGCGGCATTCGCTTCATCGCCGTCTGCAAGTCCTAGGTCTTCGTCTTCCTCTTTCTCGAATCGTATGCAAAGGCGCCTGTCGAGGATCTTTTCTTCTTCTTCTTCTGAGGAAAAAAGAGAAAATAAAATTGAACAAGAAAACATTTTTTTCCACTTTTCCCTTCTCTCTCTCCTCTACTAAATTCAATGCATCCAAATCCTCGAGTCCAAGCACAATGACGACGTCTGCCGACCCCAGCGCGCCGAGAGACGCGAGGGAGGCCTTCGCCGGCATCGTGCGCTGGATCGTCCGCTGTCAAGCGAGCGCGGAAGAACCGCAATCGGAGCCGACGGATTCGAAGTCGCCTCTCGTGGACTTGGCCGGCGACACCGCCTGCTGTTCCACCCGAGGCCTCGCCGCCTCGGAGGATATACCTCCCGCCGGCGTCGTCGTCCGCCTCCCTTGGTCCTGTGCAATCACTCCGACGAGCGTTTTGAGGAGCCCGAGCTTGAAAAGTAAGAGCGGGGGGGGGGGGGGCTTGCTTTTTGCTTTTTGCGAGGGGAAGGAAGAGAAAACAAACGACTTTGCTGGGCTCACACCTTTTTTCCCCCCCCTTTCGACGTCCTCAAAAACCCGTCCCAGGCCTGCTTCCCGGCCGCCGCCTCCTCGCCCTCCGCGACCTCCTGCAGAGTCCCGACGACCCCCTCCTCCCGCACCCCTGGTCCCTCCTGCTGGCCCTCGGGCTCCTGTGCGAGCTCGCGGACCCGGAGGCCCCTCGAAGGCTCTACGCGAGCCTGCTGCCGGCGCCGCCCGGGACTCCCGTCTCGGCCGCGGCCCGCTTTGGTCCCGCAGCGACAGACATCCTGCTTTTCAGCTCTCGCGAGCTGGACTCGCTGCGCTGCGAGCCGCTGGCCAGGGCCGCCAGGAGGGAGAGGAGGAGGCTCGCGGCGCTCCACGGGGTGCTCTTCGGCGGAACGGCGGGCGCAAACGGCGAGGGGAAGGACGAGGGCGAAAACGAAGGCGAGCGGCCCCCCTCGGTCTCGCTCGTCTCCTTCCTCTGGGCTCACTCCCTCGTGCGCTCCCGCGCCCTCGACCTCAGGGTCGTCGGGGCAGGAGGAGGCGGAGAGATCTGCCTGCTTCCCCTGATCGATCTGGCCCAGCACGACGATGGCAAAGGAGGGAGCGCTCCGGCGACGCTCCGGCTCGTCTCTTCCTCTTCTTCCTCTTCTTCCTCTTCTTCTTCTTCTTCTTCTTCGCCCGCCGCGGTCGAGCTCGTCGCCGGGGCCTCGATGATCCCCAAGGGCTCCCCGATCTGCCTCGACTACGGCAGCAGGCCGCTGCGGGACCTGTTGCGAGGGTACGCGTTCGTCCCCAAGGTCGTCGAGGGGGGCTTCTCCGCCGCGGAGATCTTCGAGGATTTCTCATGTTCCCTTGCCCGCAAAGCCGCCCTCGTCGTCGACGCATCCGGGTCCCGCTCATCAACGTCCCTGCTGCGCCTGGCGTCGGTGCGCCTGCTCTCGCGCGCAGGAGGCGAAGACCCGGCGCTCGAGTTTGGCAGGGCCCGCATCGTCTTTGTCGTCGTCGGCGGCAGCGGCGGCGGCAGCAACAGCAGCGGCAGCAGCGGGAGCGCTTCCCCTGTTATTGTCTCGGCCACCGAAGAGGAGCTCCCGATGCAGCCCGAGGCCGAGGCCGGGGTTTGCCGCTGGGTCGCGAGGGAGTGCGACGAGCTGGCCTCGGAGATAGAGGGCCGGGGCGACCAGGAGGACGAGGGGGAGGAGGGAGGAAGGGCGAGGGTGGGAGGCGAGGGTGGGAAGGCGACAGCGCCTCGTTCTTCTTGGCTCTCCAGGGCAGCCGAGGAGCTGGCCTCTGATTATCGAGCCGCGAGGGTCTCCTTGCTCCGGCGCTGCTCTGAGTCGCTCGAGGCGCAAGCCTGGCTGGTGGAGTCGTGTTTGGGCGCGCTGTAAATTACTGAAAACTGAAGGAGGTTGAGTTTTTTTTTCTTTTTTTTTCCTTTCATTTTTTTCCAGGCGCACCTCGACGAGCGGGCGAGCTCGAAAAAAAACGAAAGCCTCGAGCCCCCTCTATGCTTCCACTTCTTCTCCGATAGCAGCACCCTGTCACCATGATCCTGAGGATAGGGCGACGGAGCAGCAAAGGACGGTGCTGGGAGGCGGCGTCCCTGCTGCTCAGGCCGCAAGCAGGAGCAAGTTTGACGACGGCGATGGCCGCAACGGCGATTGCCGACGGTGCTGCGTCGTCGTCTCGTCCCCGGTGTCTTTCTTCCCTCCTGCCCTCCCGCGGCTTCGCCTCGCAGCCCGCTGCAATCGCAGCGGACGACTCGTACGACAACCAGCCGGGCTTCGACGAGGACGAAGAGGTCACCGTCAACACGTGGCTGCAAGGTAAAACCGACGAGGAGAACCGCCCTCCCAATCGCTCTCGCCCCCGATTCGACGTCGTCCGGCGTTTTCACCCTCTCGCAACCTCAAAACCTTCAAAACCTCAAAACGGAACGCAACAGACTACCGCCGCGGCGTCCTCCAGCCCCGCGTCGTGCCCTTCCAGGTCTCCGTCGACGAGGCCAAGAGAGAGTTCGAGCGGTGGCACGCGAGCTCATGGCTCTCCCCCACGGGGCTGCTAAAGGGCGCCGTCGCGGGGCCCGGGCTGCCCCCGGACTCGGCGACGGCGGCGGCGGCGGCGGCCGCGGGCAAGGCAACGGCAGCAGCGAAAGCAGCAGCAGCAGCAGGCGCTCCGAGCGGGTCCGAGGCCGCCTCGACAGCAGCAGCGGCCACGAGCAGCTCGGACCGGAGCGCCTCTCCTTCTTCTTCCCCTTCTTCGCCGCCGTTGCCTCCGACCATCAACGCGGTGCTGCTCCCCTTTTGGCTCTTCGAGACGGCCGTGCACGTCGACTTCCGCGCCAAGGTGCTGAGCTCCGACTCCGACGACGACGCCTCTGCCTCGGCGGCCTCCACTTCTCGCCCTCGCTCCCGCTCCTCCGAGGGCGGCTGGAGGGACACGGGCTGGCGCTCCAGGGGCTACCGCGAGTACCCCTGGACGCTCTCTGCCTGCCAGGTGTGCGCCGCCTACGGCGTCCGCCGCGACCTCGCGAGGGCCGCCGCCGTCCCCGGCGTGCTCGGCCGATCGAGGCCCCTGAGGCAGTGGGAGGCGGCGGCGGGGAGGGCGGTGGACGTCGGGTGGGCCGGGAGCTGCGGGGCGAGCGGGAAAAGCGGCGGCCCGAGGGGCAGCAGGGGGGGGCCCTCTGCTGCCGCTGCTGCTCCCTCGCCGTGGTCCTCGCCCTCGGCGTCCTCGGCGCCGCCCGCTCCCGACCCAAACCCAAACTTTCCCCACTCCCCTTTCTCCGCCTTCTCCGCGCCGGCCACGGCCACGGGCGACTCCGGCGCCCCGCTGGCTCCCCGGGACATGCGCCAGTCGGTGGCCTGGGCGCTGGCCCTGCGCTCGATCCGCAAGTCCGAGGCAGACTCGGCCCGGAGGCTGCTGGAGCGCGAGGCCAAGGCGAGGGCGCGGTCTTCGTCGTCTCCTTCGTCTTCCTCCTCGGGGCTCCCTTCTCCCGGCAAGGACAGCCACTCCCCCACCTCCGAGAGCTCCTCCCCCCCGTCCTCGGAGGAGACGGTCAGGGATGTGCGCGTCAGGCTCCGGCCCCTCAAGAGGAGGGCCCGCGTCGTCTACCTCCCCGCCTACGTGCTGACCTACTCGCTGGGCGAGAGGATCGGGCCCGGCGGCGAGGGGCGGCGCCCGGCGACGTTCCAGGCCCTGGTCTCGGGGCTCGACGCCGCGTCGGTGGCCGGGGAGAGGCACCTGTCGCCGCTGAAGGTGCAGGCGGTCGCCGGGGTCGGCGCCGCGGGCGCTGCGCTCCTGGCCGGGATGTGGGGCGCGGGGGGCGGCGGAGGCGCGGGGGGCGCTGCCGCTCCCTCGTCGTTTCCCTCGACCGTCGCCGCGGCCCTCGACCCGGCCTCGCTGGCCTTCTGGTCCTTTCTGGCGGTGGCGGCCGGCGGAGCCGCCGCCAGGGCCGCGACGCACCTGATGCGCGAGGCCGAGGAGGCAGAGAGGCTCCGCGCCGAGGAAGAGGCCTTCGAGCGCGCGGCGGCGGCGGGCCTGGGCCCCGCGGGAGCCGCCGGCGACTTCGCCGCGGCCCCTTCCGCTGCTTCCTCCCCGCCCCTCTCGAGCGAGGACCTCGCCGCCGCCGCCGCCGAGCGCGAGGCCGGCGAGTGGCGGCGCTGGGAGGAGGCCGACCGCTGGAGCTGGGACGCCGGCGCGCGCGCGGCCTGGGCCGACGCCCTGGTGCGGGAGCAGGCGCGGAGGCAGCTCGACGCGCGGAGGCTGCGGGAGCAGGCCGCGGCCGCGGCCGCGAGGGCCGCGGCGGACGCCGCCGCGGAGGGCAGGCGGAGGGAGAGCTTCGGCGTCGGCGGCGTCGGCGGCGGCGGCGGCTTCTCCTGGGCGGCCGCCTCGCCGTCGTCGTCGTGGCCGGCGGGTAGGGACCATTTGGGCTATTACCGCGCCCTGGGCCTCTCCCCGGCCGACGCCCCGAGCCCGGAGGCGGTGAAGTCGGCCTTCCGCTCGGCGGCGTTCAGGCTGCACCCCGACAGGGTCGCGTCGCAGCGCCGGCGCGAGGGCGAGGCGGCGGCGAGGCAGTGCGACCACCCCCATCGCCTCGCCGCCTCTTCCTCCTCGCATCATCACCACTTGGGCGACGCCCCGGGCAGGGCCCGCGACGCCGCCAGGTTCGCGCGCGTGAGGGCGGCCTACGAGGTCCTGCGGGACCCGGATAGGAGGGCCAACTACGACCGCGGCGGATCCGGGAGTGAGCACGGCAGCAGTCAAGAGAGCGGCGGCGGCGGCCGGCGACACCAGCGGCGGTGGTATTGAGAAAGAGAAAGAGACCCGTAGAAAAAGAGGCGAAACATAAAAATCACTGTTAACACTTGCCGACAAATAAAACAATCCCCCGCGCTCCCGCCCTGTCTCTGTGCGGCGCGCTCAAAACGAAGACGAAATATCAGAAAGGGGTAAAAAACGGACGTTTTTGTTATCTCGCCAGCGCAAACTCTCTCTCTCTCTCCCGCTCTCTTTTTATCACTTTCTCTTTCCCCTCACCCTCTCTCTCCCCCTCTCTCACTCGGCCGCGACGGCGACGTCCGTGGTCTTGCTCGGCTTGGCTGCCTTGGCAGCGGCAGGGGAGGGGCTCGCTTCTTCCCCCTCCTCCTCCACTTCCTCTTCCTCGCCGCCGCTGCTCGACGCTTCCGCTCCTTCTTCCTCCTCCTCCTCCTCCTCCTCGTCGTCGTCAGAAGCAGCGGTCGTCGTGGTCGCGCCGGTCGAGGGGCGAGTCGAAGTCGCGGCAGCAGAGGAGTCGTCCTCCTCTTCCTCGGCGGAAGACTCCCCCTCTTCCTCTTCCTCGTCGCTGCCCTCCTCCTCGGCTTCCTCTTCGCTCTCGCTCTCGTCGCTCGAGGTGACGCCCGATGCCTCGGAGCCAGACTCCTCCGAGTCCCACTCGCCGTTGCCGTCCTCTTCCTCGTCGTCGTCGTCGGACTCCGAGGAAGCGTTGCCAGCAGCAGCAGCAGCTTCGTCGTCCGAAGACGTCGCCTCCTCATCTTCCTCGTCTTCTTCCTCTTCAACGACGGCGCCGCCGTCCTCGGAAGCGACAGTGATTTCCGATGACGACTTGCCGTTGCTCTTCCTCTTGCCTCCGGCCTTTGCTGCCGCAGCGGCAGCCGCGGCAGCCGCGGCGGCCAGGGCAGCGGCCCTCTTCTTCTTCGCGGCCTTGGCGGCGGCCTGCTGCGCCGCCACCCTCCCTTCGCGCTCGGCCCGGCTCTGCTCGGCGACCCGCAGCGTGAAGGGCATCGCGCGGTCGGAGCCGACGCTCGAGTCGCAGACCAGCATCAGCGTCAGGTTGTACCTGCCTGGGCGCGGCGGGGCCTCGAACTGGACCTCGAAGCGCGCGCCGTGCTCGGCCGCGGCGGCCGCGGCGCCGGCGTTGGAGGCCTGCGGGAGCGCGTAGGGGCCCATGGTGTTGGCCCTCGCCGGCGGCGGGGGCTTGAGCGAGGCCAGGGAGGACGGCGGGGGCGGCGCCGCGGGCGCGCCGGGCGAGCCCTTTTTCGCTCCGCCCGCCGCGGCCTTCACCTCGGCGCTCGCCCCGGCCTCCGGGTTGGTCTTCCCGATCATCCTCGACTCGACAAACGCCAGTACCTCGGCGTCCCCCCCGAGGCCCGCCGCCCCCGCCTTCCTCGCCTCGAACGCCGCGCCTTCGGCGGCGCGCAGGTCGACGCGCTTGACGGCGAAGCACGTGTTGGAGCCGGCGTCCCCCACGACGACCCACCAGCGCTCGTGGCGCGTCACCGGCAGCCCGCCGGGGAGGTAGGGCGCGAAGGGGAGCACCTTCCCGCGCGGGGCCCTGGCGTCGGGCGTGGCGGTATGGCAGCGGCGCGAGAGCAGCGCGCGGCAGGAGACGGTGACGACGTCGCCCGGGCGCGGGACGTCGTCGCCGTCGTCGTCGGCGTCTGACTCGTCGTCCGAGTCGAAGTCGCCCAGCCCCGCCTTGGCCTTCGCGATCGCGAGGTCGGGCAGGGCCAGGATGGCGGCCTCGACGGCGGCCACGGTGCCCGGGGCGGGGAGCCCCTTCGAGGGAGGGGAGCCGTCGCCGTCGACCAGCCCGGCCTCGACGAGCGCGAGCCTGCGCTCCTCGGCGCCGCCGAGCAGCAGCAGGTCGGTAAGCGTCCTGATCTTCCGGTGCCTCGCGAGCCTCTTGGCCGCGTCGATGTCGACGCCGGGCAGGGCCAGCAGGGCCGCGTCCAGGAAGAAGCCGCCGCCGGCGGAGGCGGAGGCGGCCGCCCCGCCGGGGGGCGGCCTGCGCGCCGAGGGGGTCAGCGCGACGGAGAGGCACTGCAGCGTCTCGAGCGCGCCGACCGTCGGCGCGAGCCAGCCGAAGGGCCAGCCGTAGACGCGCGGGATGTTGGCGATCTTGAGCATCTCCTCGAGGAAGAAGGGCGACTTGGTCAGGACGTACCGCAGGTCGGCGCGCAGCTCGGCGGGGACGGGCAAGCGGGCGAAGTAGGCCATCAGGAGCATGTCGACCTTGACGATGCTCGTGCGGCGCTTCCAGAACGCCTGCTTGTCGCGCAGGCCCGGGGCCCAGTCGACGATCGTGCGCCGCAGCTCCTCCAGGGGCTTCTGCTGCGTCGCGGGCGTGGCCAGCATGATGAACTCGTAGGCCATGACCAAGGGGTCGGCCGAGAGCGACCTGACGGAGTGGGCCTCCTTGACGCACCATTTCGATTTTGCAAAGATCTCGATGGTCTCCGGGGAGATGGTGCCGGGGCCCTCGTGCTTTGAGGAGCGGAAGAGGTAGGCAGCTGATGAGGCGTGGGCGGGTGGGGGTTTTGGAGGCGGGGGGGGGGGGGGGAGGGAAAGAGAAAGAAAGAAGCGAGTGAGCCGAGTTTTTTAATTTTCCCCCCCCCTGGGGGGAAGGGAAGGGGCAAGGAAAAGAGATCCTCAGGTCTCAACTCACCAGCCAGCATCAGCGGCGCCAGCACCCCGCCACCGATCAGCAGCGCCAGCAGGGCCGGGGCCGCCCTCCCGTCCCTCGAGAACATCCACTCGGGCAGCGCGATGTTCATCCTCGAGGACTGCTGGCCGTCCGGGTGCCCGTACTTCTCGTAGTTCTCGCGCGCTGCGTCGTCTGTGAGCGCCTTATACGCCTTGGTGATCGACTCGGCGAAGTAGGCCGCGGCGGCAGGGTCCGGGTTCTTGTCCGGGTGGTACTGGAGCGACAGGGCGCGGTAGGCGCGGCGCGCGTCGGCGGGCGTGGCGCCGCGAGGGACCTGCAGGATCTCGAAGGGGTCGAACGGTGCGACCTCGCCCGAGGCGGCGCCGCGCGCCCAGAGCAGCAGCAGCAGCCAGAGTGCCCAGGAGGCCCAGAGGAGCGTCGACTGCCTGCGGTCGAGCAGGGAGGAAAGCACGCGGGCGGCCTTGGACTTTTTGGGGCCCTGTTATTTGAGGCGGTGGTGGGCGGGTGTGTGTGTGGGGGGGGGGGGAGAGAAAGGGAGAGAGGGAAGAAAGAGAGTGAGGAGGTCGAAGAAAGACAGTGAGGAGGAGGTCGGAAGGAGGAAAACGAGAGAAGGAAGCGATCGGCGCGCAGCACTCGAAGAAGGAGAGGCATTCGCGCCCCCTCGAATTTCAACGTCCTTCTCCGCCTCTGACGCCGCTTCTGCCGACATGGGGCCCTCCAGGCCGGTCTCATGTAGCCTGTCCTCGAGCCGCCTCGGCGACTCAGAGGAAAGAGAGGATGCTGCGCTGCGCGACGAGATGCGTGTTTTGCCGCCAATGTTTTTTTGGTCCCTTTTTTTCTGAATCAATTCTTTCGTCTCCATACCTTCTCCCACAGCCTGCTCTCCCTCTCCGGCGACGCCGCCTTGACCACCTTGGAGATCGTGTAGGGGAACACGAACAGAGATAGCATCGACAGGGCGAACACGGCGAAGAGCGACGTCGAGCCCTCCTGCGGGCCCGCGTCGTCGGCGTTCATCGCGGAGCAGGAGAGCACGAGCGACGAGAGCACGAGCGAGGCAACGGCGGCGGCGGCGAGGGGAACAGCGGAGAGAGCTCGTCGCGCCATTTTCGGGAAGGGCCGCAGGGGGGAGGCAGCGAGAGCGCGTTCCCTCTGCACAGAGCGCAAAGGGGGCCGAAAAGAACGGCGAAGAAGAAGAAGCAAAGCAGGCAGGAGAAGCTGATGCTCTTCTTCAAAGGGAGAGAAACTCAAGAGTGAATGAGCTCAAAGGCCTTCACCCTGCTCTCTCTAACGCGCCCCAGTGTCACTTTCGTTTTGTCGTCCCGACGGCTCTCGACAACGGCGACGACGACGACGACGGCGGCGACGGCGACGGCAAAGAGAGTGTCGCCTCCTCAGCCTGTGTCCAATCTTCGCTCATCTGCTCTCTCCCCCTTTCTCGCTCTCTCGCGCGACGCGCTATCTGCCACGCCCGCGTAGCTTCCTGATAGACGCGTGAAAGGCTCGAGAAGAGAGAGAAGCAAGAAACGTCCGAGCGTCATGGCTCCCGCCCAGAAGGACACGCTGCGCAAGCTGCAGGCCGAGGCGTACCTGTCGGTGCTGCGCGCCGTCGCGGCTTCGGAGCTGGACTGGGTAAGAAGAACGTTCGACGAAGAGCGGCAAGGGGAGAAAAACGAGGGAAGCGCGACTGCAATCGTCTTTTTTTTGCTTCGCCGCCGATCGTCGCCGCCGACGGCTCTTTCTCTCCGAGTGGCACTCCGCCGGGTCTCGGTTTCCGTGCAGTTCTCGCCCTCTGGTCGACGCTCTGCCGTCCGAGAGGGGCTAGGAGAGAGGTTCTCATCTCTGCCGCTGGCGAGACAAGCAGATGTCACGCGCCAGGGGGGCGAATGGCGCAGGGAAAGATGCCTCCGTCGTTGCTGGCTCAACGTCGCCAGTTTCTCGACCTCCCTCCCTCTCTCTCATTCTCCCTCTGTCGCTCACCCTCCCCTTGTCCTTCTCCCTCTCCACCGAACCCGGAACCTAAACCAACAGCGCAAGGAGCGCATGCTCACAGACCTCCGCCAGGAGCTCGACATCGGCGGCGAGGCGCACGTCGAGCTCCTCGACAGGGTCCTCCAGGACGACAAGATCATGCGGCTGCGGCAGGCGGTCGCCGACGAGGCCGCGGGGAGAGGAGGCGCGGGAGGAGCTGCCGGGGCCTCTGGCGCCGACGCCTCCGCTGCCTCCGCTGCTGCTGCTGTTCCTGCGCCTCCCCCGCCCCTCACGAAGGCCGCTCAGAAGCAGCTGCAGAGGGAGCAGAGGGAGCGCGAGCAGCAGGAGCAGAAGGCTGCCGCCGCCGCTGCCGCTGCTGCCGCCGCCGCCGCCGCCGCTTCGGCGGCGGCGGCCGCGGCTGCTCAACAGGCCGGAGGAGGAGGAGGAGGAGCGGGGACTTCGACGCCCGCCGGCTCAGGACGCGCGGCGGGCAGGGGCACCACGCCCTCGGGCACTGCAAAGTGCGTTCGGGAGAAGGGTCCCTGGGGGATCGAGGGAGAAGAACCGGGGCAGCAGCGGAACGGAGCAGCAGCGGCAGCCGCGGTTTGAGCACGGGGCTTTTGTTTTTTCGTTTCCTCGTTTTCCCTTCTCAAAAATAAAAGACCTCTCCCTCTCGCTCTCTTTCCCTCTCATTTCCCCCCCTCAACAGAGGTGCCAGGAGCGGCCCCGGATCCAAGAAGCGCGGCGCCTCCTCTTCGCCTCCGCCTCCTGGGGTTGCAGCGCGCGCCGGCGGCGGCGGCGGCGGCGGAGCCGGAGGAGGCAACCGCGCTCGCCCCGGGCAGTCCCAGCGCTCCCGCCTCGCGGCAGCGCCGGGGGCAAGCGGAGGCGCCGCCCCCGCGCGCGCCCGCGGCGGCACCGCCACTTCCGGCGGCGGCGGCGGAAAGGGGGGCAAGCAGCTCGCGGCCGCCCCCTCTGGCGGCGGCGGCGCCCAGCAGCAGCGCAGCAAAAAGGCCGGCGGCGGGGCCGGAGCCGCGGCAGCCGATGCCGCCGCCGCCGCCGCCAGCCTCCCCATCAACCCGCTCGTGGGCCACAAGGTCTGGCGCCACTGGCCTAGCGAGGCGAGGCAGTGGGCCGAGGGCGTCATCACCGACTACCGCCCGGCCGACGACGCGCACTGCATCGTCTACGAGTTCAACACCAGGCTCGAGACCTTCGAGTGGTTCTCGCTGGCCGCCGCCGAGGAGGGGAGGGACTGGAGGATGAGCGAGTCGGCGCCGATCGACCTGTTCGCGCTGGCGGGACAGGGGGGCGGGGGCGGGGGCGGCGGGGGGGGGGGGGGGCGCAGCCGCGGGGGGGGCGCGAGGGATCGCACCGGCGGCGGCGGCGGCGGCGGCGGGGCCCGGGCCCGCGCCGGCGGCGGCGCCCAGGCGCACCCAGGCGGCCCTCCCCTCCGCGGCGCCGCCTCCGCCCGCTCCCGCCCGCACTCCTCTGCGGCCAAGACGCCCGCCGACTTCAACTGGGAGCGCAAGCGCGTGCCCTTCGAGAGCGAGTACTTCGCCGAGAAGGTCGCCGGGCTCGAGGCGGGCCCCAACGCGACAGAGAGCCTCTCGGCGCTCTTCACGCTCCGGGCCATCCTCGACGCCCGCACGCGCCAGATCGGCAGGGAGCTCGCGGCGCTCAACCAGCTGGACGGCGCGCCCGTGCAGCACCCCCCCGGCAGGCAGCCCCTGACCGAGGCGAGGACGCTGCAGATCCACGTCGACGACCTCGCGGCGGCGGAGGCCGCGCTGCGGGCCGAGCTTGCCGACCTGGCAGCGGTGGAGGCGAAGGCGGCGGCGGACGCCGAAACGGCTGCTGCGAAGGCTGCTGCTGCTGAGGATGCTGCTGCCAAGGATGCTGCTGCTGCCGATGAGGCCGCCCCCAAGGCTGGTGGTGGTGCCCCCGCGGCTGACGGGGGAGCAGCAGGAGGAGGAGGGGAGGAGGCGGGCACTGCTGCTGCTGCTGCTGCTGCTTCTGCTCCCGCGGCTGCGGCGCCAGAGGCCGAAAAGCCTGCCGAGGCGGCGCCCGCTGCTCCCGTTGCTGCTGCTGCTGCTGACACTCCCGCTGCTGCTGCTGACGCCCCCACTCCCGCTGCTGCTGCTGCTGCTGCGGAGCCGGTCCCGATGGTTTCTGACGGGTGAAGAGAGGGGAAGGGAAGTGGGAGAGAAGAAACTTTGACCTCGCTCGTTTCTCTCTATTTGCATCTTTATCTTTTGTTTCAAAAACCAAAAAAACTGTAGAGAAAATCGAAAGGCAATGGTTCGAAAGTCGTGGAGAGAGCGGGAGAGAAAGAGACAGAGAGATCGAGGGCGCATTTCGAGACGACGAAGAAAGTAGAAGCAGAGCAAGAGAGAAACGTGAGAGAAGAGAGTTTTCCTCCCCCTTTGACTCGACGACGTTTGACTCGCTCGTTTCACTTTTTTTGCGAAGACGGAAATTTTTCTTTCTCTTTTCGCGCTCGTTTCTCGCCACCAAACCGGGCCTGTACTCTCCTCCCGCTGCTCCCCGCGGACGCTTCTTGACCTCATTTCCGATCTCAGAGCTCCGTCTGGGCTTTAAAAAGCGAAAGAAAAGAGAAAAATGTCGTGGAGCGGCGCGGAGGACGCCAAGCTCGTCGCGGCGGTCAAGCGAGCCGCCGCCGAGCTCCTCGGCCTCCCCTCCCTCGCGGAGCTCCCGCGCTCCTTGCCCGACGACATCAACTGGACCACCGTCGCGGGATACTCGGGGCTCCCTGCAAAACGCACGGGAAAGGCCTGCCGCCTCCGCTACTTCAATCACCTGCAGCCGGGCCTGCTGCTGTCGACGCCGTTCTCGGTCGACGAAGACCTCACGGTCGTGCGGCGGCAGGCCGTGATGGGCAACTCGTGGAGCTCCATCTCCGCCTTGCTGCACGGGAGGACCGACAACGCCGTGAAGAACCGGTGAGAGAGGCGGAATATGAGAAGACGGAGGAAGAGAGAGGGGAGAGAGAGGGATTCTTCGAATGAAAAAGAAAGAAAGACCGAAACGAAGCCAAGACCGAACGAGCGAGAGACGGAGACCGGACGCCGGACGATGACGATGAAAAAAAAAACTCAACCTCGATCCTCCTCTCATTTAAAAAAAACATCAGCTGGCACACCTACCTCAAAAACATCGTCCATCCTCCCCCGGAAACGCCAGCAGCGCTCCTAGGAGCAGCACCCGGCCGTTCCCGAGCCGCTCTCGCTCCTTCGTCCTCGTCGTCGGACGCTAACGTTTGGAGGGAGCGCGCCGCGCTGATCGCGGCTGCAGCAGCGCGCGCCGCCGTGCTCGCGGCCGGTCGGTCCCAGGCCGCGGCTGCGGCCGCCGCCGCCTTCGCCAGCGCGCGCGCCCTGGACTCGCCTGCTCCGCCGATCCCGAAGCCCAAGGGGGCGATGAAGGGCAACAAGAAGGGGGGGGGGGAGAAGAGGCAGATTGAAGAAGAAGGAGAGTCTGAGAAGGAGGAGGACGAGGAGGAAGAAGAGGAAGCCGCTCCTGCTGCTGCTGTTGCTGCTTCTGCCGCTGCTGGAGGAGGCGGAGGCGCTTCGAAGGGGGCAAAAAGGAAGGCTTCCGTCGCCGCTGGAGGCGGCGCTTCTTTCTCTTCCGCTGCTCAGTCAAAGGTGAAAGGGAAAGCCCCTGCCGTCGCCGCCGCTCAGTCAAAGGCGAAAGGGAAAGCCCCTGCCGTCGCCGCCGCTCCTACTCTTGCTCCTGCTGCTCCTGCTGCCCCCACCGCCGCCGCCACGACCCCGAAGCCGAGGAAGAGGGCCGCCGCTCCCGCGTCCAAGACGAAGCAGGGCGCCACTCCTCCTCCTCCCACGCCCCTCGACGCGCTGCTGACGGTGGCCGAGGAGGAGGAAGAGGGGGAGGAAGACGGAGGCGGGGGAGCGAAGAAGAAGAGCAAGGCGGCGAAAGCGCCGAGGAAAGCGGCGGCGGCGGCGGCGAAAAGGCCGGGGTCTGCCGCGGCCCCCGCGACGGCAGCCGGCCCCGGCTCCACAGCGGCGCTGGCCCCGGCCACGGCCTCGCAGAGGCAGAGAACAGCGACGAAGAAGGCAAGCGCGGCCGCTGCCGGAGGCGGAAGTGGAGGAGCGCCGAGCGGCCGAAGCCGCGGCCGCGGCCGCTCTCGAAAGGCACCGACAGCGCAAGCGGCCGCCGCCGCCGCCGGCGGCCGCGCTCGCAGGGCGGCCTCCTTCGTCAACTCCCTCAGGGTTTCGCTCGCTGAGTTCTCCCGCACTCCCAATGCTGCCGCTGCCGCTGCTGCTTCTGGTTCCGCTCCGGGCTCTTTCCCGCTGCCTCCCATCACCGTCGGCGGCGGTCCCGGGCTCCCGCAGCCCGTCATCCGTCACCGCAGTGCTGCGGGGGCAGCCGCGGTGTCGCAGGTCGCGGCCTCGGGCATCGCCGAGGCGGCCGCCGCGATCCAGGCGGCGGCGTTCGCCTCGACGCCGGCGGCCGTCGCTGCCAACGCCGCCGCGTCGCTCCTCTCTCCCCCGCTTCAGCAGCAGGAGCAAGGGCCGACCCCGCTGCTCCTCCCTTCCGCGGCGGGCCCGGCCGTCGCCGCGACAGCGACGGCAAGGAGGGGCAGCGTCGGGGGCGGCGGCGGCGGAGGGACAGGACCCCGCGGTTTCCCCCCGCCGTCTACGATGGCGAGGGCCGACGAGACGGCGGCCACCCTCTTCGGGGCGACGCCCGGGGGGCGGGGTCCCGTGCGGATGGCGGTGGCGCTGTTCGACGCTCCGGCGGGGGGGTCCGCGGGGAGCTCGCCTTCGGGCGTCGACGCCGCGGCAGCTTCGGCAGCTGCAGCTGCAGGAGGGAGCGGGAGCGGAGGCGGCGGAAACGCCGGAGGCGGCTTCGGGAGGCTGAGCTTCACGCCGGCGAGGTACGGCAACGCCTGACTGTCCTTGCTCGATTTTTTGCACCTAAATGCACTGAAACAATCTGAATGAAAAAAGAGAGATACAAAGGAAACGCAGTAAACTCAGAAAAAACAAAAACGGATCGAATTCCCCCCAAACCTCTCAATTCAACACGTCCAGGGATAGTGCGGGGGGCAGCTCGCTCGGGGGAACCACGGGCGGCGGCGGCCTGTGCTCGGCCAGCGCGTCCAGCAAACCCGCCGCGCTCGGAGCGTCGACGACGATTGCCCTCGACGCCGGCGCGACAAAACCCGAAGAGACCGAGTCGTCGAAAAAGCTGAGGAGCTTGTCGTAGAAGCCGCCGCAGTTGAGGACGCCCACGGGCTTGGTGTGGAGTCCGAGCTGCTGCCAAGTGATCTGAGAGAGGAGAAGGGGGAAAGAGAGAGGGGGAAGTTGAAAAAAAAATGAGTTAAGCTTTGCAGTCGAGAGTTGAGAGTGAATACAAAACTATGAAGAAAAAAAGAAACCCTTCTATCTCTCTCCTTCTGACCATTTCGAGCAGCTCATCGAGTGTTCCGAAGCCTCCAGGCAGGGCCACGAACGCGTCCGCTTCGTCGAATATCATCCTCTGTGTGTGAGTGAGTGTTGGTGTTTGGCGTGTTTATTTTTTAGTTGGCGTTAGTTTGGTTTTGAGAAATAAGGGTTATACAAATGAAGGTTTGAACTCGATTTGTTTTCTTACCTTGCGCGTGTGCATATCCGGAACTGTTCGAAGTTCGCCAACTGTGGTGCCCGAGATCTAATCGAAAGAGAAATAGAAAGAGAAATCGAGAGAGAGAGAGATAGAGAGAAAGAGACAAGAGGAGGAGGAAGAGGAAGAGGAAGAGGAAGAGGAAGAGGAAGAGGAAGAGGAAGAGGAAGAGGGAGGACAGGGTTTGACGGGGGGGCCGTGAGCGCTGTTTCGAAAGGGGACGAAGAGAAAACTGAAACCGAGAGGCGCGGTGTGTTTCTCTATCTCTTTCCTTTTCTCTCCTCCGTTCTCTCCACCACCTCACCTCGCGCGGCTGCAGCGCCTTGGGGATCACGCCGATAACTGTCTGTCCCCCTGCTTGCACGGAATCGGCCACGGCGCCCATCAGGCCGTTGTTGCCCCCTGTCGAGGAGTTGAAGGCCAAAGGTCAAGGTTGAGGGACGAGAGAGAGTTTGATCGAAAATGAAACCAATGCCTCTCTCTCTTTCAGCCTCCCAATTCTCCTTCTCTCCCCGCTTTTTATCCCACCTCCATACACCAGGCCGATGCCTCTCCTGGCCATCTCGGCGCCAAGCTCGACGGCGGCCTGCCTGTACAGCGGCGACGTGCCCGCAGACGACCCGCAAAAGACGGCGATGCGCCGAAACGGGAGAGGAGCTGCTGCTGAGCAAGCAGAGGCTGTTGCCGGTGTCGCCGGCATCGCGTTTCGCTTTTTCTTTCTTGAAGACGACGCTGACTGGTCGAGAACGCTCGTACTATGGCGAAAAACAGTTGGAATCGGAGTGATCGAAGGACGACGGCCAAGGGAAAAATAGGGGGAGCGTTCTGTTCAAAGGAGTTTTTGCTCTAGTCGAGTTTAGGCCTCGATCGAGAGTGTTTTTCCTTTTTTCCTTTTTTTCTCTCTCTCTCTCTCACTCTTGCTGTCTCTCGCGGCGCTCGTCACACGAGAAAGGGAGAGAGCACGTTCTTTTTCTCTCTCAGCAATCCATGCTGCGCCTCGCGGCGCTGGCCGCCGCTCGCCGCGGCGGCAGCACTAGAGGGTCTCGGCTGGTCGTTCATCACGCGAAGGGCAGCGGCTTGGCAACACTAGAAGAATCTGCAGCAGCGACGGCGGCGACGGCGGCGAAGGCATCAAGCTCATCATCATCTTCTCCCTTCTTCTCCCTCTCCATCCGCTCTTTTGCTGCGCGCGCCGCCCCGGCAGAGGGAGGCGACGACCGTAAAGCGGCGACGAGGAACGCCGTGCTGGTCAAGGTGCGCTTCTTTTCGTATGGTTGGAGAATCGTTCTGTTTCTGGACGGGAAATCAATCCGTCTCTATTTCCCTCTCTCTCTCTCTCACCTCTCAACCTCAACCTTGACCCTCAACCTCTTCCGAAAAAACAACAACAGGCACTGACGCCGCAGGCCCCTCCGCCACCACCTCAGCTCTCCGCCGAGGAGGTCCTCGAAGCAGCAGAAATGGCCAAAAAGTACTCCCGCGCCAAAATGGCTGCGCACAGGCAGCGTCAGCGCGAACTTTCTAAAAAATTGGAGCTCAAGCTCGCCGCGGTTGCGGCGTTGCCCGAGGGCCCGTTGCGCGACGCCGCGCTCGAGCCCGACCTCGCCCCTTTCCCGAGCTCGCGCGCGGTCTGGACTGACACGCCCCCCATCGCAGGGTTTGCCTCCGGCGGGATGGCGAGCGGAGACTCCAAGGACGATGCCGGGGCGAGGCCGGTCGGTGCGGGGCGGCGACGGAAGTAAATAGTTTTTGTTTTGTTTTGTTGATCAATCACTGTCAAAAAAATCACATTATTCTTTCCTTTTTTATATCGACGACGCCATTTCTCCCCAATGAAAAGATAATAAAGAGGAACCAATAATCACTGCAAGTTGACGTCGGCGAAGGAGCCGCTGCCCTGGTTGTTGTTTCCGTAGTTATCTCCTCCGCGGTAGAGGGTTTGCTGCTGCCCTTGCTGCCCGCCGCCGCCGCCATAGCCGTTTCCGCCGTTTCCGTAGTAGTAAGAAACGGGCTGCTGCTGCTGCAGTTGCGGCGGCACTGCGACAGCGCCGATGCGATGCGAGGGCTCTCCGCGGGGCGAAAAAGCCTGCAGCGGCGCCGAAGGGGGAGCAGCAGCAGCGGCGGCGGCGGCGGCTGCGGCAGCCGAGCAGGAGGAGGAAGAAGGAGGAGGCCCGCCCCGCCGGAGCTCGACACTTCCCGGCGGCGGCGCTCCTCCTCCCGAGGCCGCCCTCTTGAAAGACATCGAGCTCAGGGGCAGGGGAGGCGTCGCCGTCGCCGCCGTGGTCGCTTCTCCGCCGCCGTAGCTGTATCCGTGCAGCTGCGAGGGCATGCGCACCGGCGCAGAAGCGGCAGAAGACCACGACGAAGCCGGGTTGTTGTTGCTGCTGCTGCTGCTGCTGTTGCTCCCGTCGCCGATGCCGTCAGCGGCGTCTGCCCTCTCGACCAGCTTCCTCCCCGCGAGCTCGCAGGCCTGCCCGACGGCGATCGCCAGGAAGGCGGCCAGCGAGCCCGCGGCCGCCGCCGGGCTCGAGCCGGGGGGCAGCCCGGCGAAGGGCGCCGGGGGCAGCGACGCGGAGAGCTCGCCCCGGCGGTTGGCCCGCAGGGCCTGGCCGACGGCCCTGGTGGCCGCCGACAGCGGCGACGCCGCCGGGGGCTGCGCCTGCGAGGAGGAGCCGCCGCCGTCGCCACCGGTAAACAGTACCGACGTCCCCAGCGACATCGCGACCCTCGCCGCGACGACGGCGGCCACGGCCGCGGCGGCTGGGGGCCAGACCGCCGCGACGGGCGTCCTGGTCGGGGGGAACGGGCCGTCGTCGCCGGCGATGCCCCTCGAAGCGGCCGCGGAGGAGGCACGGGCGTGGGTGAGGGCCGCCGCCGCTCCGACGGCGGCGTAGAGCAGGGGGGCGCAGAGCGCGCACCACACAGCGTCGAGACCCGCCTTGGAGGCCTCCAGGGGCGCAGGGAGAGGAGGGGAAGAAGCAGCGGCAGGAGACGGAGACGAAGCGCCGCCGCCGCCGCCGTCGCTGGAGGCGAGCGCGGTGACCTCTCCGTCGTCGTCGATGAACACGCTCTCGATGCTGCCCGACCCTTCTCCGTCTTCGCAGGCTCCCTGGTGAGCAGACGAACTCGAAAGAAGGAACGCCGCGGCGTCGGCGTCCGCGTCGGCGGCGCGGCACCACAGCTCGGCCGCGCAGCCGCCGGCGACGAGCGCGGCGAGCAGCCCGGCCTCCGGCTCGCCCGCGGCCACGGAGAGCAAGGCGGCCGCGGCGACGGCGGCGGCGAGGAAGAACGACGGGGTCTGGTGGTGCCGCTCCTGCTCCTGCTGCTCCTGCTGCTGCTGCTGCTGCTGAGCGGAAGAATAAGGGGAAGCGGCGACGGCGCCCCTTCCCTCTTCCTCGGCGGAGGGCGACGCCTTCGGGCTCCACACCCAGGCTGCCAGAATTCCGATCACTCCCCCGGCAACCACCGCGACGAGCGGCACCAGCAGCGCCGCGGAGGCGATAGAACCCGTGAAGGAGACTGCGGGCGAGGGCGGCGTGTGGCGGTACCTGTTGTCGGTGCTGCTGTTATTCCCTAGTCCTCCTCTGGCCGGCGCCGACGAGGCGAGCGCGCCGCAGATCGAGGCCACGGTCAGGCCGACCAGCGGTCCTCGCCCGGCGGCCAAGTGGTCCCCGACGGAGAGGGCCCGCGCGGGCGCCGCCAGCGCCGTGGCGGCCGAGACGGCGGCGGGCCAGGTGATGCTCTCGACGACCTCCTCGGCGAGGCCCGAGAGCTTGGCGTCCTCGGCGCGGCGGAGCGAGATGCCGAGCGCGAGGGACCCGGCGGCGATCTCGACGACGCCGGGGACGAGCCAAGAGGCGACGGCGACGGCGGGGAGGGAGAGAGAAAGAGAGGAGGAGGGAGAGGAGGAGGAAGAGGGAGAGGAGGAGGCGGTGGCGGCAGCAGCGGCGCTCCTGTTTTTCCGCCGCCGCCGCAGCCTCCTCCACGCGGCCGCGGCCAGCGCTCCCGCCCTCGCGACGGCCGGGGAAGCGCCGACGACCCTCGCAGCGACGGCCCAGGTCTGATGGCCCTCTTTCCCCCCGAAGCGGAAGGCAGCCGGGGCCACGGCAGCCGCGAGGAGGCCCAGGAGCATCGCTCCCAGCGACCTCGGAAGGAGCGGCGAAGAGGAAGAGAAAAAGGTTCGTTGACCGCCGTTGGTGGCTTCGTTGCCGCCCTCCGAAGGAGAGGAGGAGCCTGCTGCCGCGTCTCCGCCCAGGACAAACCTCACGGCGCTCCCGTCTGCGACGGCGGCCCCGGTGACGCCCAGCAGTGCCAGGAAGAAGAGCCTGCCGGCGTCCCCACCGGAGGGGAGGGCGCCGCGGGCCGCGAGCAGGGCCGCGGCGACGAAGGCGGCAAAGGCGAGCACGGCGGCGGCGCCCGAGGGGGCGGCCTTCTTCGCCGCCGACGAAGAGGAGCTTCCGCTTCCGCTTCCGCTCCCTCCAGGAGAGGGAGAGGAGCGCACTGCTGCGATGCTATTGCTGTTGCGGCTGAGCGGAGGACGGGCGTGGATCCCCACGCCGGGGCGGTTGGGCGGGGCCATCTGTTGGAAAAGGAAAGGGAGAAACGAAGTTTTTTCTTTTTTTAGAAATTTGTGTCCCTTTGCATGTCGATGCGAAGAAAAAAAAATATGAAACTCTCCTTCTCTTCTTCTTTTCGCCAACTCTCCGTGCTCTCTCTTTCACTCTCTTCCCCGCTCCCGAGTTTGTTGTTGGGAACCGAAACGCGCTCTTTTATACTTGCAAAATAAAGTTTAAGTTAAGAAGCTCCCCCCCCCCCCCCACCCCCACTTTGTTCTCTCTCTCTCTCTCTCCTTCTCTCCCCGTTGTCTCTCTCAACGTTTCTCTCTCTCTCTCCCTTTGCTCCTGTTCTCTCTCGCTCCCTTTCTCTCTCTTTCCCTCTCTCCCTCGTTGATCCCGCACTCTTTCTCTCTCTCCTCCCCCCTCGCGCTGTTGTTCTTGTTGTATTACGTGACGAAAGAAAGAAATCCTCGAAGATCTCCAAAAAAAACATTTTTCAAAAAAGCGCCTCCTCCTCCTCGTTCTGGACGCCTCCGCCTCCGCCGGCGCCGCCGCTCCTCGACTCCTCGACCGCGCGCTCCGCCTCGGCCTCGCTCAGCCCAAACATGGCCCTCACCGCCGCCCTGTCGGCCTCGGAAGCCTTGAAAGCCGCGTCGCTCTTCTCCGACCTCGAGACCCACGTCGCGTAGAGGGCGGCGAGCTCGGCGGCGGGCTGCCACTCCAGGGCAGCGCCCGACGGCACCGCGCGCTCGCACGCGAGCAGGTTGTTGGTCGAGGCCGCGGCGGCCGCGGCGTCGCGCTGCCGCAGGTAGGCCACGGCCTGCACCAGCGTCAGGCGCCTCTTGTCCTTGACGAGCGACTCGACGGCGCGCTTCGCCTTCTCCTCGGGCAGGGAGAGGTCCGAGGGCAGGACCCGCAGGAGCCTGTCGGCGTCGAAGCGGCCGTCGCCGGCGGACAGCGCGCGCGCGACCTCCTGCGACCACAGCGACAGCCGCAGCTCGGCGTTGGTCGCCACGCCCAGGTCGACCCCGGCGTCCCGCATGTCGAGCAGCTTCTGCAGCGTCAGCCCGCCGGCCTTCTGCGCGTCGGCGAGCCCGCCCACGGCCTTCTCCGCCTGGACGGACCGCACGATCCTCTCCCCCTGCTCCCTGGTCAGGCCCATCTTCTCGCGGATGCCCGCGAGGCGCGCCGCGGCGTCGGGCGTCACCGCGCCGCCGGCCAGCACCTGCTGCGCCTGCGCGCGGAAGGCGGTCTCGGCAAGCTCCGACTGGACGCCCGCGACGTCGAGCGGGCCCAGGCCCAGGATGTCCCCGAGCTGCGCCAGGCGCTCAAACTCGATCGGGTCCCTCTCGATCGTGATCGACCCGCCAAACGGCTGCTTGACCTCCTCGCCCGAGAGGCAAAAGAGCAGGAAGTTGCGGTACGTGTCGACGCGCTCGCGGAGCTCGAGGTCCTTGGCGAGCGTGACGACTTTCTGGCCCTTGAGGCCCGCGTCCTTGTTGCTGGCGGCGGAGGGCCCGCGGCGGGTCTTGGCCGCGGCGGCGGCGGCGGCCGAGTTGCCGACGCCGGGCATCGCCGAGGGGTCGGCGCGGCCCCTCGACGCGAGGCCGGCGAGGTCGGCGGCGGAGAGCGGCGCGGCGGCGGAGTCGACGACCGAGGGAGGGGTCGACGGCGGCGACGGCGACGACGAAGGCGCCTCTTCCTCCTCTTTCCTCTCCTCCTTCTCTTCCGCCTCGCCCTTCTCGGCGCGCTCCTCGGCGTCGGCGTCCTTCTTTGCTTTCGCCATCAGCTCCGCGATCTCCTTCTTGGCCTTCTCCATGTTCTCGGCCTTCTCCTCGGCCTCGACCTCGTCCGAGGAGCGCAGGTCTTTCAGGAGGGGCGCGACGACGACGTTGGAGAAGATGACCATGTTGCGGAGCTCCTGGCCCTGCGCCTCCCGGGACCGCGCCGAGCGCGACTTGCTGATCGACGTCAGGAACGCCTTGCGGGCCTGGTCGGAGACGATCGAGCGCGCGACGTCGGCGTCGAGGCGCACGGCCTTCCGAGCCGCGGCCACCTTCGCCTCGTCCTGCGGCGAGAACGCGTCGACACCGGCGGCGAGCGCCGACGCGACGGCGGCGGCGTACTGCTTCCCGGCCGTCTCCCTCGAGACCCTCGCGACGTCCTCGCGCTGGACGCACAGCAGCACGCGGAGCCTGTCGAGGTCGGCGGCGTCCTGGTCCGTGAGGGAGCCCTTCGAGACGAGCGCCTCGGCCTTCTGCTTGTAGATCTCGACGTGCATCGCCGCGGCGTCCGCGGCGTCGAAGCTCAGGCGCTCGCAGAGCTCGCCCAGCACGGCGGCCTTGGATGGGGCGGCGTCGAGCCTGCCCGAGGTGACCTCGGCGCGCAGGGTGCGGCGGTAGGCCTTGCGGACCGCGGCGTCGACGCGCTCCTTCGACTCCTTTGCGGAGAGCGCGAGCTCCGAGGCCAGGTCGTCGGCGTCGGCCCTCGCGGCGGCGTCGAACGCCGCGGGCTCCCTCTCCAGGGAGGAGTCCAGGAACCAGCCGAACGCGTCGCGGAGCGCGCGCGCGGCGGCGGGGTCCTTCTCGAGGGCGCCACCCTGGACCGAAGGGAGGGCGAGCCCGGGCGGGACGGAGCCGGCGGCGGCGGAGCCGCCGCTCCCGGAGGAGCTCGAGCTCGCCTCGGACGACGAGGCGAGGCGGGCCAACGCGCGGCCGTAGGCCAGCGCCTCCCGCAGCCCGGCGACGGCGGCTGCCCTGCCCGCGACGCCCCCTTCCTTGGCGGCCGCGACGACGGGCGCCAGCCGCGCCTCCAGCCCGGCACGGGCCGCGGCGCGGACCTCCCCGGCCGCGGCGTCCTCGGCCAGCCTCGCGTCCGCGCGGGCCTGCTCCAGGGCCCTCATCGCCTCTGCCGTCGCCGCCAGGCCCTTCCCCCCCGAGTCGCCGCCCTTGGACACCGCGGCGCGGAACAGCTGCTTGGCGCAGTCGCGCTTGGCCACGTACAGCTGCGCGTCGGTAAGGTCGAACGCGCGGCGCCAGGGGAGCATAAACGCCGACTTTTGCTCCCCAAAGACCAGGCTCGAAAGATAGATCAGCTTGGCGAGCTGCTGGCGCGCCCGTGCGTCCCCCGCGCGGGTCCCGGCCTCGAAGCGCGCGCGCATCAGCCTGCGGCCGACGTCCATGTGGACGGGCGCGGCGTCCTCGTCGAGGAGGCCGAGGGCGTCCTTGAAGTTGGCTACGCGGGCCGCCTCGCCGCCTGTTTTTTTGTTTTTTTTGTTTGAGGGATGATGAAAGAGAGAAAGAGGGAGGGTGAGTTTTTTTTCGTCGTCCCTCTTTCTCCTCCCTCTGGAAAGAAACGAAACGGAAATAAGTCGCCAGCAGCAGAACCCTAAAACTCACCGACGAGCTCCCCTGCCGGGATCGAGGACGACAAAAAGGTGTCGTACGCGGCCTTGAGCTCGTCGACGAGCCTCGCGTTGAAGTCGACGCCCGTCGCCTCCTCGACGGCCAGCACGTCTTCGCGCGTCAGCGTCGCCGGGTCGTCCATGTCGACGAGCTTGTTGGCGAGGATGGCCCCGGCGCCGCGCACGCGCGCGCCCTCGGCGGCCTTGACGCCAGCTGCGGCGACGGCCGCGCCGGCGACGGCGCCGACGGCAGCGACGGCGGCCTTCGCCTGTGGCGGCGCGACGGCGCGGCCAGCGAGCCCGCCGGCCGCCGCGGCTCCCAGCAGAGCGACCCCGGCGACGGCCGTCGCGGCGGTCTTGGAGAGCGAGGCGGCTGCGGCCTCGAGGGAGGTGGGCTCGCGGCGGTAGCGGAAGGGGTTTTCGACCTGGAAGCGATGACGAGGCGGGAAAGCGAGGAAGAGAGAAGAAAGAAGGAAGGGTGCGTTTTTGAGAGGTCGAGCTTTTGTTTCCCTCCCCTGCTTTCGCTGTCGCTGTCGCCTCGGATTCGTCTTTCGTTTCGCTGATTTCATCTGCCGAATGCTCCCTGCTGCGTCCCTTTTCTTGCTCTCAAATCTCAACTCAGTGACCTCTCTTGGTCTTCTGCGCTGTCGAGCGGGGAGAGTGACAATGTAGGTTGCACGAGCGAGCCCGACTTTCGAGTGCAGACGGGAGCGTCGGCGACGGCGACGGCTCTAGCCGCCGAGCAAACAACGCCTGGGCTGTCGTTCCAATCTGCTCCTCGCTGTTCTTCTCTCGCTTCGCACTGTCTCCATGGAAAGAAACGCACCTTGGCGCTTCCAGAGTCGTCACCAGCTGCGCGAGCAGCCACGGGGCGGCGCGCCGGCTGCTGCTGCTGCGTGGCAGCGGGAGCGGCCGGAACACGCGCCGCGGCGGAGGATGCGCTGCTGCGGCGACGGCTGCTGCTGTTGGCCTTTTTTGCGGACGAGCCGGCGCTGCTGCGCGCGGCGGCCATCGAGCGCGCCATGGCTTTGTAGAGAGAGCTCTGAAAGGCAAGGGGGGAAATGAAGAGCAGTCGCCCTTGAAACACGCGCTCTTCTTTGAAACACTGATGGGTTTCACGAAAAAAGTAAGTGTTTTTCATCTCTCTTTCGCCCCTCGATTTCCTTCATTTTTCTCAAAACGGCTCGCCAAGAGGATAACAAAGTACGTTTCGTTTGCGTTCGCCGTTTTCCATTCGGACAGGTTTTTTTGTTGCTCTCCTCAATCGCAAAGCGCGACCGTCATGCTTCGTTCTATCTCAATGCGCCCCTCCGCGGCGGTGAGAGCTGCTGCCCCGCGAGGAGGCGCTACCGCGGCCCCGCCATCGAGAGTTCCATTCGCTGATGTCGTTCGTTCGCCTTGGCCTTTGCCTTTGCCCCGCCGGCCTTCTTCTTCGCGCCGCTCCCTCCAGCCATGCTTCGCCGAGCCCGCGAACAAGAACAGCAAGCCGCAGACGAAGGAGGAGAAGGACAAGGCGATCGAGATGAAGGAGAAGCTGGTCAAGGGTGAGTAAATATGAGGGAGGAAGGAGAGAGAAGACAAAAAGATGCCTCCGGGTTAGCTTCCAAAAAATCCCAAAAAAACTCCAGGAAGCTCAAACCTCGAAAAAAAACCTCTCGGCTCTCTTCCCCCCCCCCCGGGAAACCCCCACCCCCACCCCCAGCGCTCAAGGGCACAGGCATCGACCAGGCCACGGCCCAGAAGATCCTCAAGGCCTGGGAGGGATCGGGCCTCGCCGGCGACCCCGACAAGCTCCGCAAGCTTCTGCTCTCGAGGTCGCTGCGGTCCGCGGGCGCGATCCTGCTCCAGGCCCTGATCGACGCCGCGGCCGCCTACGGCGCCTTCTCGTGGGGGGCGCTGCTCTATGACCCGAACTCAGGGATCGGGGACTTCCCCGGCAAGGGGGTCGTGCAGGCCCTGAGCTTCTTCGTCACGGGGTACTTTGTCGTCGGCGTCCTGTCCGACTTCTTCGTGCTCGGCGCGCTGAGCTTTGCTGCGGCGAGCTACGGCGCCAACGCGGGCGCGGTCCTCGACGCCGTGCGCGAGGTCGCCGGTCGCCCCTCGGGAGCGTCGGCGATCGACAAGGCCGCGGCGGCGGTCAACACGCTGCGGGTCGTCGCGGCGCTCAACGAGATCGCGGAGCTGCTCAAGCAGGAGGTCGCGAGCACGGGCGCCCCCGGCTCTTCCTCGGCGCCGCCCGCCCCCTCCTCCTCGTCGTCGGTCTCGACGCTCAAGAACCTTTCCGCCGTCCTGACGCTCCAGAAGGCCGAGGAGAAGGGCTTCGACCCGGCGGCGCTGGGGCTGTCGAGGGCCGAGGCCGCCGAGCTCGCCGCGGCCTTTGCGCGCTTCGACGCCAACGACGACATGGTGCTGCAGCCCTCGGAGCTCGAGGCGCTCTGCAGAAGCGAGGGGTTCGAGCTGAGCCAGGCCGAGGTCGCCGAGGCGGCGAGGCTGCTCGACAAGAACGGGGACGGGCTGGTGAGCTTTCCCGAGTTTGCCGACTGGTACGTGAACAAGGTCAAGCCGCCTCCTCCGGCTGCGGCGAGTTAGGGGGGGAGAGAGGGAAGAGAAAGGCGAGAGAGAAAGAGAGAAGAGGAAAACAAGAGAGAAGAACGAGAGAGACAACAAAAACACCACCACCATTCTTCCTCTCCCCTGAGATCGACGATATATCTGTTGTAATAAAAGTTAAGGTCTGAAAGCGTAGTAGATGATTACGAGAGAGAGAGAGAGAGAGATGGAGAGAGAGGAGGCTGGCGGCTGGCAGGCGCTCTTCGGGAGAAGAGGCGCGGAAAAGAGGGTCGAGGTTGAAAAAAAAAGCATTTGGTTTGCTATCCCTTTCATCAGTTTCCCCCATTCTCTTCTTCTCTTTCCTCTTTTCTGCCCCCGCATGCGCTCCAACTCGTTCGCGGCGCTGGGCTTGGCGGACGCCGGGGCGTCCCCGTCGAGCACGGCTGCGCCTCTGGACGCCCACGAGGGCTCCCCGCCGCAAGGAGGAGGAATCGGAGGAGGTGCTGCTGCCGGAGGAGGAGCAGAAGCGATCTCGTCGGCATCTTCGGCTCGCCGCCGACGCCGCTCGCGGGCGGCCTCGACGCCCGCAGAGGACAGCGGCAGCAACGCGAGCCATCAGGCAAACAATGGCCTCCTCGATGCCTCTTCGCTGAGCTTCCGCTTCGCCTCGGAGTGCGAGACGGCCCCCAAGGCACTCGGAGGCAGCTCGAAAAACCGCCTGCTGAAAACGACATCGATCGACCGATACTTGGGCATCGATGACGCCGCGAATTCGGTCGAGCGCTCCTCCGAGTCCGCGGGCTCTCTCTCTGCCGCCTCTCTGTTTCTGACTTCCTCGTCTGCAGGAGGAGTCGGCAGCGGTGCGAGGACGAGCAGCGGCGTGCTCTCCGACGGAGGCGGAGGGAGCCAGCAGGCGGGCGGCGGGAGGCACCAGAGGTCGGCGGTCCCCTCACTGCCGACGATCGCCGCGTCGCCGCTCGGGCCCTCGTCGCTGCAGGGCAGGCCCAGCTCCTCGCCGACCAAGGACCGGGGGGGCGGGAGCGCGGCGGCGACGGCGACGGCCGCCGCCGCCGCGAGCGCGCAAAACCCCTTCGACGGGTTCGTGACCCCTCAGGGCTCGCCCTGGGCCCCAGCGCCGCTGGAAGCGGAGGGCGGCGGGGGAGGAGGGAAGGAGAGAAGCACGGGAGCGGCGGCGGTGGCGGCGGCGACACTGGCGGCGGCGCCAGGCACCAGCAGCGGCGGCACTTCCACTCCGCTCCACTCTGCCCCCCCCAAACCGAAGATCTCCTCCTCCTTCCGCTCCTACCTCCACGGCGAGCTCCATCCCACCCCCTCGCTCCCCACGGCCGACGTCGCCTGGGGCCAGACGGAGCGGCAGCGGGTCTACAACGCCCTGCTCGCCGTGCCGCTGCACCTCGAGAGGCTGCTGCTGCTCGGGGGCGCCGTCTGCGCCGACGCATGGCTGGCGGTGCTGACGCTGCTGCCTCTGAGGATCGGGATGGCCGCGGTGGGAGGGGCGCGGTGGCTCTTGGCGAGGGGCGGACGCGGCGGCGCCGCCGGAAGGAGCGGGAAGGAGAAGCAGGCGGGTGGCGCCGCGGACGCCGACGGCGGGGGAGTGGAGCGAGGGCAGGAGGTGAAGGCCTCGCCGACCTCCAACCCGGGCGCGCTCCTCTACGACCTCCTATGCCTCCTCATCTTCGCCACAGCCGCGCTCACCTGCTGCGCGGTGCCTGTCGGAGCTCTGTACTTCTGGATGAAGGACATGACCCAAGAGTTTCTCAAGCTGCACGTGATCTACACGGCGGTCGACATCCTCGACAAGATCGCGTGCTCCTTCTCTGTTGATGCGCTCGACGCTCTGGCCGGAACCTGCGCCCTCATTGCCGCCGCTCCTGCGAGTCGAAGAAGAGGAGGAGGAGCGGCTGCCGCGGGATCCTCGGCCGAGGCTCCCCGGACGCCGCGCTCGGCCGCCGCCGCAGTCTCGGCCGCCTCTTCGGGCTTCCCTCCTCTCTCCTCTCCCTACTCCCGCCTCTCGCTGGTCCCGCACCTTCTGGCCGACGCCCTGGTTGCCGGGGCCATCGTCACGGCCCACGCGTTCGTCCTGCTGGCCCACGGCGTCGCCCTGTCGGTCGCGATGCACTCGAAGCGCGGCTCGACCTTGCTAGCCCTGACGTTCGCGTCCAACTTTGTCGAGATCAAGTCGGCGGTCTTCAAGCGGTACGACGGGAGGAAGCTCTACACGCTAGCCTGCCAGGACTGCGTGGAGCGGTTCCACCTGCTGGCAGCTCTGGCGTTCGTGCTGGTCGAGGCCGCGGCGGCGGGGTGGGGAGGGGCGGGGAGCGCGGCCGAGCCCTCTCCCCACTCTGCCGTGTCGGCGGCCTCCGCCTCCCCCGCCTCCCCCGCCTCCTCCTTCTCCTTCTGGTCCCGCCCGGACCCCCTCTTGCTCGCCCGCTGCGGCCACGTCTTCGCCGCTGAGGTCGCCATCGACGTCATCAAGCACGCGGTGCTAAGCAAGTTCAACGAGGTCAGGCCCGGCATGTACCGCGAGTTTGCCCGCGACGTCGCGGCCGCGGCGGCCGACGGCGGCGGGCGCGGCCAGTCGCACGCGCTGTACCGAAGGCTGCTGTTCGACCCGCTGGCGCCCGCGGCGCTGGCCGTGAGGATGCTGGTGACGGCGGCCAGGGCGAGGAGCAGGCAGGCGATCGCCGCGGCCGTGGCTGCCGCGAACGCCGCGGGAGGGGCCGAGGCGCTGGGCGGGGCGGTGTCGGCCGCGGCGGCGGGGTCGGCGTCCGGGGGCGGCCTCCGCGCCGCGCTCTCCGCCTGCTCGTCGCTGCTCTCGCTGGCTTCGACCGCGGCCGCCTGGCTGGTTCTGTGGGCGGGTGCCCTGGCGATCAAAGTAGCCCTAGGGTTCGGGCTGAGGGTCGGGTGCGCGGCTTACTTGAAGCACTACGACCGGAGGCACGGCGGGCTGAAGCGGGAGTGAGGAGGGACGAGCGAGGGTTTTTCTCCTTCTCTCCTCGTTGCTGGAGGAGGGAGAGGAGGTTGAGTTTAGAAATGCGAGTCGTCGCCCGTCGCTGCAAAACGCGAACTGTAAAAAAGAAAAGCGCACCCAAATCTGCCTCGTCTGCTTGATTCTGGCTCAGGTCGTTGACATGGGCGCGTCACCCGAGCCCGTGAGTTTGCTCTCTCAAAGGGAGAGGAACAAAGAGATGAACGAGAGGCCCCGCACGAGGGGGGGGGGTGCGAAGCCTAAAATGTTCCGCATGGCGGCGGCGTAACTCATTTTTTCCCTTCAATTCACCAATCAACGCTCATCCCTTCGCTCGCTCGCTTGATCTGCCGCCTCTTCTCTACTGTCCCCAAAACACAGGCCGGAGGTGGGTATCGCTTCGCTCGGCGAGATAGGAACACAGAGACAATCAGCATCAGCACCAGAAAATCCTCTTCAAAGTCGCTCGTCGCTCTCGCTCTGTCGCTGGCTGCTGCGGCGGCGCTCCTAGCGACCTCGAGCCTGCTCCTCGCCGCCAACGCCCCTCGACCCGGAGGGGTGACGCTGGTGGCTCCTCGCCCCGGAAGGATCGACAGAGACAAAGCTGCTGGTACTGCTGCTGCTGCCTCCTTGAAGAGGAAAAGATTTTCTCGCTCTCGACCTGTCGTCGCTGCCGCCGCCGCTGGCGTCGTCGCCGCCGACGCCAAAGAGGAAGAAGAAGACGAAGCAGCGCCGACGACAGCCAGGGCGCTCGCGGCGGTCGCGTCGCTCCGCCAGCTCTTCGACCAGCAGCGCTCGTCGCAGACGCCCCAGCAGGCCTCCGAGCCCTCCGCCGCGGGACTCCGGGCCGCCGCCGCCGCGGCCCTCGACGCTGCCGCCCTCGCTCTCGACCCTGCCGCCTCGGCGAGCCTGGCGGCGGCGAAGCGGAAAGCCGAGAAGCTCGTCCTCGACTCTCTGCTGCAGAGGCAGTTCCCGCAAGACTGCTCGAAGTCCAAGTTCCTCGTGGGGGCCATCGACAAGTTCTGCGGCTTCGCGTGCCAGGTGCACCACGCGGTGCACCTGCTGGCTGCGGCTGCGGCGACGAACAGGTGAGAATGAAGGGGGAAGAAGAAGGAGGAGGAGAGATACATTGTGCTCGTTTTCTCTCCCTCGCCTCTCCCACACACCGCTCATCGTTCCTCTCTCCTTCGCTCTCTTTCTTTCCCTTCCTTCCTCTCTCTCCCGCGCTTCCCCCCTTCTCTCTCCTGCTCTTCCCCCCTTCTCTCTCCCGCTCGTCTCCCCTCTCTCTGAAATAAAAAAAAATAAAAAAAAACAGGGTCCTCGTCCTCTACACCGAGTCCTGGCGTTACGACCGCACCCCGGAGGACAACGACATCATCTTCAGGGCGCTGGACGAGGGGCGCGACGAGCCCGTGCTGCACCCGGGACTGGCCCCGGGCAGGCACACCGAGGGCCGGTGGGAGGAGCTCTTCCAGCCGGTCACCAACTGCACGGTCCCCGGGATGGAGTGGGCGACGACGCTGCCTCCTTTCCTGCAGTCCAAGGAGGACGACGCCGACTACATCGGCGCGCCCGCGGTCGTCGCGGGCATCGTCGACGGAGGGGCCGGGGCTCTCAAGTCGGACCCGCCGGCGGTGCCGCCCGACGTCTTGCGCCTGGCGCTGGAGTTTTCGGGCAGGCCCGAGGCGTGGTGGTCGGGAACGCTGGCGTCGTTCCTGCTGCGGCCCTCGGAGCGGGCAGAGAGGGAGTACCGGAGGTTTGCCGCCGAGCACGGGCTCGAGCTCGAGCTCGTGCCGGCATCGGCTTCGGCGACGTCGAGCCCCTCCTCTCTCTCCTCTTTTTCCTCCTCCTCGGCGGCGACGGGGGCAAATAACTTCTTCGCGGCCCTCCACGTCCGGCGGACAGACAAGGTCACCAGCCCCGACGGCGGGAGGCACGCCGCCGAGGCGGACGAGGCCGAGCTCGAGAGGTACTTCGAGGCGCTCGAGGAGTGGTCTGGCGTCGCGCGGGCGGCGGCGGCGGCGGCGAGCAGGGAGGAGGGGGAAGACGCGAGGGGGGCGGGCGCCGGCGACGGCGGCGGGCCCGGGGAGGAGGTCGGAGCACCAGCCCGAAAGAATGCCGACCCCCGGCCGACCGTCTTCGTCGCCACGGACGACCCCGCCGTGCTCTCCGAGATCAGGGCCGCGCCCTACGCGCGCAACTACAGGGTCGTCGGCAACGCCGCGAGCGCCGCTGCGGCGTCGCAAGCCACGCGGTGGGGCCCGGACTCCCTCCGGGGCGTCGCCTCCGACCTCTACTTCCTGAGCCGCGCCGACTTTCTGATAGGCACCTTCAGCAGCCAGGTGTCTCGGCTGGCGTACGAGCTCAGGCAGGTGGTCGGGCCCGTGGCTCCCTCGGCGGACGCGTCGCTGAGGTTCCACTCGGTGGACGCGAGGTGCGGGGAGATTTTGATTCGAGGTTTTTCTCTCCCTCGTGATTTTGATTTTTGAGTTTTCTTTTCTCTCTCGACTTTTTTTCTTTCGACTCACCTTTCTCCCCCCCCCCACCCCTCTTTCCTCTTTTGAGAAACACTCCACAAAAACAATAAAATGCAACACCAACGACACCAACATAGCCACTGGTACATGGGAGGGGGAAGGCCGATGCGCTTCTGCGCCATCTCCGACTTTGACGCCAGGTTCGTCTCCGACGCCGAGGAGGAAGGGGCCGCCAGGGAAATGGAGCGGGCGGCGAGACAGCTGCCCAGGGACTCGAGCCCCTCTTCTTCTTCGTCGTCTTCTTCGCCGGCGAGCGACCCATCGGGGGGCTCCGCCGCTCGCGTCGCGGAGATGATGAGGACGATGCGCGAGGAGTCGCGGCGGGCGGCGAAGGCCGCGACCGCCCCCACCGTCATCGCCAAGGGCGACCCTTTGCTCTGCGAGGCGAGCCCCGACACGAAGAGGGGAGCCGTGAAATGCAGGGCGACGAGGCTGGCCAGGGAGGTGTGGGCGAGCCCGGCGATGCTACGGCGGTGCGAGGACTGGTGGCGAGGGGTTCCCGTATTGTGAGAAGAGTGATTGGTTTTTTTCATCCCACTGTAACTTTTCATGTTTCATTTTTTTTTCCGTTCGACGGCGAAGCGACGACCGGAAAAAAATGCAGCCTCCTCCTCCTCTCCCTCCCCCGCTCGAGTTCGCCACGGAGGCGCTCGAGCACGGCCACCATGAGGCGCTGCAGCTCGCCGGAGAGGCGCTGCTGGAGGATCGCGGTGAGAAGGGGAGCGAAGGGAGGAAAAAATAGAAGACCCCAGGGAAGGACGGAAAAACGGCGGGCGCCACCTCTCAACTCTTCGGGGAAAAAAAATTAACTAGGTCCGACTTTCGGCGAGTTCCTGCGCGAGACTTTCGTCGCTCCTGATCTCTGGACGACCCCGGCGGCGAGCGAGCGCCCGCGGGCACGAGTGAAGCAGACGGCGAGGGGGGCGCCTCCCGCCCCTCCTCCGCCGTACCCCTCCGCCTCGACCGTCGCTCGCTGGCCTCAGCTGGCCCCGGCGAGTCTCCTGTTCGAGCAGCAGCAGCAGCAGCAGGAGCAGCAGCAGCAGCAGCAGCAGCAGCAGCAGCAGCAGCAGCAGCAGCAGCAGCAGCAGCAGCAGCAGCAGCAGCAGCAGCAGCAGAAGGAAGGCGGAGGACGACAAGAGGAGGAAGTGGAGGAGGAAGAGGAGGAAGAAGCAGCGGCGGCGGCAGCCGAGCGAGGCCGAGGCGGCGAAACCGACCGCGGACGCCAGCAGCCTCTCCCTGCCCCTCCGTCGGGCTTCGCGGCCGTGGCCCGAAGGATGCTCGA